>Ga0073934_10005830_pt1 | contig 18586 bp, 15 predicted proteins | sample LarsenN4metaG_FD_76834 | JGI IMG/M metagenome (GOLD analysis project Ga0073934, IMG submission 76834) | Hot spring sediment bacterial and archeal communities from British Columbia, Canada, to study Microbial Dark Matter (Phase II) - Larsen... ... | reverse complement strand
TTTTCCTGGGGCAAGCATGCACGGACAATTGCCGAGGCGTATCAGCGCCTGATGGTCCACGCCCAAGTCGCCTAGGCAGAGGGTAAGAGCGGTGCGCGTGGTTTTCCTGAGTCCGGTCGGTGAACTGGGCGGCGCAGAGCGAGTGCTCTTGCTGGCCATCGAATCGCTCCGCGCGCTGGCTGGCGACGAGCTTGACTTGCACGTGGTACTGGGTGCGGAGGGGCCGCTAGGAGACGAGGTGAAGAAGCGCGACGGCGAAGTCCATCTTCTGCCCCTGCCAACAAGGCTGAGAGTCGTGGGCGACAGCCAGTTGCGAACGCAAGAGGGGGGCTTGATCGGCCGTGTGAATGCTCTTGGAAAACTCGTCGCCGCCTCGTCCCAGCTCATCGGCTACGTCGGAAAGCTTCGTTCGCTCCTTCAAGTCTTGAAACCCGATCTGGTGCATTCCAATGGCTTCAAGATGCACATCCTCGGAGCCCTGGCCAGGCCGAGGTCGAGCAAGTTCCTCTGGCACCTCCACGACTTCTGCTCAAGTCGGCCGGTCATGCGGAGAGCCTTGAGATGGATAGCCCCAAGAGCCGATGGAGCCATTGCCATTTCCGAGGCCGTCAAGAGAGATGCTCAACAAGTCCTGCGGAACTCTCGAATCACTGTGATCCATAACGCGGTGGACCTTGAGCATTTTCAGCCCCATGGAGCGAAGGCGGACCTCGATGCACTGGCTGGCCTGGAGCCAGCGTCGGCGGGAACCGTGCGCGTCGGCCTTGTAGCGACTTACGCTCGGTGGAAAGGGCAGGAGGTTTTCCTGCAAGCGGCGTCGCATTGCCTCAATCCTCGAGTTCGATGCTACATCATTGGCGGGCCGATCTATCAGACCGGAGGTTCCCAGTTCTCCAGAGAGGAACTCGTGAGCCTGGCCAGCCGCCTCGGTGTTCTTGGGAGCGTGGGGTTCATCGACTTTCAACCCGACACAGCGCCGATCTATCGCGCGCTCGATGTGGTTGTACACGCCAGCACTCAGCCTGAGCCGTTCGGCCTCACGATTGCCGAGGCCATGGCCTGCGGCCGGGCTGTTGTCGTCGCCCGAGCAGGCGGAGCCCAGGAGTTGTTCCACGACGAACTGGACGCCCTGGGAGTACCGCCCAACGACTCGCAGGCCCTGGCCACCCGAATCCAGCAACTTGCAGAACGGCCCGAATTGCGGCAGAGACTTGGAGAAGCCGCGAGGACCACGGCAGAAAGGAGATTTGCCTCCCAGGCGTTCGCCGCCAGGCTTCTCTCGTTCTACTCGTCCCTCCTACGATACAATTGTGCAATTCAGGCGAGGGCAGATTCCCTTGTGAAGATTGCCCAAAGTACCTTGACTTCTAGCGCCCATCCCGTGAAATAGAGTTGTCATGAATAGAGAGTGCGCCTTGGCGGCACTCGCAGCAGATGAGGGGTTCCGCATGAGTTGGCAGACCATTGCTCAGAACTGGCTTCCTGCAGGCAGAACACGCAGCATCGTAACTGCCTTAGCTCTGGCATTGCTTCTTGCACCGATACCAGCCTACGCGTTCACCTGGCTTTCTCCAACCTGGCTATTAACCATCGGTCTAACTGGCAATCCGCAGCCGCCATTTCCCATCGTCACCAGCACTGACACGCCCACGGGTGGAGGATTGACGGTCGACATGGGCCAGTACGATCGCCCAGTGACTGGCAGTTCGGTCGTCACGGCCAAACGGGATTTCACTGTCGGGGCTGGCGGTGAAACGATCGACATCGGACATCAGTTCGAAACGCTTGCCCGCCGGACGGACATCCAGGTACAGGTCAAGATCAAGCCGCTTGCTGGCGGCTCAACCATCAAGTTCCCTACCTTCGTCGCATCGACAAATAACACTGAAACGATCGTAGGAACCGATACAGCCTTTTCGCAGTTCCTTGCGGCGGGCAACTACAAGATGATCGTAAAGGTCAGCTACACAAAGAAGTCCAAAGGCCTTTGGGATAACACACCGCCGCCCTTAGGCTCACCACACAGATTCACTTTCAACGGCGTCTGATCCCGCTACGCAGAGCAACCTTTCACGAGGGCGGCTGAAATCCGGCTTGAGGTCGGTTTCAGCCGCCCTGTGTGCTGCGCTGGACCGCTCATCTTTTCCAGGCCCGAGCCATGACCCAAAGAGTGCCTGCAAACACTTCGCCAACTGACATTCTGGCGGTAGTCATGGAGGCTTTGGTCGTCCTGCTCGTGGTGCTCTCGCCCTGGGCTTTTGGCTGCGTCGAGCCATTCTTCGAGTTTTGTCTTTACCTGGGCGTCGGCCTGCTTGTACTCCTCTGGGTCTTCCGCGTACTCCAGCACTGGGAAGTCCGCTGGCAGAACTGTGCCGTGATCCTGACCCTGGGCGGGCTGTTCACTTTGGGGGTGGTCCAGCTGCTTCCGCTGCCCCCAGCTTTGCTCCAGGTCGTCTCCCCCGAAACGAGTAGACTCTACCAGCAGCTTCTGCCGGCCCAGGCGGAGGTGCTGGCGGACGGCGAGACAGCCACGCCGCCGGCGGATCGCGGCCAGACCATCAGCCTCTACCCAGGCGCGACACGATTGCACATGCTCCGCCTTCTTGCCCTGATGATCTTGTTCGCGGTGGTCCGGAACAACATTGCCTCGGCGGCGTCCCTGAAGCGCCTGGCTCTCTTCGCGATGGTGAACGGCGTTGCGTTGTCTCTCTTCGCCTTGATTCAGCACTTCAGCTCGCCCCGAAATCAACTGTACTGGACCTTCACTGCCCCAGCGGAGGTTTTCGGCCCATTCATTTGTCGAAATCACTTCTCCTTTTATGTCAATATCTGCATCGGCCTTGGCATTGGTCTGGTGCTCTACCACCAACGTCAACTTGACGAAAGCCAGGCAAGGTCGGCCAGTTCGTACTTTCAGGTCCTTGAAGAGCCGGTGCTCCTGTGGCTCGTCGCCGGACTTGCATTCATGGTCAGCTCCATCCTCGTCTCGCGCTCGCGCGGCGGCGTGGTGGCGCTCCTGGTCTCGGCGGCCCTGATCGCGGCCTTGCGGCTCTATCGCCGCGGGAGTTGGTCTCGTATTGATGTTCCTCTCCTGCTCGGCGCCGTCACCCTGGCCCTCCTTGCCTGGTTTGGCTTTGAGAGCATTGACAAGCGGCTTTCCACGCTCTGGGATGGCCAGGCTTTGCAAGAGAGCCGGGCCCCGCTGTGGTCCATGCTCTTTCCGCTCGTTCAGCAGTTTCCCCTCCTGGGCACGGGGTGGGGAACATTCCCCTACGTCGAAGTTCTGCCGCGCACCTCGGCCGATGATGTCGGCGTCCTGTATGAACACGCCCATAACGAGTACCTTGAAGCCTGGATCGAAGGCGGCCTGGTTGGGCTGCTTCTGGTTGTGTTTGCCGGCGTCCTTCTCCTCCGCTACAGCTATCTGGCCTATGTTCGCAATGAGACCAGGCCTACTGGCGGGCTGGTGCTCGGCGCTCTCCTGGGGTTGTGCACGGTCCTCATTCACAGCGTTGGCGACTTTGGCCTGCACATCCCAGCAATTGCCGTGCTGGCCGCCGTTGTCGCGGCTCAACTTAGCTATCTGGGCAGCCAGCCCAATCGTGAAAGCCCGCCCCCTGAGTATCGTCTTCGCCTGGGCGGGGTCGCCCCGATCCTCGCGGCCGTCTTCGGCATCCTCCTGGCGCTGGTTCTCCTGCTCGAAGGCTGGCGAATGAATCGCGTCCACCGCCTGCGCATGGAGGCCTATGCCTGGCTTAACTCCGATAGGCCGGATCGATTGGGTCAGGCTCTCGCTCGGTTTGCCCTCGCAGCCCAACTCGCCCCGGAACTGGCTCGCTTGCAGCTAGAAACCGGCCAGGCATACCTCGAATACGCTGAGGATCGGACCACGCGAGAAGAGCTGCAAGGGCAATTGGCTGCTACTTCACCGTGGTTTACCGCGCCTGTACCCGCCACTTTTCCCCACGGGCCGATAGCAATTCTTCTTCCGCCGGCCGCCTCGGACTTGCTCACGAACCTCGCCTGGCAGCCGGCCATCGAATCTGCCGAGCAGAAACAGATCCAGCCCCTGATCAACACCGGCGCTCGGCATCTGGCCCGTGCTCGCGATCTCTGTCCCGTGTTCGGCGCTCCTCAAGTGCGCCTGGCAGCGGCTCGCTCGGCCTTTCGGCAAGCGGACCCTGCTATCAAGTACCTCGAAAGAGCCCAGCTCCTCGTTCCTGCGGATCCCGAACTCTGGTATCTCGGCGGAATCGAGGCCGTGCTCCAGAACGATAGGGAGCAGGCTGCTCGGCAATGGAAACGCAGCCTCGAATGCTCCGACCGCTTTCTCCCTGAAATCCTGGACCGGAGTGCCGTGCTGTTCGGTCCCAGGGAAGCCGCTGCCCTCGTCGTTCCCGATCAACCGGAGCTGCTTCTGGCTGCCGCCGAGCGCCTCTTCCCAGCGCCCGATATGGTGGATCGTTTGCCGATCTATCGTCGGGCCCTGGCACTTTACGCCTCCAAGGAAGCTGGCCTCGAACCGCCTGATCTGGAGATCAAGGCCAGGCTCCAGTACGCACTTGACCAGAAGCCCGAGGCAATCCAGACGCTTCGCCAGGCCATCCAGCGTCGTCCCAGCCAGGCCGCCTGGAGGATGCAGCTCGCCAATTGGCTTGCGGCCGACAAACGCTTCAAGGAGGCCCGAGAAGAAGTCCAAATGGTCCTTGTCCTCCAACCTGGCAACCACGAAGCCTTGAAGCTGGAAGCTCAACTCACCGAGCTGATGCTGCGCAACGACTGATCTCAGAGTTCCGCTCTGCTTCACCAAGAACCGAGGGCCCACGACCTGCCAGGTCGCGGGCCCTTCGCAGTTCTACTGGACCAAGCCAATGGCTACTTCTTTTGCAGCTCGGCCTCGATGACCGTGATCACTTCCGGTGCGTCCGGCTTCACCCGAGGTGCGAAGCGGGCCACGACGTTGCCGTCCCGACCAATGATGAACTTCTCGAAGTTCCATGTGATGTCGCCCGCGAACTTCGGGTTCGTTTCCTTCGAGGTCAGGAACTTGTAGAGGTCGCACTGATCGTTGCCCTTGACGCTGACCTTCGAGAGCATGTCGAACTTGACGCCATAGTTCTTCTTGCAGAACTCGGCGATCTCCTCGTTCGTGCCTGGCTCCTGGCTGCCGAAGTTGTTGGCCGGCACGCCGATGATGCGCAAGCCCTTGTCGGCGTACTTCTCGTGGAGAGCCTCAAGCTGCTTGTATTGCGGGGTCAGGCCGCACTGGCTGGCCACGTTGACGAACATGACCACGTTGCCCTTGTACTTCGAAAGCTCGACCGTCTTGCCGTCGAGCGTCTTCATCGTGAAGCTAAGCGGACCGGTCACCTTGGTGTCTCCCTTGGCCTTGTCCTGATCATCTGCAGCAGCGCTGGGTTCGGTCGTGGCCGCGGCAGCGGTCTCTTCAACAGTGGCGGCGGCGATCAGAGCGTCCTTGGAAACCTCGCAGTTCGGGCAGCCCTTGGCGACCTTGCCGTCCACGCTGCAAGCGCCGCAGTCGCCGCAGTCGCTCGGCTGAGCCACGGCGACGGCGTCGGGATCGGAATCCGGTTCGTAGGGGTCGGCCGGCGCTGGGCAGCCACTGCCGCACGAGCCGCAGCATCCGCCGGCCAGGATCGCCACGGACAGGGCCAGCGACAGCAACGCGAGCTTCGTCAGCCACGGACAGCATTTGCACATGTGAGCACTCCCCTTGATGCAACCATTTGGAAGTCAGTAAACGCAGCCAATCTAGTTTTAGTCGCAGCATTCCAGGCTTCAAGCAAATACCGGCGCACACCAGGGCGAGCCGCAGTTCGAGCACCTGGGGCTTGCTTGGGACCGCTCTCGTGCTTACATCGAGAAGCAACCTCCATGAAGGGGCCGCGACCCCTGGAAAGCGAGACGCGCCGATGACCACGACTGCCGCTCCTGACAGCTCTGCCGCTGGGATTGCCTGGGACCTGAGCGAGCTCTACGCCAGCCCCGCGGACCCACGGATCGAAAGCGATCTGGCTGACGCCCTGCGCCGTGCCCAGGCCTTCGAGGCCCGCTTTCGCGGCAAGATCAATCAGCCCAGCGGCCCCTCGGACGATGCTCTGCTCGCAGCCCTCACGGAGCTGGAGAGCCTGTCCGAGCAGATGGACAGGACGCTGGTCTATGCAAGCCTGGTTCACGCCGCTGACAGCGAGAAGCCCCAGCACGGCGCGCTCCTGGCCCGTACTCGAGAAGAGCGGACCCTCATCAACAAGCACCTGATCTTCTTCGAGCTGGAATGGGTGCAGCTCGCGGAGGAAGCGGCTCAGCCGCTCATCCAGTCCCCGAAACTGGCGAAGTATCGCCACTACCTCGAACAGAAACGAGCCTGGAAGCCGCACTTTCTCAGCGAGCCGGAAGAGAAGGTCCTGGAGGAGAAGTCGGTCACCGGGCGGGCGGCGTTCGTCAGGCTCTTCGACGAGACCGTGTCGAGCCTCAGGTTTCCATTCCAGTACAGGGAAGTAAAGACCGAGCTGAGCCTGCCGCAGATCAACGCCAAGCTCTACGACGCCGACCGGGGCATCCGCCAGGCCGCGGCGGAGGGGCTGACCCATGGCCTGCAAGCCAACGCCCGCCTGCTCACGTTCATCTTCAACAACCTGGTGCTCGACCATCGCTCGGATTGCGAGCTGCGCCGCTTCGACTCGCCGATGGGGCCGCGCAACCTGGCCAACGAGATCAGTTCCGAGGTCGTGGACGCCCTGATGACCGCCGTCGAACGCCATCACGGCACGGTGCAGCGCTACTACCGGCTCAAGGGCCGGCTGCTCGGCATCGAGCAGCTCTACGACTACGACCGCTCTGCTCCGCTCTCCGGCGACCTTCCCGAATGCGACTGGAAGACGGCCCGCAACATCGTCGAGGAAAGCTACGCCGCCTTCAGTCCGCGGGCCGGCTCGGTGATCCGCCAGTTCTTCGATCACCGCTGGATCGATGCCGAGCTGCGGCCAGGCAAACGCGGCGGGGCGTTCAGCAGCAGCGCCGTCCCCAGCGTGCATCCGTACATCCTGATGAACTTCACCGACCGCCTGCGCGACGTGATGACGCTGGCCCACGAACTCGGCCACGGGCTGCACCAGTACCTGTCTCGCCCAGTCGGCTACTTGCAGTGCGACACGCCGCTGACCACGGCCGAGATGGCCAGCGTCTTCGGGGAAATGCTGACCTTTCAGCGCCTGCTCGAACGCTATCCCGACCCGAATATCCGCCTCGCCCTCCTGTGCAGCAAGATCGAAGACGGCTTCGCCACGGTGTTCAGGCAAGTCGTGCTGACACGCTTCGAGCAGAAGGCCCACCAGGCCCGCAAGGAGCGCGGCGAGCTGACCACCGAGCAGATCAACGAGCTTTGGCTCGAAGCCAATCGGCCGATGCACGGCGATGTGGTGAAGCTCACGGAAAACTACGGCTGGTGGTGGCTGTACATCGGACACTTCATCCACGCGCCCTTTTACTGCTATGCGTATGCGTTCGGCGAACTCCTCGTGCTGGCGTTGTTCCAGCGGTATCGCGAGGAAGGCTCGGCCTTCGTGCCCCGCTACCTGGAGCTTCTCTCCGCTGGCGGCAGCGATGCGCCGCACGTCCTTCTTGGAAAGCTGGGCATGCAGGTCAACGACCCCGGGTTCTGGGAACTGGGGCTCAAGCTCCTGGGCGACATGGTCCGCTCCGCCGAGGAGCTGGCCCGGTGAACTTGCCGGTGGATCGGGCTGGAGATGCACGCCCGCCGAGCGGTAAAATCGCGGGAACGATTGACCGATCTGGTGAGGGAGGCTGTCATGCCGCTTGGTCGCAAGTTGCTTCTCCTGGTCCTGGCCGTGGGCTCGGCGCCCTTGCTTGCCCTGGAGCCCATGCCTGAGCAGTCGTCCGTTCCTATCGGGACCCAGGTCCGCAACCTGACCTTCAAGGACATCCGCTACCTGCCCCGTTCGCTGGACGACTTCAAGGACCGCAAGGCCTTCGTGCTGGCGTTCACCAGCACGTCCTGCCCCCTGGTGCAGCGCTACTTCCCGACGCTGAAGGAGCTGGAGGCGGAGTACCGCCAGCGCGGCGTCCAGTTCCTTGCGGTGAACGTCGGCATGGACGACGCCATCATCGACATGGCCGCCCAGGCGGTCGAGCATCGGCTGCCGTTTCCCGTCGTCAAGGATTCCAGCGGCCAGTGCGTCAAGCTGCTGGGAGTGCGGCGCACTCCAGAGGTCGTTGTGCTGGATGGACAGCGGAGGCTCGTGTACCGCGGCCGAATCGACGATCAGTATCGGCTCGGCGGAACGCGACCCAGCCCGACCCGCCAGGACCTGAAAGAGGCCCTGGAAGCAGTGCTGGCGGGTCGCGAAGTTGCCGTGGCCGAGACACCGGTGGACGGCTGCCTGATCGCGGCAGCGCCGCCGGTTCGGCCTGCGCAAGAGGTCAACTTCGCTGAGCATGTTGCGCCGATCCTGGTCAAGCATTGCCAGGAATGTCATCGTCCCGGCACGGCGGCCCCGTTCTCCCTGCTCACCTACGAGCAGGCGGCGGCGCGGGCCGAGACGCTGGCCGAGGTCGTCAGCGATCGCTCGATGCCGCCCTGGTTTGGCGTGCATGCCAAGGGTGCGTTCATCAATCATCGCGGGCTTACCGCGGAAGAACGGGACACGGTAGTCGCCTGGGCGCGGACCGGCAAGGCGAAGGGCGACCTGGCCAGGGCGCCCGCTTCGCCGTGGCAAGGCGAGGCCCGGCCCGCGGCCTGGCGCATCCCCGAGCCGGATCTCGTCCTCAAGGTCCCCGAGCACCAACTGCCGGCCAGCGGCGACATCCCCTACAAGTACGTCGTGCTGCCCTACCTCTTCACGGAGGATACCTGGGTGCAAGCCATCGAAATCCGCCCCGACAATCCGCGCGTGCTGCACCACTGCAACATGGCCTACATTCAGCCGCCCGAAGGATTCAAACTCAAGAACTTCATCACCGGCGCCGTGCCGGGCAGCGACCCGATGAACCTCGAAGAGGGCATCGGCTTCTGCATTCCGAAAGGCGCAGTGCTCGGGCTGCAAATCCACTACGTCTCGACGGGGAAGGAAGAGAAGTGCCGGCTCACGGTCGGCATCCGCTATGCCCGTGGCGTGATCGACAAGCAACTGCGGTTCCAGCTCATGGTGGACCACAAGTTCGTCATCCCGCCGGGCGCACCGCTCCACCCGGTGCGGGCCGAGCGGACGCTGGACCAGGACGTCCTGGGCGTGGCCCTGCTCTCGCACATGCACCTCCGCGGCAAGGACATGACCTTCCGCGCCGACTACCCCGACGGGACCTCCGAGCAGCTGCTGATGGTCCCCAATTACAACTTCGATTGGCAGCTGGTGTACCGCTGGGAGCCGGGCAAGAAGCGCTTCCCCAAGGGTACGCGGCTCGATTGCCTGGCCCACTACGACAACAGCGAGTTCAACCCCTACAACCCCGACCCTCGTGCCGCCGTCCGCGACGGCTTGCAGACCCACGAAGAGATGATGAACGGCTTCTTCTTCTACGTCATCGCCGACGAGAAGCTGGGGCTGGCGATCGACCCCAGGACCGGCCGGGTGGTCAAGAAGTAGCTGCTTGCTTGGCCACGCGGGCGCATCAGGGGGCCGCGGCGCAATATCTGAAAACCCTCCGTCTCCCCGCTTTCCTCGGGTATTCCAGGGCCAAGGCGCAACTGCGGTCCTGGACCGCGCAACATATCCATACCCCTCCATCCTGGGAGTCTTCGCTCCACTGCACGGTTCCGCGGGGCAGGGCGGCTTCGCTGCCCGTGAAGAGCAAGCTGCGTGCAACAGACCCGAAGCGCAACATCCAGAAACCCGCTTCGACAAGCGATTTCCAGGCTTTTCCAGGCCTGGAACGATCTTGCGATCCAGGGGTGCGCAACATCTGGGTTTGCCCCCGAGGCCAGGTGCGCCCCGGGGGAGTTCGGAGGCTCGCTTGGGTTTCTGCCAATGTGGCATGGCTGCTTCTCCTCAAGGCGACTGCCAAATTGGCAACGTCGGCGGAGTTGATTTCGCGCAACATCGAGCTGCCCGGCTGTCGTTCAGACATGCGTTCTCCGCCATCCCACTCCCCACACTTCCCCTCAAATTCCCTTGTAGCATAAGTGTACACAATTTCACAAGGTCAGTAGGGGCGGAAAATTCTCCCGCGGCGGCTTGGCGATTACGGTGGAATTCGCCAGCCTACTTCAGAGACGCCTGGCAAGAATCCGACCGGGGGCGGACGGGACTGCGACGATAGCGTTCACGGGGAGGACGGCCCGATGAAGTTCAGCGTGTTGAATCGGAAGGTGCACTACTGGCTGGCGATCGTGGTCGCGCTGCCGGCCATCGTCATCATTTGCACCGGCCTGCTGCTCCAACTGAAGAAGCAACTCGCCTGGGTCCAGCCGCCTGAGCAGCGCGGCAGCAGCAAGACGCCGACGATCACAATGGATCGAATCCTGGAGATTTGCCAGGCCGTGGACGAGGCCGAGGTGCGCTCCTGGTCCGACATCAACCGCGTGGACGTGAGACCGTCGAGGGGCATGCTCAAGGTCTGGGCCAGGAACAACTGGGAGATCCAGATCGACTCGGCCACCGGCGACGTGCTCCAGGTCGCCTATCGCCGCTCGGACTTCATCGAATCGCTGCACGACGGCTCGTGGTTCCACGAATCGGTCAAGCTTGGGGTCTTCCTCCCCGCGGGGATCATCCTGCTCGTGCTCTGGCTGACGGGGCTGTACCTCTTCTGGCTGCCTATCGTCGTTAAGCGCTGGAAAAGCCGACGGTGACCGCGACCTAGCGGAGCGGCAGGACCAGCGCCAGGCCGGCGATCAGAAACAGTCCCACGATTCCCATGACGACGAGGGTCACGGTCCAGCTCTTGAGCGTTTCTTCCTCGGTCAGCCCGCCCATCTTGCAGACGACCCAGAAGCCGCTGTCGTTCATCCACGAGCCGACCATGGAACCGCTGCCGATCACCATCACGAGGTAGACGGGGTGATAGCCGAGATACTCGGCCGGGCTTTGCCCCGTGTTCTCAATTCCCGCGGTGACGAGCGGCATGATGATGCCGGCCGTGGTGATCATGGAAACCGTCCCGGACCCCTGGGCGATCTTGAACAGCACGGCTATGCCCCAGGCGAGGAAGAGGATGAGCATGCCGCCGCCGGACGACGGCACCAGGGCCTGGAGGCTTTCGCCCATGCCGACGGCCCGCAGCATGAAGCCGAACGAGCCGCCCGCGCTGGTGATGAGCAGGATCATGCCCGCTTCGTCGAGGGCTGCCGCAGTGAAGACGCCGAGCTGCTGCCGGGTCATGTGCTGCTGCCTGGCCACGATGATCATGGCCACCACGGCCGAGATCAGCAGAGCGACGTTCGGATTCCCCACGAAATCGAGCAGCGCCCCGAGGTCGAGCTTGATCCCGCCGAGGTTCCAGGCCACGCTCCAGCCTGGCTCGGCCTTGGTCATGGCGGTGTAGACGGTGGCGGACGTGATGAAAAAGACCGGCAGGAGAATGGGCAAGAGAGAAACCAGCAAGGGCGGCAGCTCGTGGTCGGGGCGATTGGCGGTGCGTTCCAGCTCTTCGAGGGGCACGTTGCCCACCTGGCGGAGCGGCGTAGGCCAGCGGCGATTGGCCCAGACGTCATACAGGTAGCCCGACAGGCTGATCGGCGCGCCAACAATAATGCCGACGACGATCACGAAGCCAAGGTCCACGTTCAGGATTTCCGCCATGCCGATCGGTCCTGGCGTGGGCGGGACCAGGGAGTGCGTGACCGCCCCGCCGGCGCCGATGGCCGTCACATAGAGGAGATAATCCTTGCCGGTCCGCAGCCGCAGCGCCTTGGCCAGCGGGACCAGGAGCAGGAAGACGGTGTCGAAGAAGACGGGGATCGAGAGAAGGAAGCCGCTCGCCAGCAGGGCCATGCCGCCAAAACGCTGGCCGAACAGGCGGATGAAAAAGCGGACAATGCGATCGGCCGCGCCGCTTTCCATCAGCGCCTTGCCGACGATGCTGGCGAAGGCGATGACCAGGCCGATCTTGCCCATCAGGTCGCCGAAGGAATAGGCCACCAGCCGCGGGGCGTTCAGCAGGGCGAGATTGGGTTCGCCTGGGCCGGTCGTCTCGTTGAATTTGCCGACTTCCTGTGTCTGTTTTTTCAGGGCGGCGCCGGCCTTGCCGAGGTCCCGGGCGTTCACGCCGTCGCCGACGGAACGCACCAGCTTCTCGTAGGCGTCCATTTCGGGTGACTGAAGAATGACTCGCGGCGACAGCAAGCCGACCAGGAGAGCCGCGGCAATGAGGGCGAGGAAGGCGTTGACCCGCAGGGCGATGATGAGCGTAAAAATGGTGGCGATGCCGAGGCCGAGGAGAATGAGGGGATACGGATCAAAAGCCGGCATGTGAACTCTCCCTGGATCGGTGGATACTCTCGGGCGGGGCAATCATACACGACGTTGCTGCGAAGCCGAACAGTCTGCTGCGGAATTTCCGGCACGAGGCTCAGAGCCATTCGAGCCACTCGCCGTGGACCTGGCAGTGGGCCAGCCGTTCGGCCCGCACGGGCCGTCCTGGCTGATGGACCGCCAGGTCGAGCCAGCATTCCTTGTGCGAATCCCATTCGAGGCCGACATCAAAAAGCGGACGCTTCGCACCGAGGGCAGCGAGCACGCCTTTGAGCTTCGCCCTGGCTGGCGCGGGCAGTTCGTACACCGTGAAGCTGTGCAGGACGCACACGCTCTGCCCAGGCGGCAGAGGTTCGACGACCCTGGGCAGCAGCTCGGTGATGTCGCCGCGGAGAATGCGATGCTCGGTCTGCCTGGTTAGCTCGGCGGCTCGGCGAACGCGCTGGGCCCGCTCCGCATAGCCGTCGTTGGGCCAGATCTGCGCCAGCAACCAGCGCACGTCGTCCGGATTGCCGACGTCGAGCGGGTTCAGGTCGATGCCGACGCGTGGCTGGAAAGCGGGCATCTGCTCGGGCAGCGGCGGCTTCTTGTCGCCCCTTAGCGTGCAGGACAGCAGCAGTCCCGAGCTGGCGTCGCCGAGCCGGCGGCCGTCGGAATAGGCGTAGGCGTAGCGGTCGAAGGCCATGTTCAGCCCCGCGCTAGCGCCGAGCACCACCAGCGCCGGCGGCGTCGGCCCCGCCTGGGCAGCCACGCTCCCCAGTGCCGGAAGCAGCAGAGCGCAGCGGCGGACCTCGTTCGTCTGCACCAGCCGGGTGGGAAGCAAGGCTTCCAGGGCCTGGCGGTTCGCCTGGCAGAAGTCGAGGAAGCTCGGCACGGCTTCGGCAGGCGGGCGAGGCCGCGGCGTCAGGCTGATGTAGAACTCCGCCAGCGGTTGCCTGGGGTCGCTCAGCAGCAGGAAGTGGACGGTGTCGAGCATCAGCAGCGCGGGAGCCTGGCCCGGCCGGGCCATGGCGGCGATTTGCAGAAGCTCGCGGCGGTCCGCGATGGCGTCTGCCAGCGTCTCGTAAAGCGGGCAGTAGGTCGCGAACGCTGAGCGCGCCGTCGCCCGCACGGTCTGGGCCAGCAAGTCCAGGTCCTGGTGGTCTGCACAGGCAAACATGACCGCCTCTTTCCTTCTCTTGGCTTCCCGTGGTCCTTATACTCTGCCGCAGAGCATCAAGGGAACTTTCAGGAGCTTATCGCATGCCGTTTTCGCTGCAAGGACATGTCGCCATTGTCACCGGTTCGAGCACCGGCCTGGGCCAGGCGATCGCCCTGACGCTCGGCAAAGCGGGGGCCAAGGTCACGATCAACTATCAGAACAATCAGGCGCGGGCGGAGAAGACCCTCGCTACTTTCAAATCGGCAGGAGTGCAGTGCATCCTTGTCCGCGCCGACGCCACGACGCCCGAAGGAGTCGACTGCCTTTTCGCGGAGACGGAGAAGCACCTGGGCAAGGCGGACATCATCGTGCCCAACGCCACTTGCGAGCAACCGCTCAAGCCGATCGAGGAGTACGACTGGGCGTTTCATCAAGCCATGCTCGATTTCTTCGTGAAAAGCCCGTACCTGCTGACCCGCCGCGGCCTGCCGCACATGAAGGCGAAGAAGTGGGGCAGGATCATCAACATCACGAGCGAGGTGTACCACCGCGCCGTGGCCCCGTTCAGCGCATACGTGGCGGCCAAGGGGGGGCAGATCGGCTGGAGCCGGAGCATGTCCCGCGAGCTGGCCCCGTTCGGCATCACCGTGAACACCGTGGCCCCGGGCTGGATTCCGGTCGAACGCCACGAGAAGGACCCGCAGGAAATGAAGGACGCCTACAAGGCGCTCATCCCCGCGGGCCGTTGGGGCGTGCCGCAGGACGTCGCCGACGCCGTGCTCTACTTCGCTTCCGAAGAAGCGTCGTTCGTCACCGGGCAGACGCTGTGCGTGAACGGCGGCATGACGCCGTGGTAGGGACTTCAGGTCGATGCAGCCTGGATCAGCACGGGCCGATCGCGCTGGGCGTCCACGATGCACAGGAAGCCGAGCGGCTCACCGGCCGCAGAGTTGCGGAACTGGTGCGGCTCATCCGGAGCGACGTAGACAAGGTCTCCCGCGGCCAGCTCATGCACGGTCTCCCCGAGCTGCACCTCGCCACGGCCGCGGAGGACGACGACAGCATGCTCATGGTGATGCCGCTCGAAGGAACTGAAGCCGCCCGGGGCGATTTCGAAGTAGCGGAGATGGAACGCGGTCTTCTCCCCGGACTCGCCGAGCAGAGGAATCCGCGTGACGCCGCACCAGTGGGCCGCCGCTTCCTTGTACTCCTGCACGGGGATGCCTTCCCAGCGGAAGCCAGGCCCGCAGCGGTGGACCCGCGAGCCGCCCGGTCGGGCGGCGATGGCCTGGGTCGGCACAAATTCACAAGCCGTCGGCTCGTTCATGGTCTGGCTTCCGAAAGGACGACGACGACCTTGAGCGCGGCTCCGCCGGCCCGCGCGGTCTCAAACGCCCGCTGGACCTGCTCCAGCGGGAAGCGATGCGTGATCAACGGCTGGGGATCCACCGCACCGCATCTGAGGAGATTGTACGCGGCACGGGTGTCGAGCGGCCCGCAGGAGTACGAGGGAACGAGGCTGACTTCGCGGAAATACAGCTCGCCGAGGTCGAGTTCGGTCCGAACGCTGGTCGCCGTCGGCGTGAACAGCACCGCCGTGCCGCCAGGGCGGACGTAGTTCAAGGATTGCGTGATCACCGCGGGATGGCCAGGCCCGATCACTACCCAGTCCGCCTGGTGTTTCAGCTGTTCGCCGGCCTCCTGGGGCGTCAAGGCGGCGCGAGCGCCAAACCGCGGGGCCAGTGCCCGGCGATGGTCGTCCGGTTCGACGGCCACGAGCTTCGCCGCCCCCAGCGCTCTGGCCGTCATCAGATTGAGCATGCCCATGATGCCGCAGCCGACCACCACGCCGAAGCTCCCCTGCACGCCGCTGGGGATTCGGCCGAGCGCCTTGACCGAGCAGCCGAGCGGCTCGATGAACAAGGCCTGCTCGGGCGCCAGGTCGTTGACGGGAAAGGCGTCGCGGCAGACGATGTCGGCCGGCACGCGAATCCACTCCGCCATCCCGCCGGGATCAATCTTGCTGCGCCGCCAGGCCTCGCAGTGGACGTGGGCGTTGCGCCGGCAATGTTCACAGTCGAGGCAGGGGGCATGATGGTGGAAGAAGAGCAAGTCGCCTGCGTTCACTCCTTGCACGGCGGCGCCCACTTCCACGGCCCAGCCGACCATCTCGTGGCCGAGCACCGTGCCGACCTTGCGAGCGAGATACCAGGGCATGAGATCGCCGGAACAGATGCCGCACGCCGCGGTACGGACGACTACCTCGCCAGGCCCCTGGGCTTTCGGCATCGGCACGCTGACGACTTCGAAGCGATCGGGCGCACGGATGATCGCCTGCCGCATCGTCGTGGTCGCGCCTTGAAAGGATGGTTCACCAGGGGTTGACGGCATACTGCAAGCCCTCGCTTTCCGCCAGGCGGCGCATGACCTCGGGCAACTGATCGAGCGGCAGGCAGTCGTCGATCATGGCTTCGAGTTCGAGCTGACCCGCCAGCAGAAACTCGCGGGCCCTGGCCACGTCGCGGTGGCTGAAGTGGAAGTCGCCCAGCAAGCGGATTTCCTCGTAGTGCAGGCGGGTGCAGTCCACGGGGAAAACCGAGCCTTTCGGCAGGCCGCCGAACAACAGGACCTGGCCGCCGGGGAGAACGAAATCGAACGCCTGCTGCCAGCCTTCGAGCTTTCCCGTGCATTCGAGGACCACGTCGAAGCGGCGCTGGCGGAGGTCGTCCGGCAGGTCTTTGCCGACGTGGAGTTCCCAGACGGGATCGAGGCCGAACCGGCGGGCGAGCTCGAGCCGCCGCTGCCTTCGGCCGCAACCGGCGCGAGCGGCCCTGGTGTAGCTTGGCAGGAGCTGGGCGAAGAAGAGGCCGACCGCCCCCAGGCCCAGGACGAGCACGCTTTCGACGTGCTTCCAATCGATCAAGGCGAGGCCGTGGACGACGCAAGCCAGCGGCTCCAGCAGCGCGGCATGGTCGGGGGATAGTGATGCGGGGCGTGGGAAAAGGTTCAACTTCGCCACCTGGGCGGGGATGCACAGGTACTGGCCGAACGCGCCGAGCACCTTCTCGGCCATGACGTGCGGGCATAGACTCCAGCGCTCCTTGCGGCACAGGTCGCACTGGAGGCAGGGAGCGCTGTGCACCCCCATGATCGGCTGGCCGACCTCGAAGGCCGGCGCACCTGGTCCCAGAGACGCCACGACGCCGGCGTAACGGTGGCCGATGGGGCCAGGCATGGGTATCTGCGGATGGCCCCGAGCGAATGCCTTGCGGTCCGTGCCTCCGGCCAGGGCTCGCTCGATCCGCACCAGGACCTGGCCCGGGCCAGGTCGAGGCAGCGGCACATCGCGAATCTCGACGCGGCCTGGCTCGACGAGCACCGCGCTGCGCATGACATCCGGCAACTTCACGCTGTCCCTCTCCGCTCCGCGACTCGAACCGTGACGAAAACTCGGCTGCTGCTAGACATCGCAAATCTTGAAGCCGAGCGCGAGCGCCTCCGCCGGCGGCTTGACGGGGATGTACTCCTGCCCGAGATAGCCGGTGTAGCCGGTGTCGAGGATCGCCTTGACGATGGCGGGGTAGTACAACTCCTGGCTTTCGTCGATCTCGTGCCGGCCCGGCACCCCGCCGGTGTGGTAGTGTCCGATGGCGTCCTTGTACTGGCGGATGGTGCGGATCACGTCCCCTTCCATGATCTGCATGTGATAGATGTCGTAGAGGAGCTTGAAGCGCGGCGAGCCGACCTTCTTGACGAGAGCCGCTCCCCACGGCGTGCGGTCGCACATGTAATCCTTGTGGTCGACCTTGCTATTGAGCAGCTCCATGCAAATGGTGACCTTCTTTTCCTCGGCCAGGCCGACCACCCGCTTCAAGCCGATGGCGCAGTTTTCCAGTCCTTCCTCGTCGCTCATGCCGCGGCGATTGCCCGACATGCAGATGACGTTCGGAATGCCCTCCGCGGCAGCGAACTCGATGTTCGTCCGAAGCTCCTGCTCGATCCAGTCGTGGTTCTCCTTGCGGTTCAGGCCGTCCGTGATGGATTTGCAGCGTACCATCGCACAGGTCAGGCCGAGGGGCTTGATAACCTTGAACTCGTCCGGGCCAAGGAGCTCGATGGACTTGTAACCGATCTTGCTGCACTCCTGGGCAAGCTGCTCCAGCGGCATGCGGCCGTAGCACCAGCGGCAAACGGACTGCTTGATGTTGCCCTTCACCCGGCGAGGCTCCTCGGCAAGGGCGGCGAGATGTGCGGGCAGCACGGCCAGGCCGACGGCCCCCGCGGCAGCGGTCCGGAGCAGTTGGCGTCGATGCGGGATTTCTGCGTTCATTCTCGGCTCCTTGGAGAAGGAAGGAATACTGGGAATGGTAGCAGGGCAGCGGGGCTTCTTCAATCGGCGGGATGCGCGGCCGAAACTGGACTCGACCGCCCTTGTTCGCCGCAGTATAGGCAACCCGCGCCGGGCAAGTTGCCGGCGGATTGGCGTTTGCCGATCGAAGGTCGGGGCCGAGCGAGAGAAGAGGGGATCATGCACATGCGGAATTATCTGATCGGTGCGCTGGCAATCTGGCTTGGTCTGGCGGTCGCGGGCGGCACGGCCTGGGCGCAGGCAAAGCCTGGTCAGTCGAAGCCGGCGGCGGTTGTCAACGGCGAGGTGATTCCGCTCGACGAGTTCGAGAGCATGTACGCCAAGGGACCCGGAGCACAGCCCAATCTCACGCCAGAGCAGCACAGGTTCCTGCGGAATCAACTGCTGCAAATGCTCATCGACGAGACCCTGTTCCAGCAGTTTCTCCGCAAGAACGTGCCGGCGCCGGACCCCGCAGTTGCCCAGCAGCGCATAGCCGAGCTGGAAAAAAGCCTCAAGGCACGCGGCAAGACGCTGCGGCAGTTCTACGAGGAAAGCGGCCAGTCGCCCGAGCGGCTGCAGCGGGACATCAACGCCGTGGTGCAGTGGAACGCTTACGTCAAGAAGCATGTCACCGAGGAGGACACG
>Ga0073934_10005829_pt1 | contig 18588 bp, 10 predicted proteins | sample LarsenN4metaG_FD_76834 | JGI IMG/M metagenome (GOLD analysis project Ga0073934, IMG submission 76834) | Hot spring sediment bacterial and archeal communities from British Columbia, Canada, to study Microbial Dark Matter (Phase II) - Larsen... ... | reverse complement strand
GTGCGGCCCGGCGACAAAGTTCGCGCCGCCGAGCCGCTGGCGGAAATTCAAAGCGCCGAATTTGAAAATCTGCAGCTCGAACTGCTCAATGCACAAAGCAACGTTCGCCTGTCCGAACAGCTGGTGCGCGACCTGGAAAAAGGCGGCGTCAATGTCGCCGAACAGTCGCTGGCCGACGCCGAGAACCGGCATCGGCAGAATCAACAGGCGCTCGCCAATGCCAAAAGCAAATGGACCAGTTTAGGCCTCGACGACGCCACGCTCGACGGGCTGCTCAAGGGCGAATCCACTGGCCGCCTCACCACGCTGCCCGTCCGTGCTCCCATCGGCGGCACGATTGTGCATGCCGACCTGTCGGTCGGTAAAATCGTCGAATCGAACGAGCATCTCTTCGAAATCGTGGACCTGGCGAAGATCTGGGCCAAGATCGATGTGTTGGAACACGATCTGCGACATATCGCGCCCGGATTGAAGGCGGAGCTGCAACTGACGGCATATCCGGGACGGCCATTCGCCGCAACGGTGCATTTACCGGGGCTCTATCTCGAACCGGAGTCGCATGTCAATGCGGTCTGGGCGGAGCTCGAAAACAGCGCATCGACAGAACCGACGTTTTTGCCCGGCATGACCGGGCAGGCTCGCGTTTTCTTGCCGGCGCGCGCAAGCGCCATGCGAGTTCCGGCCGCGGCCCTTGTCGATAACGGGGTCGATCGCTTCGTGTTCGTGGAGATCGCAGAGGCAAGCGACCATTCGCAGTATCGTCGGCAAAGCGTCGAAGTGCTCCGGCAGACGCCCACCGAAGTCATCATTGCCGGTGGATCGCTTTTCCCCGGCGACCGGGTCCTGACCGATGGCAGCCAGATCCTGGCCCAGTCGTTCGAGCCGAACATGCTCCGCCTGACGAATGAGATGAGCCGTTCGATCGGGCTTCAAGTCGAGCCGGTTCGGCAACGAGCCGTTGAGGAAGTCCTGGAACTCGAGGGCGCCGTCGAGATCCTGCCGGAGCGGCGGGCGGTCGCAGCATCGCTGATGAATGGGACGATTCAAGCGATTCATGTCGAGCTGGGGCAAAAGGTCAAAGCGGGCGAAGTCCTGGCGGAGATCGCCAGCCTGGAAGTGCAGAATTTGCAGTTGGAGTTCCTGAAGGAACATCTCGACGTAACGTTGCTCGAGCAACAGCTGCAGCGAGTCAAGGATGGGGGGGCTGCGGTGGCGAGACGCCGGCAAGTGGAATTGGAGAGCGCGCTGAACACGACGCGAAATCGCCGCGAGAGTTTGCGCCAGCGCCTGATGCTGGTCGGATTCGACAAGGAACAGGTCGATGAGTTGCAGCGCACGCAGCGGGTTCGACCGGCGCTGCCGGTAAAGGCAGCCGTCAGCGGCGCCGTCGTGCATTTCGACAAAGTGCTGGGGCAATCGATCCGCGCTGAAGAGCCGCTCTTCGAGTTGCACAATCCGGGCGGCTGGTGGCTGCGCGCCTATGTGCCCGAACGTGCCGCCGGCATGCTGAAGCCTCATCAGCAGGCCCGGGTGCGGTTCGTGGCCGATCCCGACACGATCCGGCAGGCGACGCTGGTTCGCAGCAGCCGGGTCTTTGCATCTGAAAGCCGAGTGGCGATCGCCTGGTTCGAGCTCGGCGAGCTTCCGACGTATCCTCTGCGGCATGGGCAGCTCGCCCGATTGACGCTAACGCGTGATACTTCGCCACCCCTGCTGGCTGTCCCGCACGAAGCGATCGTTACCGACGGCCTGTTGGAATTTGTCTTCGTGGCGAATGCCGACGGGACTTTTTCGCGGCGCGGCGTAACAACGGGGAAGCGCGATGACCGCTGGGTTGAGATTCGCAACGGACTCACACTGGACGAGCGCATCGCGACCACCGGCGCCGGGGCTCTGCAAACCGCACATGCGGCGATTCGTTGAAGAACACCATGCTGAACCACGTCATTGCTTTTTCACTGAAAAACCGGGGACTGGTTCTCTTGGCGGCAATCATCGTGGTGGTGGCCGGCATCTGGCAGCTTCGGCAGATGCCGATCGATGTCTTTCCCGATCTCAATCGGCCCACCGTCACCGTGATGACCGAAGCGCCCGGCCTGGCGCCCGAAGAGGTCGAGGCGCTCGTCACTCGTCCGATGGAAGCGCTGTTGAACGGAGCGACGGGCGTGCGCCGCGTCCGTTCCGCGTCCGGCGTCGGGCTGTCCATCATCTGGGTCGAGTTCGACTGGGACACTGACATTTATCGCGACCGGCAAATCGTTACCGAAAAACTGCAACTCGCTCGCGGCCGAATCCCGGCAGACGCCAATCCTATTCTGGCGCCGATCTCGTCGATCATGGGCGAGATCATGCTCGTCGGCGTGCGCTCGACAAAGCCGGCGAAGACAGCCGAGGACGAAGCCGCGGCCGCCATGGAAATCCGCACGCTGGCCGAATTCACCATGCGAAACCGGCTGCTCGCCATCGAAGGCGTTTCGCAAGTCACCGTCATGGGCGGCGTGCTCAAGCAGTATCAGATCGTGACATCGCCGGAACGGCTGGCCGCACAGCGGGTCAGCTTGCAGCAGTTGATCGAAGCCGCCGAAAAAGCCAATGTGTTGGCGGGCGGCGGGATTCAAGAACGGCAAGTCAAGGAAGCGATCATTCGCATCAGCGGGCAAAGCCTGACGCTGGAGGAGATTGCCGAAACGCCGGTCGCATGGCGCGAGGTGCGGGCGATCCGGATTCGCGATGTCGCCGACGTTCGCTATGCCGGGCCGGTGCGCCGCGGCGACGGCAGCGTGCGCATCAAGGAAGCCGGCAAGGTGGCCGGCGGACCGGCGGTCCTGTTGACCATCCAAAAGCAGCCGGGGACCAACACGCTGGAACTGACGCCGCGGCTCGATCGCGCTCTCGACGAATTGCAGCGCGATCTGCCCGGCCACGTTCACATTGAAAAACGCATCTTTCGCCAATCGGAGTTTATTCAATCGGCGGTCGATAACGTCATCGAGGCGATCCGCGACGGCACGATCTGGGTCTTTATCGTTTTGTTCCTGTTCCTGTGGAATTTTCGAACCAGTTTCATCACCTTGGCCGCCATTCCGCTTTCGATCCTCAGCACCGTCCTGGTCTTTCGTGCGTTCGGCATCACAATCAACACGATGACGCTGGGCGGGATCGCGGTCGCGGTCGGCGAACTGGCCGACGACGCCATCGTGGACGTCGAAAACATCTATCGCCGGCTCAAGGAGAATCGGCACAAGAGCAACCCGGAGCCGGTCTTGAAGGTCGTCTTCAAGGCGTCGAGCGAAGTCCGCGGCTCGATCGTGTACGCGACGCTGATCGTTTGCCTGGTCGTCTTGCCGCTTTTTGCCATGTCGGGCCTCGAAGGCCGGATGTTTGCGCCGTTGGGTCTGGCCTATTTGTTGTCGCTTCTGGCGTCGCTTGTCGTGTCGCTGACGGTGACGCCGGTTTTGTCGTCGTACTTGCTGCCGAAAGCGAAGTTTCTGCAACGCGCCGGCGATCCGTTTCTGTTGCGCTGGTTGAAGAGAATCGACGAGCGCGTTTTGCGATTCGCGTTGCGGAATCCCTGGCCGATCTTGATTGGCACGCTGACGCTGGCATTTGCATCGAAGCTGGTCGTCGCCTGGATGGGTTCGGAATTCCTGCCGCCATTTAACGAAGGAACATTGACGATCAATGTGCAAACCGAGCCGGGGACCAGCTTGACGGAGAGCGGGCGGATCGCGACGCGAGCCGAGGCGCTTTTGCTCGAAGTCCCGGAAGTGCTGGCGGTCTCGCGCCGCACCGGTCGGGCCGAACTCGATGAGCATGCCGAGGGCGTCAATAACTCGGAACTGGATGTTCGCCTCCAGCCGTACGAAACGCCGAAGCCGGGCTGGCATTATGCGACGTTGCGCGGCATTCCCGGTTTGCATCGGTATGGCGTGGAGCGTCATGGCCGGCCGCAAGCCGAGGTCGTCGCCGACATTCGCGAACGGTTGGGCCGTTTGCCGAACATCAATACGAATGTCGGTCAGCCGATTTCGCACCGGCTCGATCACGTCATGTCGGGCGTGCGCGCCCAGATCGCCGTCAAGATTTTCGGCGCCGATCTGCACGAACTGCGCAGCCTGGCTCATGATGTCGAAGCCGCCATGAGCCGGATCCCCGGCGTGGTCGAACTGCAAATCGAACCGCAAGTCGAGATTCCCCAGCTGCGCTTGCGCGTCAAGCGAGCCGAGGCAGCCCGCAATGGGCTGGCGCCCGGAGACGTCGCGAAACTGCTGGAAACCGCGTACAAGGGCCGGGTCGTTTCGACGGTCATTGACCGCGAGCAGTTTTATCAACTGGTGGTCTGGTACGACGAAACCTCGCGCAACGATCCGGCGACGATTGCCAAGACCATCCTGGAAACGCCGTCGGGTCGAAAGGTTCCTCTCAGCCAGGTCGTGGAGGTGCCGGCAAACGCCACCGGTCCGAACACTCTCAACCATGAAGGCGTGCAACTTCGCATCGTCGTTTCCTGCAACGTGCAGGGGCGTGATTTGGGCAGCGTGGTTGCCGACATTCAACGCGAATTGAGACCGATCGAATCGCGTTTCGAACAGATGCCGGGCTACCGCATCGAATATGGCGGACAGTTCGAAGCGCAGCAACAGGCGACGACGCGGCTGGGGCTGCTCGGCGTTCTCGCAGTGGTCGGCGTGTTCATGCTGCTGTCGAAAGGGCTCGGCTCCTGGCGGGCGGCGTTGCAGGTGCTGATCGTCAATATCCCGCTGGCGGCATTGGGGGCGGTGGTGGCGCTTTTGCTGATCAACCGGCCCGACTGGGAGCAACTCCGCAATGCGCCATGGTGGCAATGGCCCCGAATCTGGGCGGCCGCCACCACGCTGTCGGTCGCGCACTGGGTCGGCTTCATCACGTTGATCGGCATCGTCAGCCGCAACGGCATCATGATGATCTCGCACTACATCCACTTGATGAAGTACGAAGGCGAATCGTTCAATGAAGAAATGATCATTCGCGGCAGCCTGGAACGGCTGGCGCCCGTTTTAATGACGGCGTTTGTCGCCATCATCGGACTTTTGCCGTTGGCGTTGGGCGCCGGCCAAACGGGCAAGGAGATTCTGCATCCGCTGGCGATCGTCGTGATCGGCGGGCTTCTCGATTCCACGCTGCTGGACCAGATCGTCACGCCGGCCGTCTTCTACAAATTCGGCCGCAAGGTGTTCCAAAAAGAGGCGGCGAAGCCAGCCGACGAGTGGAGCGACGCCTGGCTTCGCGAAGAAAGCGCATGATCATGGACGGGCCGAGCCATCCGCGTCGGACTTGCTGCGGCTCGAAAGCAGACCGGCGACGAGCAAGCCGGCGCCGGCCAGCAGCGTGGCCGTCAGCAACGGGTGCATCGTGGCTTTCGTGTACAGGCTGCTTTTCAACACCGGGCCGCCATAGGCGCCGCGCTCTTCCAGATCATCCCCGGCCTGGTGAAGACTGTCCTCGCGCGCCGCAGCCGGTTCGCGCTTTTTCTGCAGATCGAACATAAGCCATTCCGAAATGAAGTCCGCGAACCGCGGCATCAGTTTGCTCAGCATCACCGCCGCCTTGCCGCCGCCGCCGACAGTCAAGTCGCGTTCGGGATGCGTCGCACAATGCAATATCGCCTCGGCCACCGCTTCCGGCGCATACACCGGCGGCGGGAAGTTCGGCTCGTTCTCCATGTAATTGCGGGCGTGCTTCAGGTACGGCGTGTCGATGGAACTCGGCTTGATCAGTGTCACGGAAATCGGCGCACCCGCCTTTTCGAGCTCCATGCGGAGGGCATCCGTAAAACCCTGCACGGCATGTTTCGACGCGCAATACATCCCCTGCAGCGGCACGGCACGGTCCGACAGCACGCTGCCGATATTGATCAGCGCGCCGCCGGCTCGCCGCAAGACCGGCAGCGCAGCAAGCGATCCATGCACGACGCCCCAAAAGTTCGTCTCGAACAGGCGCCGATGGTCCTCGAGCGGGACATCCTCGATTTTGCCAAACACCGATACGCCGGCGTTGTTGACCCAGGTGTCGATCCTCCCGAATCGGCGGACCGATTCGTTCGCCAGGCGCTGCACCTGCTCCCAATCGGCAACATCGACGGGCACCGAGTGCGCATGGCCGCCGTCGGCATTGATCTCGTCGGCGAGTCGATGCAAGGCGTCGGCGTTTCGCGCGGCCAGCACCAGCTTCGCGCCCTGTTTTGCCGCGAGCCGGGCGGTCACGAGGCCAATGCCGCTCGTGGCGCCGGTCAAAACGATCACTTGTTCATCCAGTTTTTTCAGGTGAACGTGCATGGCATGCCTCCGGCCGTTCTTGGCGAGATCGAAATGTGCCCCGATTCGGAATGAAATCGGCAATTTGTGTGCCAAAAAACGGAAACGAACTACGCCAAGGAGGTGGGGCCGGGGGCTTCGGCAGGTGCATCGCCCGTCGCTCCTGCTTGCTTCACCTGTGCCAGTTGGGCGACTTTGTCGAGGATTCCGTTGACGAACGCCGGCGAGTCCTTGCTGCCGTAGCGGCGAGCGAGTTCGACGGCCTCGTTGATTGCCGCCGGCACGGGGATGTCGGGCCGAAACAGCAGTTCATACGCGCCCAGGCGCAAAACATTGCGATCGACGGCGGCCATTCGTGGGATCCGCCAGTTTTCCGCCAGTTGCGCCAGTTGCACATCGATGGCGTCGCGATTCAGCATCACGCCGTCGACCAATTCGCGGCCGAACTTTTCCGACTCCGGGTCGCGAAGCCGATCGTGCAGAAACTGGTCGATCACCGTTCGCTCGACGGTCGAATTGAAATCGAACTGAAATAACAGCTGCAGGGCGACTTCCCGCGCCCGTGATCGTCGCATGAGCATACCTTCAACCTACGGGAGGCACACGCGGGGCGGCAAGCGCTGCAGGCTGGGCTTGATTTTTTCACCTATTCATTCGATCATCGTCGGGCTCATGACGCATGGATGCGGAGGTTGCAGATGCTCGCTCAGGCCTTTCACTTGGCGCGTCGAATTGTCACCTGGCCATTTCGCTACCGGCGGCTTCCCGGCAAGCAGGACTGGACGCGCTGGCGGCTCTGGTTGAACTCGCATTTGCAACATCGGGCGCCGAACTTGATGCTCGCCCAGGCGTTGTGGAAAATCGACCCGTACGAACTCTGGCTGCGCCACAATGCCTGGAATGACAAGACGCGGCGTGCGGCAAAGGACATTCTCAACGGTCTGGAACAGCGGCCGGTCTTTTCGGTTCTGATCCCGGTCTTCAATCCGCCGCTTCGCTGGCTGGATCGAGCGATCGAAAGCGTTCGAGAACAGGTTTATCCGCACTGGGAAATCTGCATTGCCGATGATGCTTCGACCGACCCGGGCGTCCGTCCCTATTTGCGTCACTTGACCCGCGATCCGCGAATCAAGGTTTCGTTCCGCGACGCGAACGGCCACATCAGCCGTGCGAGCAACTCAGCCGCCGAACTCGCCAGCGGCGATTATCTGGTGCTCCTCGATCAGGACGATGAACTGACGCCCGATTGCCTCCTGGAACTCGCGTGCGCGGCCCAGGGCGATCCGCCCGACGTGATTTATTCGGACGAAGACAAGATCGACGCGCAGGGAATGCGCCGCGATCCGCACTTCAAGCCCGATTGGTCGCCGGAATTGCTGCTCGCCTGCAATTACCTGTGCCACGTCTTTGCAATGCGGCGCGAACTTTTCGAATCGGTCGGTGGATTTCGCGCCGGATTCGAGGGCGCCCAGGATCACGACCTTGCCTTGCGCGTCACGGAGCGGGCGCTGCACGTCGCCCATGTGCCCCGCGTGCTCTACCACTGGCGGACGTTGCCGAGTTCGACGGCCTCCAGCGGCGGGGCCAAGACCTATGCCTACGACGCCGGCACGCGGGCGATTCAGGACGCACTCAATCGCCGCGGCTTCGCCGGACGCGCCACCTGGCCCGACAAATGCCGGGCACGGCTCTACGGCGGCTATCAGGTCGATTTCCCGGATGTCGGTCCGTCGGTTACTATCGTCATTCCCACGAAGAACCGAGTCGACATGTTGAAGCGGTGCATCGATTCGCTGCACAAAACCACGTATCGCAATTTCAAAGTCCTCGTGATCGACAACGAATCCGACGATCCGGAAACTCTGCGCTATCTTGACGACATTCAACCGAAGCACAAAGTCGTGCGCCAAACCAATCCCGACGGCCGCTTCAACTACGCCCGCTTGCACAATCAGGTCGTGCCGCAAATCGACAGCGAATATCTTTTACTGCTCAACAACGACACCGAAGTCGTTCGGCCGGAATGGCTGAGCCAGATGATGGGCTACGCGATGATGCCGGGCGTCGGCGCCGTCGGCGCCCGATTGCTCTACCCCGATGGGTCGGCACAACACGTCGGCGTCGTCATGGGACTGGGCGGAATGGTCGGGCACATTCGCAAACATCGCAAGCCGGCCGATCCGATCAGTTTTCGCGATGAAGTGCTGGCGGCAAACTACAACGTCGTCACCGCCGCCTGCCTGCTGGTCAGGCGCTCGCTCTATCAGGAACTGGGCGGACTCGATGAGACGAAGTTTGGCGTGGCATATAACGACGTCGACTTCTGCCTGAAACTGAGTCGCCGCGGCCTGCGCTGCGTCTATGCTCCGCGAGCGGAGCTGATCCATTACGAAAGCATTTCGCGCGGCGCCACGGTCCAGCCGCACGAATTGCAAGCATTTCGCACAACCTGGATCGTGTCCGAACCCGATCCGTACTACAATCCGAACCTTTCCCCTCATTGCGATTTTCAACAACTGGGCACGCGGCGGCAGTTGCCGACCCGCTATCGCCGCAACGATCCCTTGAAAGTGGCCGTCGCGATTCCGAGTCTCGGCTGTAACGGAGCCGCGTTCGGCGCAATCGAATGGGCCGAGTCGCTTCGCCGCGATCATCGCGTCGAGCCGACGATTCTGACGTTCCAGTCCGGCAGCCTGGCTGCGCATTGTGAAAACGCGGGGCTGAGCATCAAACGCTTTCCAATGCTGGCAGAGAAAAGCCGGAAGACCGCGATCGACCGGTTAGCGCACAAGATGGCCGACTGGTGCCGGCAACAACGGTTCGAGGTGCTCTGGGCACATGGCCTCGACGCGTTCCCTGCCGTCGCCGCGGCGCATGAGGCGCAAATCCCCGTACTGTGGACGTTGCGGCAACCCGTCGATTGGAATGCCTGGTTCCGACAACATCAACCGGCATACCTGGAAAAGCTGCATGACCTGATTCAAAACGTCTATCAACTTGTGGCGACATCGTACGAGATGTTCCACTTCGATCTGGAAAAGCTGGTGCTGCTGTCGGTGATACCTGCCGTGCGACCGCGAGACGAGGTTGAGGCATTCGCCGCTGCGGTTTCCCCAACCGAGGCGCGGCGCCGACTCGGTCTACCCGAACATGGCCGCATCGTTACGCTGCTCGGGCCGATCGACGATTCACGCAGGCCAATGGAGGTCATTCGAGCCGGCTCGCAATTGCTGCAAGACGGCATGCACGATCTTCGCATTCATTTTGTCGGCTGCGACGACCGGCAGGCGCGCCGATTGCGCCGGGCCGCGGGCAAGTTCGCCGGCAACTTTTCCTTCGTTCCGGAAACGGACGAGGCGCTCACCTATTTGCGGGCGAGCGACGTTTTTGCGCAAACCGCTGCGAAGGCCAGTTGCTCGCGCGGAGTGCAAGAAGCGTTCGCGCTGGGCGTGCCGGTGGTGACGGCGCCCTACTGCGGGTTCGGCTCGTTCCTGCTCGACGGCGTCAATGCCATGCGCTGGGAGCCGGAAAAACCGGCCGCGCTCGCCACGGCGATTCGGCGCGTGCTGGAAGATTCCGCGCTAATGGACCGCCTTCGCGACCAGGGCCGGCGCACGCTGGATGCATTGCCGACCTTTGCTGAAACCGTCGGCGAATATCACCAGCTGCTGCAGGAGGCGGCGCTTTGCGATTCGCCGGCGTTGTCGACTTTCTGATCAATCGAAAGTGGTTTTCGCAGCGATTCCGCTGGCGACTCGACGGCCTGCGTGGTACATTTCCCTTACCGGCGTCGCGTTACTGCGACGCTCCCGCCTGATATCCCGCCTGTTCGCTGCCTGCCTTGCGGAGACCGCCGATGACTGTCCGCCCCGCCAATGCAACCGGGTGCGATGAATTGCGTTCGACGTTTCGGCCGAGCCGTCGCAGTTTCCTGCGGGCCGGCATGCTCGGCGCAACCGGGTTGACGCTGTCGCAGTTGCTGCGCTCCGAAGCCCAGGCCAGCCCGACGAACGACAAACGGCACAATTCGGTCATCATCCTCTGGATGCGCGGTGGTCCGAGCCACATCGACATGTGGGACCCCAAGCCGAACGCGCCGGCCGAGTACCGGGGCGAATTTGGCACGATCCCGACGCCGGTGCCGGGCATTCAGCTGTGCGACCTGCTGCCGATGTGCGCAAAGATCATGCCGAAGTGGTCGATCGTGCGCAGCCTGTACCATCACGATGCCGGGCATTCGACCGGCGACCAGATTTGCTTTACCGGATACAACGCCGGCCCGAACCCGGATGAAAACATCATGCCGAGTTGCGGCTCCGTCGTTTCGAAACAGCTTGGCCATCTGACGCCGCACTTGCCTGCCTATGTAATGATCCCGCGAATGCTGCCCGGCGCCGGATCGGCGTATTTGGGCGTCGCTCATAAGCCGTTCGAGACGCAGGCCGACCCGGCGAATCCGGGTCCGTTTCGCGTGCCGAACTTCAGACTGCCCGAAGGCGTCACGCTCGAACAAGTCGGCGAACGCCGGCAGATGCTGAACGGCTTCGACCGCCTGCGGCGCGACCTCGACACCTCGGGGCAGATGGAAGCGCTCGACCGGTTCCATCAAAAGGCGTGGGAAATCCTGACGTCGAAAGCAGCCCGCGACGCGTTCGACCTCGACAAGGAACCTGCGGCGGTTCGCGAACGATACGGCTTCATGCCGGCGTTCGATCCCAAGGCCGCCAACCGCTGCGGCGCGCCGGCCTGGTCGCAACGGATCCTGCTGGCACGCCGGCTCGTCGAAGCAGGCGTGCGGCTCGTGACGGTCGACCTCCGCTGGTGGGACACGCACGTCAAAGGCTTCGAATCGCTGAAGCTCGGTTTTCTGCCGCGCTTCGATCGGGCATACTCCGCGTTGATCGAAGACCTCGAGGCACGCGGGCTGTTGCAATCGACGCTGGTGCTCGCCTGGGGTGAGTTTGGCCGAACTCCGCGAGTCAACAACGATGCGGGCCGGGATCATTATCCGAACGTTTTCAGCGCCGCTCTCGCCGGCGGACCTGTGAAGGGCGGGCGCGTCGTCGGCGCCTCGGACGAAAAAGGTGCATTTCCCAAGAGCAACGCCAAGACGCCGCAAGACGTGCTTGCCACGATCTACGAACACCTCGGCGTGGATACGACCGTGAAATACACCGACGGTTCGGGCCGGCCGCACCCGGTGCTGCCGAGCGGCGACACGATCGCGGAACTGATGTAAATGTTTTCTCGCCGCGGTTTCTTGTTCGTGGTTCCCGTCATCGTTCCGGGCGCCGTGGACGCACTTCTGACGCTCGCCGGCCAGCCATCGGAGTACTGGTCGGGAAATTTCAGTGCCTCTCGCGAATGGAATCCGCTGGGACGAATTCTGTTGCAGCAACATCCGCTGTTGTTCGCAGGCATCGCGTTCGCCTGGGTAGGATTGGTCTCGCTGGCGATCTTGCGGCTACCGCTCCGGCTTGCGGCCGTTCTGTCATTTGTCGTCATGCTGGTGCATGCGCTTTGCGGCGCCTGCTGGCTCTGGCGGCTGGGGCCAATTGGCATCGTGCTCGCGATCGCCTACCTCGTCCTGGTCGAGCGAATATGGAGCGTTGTTTGGCGACGGCACAACGCGCTCATTTCCCCGGCAGCTTGATCAGCACCGCCTCGGAAGCGGGCTGCATGCGGACGCGCGGACCGCATCCCAGCGCGATGCTGTTGCCGTCGCTGGTCAATGCCGCGTGGTAGATCGGTCCGGTCGCCAGATCGACGGCCTGCAACAGTTTGCCGTCGGCAAAGTTCCAGATCGCCAGATAACCTCGGTTCTTGGGGGCGCTGCCGACACTGACGACCTGAGTCCCGTTCGCCGTGAAACGCACCGTGTAAATCCATCCCGGGTGCGCCAGCGGCCCCTGGCTGGGCGGAGCAGGCTGTTTTGGATCGGGCGCCCCAGGTGACTTCGGCTGCGGAAGGTTCGGATTCACGAAGTCGCGCAGCACGTTGCCGTCGGCCGTGTTCCAGACCTTGATGCCGCGATCGCTCGAAGCGGTGATCAGCGATTTGCCGTCCGGCGAGAGAACCAGCGAAAAGATGGCTTCGCGGTGGCCCTTCGGAAACGCCTTTTCGTCATATCCCTTGAATTCGCGGATCATGTTGCCGGACGTGGCGTCCCACAACTTGGCGGACCGATCCATACTGCCGGACACGATCTGTTTCCCGTCGGCGCTCCACACGACAGCATAGACGGGCGATGGTTGGGGCTGCGTGTGCGCGTTGATCGAGCGGACCTGTGCTCCTTTGACCGTGTCGAAGATCTTGACCGTACCGTCGTGTGCACCGGTGGCCAAAAGCGTTCCATCCTTGTTGAACGCGACCGAATCGACCAGGTTCGGATGCGGGAAATTGCGAACCGGGGCATCGGAAGCCACCTTCCACAACTTCGCATTCTTGTCGTCGCAGCCGGCCAATAGTTGCGTCGCATCCGCGTTCAAGACAAAAGCGCTGATCTGTCCTGGATTCGCCAGCGCCTGCGTGGCTTTGCCGAATTCCGGCGGCAATGGATTCCCCGGCTGATAAGCAACGCTCCAAAACGCAATCGACTTATCGTCCGGAGCGCCCGCCAAAATCGTGTTGTTTGGATGGAACTGCAGACTGCGCACGACGCCGGGGGCAAAGGCGCCGACCAGCAACCCGTCGTTCGCCTGGTAAATGCGAACGTTTTTATCGGCGCTCGCGGTGGCCAGTAAAGCTCCGTTTTTCGACACCGCCGCGGAGACGATCGGCAACTTCGCGCCGCCGAACGTCCGCTCCACTTGTCCGTTGTTGATGTTCACGGTTTTCGCGGTGCCGTCCTCCAGCCCGACGAGGAGCGAACCAGACGGCATCAGCGTCATCGAGTGTACGGCTTTGTCGCTGATTGCCAGCGTTCGCGTGTGCAAAAGCGTGTGCACCACGACATTCTTGTCGGCGGTTCCTGTGACAATCTGGTTCGGCTTGGCGGCATGGAAGGCCACAGCCCGAACGGCGCCGGTGTGACTTGTCGATTCGATGAGCTTGCCGGTTGCCAGATCCCAAACTCGAGCCTGATTGTCCGCCGAGCCGGTCGCGACGCGCTTCTTTTCGCCATCGATGGCGACGCACGTCGCGTCGGCGGGATGGACCAGCGCAGCGAGCTCTTTGCCGTCTGCGATGTTGATCAGGCGCGCCGATTTGCCGGCCGCAACCGCAACGATGGCGAAATCGCGACTCACTGTTACCGCCTGGATCGCATCGCCGAGCTTGGCCAGCGGCCGAATCTCTTTTCCATCGGCGACCTGGATGAGCTTGACGCTCTTATCGGCGTCCGCCACGACGGCTTGTTTTCCATCCGGCGAAATATGGAGGTAATTCGGCTTGCCGGGGATGGCGATCGGCTTCGATTCGTTTTTGGTCAACGACCAGGTTTTTGCCGTACCGTCGGCCGAGGCACTGACGACCTGGCCGGTTTGCGCGTTCATCGACAGACTCAGAATCGCACCGGCGTGCGCCTTCGCTTGATAAACCGTCTTGCCCGAATCGCGCTGGATGACGATCAAGTCGCCCGCGGCGGTGCCCGCAACGATCGAATTGCCGCTGAGCAGCACGCTGGTCACCGCTGCCGGCGCCGGAAAAGTCTTGGTGATCTGGCCGTTGTCGGCGGATAGCACGCGGATGTTTTTGTCCGCCGACCCGGTGACGACCGTATTGCCGTCGCTGAGCGTCATGCAAGTGACCGCGTCGCCATGGCCGGCGATCAGCCTGGCCGCTGCCGGCGGCAACTGCCAGAACTTGACCAGGCCGTCCGTCCCGCTTGTCATCGCCGTGTTGCCGTTGTTCGTCAGCATTAGGCCCGTGATGCCGGCCGAGTGCGCTCCGAGAGTCGAAATCGGCTGTCCCTTAACCGCGTCCCAGAATCGCATCGTTTGATCGACGCCGGTCGAAACCAGCATTTGATTATTCGGCGTGAATGCGAGTCCGGTCACGGCGCCCGCGTGCCCCTTCAGGTCGAACATCAACTTCGGATCGGCGGGATTCCACAGCTTGATCGTGCCGTCCTTGCTCCCGGCCGCGTGCAGCTTGCCGTCGGCGCTGATCGCCACTGCGGTGACGGCATCGGGCAGCGGCGTGTCCTTGAGCGGCGAGCGCTGCGGCACATCCCAGATCTTCGCCGAGTTGTCCGACCCTGCCGAGGCGAACGTCTGCCCGTCCGGCGCGAAAGCGACGCTGAGCACCTGATTCTGGTGTCCGTTCGGCCCGCCGTAGGTTTTGATCTCCTTGCCGGTCGCCAGGTCCCACAGGCGCACGGTGCGATCGAAGCTGCCGGTCAAAAGCAGCTTGCCGTCCGGACTGATGGCGATCGCGTAGATCGCTTCCTCGTGGCCCTTGTACGTTTGCATCAGGCCTGGGATCGGCGGCGAATCCTGAGCATTGCTGTTACCGGAGAAGAGACCGGCAACGTTGAACAAAAGAAGCACCGGGAGAAGCGTCGTGCGATTCATGACGGGTATCCTTCGGAAGCGAAAACCGGGCGGGAGTTGCAGTTTCGCATGAAGGATCGGCGTTGTCAATCAGCGCGAAAATATTCCGGACCCTGGTCCGCAAAAAAAGTTGAATCAAAAAAACTGATGCGCTTCAAACGTGCCTCACAAGACTTGCTTCAATGCTTCAGCGCGGCGGGCGAGGATCTCATCGCACTCGCGTTGTAGATGAGAGAATTCGCGACGTTCGGCCGGCGTCAGAGTACGTTGCCCTCGCGCCGCCAACAGCGCCTCCATCCGTGCCTGCTTTGCGCGAGGAAATCGATAAGACGCTCCAAGAGCATCGAGGCGTCGCGCAACATCTCGACGCCGCCAGTTCTTGATGCTGACGAGTACGGCGCAGTCTTTTCCGTCGCGCTCCACGACGTACTCTTCATTGCCCTGCGCTACACGATCCAGCACTTCGGGCAACCGATCTTGTAGCTGTTTGATCGAGACCTTGAAGCTCATGTGAAAGCCTTGTTCTGAAACTCACATTATCGACATCGTAGCCTTGGTCGAAACGACAGTCCAGCGCGTGTGCCGGATTGCTCATCAAAGGAAAAGGCTCCAAAGCACCCGCCGGGTCGTTACTCTTTGAGTAATAGCACATTCACCGCCTTGACCGCGACGCGGACCTTGTCGCCTACCTTGAGCTTCATGTCATCGACCGAATCGAGCGTCATCACGGACTCCATCATCGCGCCGCCGGCGATGCGCACCTTGACCTGGCACATCACCGCGCCGCGTTTGATCTCCGTCACTTCGCCTTCGATCCGATTGCGTGCACCGATTTGCATGGGAGTCTCCCTATGAGGCATTAATAAGTGCATTTAGTTTCATTATCGGCCGTACTATCTTTGTGTAGCCATGTCCGAGTAAAGTCGGGACACCAATTCGAGTTTGTCTTGCCACTGATACTCAGCGTAAATGCGGATTCGACCGGCTTGGCCCAGCAAATGCCGCAAACCGCCGCTTTCGATAAGCCGACGCATCCCCAAACAAAGTTCCTCGACGTTACCGCATTGGACCAATAGCCCGTCCTGTTGATCCTGAACCACGTCCGCCACGCCGCCGGCTCGATAGGCAATGTTGGGTACGCCGTTGGCCCAGGCTTCGAGCAGCACCAGACCGAACGAATCCGACCGGCTCGGTAATGCGAAGATGTCGATGCCGGCAAAAAAATCGCGCTTTTGTACGTCGTCGAGCACGCCGGTTCGAATCACGCGGTCCTGCATGGGAAACGATTGCCAAAACTGTCGAAAATTCGCCATGTCCGGACCGGCCAGTACGACGCGAAACGTGCCGCCGGTCTTCCAGAGTCGCTCGCTCGCTTGCAGCAGGTCGATCGTCCCTTTTTCGAAACTCAGGTTGGCCAAATGGCCGACCACAACGTCCGATTCGCTGACATTCCATCGCTTGCGAGCCCGATTGCGCTCGCCGCCGGTGCATTCGGCCGGTTCGACACCCAGGCCCTGAAGAATCACCTTTTCATTCGAAACACCGGCGTGGACGACCGCATCGCGTTCGCTCGGCGTCTGCACGAACACACGATCCGCTGAAAGCAGCAGGTCGCGTAAAGGCGGCGACAAGTAGGAGCGTCGCATGCGATCATTCGGGTTCGCCGGATCGCCCAGGTGCAAGAACGGCGTCAAGAGAAACGGCACGCCGAGACGCCGGGCGAGCCTGCGCGCACATGCAATCGGAAAGGCGTACGGGAACGCCGTGGCGTGCACGATGTCGTATTTCTCCGCGCAGCGGCCGGCCTCGCGCCACATGTCCGGGGCAATCGGATTGCTCGGCATCGTCAGGGCTTGCCAGTTTCGATGCGGAAACAGCGACAGGATTTTGAGCATATAACGCCGCAATGGCCAGCGCCAGAGGGGAAACCGCCGCACGCGAACCTGGCCGTCGGTCGTCGTGTCTGCCGGCAATGTTTTTCCGCGAGTGGACCAGAATGCTTCGAGGTCGCCGGCCGTGGTCGTCCAGACATCGACCGCATGACCGCGCTCGGCGAAAAAACGGCTCAGGCGCTGGAAGTAGGCTTCCGAACCTCCCAAGGCGGGCGGATATCGCTGAACGAAATGCGCGATGCGCACGATGATCCTCGCGTGAACCCTGTCCGTGGCGCGGGGCGTTCCGGTAAGATACCGCTCGACCGTTTGCTCTGCGAGGCTTTTGCATCATGATTCCGCTTTCGAAACTGGCTGCATCCGTACAACCGTCGGCAACCCTGGCCGCTGCCGCCAAGGCAAGACAACTGAAAGCCGCCGGCACGACCGTCTACGATTTCAGCGTCGGCGAACCCGACTTCAACACGCCCGAACATATCTGTGCCGCCGCGACTGCTGCGATGCGAGCGGGCCACACGCATTACACGCCGACGGCCGGCATCCCCGAAGTTCGCAAGGCCATCGCCGACTGGTATGGCCGTTACCACGGCTACAAGATCACTCCCGAGCAAGTCCTGGTTTCCAACGGCGCCAAGCATTCGCTGCACAACACGCTGGAAGCCACGGTCGGCCCCGGCGACGAGGTCATCATCCCGACGCCGTACTGGGTCAGCTACAGCGAACTCGTGGAAATGACCGGCGCGAAGCCGGTGCTCGTGCATACAACGGCGGACGCCGGCTTCAAAATGACGCCGCAACAATTGCGCTCGGCCATCACGCCACGTTCGAAACTGCTCATGATCAACTCGCCATGCAATCCAACCGGCGTCACCTATACGCGAACCGAATTGGAACGCATCGCCGATGTCGTCCTCGACAGCCCGCTCAGCGTGCTCAGCGACGAGATTTACGAACAACTGACTTACGACGACGTGAAACCGACCTGCTTCGCAACGCTAAAGCCGGGCCTGCCGGAGCGCACGATCACGGTCAGCGGCGCCAGCAAGACCTATGCAATGACCGGCTGGCGCATGGGCTGGGCGGTCGGCCCCAAACCGGCCATCACGGCGATGGGCAATATCCAAAGCCAGCAGACGAGTTGTCCCAGCAGCATCTCGCAACATGCGCTGATCGCCGCGCTCAATGGCCCGCAGGATTGTGTCGCTGCGATGCGGGCGGAATTCGAGAAGCGCCGCGACCTCGCCTGCAGCCTGCTCGACAAGATCCCCGGTCTCCGCTACCCGAAGCCAACCGGCGCTTTTTACGTCTTCTTCGACGTCACCCATTATTTCGGCAAACCGCTTCGCGGCGGCCCAGTGCTCGACTCGGCGTCGTTCTGCACTGCGGCATTGGAGCATCCGCACGTCAATCTCGTCCCCGGCTCCGCCTTCGGCTGTGAAGGATTCGTTCGGCTTTCCTTTGCGACAAGCGACGACCAAATTCGTCAGGGACTCACGCGCTTGGCGGAATGGCTTTCGTAACGGATTCCCATCGGCGGCCATTTCTGATACCATGAAAATCTAACATTAAACGTTAGAATTTCATGGTGCTGGAAATGGCCGTGATCGCGCGTCCGACCGATGTGGAACTGGTTCGAACGGCCCTCAAGCGAAGCCGGGTGGTTGCGCTACTGGGGCCGCGGCAATGCGGCAAAACCACGTTGGCGCGTCAGTTCGTGCGCCCGGACTCTCTCAATTATTTTGACCTGGAAGATCCCGAGAGCCTGGCCCGGCTGGATCAACCGGGGCTGGCGTTGCGGCCGTTGCGCGGGCTCGTCGTGATCGACGAGGTCCAGCGCCGGCCCGAGCTCTTTCCCTTGTTGCGAGTGCTGGCGGATCGCAAACCGTTGCCGGCACGATTCCTGATTCTCGG
>Ga0073934_10005828_pt1 | contig 18589 bp, 11 predicted proteins | sample LarsenN4metaG_FD_76834 | JGI IMG/M metagenome (GOLD analysis project Ga0073934, IMG submission 76834) | Hot spring sediment bacterial and archeal communities from British Columbia, Canada, to study Microbial Dark Matter (Phase II) - Larsen... ... | reverse complement strand
CTGCCCGTAGGTCATGCCCAAGGACCGGGCGGCCTCGGTCTGTCCCTTCGGGATCGACTCGATGCCGGCCCGGTAGATTTCGGCCAGGTAGGCTCCGTACCCGATGCCGAGGCCCAGGGTGGCCCGCACAATGTCGTTGCGAAACCAGCGGATGCCGGTCAGGTTAGCGAGGGTCGGTGTTAGGACGAAGGCGATGTATAAGAGCAGCACCAGGAGGGGGATGCCGCGGATGATCTCGATGTAGAGCCGGGATACGGTGTAGGGGATCGGGTGCTTCGACAGTTGCCCCAGGGCGGCGATGAGGCCCAGGACCATCCCCAGGGCATAGGCGGAGACCGCCAGCTCGATGGTGATGATGATCCCGGAGGCCAGGAACTTGTAGGTCTCAATGTAGACGGGCGAGTTGAGGATACCGTAGAGCGCCAGCAGCCCACCGATGAGGAGTGCGACACCCCACCAGGGGACGCGCTGCAGGATGTCCACTGGCAGGAGACGCCCCTGCCCCGGGACCCCGGGGCTGACCTCGGCGCTGGTCGCCGGTGCGGGACGCATGCCGGATGAAAGGTTCGGGTGCGGGGAAGGGTCGTCCTCCCCCGCACCCGACCTGACCCCAGCCCGACCGCGCGCAGCCTACTGCGTCGGCTTCCACTCTTCGAACCACTTCTTGTAGAGCTGGTCCATGAAACCGGTGGCCTGGAGCTGTTTGAGCGCGGCGTTGAAGGCGTCCCGCAGGGTGGCATCGCCCTCCTTCACCACGATCCCCAGGGACTCGCTGGTGAGCTTGTCCCCCACGACCTTGAGCTTTCCAGGGTTGGTGCCCATGTACCCGGTGGCGGCGACACTGTCGATGAGAACGGCGTCGGCGTCGGCGTTGATCAGCGACTGCACCGCCAGGTCAAACGTGGGGAACCGCTTGACGTCCTTGATCTTCCCCTCCTTCTGCAGGGAGGAGGCCAGTTCGTCGTTGGTGGTGCCGGTCTGCACCGCCACGCTCTTGTCGGAGAGATCGGCCGCTCCCGTGATGCGGGTTTCGTCCGCGCGCACCAGCACCACCTGCCCTACCGCGATGTACGGGTCGGTGAAGTCCATCGTCTTGTCGCGCTCCTCGGTGATGGTCACGCCCGAAATGACCACGTCGTAGTCACCCTTGGCCAGGGCGGGGAAGATGCCGTCCCAGGCGGTACTCTTGATGTCCGGCTTGCAGTTGGCCAGCTTGCAGACCTCGGTGATCAGGTCAATGTCGTAGCCGATGATGTTCTTGTTCGCGTCCAGCATCTCAAAGGGCGGGTAGGTCGCGTCGGTGGCCACGCGGAGCGTGCGCCCACCCAGATCGGGAACGGCTGCGGCCGGCGCTGGTGAGGGCGCCGGCGCCTGGGTCTGTCGCCGCTGGCAGCCGGACGCGGCGAGCGCGATCGCAACCAGGATGACCGCCAGGACCCCTACGTGTCTGCGCATATCTCACCCTCCTCGGTGATACATCTCGATCGTGCAGGTGGAGTATTGCCTAGATTCTTTGGCGCGGGCCGGCATCCTTCCCCGGCGCGCCCGCTTTCCCTGGGGACTCGCGGCGCTGCTGCAGGCGGCCGGCCTCCGCTATACTGTGTGGCGGTGCCACCCCATCCCAAGCGAGGTGGTGAGTCGTGAGAGCCCGAGACCTGGCCGCGGCCGCGATCTTTGCCGCCCTGACTTTTGTGGTCACGCGCTACACCGTCATCCCCATTCCGGCGACAAAAGGCTTCTTTAATCTGGGGGAGGTCGTCATCTACATCGGGGCCCTGGCCTTCGGACCGGCGGTCGGGCTGTTTGCCGGCGGCGTGGGGTCGGCGCTGGCCGACCTGGTCGCGGCGCCGCAGTTTGCGCCCTTCACGCTGGTCATCAAGGGGATGGAGGGATACCTGGTCGGGCGGTTGGCCGGCCCGACGACCCCCGCGCGCCTGCGTGCTACGATCCTCGGCGGCGCCTGGATGGTCGCCGGTTACTTCCTGGCGGAGACCCTCTTCGCCCGGATTCTCGGGATCGCTCCGACCCCGGCGCTGGCGGTCGGTGCGGCGCTCACCGAATTGCCCTTCAACGTCGTCCAGGTGACCTCCGGCATCATCGTCTCCGTGCTCGTGGCGACGCGGCTCCCGGCCGGCGTGCCGAAGGCACTGCCCTAAGCGCGCACGGCCCGACCTTCCTCCCGTTCGGCTACGTAGGGTATACTCCACATGCAGGCTGCGGGCGCTTAGCTCAGAGGAAGAGCGCCTCTCTGACGCAGAGGAGGTCGGAGGTTCAAGTCCTCCAGCGCCCACCATCGCAAGACCGGCATCAATCCTAGCGATCTGCCGTTCGTGAAGGGAAGAGCAGCAACAGCCCAGCCCGCCTAACCAAGGTCGCCGAGACCGAGCGCCTGCGCGATTGCCTGGGGCTCGAGCGTCACGGATGCATGGCGGACGTCCAACGAATTGCCGAACGGGCACGGGTCTGACATTCTGATCTCTGTGAGGCTGTTTCGCTCCCACCTGCGCTCGATACCCAGCATCGGCGAGCCCATTCGGGCCGAGCTGTTCAGCCTGGAACGTCTCGAGGAGCATGCGCAGAGTCTGGCGACGGCTCAGCGCGTCACCCCCAGCCCCCGCCGCGGTCAGCGCCTGCTGCCGCAGGTGGAGGAGAACGCCCGGGTGCTGCTGCGTTCGTACCGGGCGATCGCCGGCGCGATCAGAGAGGATCTGGCGATCACGCCGGCCGCCGAATGGCTGGTGGACAACTTCCACCTGGTCGAAGATCAGCTCCACTCGATCCGCCAGGACCTGCCGCCCAGATTCTATCGGGAGCTTCCCAAGCTCGGCGATGGACCGCTGGCCGGCTTCCCTCGTGTGTACGGTATCGCCTGGGCCTACGTCGCGCATACCGACAGCCGCTTCGATCCCGACGCGCTGCGTCGTTTCGTGCGTGCCTACCAGCGGGTGCAGCCGCTGACGATCGGTGAGTTGTGGGCCGTTGCGATTACCCTGCGGGTGGTGCTCATCGAGAACTTGCGCCGCCTGGCCGAGCGCATGGCCCGTGACCGCGAGCATCGCCAGGAGGCTGACGCGCTTGCGGACCAGCTGCTGGCTCTCCCCCCGAAAGAGGCCCAGCTGCTCCAGCCGGCGGCGCACGCGATCCGCAGCCCTCTGCCCAGGGCGTTCGCCGTGCGCCTGGTTCAACGTCTGAGCGATCAGGATCCGACAACGACGCCCGCCCTGGCCTGGCTGGCCGAGCGCCTGGCCGATGCGGGGACCACGTCCGAGGAGATCGTGCGCACCGAGCTGGCCAACCAGGCGGCGACACACGTGACGGTTCGGAACATCATGACGAGCATGCGCCTGATCTCCGCGTACGACTGGGCGGAATTCTTCGAAAGCACGAGCCTGGTCGACGAGGCGCTGAGTGCCGGGACCGACTTCGCCGCAATGGATTTCGCGACGCGCGACGCCTCCCGGCACGCGATCGAGGATCTGGCGAGAGGGTCGCGGCTGCCCGAACTCGAGGTCGCCCGGCAGGTGGTTGGGCGGGCGCAGCGCGCCCGTCTGGGCGGGGAGACCGCAGCCGCATTCGACGAGCGGATGGCCGAACCCGGCTACTACCTGATCGGAGCGGGGCGCCGGGCCTTCGAGGCCTCGCTAGGTTTTCGCGCGGGCGCGAGGCGTCGGCTCACCCAGGCCTACCTCAATGCTGCGGCGCCGGCGTACGCGGGCGCGATCGCCGTGGTCACCGCGCTCTTCCTGGCGGTCCCGCTCCTCTGGGGTTTCGGAGATCACGAGCCGGCGGAGATCCCCTGGGTGGCGAGGGTACTGCTGGGGCTGCTGGCGCTGATTCCCGCGCTCGATCTGGCCATCCCGCTGGTGAACCGGGCCACCCTCGCTCTGGTGGGACCGCGGCGGTTGCCGCGGTTCAGCCTGCGCGCCGGTCTCCCCGGCGAACTGCGGACAATGATTGTCGTCCCCATGCTGCTCACCTCAGAGGCCGAGGTGGCGGAGCAGATTGAGCGCCTGGAGGTCCACTACCTGGCCAATCCAGAGGAGGAGGTGCGGCTGGCGCTGCTGTCCGACTGGAGCGATGCTCCCCGCGAGACCATGCCGGAGGACGCAGCGTTGCTCGCGGCCGCGGCGGCCGGCATCGTGCGTCTGAATGCGCGCCACGGACCCGCCCGGGACGGGGGGTCACGCTTCCTCCTCTTCCACCGCCGGCGCGTCTGGAGCCAGGGCGAGGGGCTCTGGATCGGGTGGGAGCGGAAGCGGGGCAAACTCCACGAGTTGAACCGCCTGCTGCGGGGCGCGACGGACACGACCTTCATACCCCCAGACGGCCGCGAGGTGAAGGCGCCCGCGGGCGTGCGCTACGTCATTACCCTGGATGCCGATACCCGGCTCCCGCGAGGGGTTGTCCGGCGGCTCGTGGGCGCGATCACTCACCCGCTCAACCGACCCCGTTTCGATCCCGTCGCCGGCCGCGTCGTCGAAGGGTACGCGATCTTGCAGCCGCGCGTCACGCCGCTCCTGCCCACGGGCCAGGAACAGTCTCTCTTCCAGCGGGTCTTCTCCTCCCCCGCCGGCATCGATCCCTACGCCGCGGCCGTCTCCGATCTCTACCAGGACCTCTTCGGCGAGGGAAGCTTCACCGGCAAGGGCGTCTACGACGTCGACGCGTTCGAGGCGGCGCTCGCCGGACGCGCGCCCGAGAACGTCCTGCTCAGTCACGACCTCTTCGAGAGCGCCTTCGCCCGCGCCGGTCTCGTCACTGACACCGAAGTGATGGAGCCGTTTCCCTCGCGTTACGAGGTGGCGGCCATGCGCCAGCACCGGTGGGTCCGCGGCGACTGGCAATTGCTCCGCTGGATCTTCGGCCGCCCCGCCCGGGGCATCCCTGCACTGGCGCGATGGAAGATGGCGGACAACTTGCGACGGAGCTTCTCCCCTCCCGCCGCCGTGGCGGCGTTGCTGGCCGCCTGGATCCTGCCTGGCGCGGCGGCCGGCGTGTGGACGGCATTCGTGCTAGCGACGATTGCCGTGCCGGCGTTCCTGCCGGTCCTGAGCCTGCGATTCCGCAGGCGAGACGGGACGCCGGCGAGGACGCGTCTCCGGGGGTTCGGCGGGCGCCTGGCCCTGGCCGCTGTGCACGTCTGGATCGGTGTCACCCTTCTTGCCCATCAGGCGTGGCTCTTGGGCGACGCCATCGTCCGGACCCTCTACAGACTGTATGTGACCCGTCGAAATCTCCTCCAGTGGGTTACCGCCGCCCAGGCAGAGTCGGGGAGCGGTCTGGGTGTGGGGGGGTACTATCGGTGGATGGCCGGGGGGGTCATTCTCGCCGTTGTGGCCGGCGCGGTCGCTCTGCTCGGCCGGGCAGAGCTCTGGACCGCTGCTCCCCTGGTGATCTTGTGGGTGACCTCGCCGCTCGTGGCCTCCTGGATAGGCCGGACACCTCATCCCCCGTCCCGCGCCCTCTCCGCGAAGGACGCCCAGATTCTGCGTCTCGCCGCGCGCCGCACCTGGCGATACTTCGAGAGCTTTGTCACGGCCGAGCATCACATGCTGCCGCCGGACAACGTGCAGGAAGAGCCGGGAATCACGGTGGCCTCGCGGACGTCCCCCACGAACATCGGCCTCTACCTACTGTCGGTGATCGCGGCCCGCGACTTCGGATGGATCGGCACGGTCGAGGCGGTGGAGCGCCTCGAGGAGACCATGGAGGCTCTGACCCACCTGGAGCGCCATCGCGGTCATCTCTTCAACTGGTATGACACGCACACGCTGCGCCCGTTGGAGCCGCGCTATATCTCCACCGTGGACAGCGGGAATCTGGCGGGCCACCTCATTGTCGTGGCCAATGCCTGCGCGGAGCTGGCGGTCACCCCCGTCACGGCCCGTCAGGCCCTGTCCGGAATCCTGGACGCCCTCCACCTGGCACGAGCGGCCGCCGCGGCGCTCCCCGATGACCGGCGCACGCAGACGGTGACCCGCAAGCATCTCGCTGAGGCGCTCGATGTGCTGGCGGCGGCGCTGGCTCAAATCTCCACGGCGGACGGGGCCTGGCGCAGCCGGCTCGCGGCGTCGGGGGAGGCGGCCGACGCTCTGGTCGACATCGCGCGTACGCTCCGTGACGAGCGCGGCGACGCTCCGGCTGACGAAGTGCGGACGTGGGCTGAGGCGACCCGGGCCGCGATCCACAGCCACAGCCATGATCTCGAGAGCACCGCGCCGGCCGACCCCACTTCCGGCGGCGATACGAACCCCGCGGCCGACCCGTATCCTGCGGCGGCTCCGGCAGAGGCACACAGTGAGATGTCCCGGGGCCCGGACGCGCTCAGCGAGCGGGTCCGGGCTGTGGCGCGATTCGCGAGGAGCCTGATCGCCGCGCTGGAGTTCGATTTCCTCTTCGACCCGGTTCGCAAACTCTTCGCGATTGGGTACCGTCCGTTGGAAGGCGCCCTGGAATCAGGGTACTATGATCTGCTCGCCTCGGAGGCTCGCCTCGCCAGCTTCGTCGCGATTGCCAAGGGCGACGTCCCCGCCGAGCACTGGTTTCACCTGGACCGTCCGATGACCCCCGTCGACTCGGGCGCCACCCTGGTCTCCTGGTCAGGCTCGATGTTCGAGTACTTGATGCCCGCGCTCGTCATGGACGCGCCGGCGGGAAGCCTGCTGGAGGCGGCGGGCCGTTTCGCCGTGCGTCGTCACATCGAGTACGGAAACGCACGCGGCGTCCCCTGGGGGGCCTCAGAGTCGGCGTTCAGCGGCCGGGACCTCTCGCTCACCTACCAGTACTCGACGTTCGGCGTGCCAGGCCTGGGGTTGAAACGAGGGCTCGGCGACGAACTCGTCATCGCCCCGTATGCCACCGCCTTGGCGGCGATGGTCGATCCCGCGGCGGCGGCGCGAAACTTCGTGCGCCTGGTGGAGGCGGAAGGAAGCGGACCCTATGGCTTCTATGAGGCCCTGGATTATACCCGGGCCCGCCTGCCGGAGGGGAAGCGGATGGCGGTCGTCCGCGCCTACATGACGCACCATCAAGGGATGACTCTTGTCGCCCTGGGCAACGTGATCCACCAGGGTGCGATGCGCACGCGCTTCCATGCCGAGCCCATGGTGCGGGCCACGGAACTGCTCCTCCAGGAGCGGGTGCCGCGGGAAGCCCCGCTGGCCCGGCCGCGCGCCGAGGAGATCAAGGCTGCCGTACGCGTTGAGGAGAGCATTCCCCCCGTCCTCCGCCGCTTCGCGTCTCCCCACGATCCCACTCCGCGGACCCACCTGCTCTCCAACGGGCACTACACCGTGATGATGACGGCCGCGGGATCGGGGTTCAGTCGCTGGGACGATCTGGCCATCACGCGCTGGCGTGAGGATGCCACGCGCGATTGCTGGGGAACCTACATCTTCCTCCGCGATACCCGCAGCGGCCACGTGTGGTCCGCCGGCTTTCAGCCGAGCGGCGCGACTCCGGACATCTATGAGGCGCGCTTCGCCGAGGATCATGTGGAGATCCTCCGGCAGGACGGCTCGATCGCCACCGCGCTGGAGGTGGTGGTGTCGCCTGAGGAGAACGGCGAGGTCCGGCGGGTCTCGCTCACGAACCTGGGGACACGCCTCCGGGACATCGAGGTGACCTCTTACGCCGAAGTTGTGTTGGCCCCGTATGCCGCGGACGCCGCCCATCCCGCCTTCTCGAATCTCTTCGTGCAGACCGAGTTTGTCCCCGAGGTGGCGACGCTGCTGGCCACCCGTCGACCCCAGGTGCCCGATGAGGCGCGGGTCTGGCTGGCCCATACCGCGGTGGTCGAGGGAGAGGTCGGGGGAGGTGTCCAGTACGAGACCGACCGCGCCCGCTTCGTGGGCCGGGGCCGCGGCATCCGCACGCCGATGTCCGTCATCGACGGCCGGCCCCTTTCCAACACTGCGGGCACAGTGCTCGATCCCATCATCAGCCTCCGTCACCGGGTCCGCATTCCGGCGAGGGCGACGGTCCGGGTGACGTTCACCACGCTGGTCGCCGCCTCGCGGGAGGAGGCGCTCGTCCTCTCCGACCGCCACCGCGACCCCGCCGCGTTCGAACGCGCGGCCATGCTCGCCTGGACGCAGGCCCAGGTGCAACTCCATCATCTGCACATCACCGCGGATGAGGCCCATCTCTACCAGCGCCTGGCCAACCGGCTGTTGTACCTGGACCCCACGATGCGTCCCGCCCCGGACACGCTGGCGCGCGCGTTGGGCGGACCCCGCCGGCTCTGGCCGCATGGGATCTCGGGCGATCTCCCAATCGTGCTCCTGCGCATCGACGATCCCGAGGACCGGGCAATCGTCCGCGAGGCGCTGCGGGCTCACGCCTACTGGCGCCAGAAGCGGCTGGCCGCGGATCTCGTCATCATCAATGAGCAACCCCACTCCTACGCGCAGGATCTCCACGGCGCGATCGAAACCCTGATCCGCACTACTCTACCCACGGGCCTCCAGCCCCGTAGCCCGCAGGGGAGTGTGTTCATCCTGCGTGGTGAGGCTCTCTCCCGGGACGACCGGGAAGCCCTGGAGGCCGCCGCGCGCGCCGTGATTCTCTCACGGCACGGGAGCCTGGCCGATCAGGTGGTGCGACCTCGCCGACCAGCAACCCCGCCGGCCCGGCGCCGGCCTCGCCGGGCCAGACCAGCGCCGGAGACCCCGCCATCCCGGCCGCATCTCATGCATTTCAACGGCCTGGGAGGTTTCACGGAGGACGGGCGCGAGTACGTCACGATCCTGGGGGAAGGGCAGTGGACGCCGGCGCCGTGGATCAATGTTGTCGCCAACCCCCACTTCGGTTTCCAGGTCTCGGAGTCGGGCGCGGGATCTGTCTGGTCGGCGAACAGCCGGTTGAACCAGCTCACCCAGTGGTCTAATGATCCGGTGAGTGACCCTCCCGGGGAGATCTTCTACGTGCGCGATGAGGACACCGGTGAGCTCTGGGGACCTACGGTCCTGCCGATCCGCGAGGAGCCGTGGCCATATGTGGCCCGGCATGGCCAGGGCTACAGCCGGTTCGAACACACCTCCCACGGTATTCACCTGGACCTGCTGCAGTTCGTGCCGCTCGCCGATCCCATCAAGATCTCGCGGCTGGTCGTGGAGAATCATTCGGATCGAGCGCGCCGCCTCTCCGTCACCGCGTACATCGAGTGGGTGCTGGGCATCGCACGCAGTACGTCGGCGCCGTTCATCGTCACGGAGGTGGATGCGGCGACGCACGCCATGTTCGCCCGCAACATCTGGCGCGACGACTTCGGCGGCCGGATCGCCTTTGCCGACCTCGGCGGGCGGCAGACCTCCTGGACCGGTGACCGCACGGAGTTCCTGGGACGCAACGGCACGCCCGATCATCCCGCGGTCCTGGAACAGGCGCTCCCCCTCTCGGGCCGGGTGGGTGCGGGGATGGACCCCTGCTCGGCCCTGCAGACGCTGGTCGAGCTCCCCCCGGGGGGCAGGAGGGAAATCCTTCTCCTGCTGGGCGAGACACCCGGGCGGGAGGAGGCCCGGCAGCTCATCGAGCGGTATCGCGCGGTCGACCTCGACGGCGTATTCCGCGCGGTGACGACCTTCTGGGACGAAACCGTGGGAGCGATACAGGTCAGGACGCCTGACCGCTCGATGGACCTGCTGCTCAACCGCTGGCTCCTCTACCAGACGCTCGCCTGTCGCCTGTGGGCGCGGACGGCATTCTATCAGGCTGGCGGAGCGTATGGGTTCCGCGACCAATTGCAGGACGTGATCGCCCTCCTCGTGACCAGGCGCGAACTCGCCCGCGAGCACCTGCTGCGCGCGGCGGCGCGGCAGTTCGTGGAGGGGGACGTTCAGCACTGGTGGCACCCGCACTCGGGCACAGGGGTACGGACGCGCAGTTCTGATGACCGTCTCTGGTTGCCGTACGCGGTACTGCACTATGTGCAGGTGACGAGGGACGCCGCCATCCTCGATGAGCTGATTCCCTTCCTGGAGGGCCCGGCGCTCGCGCCGAAGGATCGCCAGGCCTACTTCGCGCCGGCTGTGTCCTCCCAGCAGGGAACGCTGTTCGAACACTGTGCGCGGGCCCTGGACATCAGTCTAGCCACGGGCGAGCATGGCCTTCCCCTGATCGGCACGGGAGACTGGAACGATGCGATGAACCGCGTCGGCCACCAGGGGCAGGGCGAGAGCGTGTGGTTGGGCTGGATGCTGCACACCGTGCTCTGGGAATTTGCCGCCCTGGCTGAGGCTCGCGGGGAGCAGCGGCGGGCCGAGTCCTGGCGCCGCCACGTCCACGCGCTGAAGGGCGCGCTGGAGCGGGAGGGCTGGGACGGCGACTGGTATCGCCGCGCCTACTTCGACGACGGGACGCCGCTCGGCTCTGCCGCGAACGCGGAATGCCGGATCGACGGCATCGCCCAGTCCTGGGGAGTGATCACGGGCGCGGCGGAGCGCGCCCGGGCCGTCCGGGCGATGGCGGCGGTGGACGAATACCTGGTCCGCCGGGGTGACGGGTTGGTGCTTCTGCTGACGCCACCCTTCGATCACACACCGCTCGATCCCGGGTACATCAAAGGCTACCCGCCCGGCGTCCGGGAGAACGGCGGCCAATACACGCACGCGGCGATCTGGTCGGTCCTGGCCTTCGCCGCCCTGGGCGACGGAGATAAGGCGGGGGAACTCTTCTCCATCCTGAACCCGATTAACCACGCCAGTACCCGAGCAGGGGCTTACCGCTACAAGGTCGAGCCCTATGTGGTCGCCGCCGACATCTACGCCGAGCACCCCCACGTCGGCCGCGGCGGCTGGACATGGTACACGGGCTCCGCCGGCTGGATGTACCGCGCGGGCATCGAGTGGATTCTGGGCTTCCGGCTGCGGGGCCCCGTGCTCTACCTGGATCCGTGCATCCCCCGGGCGTGGCGGGGGTTCCAGATCCGCTTTCGCTACCACGCGGCGCTCTACGAGGTCAGCGTCGAAAACCCCCACGGCGTGACCCGCGGAGTCGCCGTCCTGGAACTGAACGGTGAGCCCCTCGATCCAAAGAGTGGCGTCCCCTTGGGCGAAGAAGGGACGCATCACATCCTGGTTGTTCTGGGGTAGTCTCGCCCCTCACCTGTCCCGACTCCCGCCGGGGCAGGCGTTTTGCTTCCCACGACAAACGAGAAATGGATTGAAAAGACGAGCCGGGACCTTCTCGCCGGTCTGAAGTACCTCAAGTCGGTCGGGTTCGCCGACCTGGCGCGAGTCGCCGTTGTCGGCTACTCCGGCGGTGCCGACGTCACGATCTATGCAGCCGGAGCCGCCCCTGCAGCGTTCCGGGCCGTCGTGGTGCAGGATGGAGACATGCCATTCGCTCCTGATCGTGGCTTTAGTGTCGATGTCAAATGGGCCCGACCGATTACAGCTTCCATCCTGCCTCCAGTACGCGCGGCAGGGCGCAGGCCGTCCGCCATCGTTTGGCCAGGCCCTTGCTCGAACGCTCAAGAGCATGGGCAAGGATGTGACCTACCTCGAGTACGAGGGCCGCCACAGTCTCTTCGGTCCCATGCCCCGCGGGGTGGGGGCGAAGGATTTCATGGTCTTCCTGACCCGCCGCCCATCGAAGGAGTCCTACGCCCGGTTGAGTCCCTGGCTCCTGTTGGCGGGCACATGCTCATCGGACCCTTCCAATCCTTGCACAGCTGTATCGCTTTCCTGGCGCTGATGCAGCGGAAAGGGGCCGGGCTCGGGTTCGTCAGCCCGGATCGGGCCATTCTCGGTGTCGTCGAGGCCGGGGAACTCTTCTGCGTGCGGGGGGACGGTCGAGGGAATATCGTCATGCACGGCCAGGCATCCGGCGACACGTCTCGATGCCGGACCGTGGGTGGATGGCCGGCTTCAATGCGAAGCGTTACTTCCTCGGCATCGTGCCGGTTTCGCCTACGTCAACGTCGGGCAGACCATCACTCAGGTGGTTCTGCCCTCGGCACTGTCCTGCCTGTGCGTGTAGGAGAGCAGGTCCTCATCCCCGAGTTCGCGGCAGAGTTCTGCGAAGGCCTCCCGGTGCACCCCGCGCCAGCGCAGGTCCTCCAGGCGCTCCGTAAGCGGCACATCGGTCCGCACCGTCGCCAGCGTGCGATAGAGCAGCGCCTCCGCGCGGCGCTCGCGCAGGCTGCGCGCCAGAGCCTGGGCGCCGCGGATGGGGATGTCCCACCGGGTCGCGTCGTCGGGGATGGCGTCGAGGCGACCGTACCGGGCGAGGAGGGCGGTGGCGGCCTTGGCGCCCCAGCGGGGGATCCCGGGGTATCCGTCGGCGCTGTCGCCCACAAGGGCCAGCCAGTCGGGGATCACCGCGGGGGCCACACCGTAGCGGGCGACAACCCCGGGCTCATCGAGCACGCGGCGCCGGAGCCGGTCCAGGCAGACGACGCGCGATCCCCGCACGCACTGCGCCATGTCCTTGTCGGGGGTGCAGAGGACGACCTGCTCGACACCGTCCGCGGCCGCCCAGCGCGCGGCGGCGGTGGCCAGCGCATCGTCCGCTTCGAATTCCACCATCGACCAGACGACGAGGCCCAGGGCCTCCGTTGCCCGCTCCGCCAGGCCGAACTGCGCGAGCAGGTCCGCCGGGACCCCCTCGCTGGTCTTGTAGCCCGTGAAGAGGTCATTCCGGAACGATTCGATGACATGGTCGAAGGCGCAGGCTGCGTGCGTGACACCGTCCTCGCGGAGCAGTGCCAGGAGGGAGCGCATCAGCCCGCGGGTGGCGCCGACCTCGGTGCCGGCGGGAGAGCGCGCGCGCGGAACGCCGTAGTAGGCGCGAAATAGCTCGTACGTGCCGTCGATCAGGTGCAGGCGCATAGGGTCGGCCTCCGGCGATGCTCAGCGTTCGACCGAAGCGCTCCGGACCCTACCTGGGCTGAATCTGCGTGATCTTGGACCCCTCCAGCGTGAGGTTGTACATCAGGCCCTTCTGCCCGATCACGAACCCGACGATCGGCCGGTTGAGCTTTGTCGTGTCAATGGATCCCTGGACCCCCACGTCCACGAGGACGACTGATCCATCCACGCCGATCTGCCACCCCTCGCTGGCCCGGAAGTCGCGCAGGGCCTGATCCTGCAGGAACACGATGATGATGTCCTTCTTCTGGATGCCGAGTTGGAGCCCGATGGAGGCAGAGGCGAAGCTGTAGTAGGCGGTGGTCTTGCCCCCAATGCGCAGTGCGCCCTCCCCGTACTCGCCGCCGATCCCGGCTCCGGCCTTGATTACATTGGGAAAGACCAGGACACCTTTGGCGATCCGGAGGAGTTCGGTCGATCCCTTGACCCCGCTTCTGAACCTGGCCAGGACCGCGTCGACGCTGGCGTTGATCTCCGCCGCCGTCGCCGCCTGCGCCATGTCCAGGGGAATCAGCAGCACCGCCACAATGAGGAGCACCGCCCCCGCGTACGTCCGCAACGCTTTCATCGTCACCCCACCTCTCCGGGAGTGCTGCCGGGTGTGTCCTGCCGCGCAGCCTGCAGCCTGATTCTAGTATGCCTCCTGCATCCAATTCCGGGGAGACGCCGGCGCCGGGATGACCGTCTTAGTGCCGGGATTTTCTCCTTGTGCCCACGGCCACAAACGACCGGGGCCGACATGCCTGCGGCCTTCCATGGAAGACGCATCTGCGCCGGCGGCTCGCCGGCACCCTCCAGCAGGTCTCCTGCGGGACTTTCGCGCATCAGTTAGACAAGGGCTCTGCACGGTTCCGCGAGGGCGGATGAGCGAGGCGCCGCTCCCCGGTCGTCCACGCTGGTTGGCTGCGGAGAGGAGGCACAGCATGTTGGCGGATGTGCTGTTGACCGCTGAGGAGAGAGCCATTCGGGATGAAGTCCGTGAGTTCGTGCGCACCGCCGTGCCCGCCGATCTCCTCGACCGGATGGACCGCGACGAAACGACCTATCCGCGTGAGTTCGTCGAAGCGCTCGGTCAACGGAATCTGCTCGGACTTCGGTTTCCTCAAGAGTACGGAGGCCGTGGTCTGAGCTGGCGCGCGGAGTTGGCCAGCCTCGAGGAGGTGGGGGTGTTGGGAACCTCCCTCGGGTGCGCGTTCAGCATGCCGTCCATCGTCGGAGAGGCGCTGCATGCCTTCGGCACGGCGGAGCAAAAGCAGCGGTTCCTGGTGCCGATGCTGCGCGGAAAACTGATCTCGGCGGAAGCCCTGACCGAGCCCCGGGGCGGGTCCGACTTCTTCGGCGCCACCACCCGGGCGGAACTCCAGGACGGGTGGTTCACGGTGCGGGGGCAGAAACGCTTCGTGGTCGGGGCGGAGGGTGCCGACTTCTTCCTGGTCTACTGCAACACGAATCCCGCCGCTGCCCCTCACGACCGGCTCAGCGCCCTGCTCATCGAGAGAGAGCGTGCAGGCGTGGAGGTGAAGTACCTCTACCACCTGCTCGGCACGCGGGGTGGAGGCACCGGTCGGCTGCTGTTCCGCGATGTCCGGGTGCCGGAGGCGAACTTGGTCGGACCGCTCAACGGGGGAGCCGAAATCTTCAACACGATGATGGTGCCCGAGCGGCTCACGTCCGCCGGTGGCGCCCTGGGAGGAGCACGGGCGGCGCTCGAGGTGGCGGTGCGGTATAGTCACCGGCGACGAGCCTTCGGCCAGACGATCCGGAGCTTCCAGGCGGTGAGCTTCAAAGTGGCCGAAGCGATTACAGCGCTCGACGCGGCCCGGGCGCTGACCCTCGCCGCGGGCAGCGCCGCGCAGGCCGGACTGCCGAGCACCCGCCGTCTGGTGAGTGAGGCCAAACGGTTCGCCACCGAGACCGCCTGGGAGGTCGTCAATCTGGCGATGCAGATCGTGGGCGGGATCGGGTACACGAACGTCTTTCCCCTCGAGCGGCTGCTGCGGGATATTCGCCTGACGCAGATCTGGACCGGCACCAATGAGATCATGAGTCTCCTCATTCAACACGAGTACTACCGCGAGGTGCTGGGCGACCCCAAGCCGGGTCGGCTGGTCGAAGCGGACGCGGCCGAGGCCGGCGCTGCCGACGAGAAGGTCTATGAGGACGAGGAGATGTGGGTCAAGGGCTGGTGATCCGCGTCCGGCGCTACGGCGAGATCGTGCAGCTGGCGATGGCCCGTACGATCCTGGGCCGACCGCTCTTCGTGGTCTGCGCCTACGCGGTGGACGGCCTGCTCTGGGATACCGGGCCACCGGCGATTACCGCGGAATTCCGCCGGCGGCTTGCCGACCTGGAGATCCGCCAGGCGGTCCTCAGTCACGCCCACGAGGATCACGTCGGCAGCAACGGAGTGCTGGCCGCCCGCGGGATCGTTCCGCGGGCCCACGCGCTGGCGCTGCCGGCGCTCGCCCATCCGCCCCGTCTGCAGCTCTACCGGCGGATCGTCTGGGGTATTCCCGCGCCATCCACCGCCGCGGTCGTGGAACCGGATGTGGCGACGCCCCGCTACCACTTTCGGGTTCTGCACACCCCCGGCCACAGCCCCGATCACCTCTGCCTGTTCGAGGAGCGGCGCCGGTGGTTGTTTTCGGGCGACCTGTTCCTCAGTCCGTTCGTGAAGGTAATGCGCGCCGACGAAGACCCGCACGCGCTCATCACCTCACTGCGGCGGGTGCTGGCGCTGCCCGTGGAGGTCGTGCTGTGCAGCAGCGGGAGGATTGTCGAGGACGGCGGGGGCGCCCTCCGGCAGAAACTCGACTTCCTGGAGCGCCTGCGGGATGAAGCCCGGCGGCGTGCCGCGCGGGGTCAGGATGCGGATGGCATCCGGCGCGACCTGCTCGGCGCGGAGGGGCGGTTCCGGCTGGTCACCGGCGGGCACTTCTCCAAACAGAACCTGATCGACGCGCTGCTGCGGGAGGCACCGGCGGGCCCGTAGGTGCGTGCCTGCCCTTCCCGGCGCGTGGTAGCATCGTCCCTGATGTCTCCCCTGCGTTTTCGCACGGCGTGCGATGTGCTGCGCATGCTCGGACCGGGACGCTTCGCCCTGGAGATCCCGCCGTGGGTGCTGCGCCGGCAGTACGTGTTCTACACGGTCGACCCGGGGGATGTGCCGCAAACCACAGGGCATGATAACGGCTTCGCGCTGACCCTGCTGTCCGAGGAGGATCTTCCCGCCGTCGTGGCGGTCCGTCCGGACACGTACACGCTGGCGCAGCTCCGGGCACGGCTGCGCGCCGGCCATCTGGCGTTCGCCGTACGCCGCAGGGACGAGATCGTGAGCGTGCGCTGGATCTTTGTCGACTCCGTGTATCTGCCGTACCTGTCCCGCCGGCTCGTGCTGGCGCCGGGGGAAGGGTTCCTGGACGAGCTGTATACCATGCCCCGCTGGCGGCGGAAGGGTGCAGTGACCGCGGCCGGACAGCAGATCTACGGGATCCTGCACAGGCGGGGCTTTCATCGGATCAGTTGTGCCATCGCGGCCTGGAACCACCTCCCGCAGCGGCTGGCTGAGGAGATCGGGTATGCGCGGGTGGGCCGGGGCGGGTACTGGGCCGTCGCGGGCTATCGGAAGTACTACTGGGAGGGCGGATTGGAGGAACGCCGTCGCCGGGATCTCGTCATTCACGGTCCAAAGGAGTCGCCGTGATCGAGATGCCGGTGGTCTCACCGCTGCTGCTGGCGATCCTGGCCGCCGTCGTGTTCGGCGCCGCGACGGTAAAGGGCGTCGCCGGACTGGGATTCCCCCTGATTACCGTCCCGGTGACCGCCAACATCGTCGGGCCACACGCTGCGGTGGTGATCATCGCGGTTCCCACGCTGCTCAGCAATCTGTTCATGGTGCTGCAGGGGGGCGGGTCCACGGCGCGGCTGCGCCAGTTGACCTGGCTGCTCTTCAGCCTCGCCGCGGGTACGGTCGTCGGCGCGCGGTTGCTCGGGAGCTTGAATCCTGCCACGCTGGCGCTGCTTCTGGGCAGTGTCGCCGTAGCCTACGCCGGACCGGAACTCCTCCGCGTGCCGCTGCTGCGTTTCCCGGCGAACCCGCGCCCCGAACTCAGCCTGGGCGTGGGGACCGTGGCGGGGATGCTGGGCGGGGCCACCACAATCTATGCGCCGCTGGTGGCGGCCTTTCTGGACGGCATGCGCCTGGCCAAGGACGAGTTCGTCTTCTGGGTCACGGCTATGTTCCTGCTCGGCACATCGATTCAGGTCGTGACCTACCTCCAGGCGGGCATCTACCGCGGCGGCCTGCTGGGGATCGCCCTGGGACTGTGCCTGCCCATGCTGCTGGGGACCTGGCTGGGCATCCGGCTGCGCGGGCGCCTGACGCCGGAACGGTTCCGGACCGTGGTGCTGGTCCTGGTCTTGCTCTCGGGACTCAACCTGATCATTCGCACGATCTGGTAACCCCGGCGGCGTCTGCGCACCTCCCGCCGCGGGGAACAGGGAGAAGGGAGGAAAGACGCCGTGCACGGCACGATCCTCGTCGTCGTTGCGGATACCCAGCTGCTGAACCAGATCCGACGCCTGTTCACGAAGCAGGGGCACGAGGTGGTGACCGTGCGCGACGCGTACGAAGCCGAATCCGCGGTCAGTCGGGCCCGCCCCGATCTGGTCGTGGTGGACGCCGATCTGCCGGGGACCGGGGCGGCGCTCGTGCAGCGTCTCAAGACGTCTCCCGAGACCGGGTCGATTCCCCTGATTCTGATCACGCCGACGCCGGTCGTGGATGAGCGCGCCGCCGTCGCCGACGGCTACGTCGGCAAGCCGCTGCGCAGCGCGGAACTCGCCTCCTGGACGTCCGCCCTGGTGCAGATGCGCTCCCTGCAGGTCTCCGTGGAGCAGGCTGAGGCCACGCTGATCGCCATCGCGGCCGCCGTGGAGGCCCGCAGCCAGTATCCGCCGACGCACCTGCGGCGCGTGGGCGATCTGAGTGAGCAGCTGGCGGCGGCCCGGGGACTGGACGAAGCGGCCCGCCGCGCCATCCGCACCGCCGCGCTGCTGCGCGACATCGGCAATATCGCCGTGCCCGACGCCATCTTGATCAAACCCGGTCCGCTGACCCCCGAGGAGTTCGCTCTGGTCAAGCAGCACCCGGTGCGGGGGGCGGAACTCGTCCGCCACCTTCCCTCCGGTGAAGCCATCAGCACGATCGTGCGGGGGCACCACGAGTGGTGGAACGGGACGGGGTACCCCGACGGGCTGAAGAAGGAGCAGATCCCGCTCGGCGCGCGCATCGTGGCCATCGCCGACGCCTACGCCGCCCACACCGCCGACCGCCCCTACCGCGCCGCCCTCAGTCCCGAGGACGCGCGGGAGATTCTCTGGGGTGGGGGGGAATCGCAGTGGGATCCCGTCCTCGTGGAGACGTTCATGGGGCTGGCCGATGCCCCGGCCGGGACGAGTCGTCAGTTTGACAGTCCCGGCGGTGCGGCCTATAATCACGGCCACATAAGGCAACCGGGCGCTGACGAGGACGAGTAGGTCGCCGCCCGCCGCGGAGAGAGGGAACGCCGTCGGCTGCAAGCGTTCCCGCGGCGCAGGGCCGAAAACCCCCTCCAAGCCCGGCGGACCATCCCGTGACGATGGCAGCGAGTGCCGGGCGGCTGTGCTGCGCCGGAAGCAGGGTGGAACCGCGGATCCCTCCGTCCCTTCGCGACGGAGGG
>Ga0073934_10005827_pt1 | contig 18591 bp, 12 predicted proteins | sample LarsenN4metaG_FD_76834 | JGI IMG/M metagenome (GOLD analysis project Ga0073934, IMG submission 76834) | Hot spring sediment bacterial and archeal communities from British Columbia, Canada, to study Microbial Dark Matter (Phase II) - Larsen... ... | reverse complement strand
GGTCGCTCCCGAAGGCCGCGGCTGCCGTCTTGCCGGCCCCGCGGCGGGTCGAAGCGCGCCGGGTTCCGGCGGCGCCAGCCGTTGCTGATGCGCCAGCGCCAGTGAGCGCCGTTGAACCGGCAGCCGCTCCCGCTTTGTCCGATGCAGACGTGGCGATGTCCGACGCGCCGCCGCCCGTTGAACCGCCTGTCGTCGCCCATCGGCTGGGCGCCGGCCCGGACGCGGTCAATCCCGCTGCGACCCAATCTGCGCCCGAACGGGCGCGGCGGCGGCAGGAGGCGACATCGAAGAACGAAATGAATCTCCCGGCGGGCGCAGCGCCGCCGCGACCGAAAACGCGCCGGCCGCTCCTGCGGGAGTTCGCCAATCTCTGCGTCTCGGTCGGCATGGCCGGCGCAATCGCCGGCCTTGCGTTCGCATTTCTTGTCGTCGCGCCCTGGCCTGAAGAGGGCGCTGATCTCTGGGCTGTCAATCGTCTGCCCGCGATCGTCATCGAAGATCGAAACGGCGTCGAGATCGCCGCGCGCGGCGCGCGCTATGGCGAGGCGGTCGCGGTTGATGAGCTGCCTCCCTATCTCGTCAAGGCGTTCCTCGCCACCGAAGACCGCCGCTTCTATGAGCATGGCGGCGTCGACTTCCGCGGCACGCTGCGCGCGCTGATATCGAACCTGCGCTCAGGCGGACGGTCCGAGGGCGGCTCCACCATCACTCAGCAATTGGCGCGCAATCTCTTTCTCGATTTCGAGAAGACTTACACGCGCAAGGCGAAGGAGGCGATGCTCGCCTTCTGGCTTGAAGGGCGGTATTCAAAGGAAGAAATCCTCTCGCTCTATCTCAACCGGATTTATTTCGGCGCCGGCGCCTACGGCGTTGAAGGCGCGGCGAAGACTTATTTCAACAAATCGGCGCGTGAGGTGACGCTTGCGGAGGCGGCGGTGCTCGCCGGCCTGCCTAAATCGCCCTCGACGCTCGCGCCGACGCTCAATCCGCTCGGCGCGCAGGACCGGGCGGCGGACGTCATCGCCAATCTGCGCGAGACCGGCGACATCACCGAGTTCGAGGCCCGCGAAGCGCTCGCCCGGCCCGCATCGGTCGCTTCGGGTTCGCAAAACGCCGGCGTCGGCTGGTTCTTCGATTACGTCGCCGAACAGGCAAGGGCGATCGCCGGCCCGGCCAATTACGACATTGTCGTTAGGACGACGCTCGACCAGAAGCTGCAGCGCGACGCCGAAGCGGCGGTGCGAAGCGTGCTGACGGTCGACGCGAAGGTGAACGGCGCGTTGCAGGCGGCGCTCATCGCCTACGACAATGACGGGGCCCTGCGCGCCATGGTCGGCGGTCGCAGCTATCTCGAAAGCCAGTTCAACCGCGCGACGCAGGCCAAACGCCAGCCAGGGTCGGCGTTCAAGCCCGTCGTCTACGCGGCTGGGTTTGAAAACGGCCTCACGCCGCAGTCGCGCCTCGTCGACGAGCCGATCAACATCGCTGGCTGGAAGCCGGAAAACTACGACAAGACCTATCGCGGATCGATGCGCGTCAGTGAAGCGGTGGCGCGGTCGATCAATACGATCGCCGTGCAGGTCGCTGAGCGCGTCGGCCGGTCGAAGGTCATCCAGATGGCGCGGCGTCTTGGCATGTCCTCGCCCATCCCGCAGGCCGAAGCCGGCATCGCGCTCGGCGGCTTCTCGGCGAGCCTGGAGGAGCTGACGGCGGCCTACCTTCCCTTCGCGGCCGGAGGTCTCGGCGTAAGGCCCTATGCCATTGAGGAGATCGCCGACGGCCGCGGCAAGGTGCTTTACACCCGCAGCCCGCGTGCGCCCTCGCCGGCGATCGACAAGAAAGTCGCAGAGAACATCACCCACGTTCTCTATCAGGTGATGACGAGCGGGACCGGCCGACGCGCTAATCTCGGCAACCGGCAGGCGGCGGGAAAGACCGGCACCACCAATGATTGGCGCGACGCCTGGTTCATTGGCTACACCGCGCAGATGACGGCGGGCGTTTGGGTTGGCAATGACGATTTCCAGCCTATGAACAAGGTGACCGGCGGCACGCTGCCCGCCTCGATCTGGAAGGCGTTCATGACCGCAGCGCATCAGGATTTGCCGCGCCAGCCGCTCGCCGGCGCCTATCCGGCGACAACCTATTCCGAAGGCGGGCGGCTGCTATCTTTCTACCGCGACGTGCTCGACGGTTTAAGGCGCGTGCGGCGCGACGGAGACTGATCGGGCTTCAAGGACTGGACGCCGCAGTTCCGCCTACTCCTCAACACATTATGAACTTCAAGGGGCGATAGTCCGCGACCGTAGCCTTGCGACGGGGAAGTCATGCGCGGCGATCACAGTGCGGTTCAATCGGGCGTTCACGCCTTCCTGAAGGATCCGATCACGGCGCAAACGCCAGGCGGCCCCGCCATCGCGCCGCGCGGCGACTATGATATCGATTCGTGCGAGGCGGGCGTCGGACTCTGCAACTGCGCGACTCATAATCGCTTCACGCTGTCCTTCGACGCGTACCTGCAGCATCTGATCGAGGGCAGGATCGCGCTGACGCCATCGCGGTGAGGCAGGTCAGGTCCGCTCGCGCGTCTTCAGGAATTTGACCTTCGGGTTCTTCTGCTCGGCGTAGCCGGCCTCCCATGCCGAGCGCGCAAGGAACACCGGCGAACCATAGCGGTCATGCGCGATCGCCGTCCCGTTCTGGGCGATGAACGTCTTCACCGCGTCCGCGTCTCCGCCGAGCCACCGCACCGCATCGAAGCCGCAGCTCTCCATCGCGGCGGCGACGCCGTATTCGGCTTTCAGACGCTCCTCGATCACGTCGAGCTGGAGCGCGCCGACGACGCCGACATAGAAATCGGCGCCGATCGTCGGCGTGAAGACCTGAGCCGCGCCTTCCTCGGCGAGCGCGGTCATCGCGCGCCTCATCTGCTTCGACTTCATCGGATCATCGAGCCTGACGCGACGGATGATCTCCGGCGCGAAGTCAGGAAGGCCGGTGAACCTGATCCCGTCACGCTCCGACAGCGTGTCGCCGACGCCGAGCGCGCCATGGTTCGGAATACCGACGATATCGCCGGCGACCGCCTCCTCGGCGAGATTTCGTTCCTGCGCGAGGAAGAAGATGGGGCTGTTGACCGCGAGCAGTTTCTCGGTTCGCGACACTTTCAGCTTCATCCCGCGCCGGAACTCTCCCGAACACAAACGCACGAAGGCGATGCGGTCGCGGTGATTGGGGTCCATGTTCGCCTGCACCTTGAAGACGAACCCGGCGACGTCTTCGGCGTCCGGCGCAATGACGGCCTCGCCTGCCTGTTGTGGGCGCGGCGGCGGCGCGAAGCGGGCGATGTCGCGCAAAAGCTCGGCGACCGAGAATTCCTTCAGCGCGCTGCCGAAATAGATCGGCGTCAGCGCGCCATGGCGGTAGCTGTCCACGTCGAACGGCGCGTAGCCTTCTTCGGCGAGCGCCATCGCCTCGCGAACGTCGTCCGAGACGTCGCCGGCGAGGCGATCAAATTCCGGACCGGTGCGGCCCGAAAGTTCGACCGCCTTCTCATATTTGCCGCTCTCGCCCTCGATCAGAAATCTGTTCTCGGCGAGGTCGTAACAGCCCCGGAACCGCCCGCCGGTTCCGACCGGCCAGATGCGCGGGGAAACATCGAGCGCGAGCTGGTCGGCGATCTCGTCGATGAGATCGAAAGGGTCGCGCCCCTCGCGATCGACCTTGTTGATGAAGGTCATGATCGGAATGTCGCGCAGCCGGCACACTTCAAAGAGCTTCCTTGTCTGGCTTTCGATGCCTTTCGCGGCGTCGATCACCATCACCGCGCTGTCTACGGCGGTTAGCGTCCTGTAGGTGTCTTCCGAGAAATCCTCGTGGCCAGGCGTGTCGAGGAGGTTGAAGACGCAGCCGGCGTGCTCAAACGTCATCGCTGACGTCGTCACTGAAATGCCGCGCTTCTGTTCGATCGCGAGCCAGTCGGAGCGCGCGCGCCGTCGGTCGCCGCGCGCCTTGACCTCGCCGGCGAGCCTGATCGCGCCGCTGAAAAGCAGCAGCTTTTCCGTCAGCGTCGTCTTGCCGGCGTCCGGGTGCGAGATGATCGCGAAGGTACGGCGATTAAGATAGGTTGTGGTCATGCGGGGGAGGGCGCGTCGTCGGGCGGCCGCGCTCTCTTGCGGGTTTGGGCCCGGTCGTCAAGCAAATCGGGCGAGCGACAGGAAGCGGAACAGGGGCGGGGTCTCGCCGTCGAGCGCCATGACGCTCAGGGCTTCGCCGAGAACAGGCGAGAACTTGAATCCATGGCCCGAAAGGCCTGCCGCAAAAACGACGCGGTCGGAGAGCGGATGGCGGTCGATCAGGAAATGATGGTCTGGCGAGACTTCGTAAAGGCAGCGCTGGAACTTGCCGGGCTGGCGCGCAAGGGCCGGAATGCGCCGGCTAAGGAATGCGTCGAGCGCCTCGCTCTCGCCGGGTTCGGGCTCGTCGCCGCGGTCCTCGGGCCGCGCGATCGCCCGGCCGCCAGTGTGTTCCGCGACCTTGACGCCGTCGGCGTCGATTGCGGGAAATCCGTAGAAAAAGCGGCCGTCCTCTTCCTCGACGGCGAAACAGGAAAAGCGGCCGAGGGCGAACTCATCCGTCTGCGGACGACGCCAGAAGAGCGTGCGCGGCCAGGGCTTCACCTCCGCCGCGGGCAGGTTGAGAAGCCCGTTGGCCCAGGCGCCGGCGGTGATGACGACGCGGTCGAATTTCTCAGCGCCCGCCGCCGTTTCGACGATCACGCCGTCCGCCGCCGGCCTCCATCCAGTCGCCGCGGTTAGGGGGCGCAGGCTCGCCCCGGCTTCCCTGGCGAGCCTGATCTGGTGCTGGACTGTCTTGCCCGCCATCACGAACCCAGCCTCACGTTCGAAATAGGCTATGAAGTGCGCCGGAAGCTTCAGCTGCGGGTGGTCGCGCGCGATCTCCGCCGCGCCGAGCTGCGGAACGGGGAGGTCATGATCGGACACAGCCTTGGCAAGGCCGCGCATGAACTCGCCTTCGGGCGGGCCCGCCTCGAGGACGCCGATCTGGTGGAACAAGGTCTCTCCCGCTTCTGCTTCCAGCGCCTTCCACATTGTAAAAGCGCGCTGCAGGATCGGCACGTAATCGGGGTGTTCGAAATAGGCGATGCGGAATAGGCGTGTCGCCCCATGGGAGGAGCCCCGATCATGGCCGAGGGCGTATTGGTCGAACAGCGTCACGCGCGCGCCGCGCCGCGCAAGGTGCATCGCCGCCGACGAACCGGCCATACCGGCGCCGATGACAGCGACTGAGGGCCCGGCTTGGGGTTTCAGGGTGCTTTTCATGTCCGGCCTTTCGCAGGCGGCGAGGGCGGCCGCGCCGGCCAGAACCTTCCGCCGGTCTGGCATCTTGGCGAGTGTCATTACCGTTCTCCCATCGGCGGCGGGATTCCATCCCACGAACCGCAGGAAATGGCGAGCCAGGGGCGCGCCGCGCCTGTCTGGGGACTTGACGCGGACCCGCGAGGCCCCAAATCCCGACAAGGGAGCCCCCTTTGGTCGGGGTGGCGGGTCCCTGGAAGGTTGACGAGTTGTAAACGCCGGCGGAGAGCGCTCTGATCCGCGGCGGTGAAGCTCGCCGTAACCCTATCGGGGAATAGTGAGCTCATGGCCGCCAGCACACCAGACCAGTTCAAGGTCGCGAAGATTTTCGCCATCCTCTTCCGCCTCCTCGGGCCGGAGCGGGACTTCTATGTCCTCGCGATCCTCTACGGCGTCGGCATCAGCCTCCTGTCCTTGGCGACTCCGATCTCGGTGCAGATGCTTATCAACAATGTTGCGAACACGGCGCTTGCGACGCCGCTTGTTGTGCTGTCCGGGACGCTCTTCTTTCTCCTTCTGATGTCGGGGCTCCTCAACGCCCTGCGCATTCACCTGATGGAGATCTTCGGCCGGCGGTTCTACGCGCGCATGGTCGCCGAGATCGCGCTGCGCGCCGTCTATGCGCGCAATCCTTTTTTCGTCGACGAGGGCCGGGGGCCGCTCTTTAACCGCTATTTCGACATCGTCATCGTGCAGAAGATGGTGCCGGCGCTGCTCGTCGGCGGGTTCACGCTCGTCCTGCAGGCGGGCGTCGGCTTTATTCTAGTATCATTCTACCACCCGCTCTTTCTCGCCTTCAATGCGATCATCGTCGCGCTGATCTGGGCGGTTTGGCTGTTCTGGGGCAAGGCGGCGATCATGAGCGCGATCGACTTGTCGCATCAGAAGCACCTGACTGCTGCATGGATTGAGAATCTCGCGGCGTCGAACGGCTTCTTCAAATCGGAGCGCCACATCGAATACGCGCTTGAGCGCACGGATCAGGAAACTCGCGCCTATGTCAACGAGCACCGCCGGCATTTCCGCAACTACTTTGCGCAGACGCTCTGCTTCTTCATCATTTACGCCGGCGCGAGCGCGGTCCTCCTCGGTCTTGGCGGCTGGCTCGTGATTCAGGGGCAATTATCGCTCGGCCAGCTCGTCGCGGCAGAACTTGTGCTGTCCGCCGTCTTCTATGGCATTGCGCAGCTTGGACCTTACATGGCCTATTTTTACGATCTCTGCGGCGCGCTTGAGGAATTGTCGCGCTTCTTCGATGTTGAGCTTGAAGCGCCCGCCGCCAAGAGCGCCTTTGTGTGCGCCGACGCTGCGCTCGAGTTTCGCGAAGTGAAAGGCGAGGCGCGCGGCGTGCCGGTGACGCTCAATTTCCGGATCGAGAGCGGCGCAACGGTGATGGCGGCGTCGTCGACGCATGGCCTCCAGCGCCTCGTGACGACGCTGCTCAAGCGCCAGCAGGATCCGGCGAGCGGCCTCATCACCGTCGGCGGCTCCGACATCGTCGAGGCGGAGCCGCATGCGCTCCACCAGCAGATCGTCCTTCTCGACCGGCCGACCGTCATCGCAATGACGATCCGGGAGTTCCTGCAGCTCGCCGGCGAGAATATTTCCTCGGCGCAAGTCCTCGAGGCTGTGCGAATTGTCGGGCTCGACCAAGTGATCTCCCGCTTCGAGAAGGGGCTCGATACGCCGATCAACCTCACCGGCTGGCCGCTGTCGATCACTGAGACGATGCTCTTGAAGCTCGCTGCGGCGATCCTCGCCGAGCCGCGCGTCCTCATTCTCAATCAGCTTTATGATCTGGTGCCCGAGGAGACGATGATCCGAGTGCTTCAGCATCTAAAGGCCGACGCCTCAAACACGGTGATCTACTTCACGCGCCGTCAGCGCGACATCGGCTGCGACACCTTCATCTACCTCGACCATCACCGCCAGCACGTCTTCACCTCGTTCGAGACCTTTAACGCCGTCGTCTACGAGCCGCGCCGGCAGCCCTCGCCCGGCGGCCCGTCAAGGCCCGTCGCCGCGATCGGGAGCGCCTGAGCCGTGGCGCACCTCGACCATCATTATCCGGTCTTCACGACGCTGCAGTCGATCAGGGCCCCTCGCATCATGCGCGCGGTCGGCGCGCTGCTGACGATCGGCGTCGGCGCCGTCATCGGCTTTCTGGCCTTCATGCCCTGGGTGCAGACGACGGCGGGGGCGGGCGTCGTCACGGCGCTCAACCCAAATGACCGGCTGCAGCAGATCAATGCGCTCGTCTCGGGGCGCATCGATGAATGGTATGTGCGCGACGGCAGCATCGTCAAAGCGGGCGATCCGATCCTTAAGATCGCCGACAACGATCCCCGCCTGATCGAACGCCTCGAGGCGGAGCGCGCGCAGGTCGTAGCCAAAAAGGAAGCGACGCTCGCCGCGCTGGCGACCGCAGAGATCGATCTCAGGCGGATGCAGGACCTTTATGGCAAGGGGCTCGCCGCGCGTCGCGAGTTCGAGCAGGCGCAGATCGCGGTGCAGAACCTTCGCGGAAGGGTCGCCGAAATCGAAGGCGAGCTCAATCGCGCCGAAGTCAACCTGACGCGCCAGTCGGCGCAGATCGTGCGCGCGCCGCGCGACGGCGTCATCCTGCGCGTCAACGCCGGCGACGCCGCCACTTTCATTGAGGCAGGCAAGGAAGTGGCGAGCTTCGTGCCGACAGGAATCGAGCGCGCCGTCGAGATCTACATCGACGGCCGGGATGTCGCGCTCGTCAAGCCAGGCGCAAAGGCGCGGATCCAGTTCGAGGGATGGCCGGCGGTGCAGTTCAGCGGCTGGCCGTCGGTCGCGGTCGGCACATTTGCGGCGGAAGTTGTCGCCGTCGATCCCTCTGCGGATGCGACGGGCAAGTTCCGTGTGCTGCTCGTCGAGCGGCCCGACGACGTCAACCCCGAAAGCCGGTGGCCGGACGAGCAGTTCGTCCGCTTCGGCGCGACCGCACGCGGCTGGATCCTGCTCGACACGGTGTCGGTCGGTTATGAGATCTGGCGACAGCTCAATAATTTCCCGCCGTCGATGCCGTCCGCGGGGGGCTTCGGAGCCGGCGCATGATGCACCGGTTGTTGTCAGCCGTCGCCGCCGCCTTGTTCGCGGAAGTCGCGGCGGCGCAAGAGTCCTTGAAGCCGGAGGACGTTCTCTCGTCCACTGCCGCGCATTTTCCGGAGATCCTCGAAGGCCTTGCTAATCGCCGCGCCGTCGTCAGCGGCGCCGTCGAGGCGCGCGGCGCCTTCGACCTCGTGTTCGAAAGCGAGGGCAAGCATTATGCGTCGGGCTTCTACAATGGCCGCGAAGTCGGCGCGCGACTGCGACAGGAAATCGCGCCGCTCGGCGGCAGCCTTTATGGCGGTTATCGCATTTCGGACGGAACCTTTCCGGTCTACGAGGATGCGCGGTTCACGAACGCCGGCGGCGAGCTGAAGGTCGGTGCGGTCTTTTCGCTGCTGCGCGACCGTGACATCGATGAGCGGCGCTTTCGCCTTAAAGACGCAGCGCTCGCCGTCGAACAGGCCGACCTCGAACTTCTGCTGACTCAGGTCGGCGTCCAGCATCGCGCGCTCATCGCCTATTGGCGTTGGGTCGCCGCCGGCCGTCAGCTCGCCGTTTATGAAGAACTTCTGAAGATTGCACGCGACCGCCAGACAGGGCTTGAGGAACAGGTGCGCGCCGGCGCGCGGGCGCGCATCTTCCTGACCGAAAACCTGCAGAATATCGCCCGCCGTCAGCGTCTTGCCACCGAGGCGGAGCGGGATTTCCTCGCTGCGACGAACGAGCTTTCCTTCTACTATCGGGGGGCAGGCGGCGAACCGATTTCGCCAGCGCGCGACGCGCTGCCGCCGGCGTCGATGCTGACGTCGCGCCCGGCGGCGCGCAGCGCCGAAGCCGACCCGGCCTCGATCATCGCCGCGCGGCCCGATCTCCGCGCGCTTGGCGTCGCGCTTCAGCGCGCTGAACGACGCGTCGCGCTCAATCGCAACGGGCTACTACCACGCCTTGAAGCCATGGCAGAAGTCTCCACCGATTTCGGCGCCGTCGCCGAAGGCGGCGCGTCGCGCGACTCGACCGACGCAATCGTTGGGCTCAAGTTCAGTCTGCCGATCCAGCGTCGTGAGGCGGCGGGTCGGCTCCGGCGGGCCGAGGCCGAGTTGGAAGCGCTCGAACAGCGCAGGCGCCGCGCTGAGGAGCGGATCGAAATCGACCTCAGGAACATCTTGCTTGATCTTCAGACGTCGGCCACGCTCGTCGGCGTTGCTGCGCAGGAGGTCGATCAGTCGGAGACGATGCAGCGCGCCGAGCGCGAGCGCTTCGCCAGCGGGGCGAGCGATTTCTTTCTCGTCAATATCCGCGAGGAGACCGCCGCGGACGCCCGTATCCGGTATTATCTCGCCGCGCTTGAGGCGCGCATCGCCGAGGCGAACTATAGCGCCATTGCGCTCGATCTCGGCGCGCTTGCCCTTGACAAGACCGGCGCGCAGTGAGCGGCGGAAATCGCCGCAACCGTCGGGCGAAGTTAACCATGACCCATTCAACTTATTGATTGCTTGACGTTGTAAGGGGAGTCTGGTAAACACAAATAAATCGCGCCTGGGCGTCCGCCCCGGCGCGATTTTTGTTTCCAACCGCCTCGACGGAGGCGGCGATCGAAGGGCGAGGCGGTGCGCTTCAAGCGTGCTATATCCTCATTAGGCGGCGACAGGCGGCCGACGGCGCCGCGGCGCCCTGCATGTCGGGGCGCCGCAGGCGCGCCAGCCAGCTTTCCTGCGACCTTGAAAAGGCGCCTTTTCAACATCACGAAAGGCGCCCTTCGCGGCCGGACCCCTCGGGAATCAAGGGAATTTCACAATCGCAGTTTGACGGAAAGGCGCCTTTTCGGGGCCTTGCCACAGAACGTCGGCCTGCGTTCAATGAACGGCCAGGCCGGAAGACCCAAGATGCGCTTCTCTGTTCTTTTATGCCTTGCTCTCGTCGCCTGCGCGGCACGAACCGGGGCGCCCGCCCCCTGCTGCACTGCGACGATCACCGTCCTTGCGCCCGAGGGCGCTCCGACAATCTATCTCGCCGGCAGCCTGCCGGAACTCGGTCCCTGGAAGCCGGACGGGCTGGCGATGGCGGGCGAGGGCCGGGAGCGCACGGCGCAGGTCTCGGCGCCGCCAGGGACCTTGCTTGAATACAAGTTCACGCTCGGAACCTGGGACCGCGAAGCGCTCGGCCCCTCGGGCATGGTGATGGCGAATTTCCGTCTCATGATGGACAGGAACGTCGCTGTCCGCCACGAGATCACGGACTTCAAGAAGGACGTGAGGGAGTATATCGCCGACTGGCGCGGCTCCGGCGTCAAAGGAACGTTGGTCTATTGGGACAACGTTTCTTCGGCGTTCCTAGGCCCTGCGCGCACCGTCTCGATCTGGCTTCCGCCAGGTTACGACCCGTCGAGCGAGCGTCGATACAAGACGCTCTACATGTCCGACGGGCAAAATCTTTTCGATCCGCGCATCGCCAACACCGGCGTCGACTGGGGCGTCGATGAAGCGGTGACGGCGCTCGTCGAGGAAGGCGCGATCGAGCCTGTCATCGTCATCGGCGTATGGTCGACCGCCGAGCGCGGCTATGAGTATTCGCCTTGGCACGGCGCGCCGCTTTATGCGCGCTTCCTCATCGAAGACCTGATGCCGCGCATCAACGCCGAATTCCGCACGCTGACGGGACCGCAGAACACGGCCCATATGGGCTCGTCGATGGGCGGGCTCTTGTCGTTCTTCCTGGCGACGAAGCATCCGGATGTCTTCGGTGGCTGTGGCTGCGTGTCAACGCATTTTCCGCTGTCGGAAGCGATCGTCGCCGAGTATTTTCCGATGGCGGAAAAGCCCAAAAATCCCGACTCGACGCCTTACATCCTCCGCGACATCACTGCGGGCCTCGACATCCCGAGGGGAGCGCGGCTCTGGTTCGACTACGGGACGAAGGGCCTTGACGCCGCGTACGCGCCGACGCATGCGGCCCTGCGCGAAGCGCTCCTCGCTCAAGGTCTTGTCGAGGGACGCGATTTCGTCATTCGCGTCTATGATGGGGCTGATCACAACGAGACCTCCTGGCGGGCTCGGCTCAAGGATCCGTTGCGCTTTCTTTACGGCCAGCATTGACCAGCATTGATAAGGGAAGTTCGGGGGGGTCAAGGCTAAAACAGGTTTGAGGTGATGCGTCTTCCTTCTGCGATGGCGTTGGCGGGGCTCTTTCTGTTTTCATCGGCGGCAGGCGAAGAGCCGCTGGCGCCCGCGACGCTCGTTCCAGCCGAGGTGACGGACGCGACGGACGCGGCGCGCCTTAAGGCTTTTGAAGCCGCTCTCGACGCCGCTTTCGCAACGGGTGATTTCGTCGGCCTCACCGTCGCCGTCGTCCGGCGCGGTGAGACGACTTTCCTCAAGACCTGGGGCGTCGTCGAGATCGGTGGAGCGAGCGTGACGCCTGACACCGTGTTCCGGATCGGCTCGCTGTCGAAGGGTTTCACCGGCGCGCTCGCGGGGCTTGCGATGGTGGAAGGAAAGCTCTCGCCGTCGGATCCAGCGACCCGTTTTGCGCCGAACTTCCGGCTCGCCGGTGGCGCGGAGAGCGCCCTTGAGCTAGGTCACCTGCTCAGCCATCAGACCGGCCTGCCGCCGAACGCTTATGACAACCTTCTCGAGGCCGGCATGCCTGTCAGCGACATCTATCCGAAATACAGGTCCGTGAAGCTCGTTTGTCCGATCGGGCGCTGCTATTCCTATCAGAACATCGCATTCGACATCGCCGGGCTGGCGATTTCATCGGCCTACGGAACATCATACGAGGATGCTCTGAGGCGCAAGTTGTTCACGCCGCTCGGAATGACGGGCGCCTCTGCGAACGAAGCGGGGCTTTCAGCCTCCAGCGACTGGGCGCGGCCGCACGTGCGCGATCGGATAAAGGGCGGGTCGGAGGCGTTCGGTCCCTGGCGCCAGGCGTCGATTAAGCCGACCTACTGGCGCGTGCCGGCCGCGGGCGGCGTCAACGCTTCGATTAGGGACATGACGCAATGGCTGAAGGCGGTGACCGGCCATGCGCCGGGAACGCTGCCGCCCGAGGCGCTCGATCTCATCTTTACGCCGCGTGTGAATTCCCCGGCGGAGAATGCGCGCATGCGCAGCGTTTCACCGCGCTTCAAGGCGGCGCAATATGCCTTCGGCTGGCGGCGCTACGCCTATGAGGGCGAACCGCTGATCGCGCATTCGGGGACGGTCGAGGGTTACGGGGCGCAGATCGCCCTATTGCCGGAGCGCGATGTCGGCGTCGTCATCCTGTCGAATTCAAGCTCGAAGCGGCTCTGGCGCATCCTGCCGACTTTCCTCGACATAGAGCTCGGATTGCCGCGCGAGGACTGGCTTGCACTTAGCGTCGGCGAGGCGGCGTCAGGCTCGCATTAGCCCTCGGACTATTCCGCGGCGACAGCGACGGTCTCGCGGGACGCGGCCGGCGCGCCGGCGCCCATTGAAAAGCGCATGACGCCGTCTTCCAGGTCGCCCTTCCGCATCCAGCGCAAATCGGCGAGGAAGTTTTGAGCGTGGCGCCAAGGATCCCGGCCCTGCTTCGGCAGGCGGTCCGCCGCCCGCATGAGATAGCCGGACGAAAAATCGGCGAAAGGTTCCGCCGGCATCGTCGGATCGTCGTTCACGGGCGTCGCGACCTTGTAGCCGCGCTCGTCCATGAACCTGAGAAGGCGCGTCACGTAATCGCTGATGAGATCGGCGCGAAGCGTCCATGAGGCGTTTAGGTAACCAAAGACTGATACGAGGTTCGGAACGCCGGAGAAGCCGAAGCCGCGATAGGTGAAACTGTCGGCGATGTTGAACGGCCGACCGTCGATCGTCACCTTGGCGCCGCCGAGAAGCTCGATATGAAGGCCCGTCGCCGTGATGATGATGTCGGCCGGAAGCTCCTTTCCGTTCTTGAGACGGATGCCGTTCTCCGTGAAGGTCTCGATCTCGCCCGTCTCGACCGAAGCCTTACCCTCGGAGATGGCGCGGAAAAGGTCGTCATCCGGCACGAGACACAGCCGTTGCTCCCAAGGATTGTAGCGCGGCTTGAAATGAGCCTCGACATCGTAGCCCGCCGGCAGGAGCGCGCGCGCTTCTTTCAAGAGCCTTTCGCCGGCCTTTTTCGGATTGGCGCGCGCCCAGCGATAAAGGAACGACTGCATCAGGATCCGGTGCACGCGCATGATGCGGTAGACCGCCATTGCCGGAAGGAAGGCGCCGAGGAACTTGGCGAGGCCGGAGGTCCCCGGCATCGAGATCATCCATGTCGGGGAGCGCTGCAGCATGGTGATGTGTGCAGTCTTGTCCGCCATCGACGGGATAAGCGTGACCGCCGTCGCGCCTGAACCGATGACGACGACGCGCTTTCCCTCATAATCGAGGTCCTCAGGCCAGATCTGAGGATGAACGATCCGTCCGCGGAAAGACTTTTCTCCAGGAAAATCAGGGCGGTGGCCCGCAGAATAGCGATAGTACCCAGAGCACATCCAGAGGAAATCCGCGGAATATCGGACGATGCCATCGGGCGTCGTCGCCGTCACCGTCCAGCGTGACGTCGCGGAGTCCCAGGCAAGGTCGGTGACCTTCGTCCGGAAGCGGATCTTCTTGTCGATGCCGTCCTCGCGGGCGGTTTCATTCACATAGGTCCAGATCGACGGGCCGTCGGCGATCGCCTTCGCGTCGCGCCACGGCCGGAACCGATAGCCGAGCGTGAACATGTCGCTGTCGGAGCGGATGCCGGGGTAGCGAAAAAGGTCCCAGGTGCCGCCGATCGCATCCCGCGCCTCCAGGATCGTATAGGACTTTTGCTGGAGGCGCTCTTGGAGGTAATGCGCCGCTCCGATCCCCGACAACCCCGCGCCGACGATGATGACGTTGAAATGCTCCATGGGCCGGGCTCCTGCTTCACCCCCCTGTTACCGCATTTTGGCGGTAAACTCTATAGTTTACCGCACCCGGTCTTGCCAGCGCGGCCGTTTACCCCGACGGGTTCGCCATGACCGAGCGATTCTGGGAAACCAAAGCTCTCAAGGACATGTCCGACGCTGAGTGGGAATCGCTCTGTGACGGCTGCGGGCGCTGCTGCATGGTGCTTCTTGAAGAGACCACGACCGGTCGCCTCTATGAGACGAACGTGGCCTGCAAGCTCTTCGACGTCGCGCGCCGCCGCTGCAGGAACTACGCACAGCGTCAAAAGCTCGTGAAGGACTGCGTGAAGCTGACCCCGGGCAACGCCGCCTCGCTCGCCTGGATGCCGGAAACCTGCGCCTACCGCCGGCTCGCACGCGGCGAGGATTTGCCGGACTGGCACCCGCTCCTGACCGGCACGCGCCGCAGCGTCGAGGACGCCGGCGTCGCCGTTCTCATGGCCGTCAGTGAACGGACGGTAAATCCAGACGACATCTGGGACCATGTCTCGGCGGTGAGGCCTAAGCCACGAAGGCGGCGACGGCTAGGCGCCCGCCGCTCTTGACCGGCGCGCCGATGCGCAGCCACTTAATCAGCCGCCTGATATAGAGAACGTGCACATGGTTCGATTGACACTGCTTCTGGCGTCCATTTGCTCAACCGCCGCGGCGCAGTCTGTTCCCTGGCGCCAGGGATATGGGCCGGAGCATGCCTCAGCGTCGCTCGTTCGGCCGGCGGATTTCGAGTTCTGGCCCGGGGTTAAATATGACCCCGCGATCCCGACGCTCGAAAACGTCATCGGTCACCGAAACGGCGAGCGCATCACCCGGCCTGACGACGCAGTGCGCTATCTCGGCGCGCTGAGGCGGGCGGCGCCGACGCGGATGCGATTGTTCGAATATGCAAGAAGCTGGGAAAACCGGCCGCTCGTTTACGCAGTCGTCGGATCAGAGTCGACGATCGCACGTCTGGACGAGATCCGGAAGGATATCGCGCGGGTAAGCGATCCGTCCGCGGCGCTCGGCGACGCCATCTCAAGGCTGCCGGCGACGGTTTTCCTTGCTTACAGCGTGCATGGCAACGAGATTTCCGGGACGGACGCCGCTCTGTTGACGGCCTACCATCTTCTCGCCGCCCGCGGCGATGCGACGGTCGACCGGATAACGTCCGATGCGCTTGTGTTCATCGACCCGTCCCAGAATCCGGACGGCCGTGCGCGCTTCGTCCATAATTTCGAAATCGCCGAGGGGCTCGAGAATTCGGGCTCCGCGATCGCGGCTGAACGCAACGAGCCGTGGCCGGGGGGGCGGACCAACCACTACCTTTTCGACATGAACCGCGACTGGTTCGCGCTTACCCAGCCCGAAACGCGCGGACGCATCCGCGTTTTGCGGGAGTGGCGACCGCTGGTCTTCGTCGATCTTCATGAGATGAGCACGGAATCGAGCTATTTCTTCTCACCCGAAGCGCGCCCCTATAACCCGCACCTGGAAACCTCGCAGCGGGCCAATCTCGAACTCTTCGGCCGCAATAACGCGAAATGGTTCGACCGCAACGGCTTTCCCTATTTCACGCGCGAGGTCTACGACGCCTTTTATCCGGGCTATGGCGCAAGCTGGCCGTCCTATTACGGCGGCATCGCGATGACTTACGAACGCGGGTCCGCGCGGGGACTGCTCGCCGAGCGGCGCAAGGGGCCCGATTTTCATTATCGAGACAGCGTCAAGCAGCATTTCATCGCTTCGATAGCGACGGCGGAAACCGCCGCAGTCAATCGCGAGAAGTTGTGGCGGGATTTTCGCGCCTATCAGGAATCGGCGGTCAGCGAAGGGCGGCGCGAGGCGCGGCGGGCTTACATTTTGCCCGCCGGCCACGACGACGCGGCAGCGCTTCGTCTCGCGGGCCTGCTGACCCGGCAAGGCGTTGAGGTCCTGACGGCGAAGTCCGCGTTCTCAGCCTGCGGCAAGACCTTCGCGGCCGGCAGCCATGTCGTGCCGCTGGCGCAGCCCGCCAAGCGCCTGATCCGCACCTTGCTCGATGTGCAGGTCGATCTTGAGCCCGAATTTCTGGCCGAACAGGAACGGCGCCGCACAAAGGGACTTGAGGATGAAATTTATGACGTCACGGCATGGTCGCTCCCGATCATGATGGGCGTAGCTGTGGAGAGTTGCGACGGCGCCGCGCCGGGGGGCGGCGAATTCGTGACCCATGGCGGCCGCATGGCGCGCGCCGGCGCCGTCAGCGGCCCGGATAAGGCGATCGCTTATCTGGTCCCTTGGGGCGAGCGTCCGGCGACGCAGCTTCTCACGAGGGCGTTGCGTGCGGGCCTCATTGTCTCGTCCAGCGATCGCGCTTTCAAAAGCGGTGGTCGGTCCTATCCAGCCGGCACGCTTATACTTCAGCAGGCGGGAAACCCAACGGGGCTCAGGGCGGTGCTGGGCCGCTTCGCCAGGGAAACCGGCGCCGAAGTTGTTGGCATAGCCGACTCCTGGGTCAGCGAGGGCCCGAATTTCGGTTCGGAAAACGTCGTGCCGATGCCGGCGCCGAAAATCGCCGTCGCCTGGGATGAACCGACGAGCCCGACTGCGGCCGGCGCAACGAGGTTTGTCATCGAACGGCAATTCGATTTTCCGGTGACAGCGGTGCGGGTCGAAGACATGAACGATCGCGCGCTCGACCAGTTCGACGTGGTCGTTCTGCCTGGCGGCGGCGACTTTGCGTCCTTGCTCGGAAAATCCGGCATGCAGCGCCTTAACTCCTGGGTCGAGCGCGGTGGCGTCCTGATCGCCATTGGCGCAGCGATGCGGTTTGCAACCGACCCCGAAACCGGCCTTCTTTCCATTCGGCGTGAGGACGCCGCAAAACCGGACGTAGCGGCGAAGGACGATGCCGAGAAGAAGGCGACCGTGCCGGGCACGCTCCTTGCGGACCCCGAAAGCGCGCAGAAAGCGGTTCAGCCGGAAAGGTCCGGCCCCGATGCGACCGCCGGCGTTCTTGTCAATGCGGATGTCGATCCCGATCATTGGCTCGCCGCCGGCGTCAAGCCCAAGGTCGTCGCGCTTTATTCAGGCGGCGACATCTATACGCCTACAAAGCTCGATAATGGGGTCAATGTCGCCCGTTTCGCGAGCGCAGGCACTCTGGTTGCGAGCGGCTATCTTTGGGCGGAGACAAAAGCGCAGCTCGCGTATAAGCCCTTCGTCGTTGTCGAGGATAAGGGCGACGGCATGGTCATCGGCTTCACGGCCGATCCCACGACCCGCGCTTATATGGACGGCCTCAACACGTTGTTCGCCAATGCGCTGTTCCGCGCGCCTGCGCATTCGGATAGGGCGCGCTAGGTCACCCCAATGCTCATTTCCGTTACCAGCCAACTTGCGTGATCAAAATGCCGAAGCCCGCCGACCTCGCCCGGACAATCGAAGCGCTTTGGGAACGCCGGGCTGACCTCTCGCCGTCGACCGCTGGCGAGCCACGTGCGGCGGTCGAAGCGGCGCTCGATCTGCTGGACCGTGGCGAAGCGCGCGTTGCAGAACGCGGCGCGAGTGGACGGTGGGAGACCAACCAATGGCTGAAAAAGGCTGTGCTGCTCTCCTTCCGGCTTTACGACAATGCTCTCGTCGGGGCCGCCCCCGGTCCGTGGTGGGACAAGGTCCCGCTGAAATTCGCGCACTGGCGCGAGGAAGACTTCCGAAATGCGGGTTTTCGCGCCGTCCCAGGGGCGATCGTGCGTCGCGGGGCCTATATCGCGCCTTCCGCTGTTCTCATTCCCTCTTTCGTCAATATCGGCGCCTATGTCGGCGAAGGTTCGATGATTGACGCGTGGGCGACGGTTGGAAGCTGCGCTCAAATAGGCCGTAACTGTCACATTTCCGGAGGGGCCGGCATCGGCGGCGTGTTGGAGCCGTTGCAAGCAAATCCAGTCATCATTGAGGATGGCTGCTTTATCGGCGCACGCGCTGAAGTCGCCGAAGGAGTAATCATTCGCGAGGGCTCCGTCCTCTCCATGGGCGTTTACCTTGGGGCGTCGACAAAGATCGTCGATCGCGAGAGCGGCGAAGTGATCTACGGCGAAGTGCCGCCCTATTCGGTGGTCGTCCCTGGCGCAATGCCGTCTCCCAAAGGGGGCCCATCGCTTTATTGCGCGGTGATCGTCAAGCGCGTCGACGAAAAGACCCGTAATAAAACCAGCGTGAACGAATTGCTTCGGGCTTAGAGCATCGCGCCTC
>Ga0073934_10005826_pt1 | contig 18594 bp, 19 predicted proteins | sample LarsenN4metaG_FD_76834 | JGI IMG/M metagenome (GOLD analysis project Ga0073934, IMG submission 76834) | Hot spring sediment bacterial and archeal communities from British Columbia, Canada, to study Microbial Dark Matter (Phase II) - Larsen... ... | reverse complement strand
TCCGGCCGGATCGCAGCAGCCCGGCCGAACTCGGAAAGAGCCTCGCTCGGCTTGCCCTCGTTGAGGTACATTCTACCGAGTTCGGATGCGACGGCGGGATCGTCCGGCGCAAGATTTTTCGCCTCTTCCAGCATCCGGCGGGCCTGGGCGGGCGGGAGGGCGCGGGCGAGTTGCACACGCGGGCGCACCTTGGCGGGGGCCCATCGCATGGCGTCCTCCCAAAGGCTTTCCGGCGTCAGCCAGGCCGAAGTTCGCGCGTAGCTCAGCATGACGCAGACGACGCCTGCGGCGGGAAGCAGAACGGGGAACCGGGTCCGATGGAGCAGGACGCCGGCGAGGGGAGCCAGGGCGATCATGGGAAGGTAAAGGCGGCGGTCGGCGGCGAGATCGGCGGCAGGGAAGAAAGAGGATGTCGGGGCAAGCAGGACCAGTCCGCCGAGGAGCCAGAAGCCGGCGCGGGCGCGGGAGAAGTAGCCAAGGCTGAACCAGGCGATGCCGGCGACAGCGGTCCAGCAGAGCAGGCCGCGCCAGTCGTACAGGACGGGAATGTCGGGGTCGATCGTGAAGCCGACCGGAATGGCGAGCAGCTGGAAGTAGCGGAGAATCACGTAGCCCTGGGTGGCGAGGTAGGCGAGGGGGCCGATGCCGGCCTGGGGGCCGGCGCCCGAGCCGGGAATGATCGCGCTGAGGATGGCGACGCGCAGGACGGCTGCGGCTGCGGCGAGGAACATGACGAGAAGAGGTCGAAGTTCGGCCGGGTTGCGCGAGACCGAAAGATGGAGGAGCCCGAGGAAGACGGGAAAAGCGGCGCACTCCTCCTTGGCGAGCAGGGCGGGCAGGAACCATGCGGCGGCGAGCCAGTGTCTGCCGTGGAGCCATTGGCGGAAGGACAGGACACAAAAGAAGGCGGCGAGCAGGGATCCGCGGGCCCAGACATAGACGACGGCTTCCGTCTGCGCCGGGTGGATGGAGAAGACAAAGGCGGCGATCCAGGCGGCGGACCGCGGGAGGATCCGCAGCAGGGCGGAGGCGAGAACCAGCGAAGAGGCAGCGTGGAGGAGGAGATTGAGGGCGTGGTAGGAGGCAGGGTGGCGGCCGGACAAGCGGTAGTTGAGCCAGAACGTGAACCAGGTGAGCGGGCGGCTTTGGGCCGGCCGGAAGTTGTCCAGCCAACCGGACGGCGTGGTGACGGCGGGATCGGCGAAGAGGGCGAAGTCGTCAAAATGGAATGGCGCGGCGAGCGAGCCGCCGAAGGCGGCAAGGATGGCTCCCAGGAGCAGCGCGTAGGGGAGAAGCGGACGCAATGCTATTATGTTAGGTCATTCCCGAGAGGCCGCACCCGGGATGTCAGGGCCAGGAGTTCAATGGCCGGGAGCCCATGCCGAAGCCGAAAAACGCCGCCGAGCGCAAGGCGCGACTCGAAGAGATTCTCAAGCAGCTTGACAGGTTGTATCCGGACGTGACTTGCGAACTGCGGCATGAGAACGCCTGGCAGCTTCTGGTGGCGACAATCCTCTCGGCGCAGTGCACCGACAAGCGGGTCAACATGGTGACGCCGGCCCTGTTTGCGAAGTATCCGACGATCGACGATTTCGCGGCGGTAAGCCAGCAGGAACTGGCCGAGGATATCCGGCCGACGGGTTTCTTCAACAACAAGGCAAAGTCGATCATCGGCGCGGCGCGGAAGATCAAGGCGGACTTCGGCGGGGAGGTTCCGCGAACCATGGAAGAACTGCTGACGGTGCCGGGAGCGGCCCGGAAGACGGCGAACGTCGTGCTGGGGACCGCGTACGGGATCGCCAGCGGCGTGGTGGTCGACACGCACGTTCAGCGAATCGCGCGCCGCCTGGATCTGACGAAACAAAACGATCCCGTCAAGATCGAAAAGGACCTGATGAAGCTGATCCCGCCGGACCGCTGGATCCTGTTCTCGCACCAACTGATCCACCATGGGCGCCGGATGTGCACGGCGCGGAGACCGGACTGCGCGGCCTGCCCGATCGAGCCTGTCTGTTATGCCAGGGACAAGTCTGTCTGAGCGGGGCGCCGGCCGCGAAGCCGGCGCCGCGGCATGCACCGTGCTGGTTCTGGCGTCGACGCTGGCGGTTTCCGGCTGCCGCCAGACCGACTATCACGCCCCGCCAGCGCAGCGGCGCGCGATGGCGGGGCCGGACTACACCAAGCTGAAGCACTTCATCGCGATGAGCGACCCGCTGGCGATGGATCACGTGCTCGGGGGAGTCAAGCCGGAGCCGCAGGGGGGAGGCGCCTGGCGGTGGACGCTCGAACGGCCGCGATTCAAGTTCGTCCTGCCGGAGACAAACGGCCTCACGTTCACCGCCGAATTCGCCCTGCCGGAGGTGACGTTCAAGGAAACCGGCCCGGTGACGGTCACCTATTGGATCAACCAGCATGAACTCGATCGCGTCCGGTATGAGACGGCGGGCGGGCACAGGTTCGAGAAAGCGGTGCCCGCCGCGTGGCTGCGGACGGATCAGGACACCGTGGTGGGGCTCGATCTCGATAAAGTCTGGACCTCGCCGGCGGATGGAGAGAGGTTCGGGCTGGCGCTGACACGGCTCGGTTTCCGGGACTGATGCCGCAGGCCGCCTACATTCTGCTTGGCTGGTTGTTCACGGTTGCGGCATCGTTCTCGTTGGGTCGGGTGGTGCTGGGACGATTCAACCTGCCGCTGTACCGGGAGGAGCGATGGGCGTACGCCTTTCTGCTGGGGTCGGCGTGTCTCAGCATGGGGGTATTCGCGCTGGCGGCGGCGCAACTGCTCTACAAGGGAGTGCTGCTGGGGGCGGGGATCGCGGCGATCGTCTCAGGCGCAAGGGTGCGGAGCGGCGCGTGCCCGGCGCTGCCGGCGCTGGAGGCCCGCTGGAAGTGGTTCACGGCGTTGACGGTGGCGCCGTTTGTCCTGTTGACGTTCACAACCGCGATGGCGCCGGAGATGAGCGCCGACGGAAGCGGCTACCACCTGGGCCTGGTGGCAAAGTATTACCGCGAGCGGGGCTTTTCTTTCCTGACGACGAACATGTACGCCAACCTCTCGCAAGGGGTCGAGATGCTGTTTCTGTTCGCCTGGCCGTGGGGGAAGCATTCGGCGGGCGCCCTGGTGCACTGGACGTTTCTTTGCACGCTGGGATGGCTGGTCGTGTGCCACGGCAGGCGGTTCGGACACCCGGTGGCCGGCCTGGCGGCGGGGGCGATGGTGTTTGTGACCCCGGTGGTGTCGATGGACGGGTCGGTGGCCTACAACGACGTGGCGGCGGGCGCGGTGCTGTTCGGGTTGTTCCACCTGATCCGGGTCTGGGAGACGCGGCCGCACAACCGGATCCTCGTGGCGGCGGGAATGCTGGCCGGTTTCGGGTACGGAATCAAGTACACCGCCGGCGCGGGGCTGGTTTACGCGGTCTCGATGGTGGCCTGGAGGCTGCGGGCCGGGCGGCGATGGGCGCTGCGCGGGACGGTGATTCTGACAGCGGCCGCGGCCGTGTTCATCCTGCCGTGGATGGTGAAGAACGCGATCATCGTTTCGAACCCGCTGTCGCCGTTCGCCAACCGGTGGTTTCCAAACGAGTACGTCCATGTGTCGTTCGAGGAGGATTATCGAAGCCACATGCGCCGGTATCCGGGAATCGAGAGCCTGGCGCAGGTCCCGATCGAGGCGGCCATCCGCGGCACAAAGTTGTGCGGGCTGACCGGGCCTCTGTTTCTGCTGGCGCCTCTGGCGCTGCTGGCGTGGCGCTCGCGGCCGGGCCGGGCGGCGCTGGTGGCCGCGGCATTCTTCGGAGCGGCGTATTTCTCAAATATCGGAACGCGCTTTCTGATCCCCGCGCTTCCGCTGGTGGCGTTCGCCCTGCTGCTGGCGGTCGAGCGTTGGCGCCTGGTGGTGGCGCTGCTGGTGACGGCGCATGCGATCGCTTCGTGGCCGGATGTCCTTGCGCTGTACTGTGATGAGAACGCATGGAGGCTGGAGCGGATCTGGTGGAGGCAGGCGTTGCGGATCGAGACGGAGGACGGCTATCTGATGCGGCGGCACCCGGGATATCTGGTGGCGCGCATGATCGAGACGCTGACAAGGCCGGGAGCGAAGGTGCTTTCCTGGAGCCAGGTCTCGGAAGCGTACACGACGCGCGAGGTCATCGTGGCGTACCAGTCGGCGTTCGGCGAGACCATCGGTAAGATCCTGTGGACGCCGCTGATCCGGGAACTGCAACCGGTGCGCCAGTTCCGGTTCGAGATTCCGGGCGGTCCCCGGATCCGATGGCTCCGTGTCCGCCCGGGAGAGCGCAGCGCCAAGCCGTTCGAGGTGAGTGAACTGCGTTTGTACCGGGCGGGCCGGGAACGGGAGCGGGATGCCTCCTGGGGCATCCGCTCCTGGCCGCACCCGGCGCGGGTGGGCGACGCTTTCGACAATCACCCGCTCACCTTCTGGCGAAGCTGGGACGGGTCGGATCCGGGGCAGTCGATCGAGGTGAAGCTCGTCCGGGCGGAGGAAGTCGATCTGGTGGGGGTGGAGAGTACGACTGAGGCGCCATGGGAGAAGTTGCGTCTGGAGTGGGAAGACGAGGCGGGGCGGCGCGGCGAGGCAGGCGTGGCGGGGGAGGTCGACCTGGGGCACCCGCTCGGGCTGAGGCGCGCGGCGACGGCGCTGGTGAAGGAGATGGGCATCGATTACCTTCTCATCGACGCAGAGAACTTCGGCGCGGAGGACTACCTGGCCAACCGCGGCAAGTGGGGGATTGAACTGATCGGGGAGCGGAATTCGGTCCGGCTGTATGCCATACGATAGGGCTGTGGGGCGGATTTACCTCGGCGTAGACGGGGGACAGTCGGCGACGACGGCGATGGTCGGCGACGGAGAAGGCAACGTGCTGGGGAGGGCGAAGGGGGGGCCGTGTAATCACGTCAGCGGCGAGGAGGCGCGGGAGCGATTCGTGACGGCGATCGGCGGCGCGGTGGGGGAGGCTTGCGAGCGGGCCGGGTTGGGGCGGGATCGTCGCGCGTTCGCCGGCGGGTGTTTCGGCTTTAGCGGCGGTCCGGCGGACAAGCGGGCGCTGGTTGAGGAGATGTTCAGCTTCGAGAGGCTGACGGTGACGCACGATGGCTGGATCGCGCTGGCGGGTGCGACGGCGGGAGAGGCAGGGATCATCGCGATAGGCGGCACGGGGTCGATCTGCTTCGGCCGGAACGCACAGGGGCGCACGGCGCGGGCGGGCGGCTGGGGTTATGTGTTCGGGGACGAAGGCGGAGCGTTCGACCTCGTGCGCGGGGCGCTGCGGGCGGGGCTGCGCATGGAAGAGGGATGGGGTCCCGAGACGGCCTTGCGCGGAAGGCTCATGGAAGCGACGGGCGCGGCGAGCATGAACGATCTGCTGCACTGGTGGTATACGCCGGACTGGCCGCGGTCGCGAGTGGCGAAGCTGGCTGTGCTGGTGGACGAGGCGGCGACGGAGGGAGACGCGGTGGCGCGCGAGCTGCTTGCGGGTGCGGCGCAGAGCCTGGCGACGATCGTGGGCGCGGTGCGGGGACAGTTGTTTGCGGCGGGCGAGAAGGTACGGGTAGCCTATGTCGGCGGCGTGTTCCGCAGCGGGCCGCTGCGGGAGCGGTTCCGGATGCTGACGGAGTTGAGCGAGGGAGTGACGGCGGGACCGCCGGCATACGGGCCGGCGGCCGGGGCGCTGCTGGAAGCCTACCGGGAGGCGGGATTGCAAGTGCGGCTGAAAAACGTGCCGGAGATCGAGAAATGAAACTGATGGCGTTGGGGTTGCTCGCGGGACTGGCGCACGGCGCCGAGCCGGACTGGGCGGCGGTGGGGGAGTACGCGCTGCGGCTGTTGCAGCGCTACATCCGGATCGAATCGGTGAATCCGCCGGCGGATGCGCGGCAGGCCGCGACGCTGTTTGTGGACGAGTTGAAGAATGCCGGGCTCGAGCCGAAGCTGTATACCAGCCACGACAGCGGCAAGGTCAACCTTCTGGTTCGGCTGGCCGGGCGGGACCGCGGCAAGCGGCCGCTGCTGCTGCTGAACCACTTCGACGTAGTCCCGGTGGACCGCAAAATGTGGAGCGTGGATCCGTTCGGGGGAATCGTCAAGGACGGCTACATCTGGGGCCGCGGCGCGCTCGACATGAAGGGAATCGGGATTCAGCATCTGATGACGCTCGTCACGATGAAGAAACTCGGCGTGGCGCCTTCGCGCGACGTGGTGATGCTGGTGACGCCGGACGAGGAGACCAACGGCACCTACGGGATTGAGTGGATGGCCGACAATCATTTCGACCAGATCAACGCGGAGTACGTTCTCGACGAGGGAGGCTTCGGAACGCGCGACATTCTGGCGCCAGGCAAGCTGGTGTTCGGGATCGCGGCGGGAGAAAAGCAGGTGGCATGGCTGAAGCTGCGGGCGGTGGGGACGGCGGCGCACGGGTCGCAGCCGATCGCCGACAACGCCAATGACCGGCTGGTCCGGGCGCTGGCCAAGGCGACGGCGTTTGAGGGAAGGGGGCGCGCGCATCCGCTGGTGGAGCGGATGCGGGCGAGCGCGGGCGGGAAGATGGCGGAGAACAAATACACCAACGCGATTCAGAAGAACACGGTGTCTCTGACGACCCTGCGTTCCGGGGTGGGGGAACCGGCCAAGGTCAACGTGATTCCTTCGGTGGCCGAGGCGACGCTCGACTGCCGGCTGCTTCCGGGTGTAGACGTGGCCGAGTTCATCGCGGAGTTGAAGGCCGTGATCAACGACCCGAAGGTCAGCATCGAGCTGATTTCGAAGCCCGCCGACCCGGGGGTGAGCAACCCGGACACTCCGCTGTTTGCGGCCATCGCGCGGGCAATCCGGAAGGAGCATCCGGAGGCGGCCGTAACGCCGATCCTGGTTCCGCACGGGACCGATTCGGTGAAGCTGCGGAAGCGGGGTTTGCTCGCCTATGGCGTGACGCCGATGGTTCTCGACCTGGCGACGGCGGGGACGATGCACAGCGACGAGGAGAGGATTCCGGTGGAGGAATTCAAGAGGGGATTGCGGATCTTCTGGGAGATCCTGAAATCCGATTTCTGACGGCCGCCGGCTGCGCCCGGCCGAGAGCCGGTCGGGGGTCAGGGACGGCGGACGGCGACGGTGGTCATTTTCGTTTCGATCCACAGCAGGACGATCAGCACGAACACGGTGATCGTGCCCAGGGTGGGCACCGCCATCACGGCGCGGATGCCGTACCAATGCGTGAGCAGTCCGAGAATCCCGGGTGCGATCAGGCCTCCGATGAGTCCGATCGAAAAGATGCCGTTGTAGAAACCCGGGTGGTAATGAGGAAAGCGGTGGCCGATCTTCTCAACGACGAGTGGGTAAATGACGGAATATCCGCCACCCATCAGGAAGATCGCCACGCCGGCGCCAAACAGGTTGTTGGTGAACTCCATGATGAGGCAGCCGAGGAGGGCGGCGGCGGCGCTGGCGAACAGCAGCCTGGCATGAGAGACGCGTTTGAGGAGCATCTGCGCCGCCACGCGGCCGAGCAGCAGGGAGGCCCAGAATCCGGCGAGCATCAGCAGAGCATTGTCCGGGCTCGCCCCGACAGTCTGAACCAGGTAGATCGTGAGCCATCCGGCGAGAGACCACTCGTTGCCGAACTGAAAAAACAGCAGCAGCGTGAACATGACCGCGCCGGGGCTCCGGACTTCGGTCCAGATTTCGCGCGGCGACCGTTCGAGGGGGTAAGCGACCGGTGGCACGAACCGGGCGCGGCGGTAAAGCGGAACCGCGAAGGCTGGAAAGAGCGCGAGCAGGAGGAACAAGCTCGTCACCGTGTAGACATAAAAGATTCCCGCGACGAGCAACGCCGTGCCGAAACAGCCGAGGCCGAACATGACTCCGGCCATGTTCACCGTGGCGGCGGGGTCGCGCTCGTAGATCGACGAGATCGAACGGAAAGCGGCGGAGTTGAGGATTCCTGCGGCTGTGCCGATGAGGAAGACGCCCAGCGCGCGCCATCCCCAGTCGACGGGAGGGGATGCGACGGCGAGTTCGACGAGTCCGGCCGAGGCGAGGCCGCTTCCGAACACGACAAGGAACCGGACGGGCCGGCGGCGGAGGATCCATTCGCCGATCCGGGCCGAGCAGATGATCCCGGCGGCCATGGCCAGGAAGTAATGTCCGATTTCGATCGGGTCTCCGCGAAGGTGGTACTCCCAGGCCGGGAGAACCGTCCCGAGCAGGCTCATCAGCATGCCCGAAAGCAGGAAGACCGTGAGGGCGGCGCGGGCGGAGGAACTGTGCTGCGGGGTCAGCTCTCCGAGCGTGTCGACGGGCGCCGCACCAGTCACGCCGCTATTGTACCCCAGGACAGATCTTCGGAAAACGGTATCGAAGTTTGGCGGGATCCCGAAAACGGGATCGTTTCCACTTGTTAAATCGCTGGATCTAAATCCCTTAGCAACGGCTTTCAGATTGCTGTGGAGGAGATAGGGTCATTTGAGGTCAAGCTATTCCTTGGTGGGTTTGCCTCCCTCTCAGTGACAGGCGCTTCGGCCACGAGGCGCCTTTTTTGCATTTGAGGGCCGGAGCACGTCGTAACCAGACGCGGGCGCTAAACTGGAGATTACCTCCCGAACGTTGATGATGGGGACTTACGCCCGCTGGATGGACGAATGGGAAACCGCCCTGGCAAATCGCGACACCAACAGGGTGGAACGGCCCTTCGAATGGGGTCTCGAGTGGCTGGGGCTGCCTGACGGGGAGGGATCGCCGGGGCGGCGCCTGGCGGAGTTTGTCGAGAGAGCGGTGGAGCGGTCGGGAGAGTTTTTCGCGCACGCGACGCCGGATCGCTACGAACTGGAGGGCGGGACGCTGCGGTTTGCGAGCAACTTGCAAACAGCGTACCCGGAAAATAACACCGTGGAAGCCGAGTACCTGCCGGCGAAGAATGCCCGCGGGCGGGCGGTGCTGGTGCTGCCGCAATGGAATTCGCCGCCGGATTCTCACTTGAGCCTTTGCCGCCTGTTGCAGCGTCTGGGCATCTCGGCGCTGCGCATGAGCAAAGCGTACCATCACAACCGGAAGCCGAGAGAGACCGAGCGTGCCGACTACCACGTTTCGAGCAACCTGGGGCGGACCATCCACGCCACGCGGCAGTCGGTGCTGGATGCGCGGTGCTCGATCGACTGGCTCGAGAGGAGGGGCTACCGCCGGATCGGGATTCTCGGCACGAGCCTCGGCTCGTGCGTGGCGCTGCTCGCGGTGGCGCACGACCGGAGGGTGAGGACGGCCGTCTTCAACCACGTGTCGATGAACTTCTCCGACGTTGTCTGGACGGGCATGTCATGCCGGCATGTTCGGCGGACGCTTGAGCCGCATGTGACGCAGGAGGAGATGCGGACATATTGGAAGGTCATCAGCCCATCGGCATACCTGGACCGGCTGAGGGGACGGGACCTGCACAGCCTGCTGGTCTGGGGCCGGTATGACACCACGTTCCGGCCGGAGTTCTCGCGGGAAGTTCTGAGGGGTTTCCAGGAGCGTCAACTACGGCATCGCGCGGTTTGCCTGCCGTGCGGGCACTACACGACGGGCAAGTTTCCGTTCAACTGGATGGACGCCTGGGCGATGTGCCGGTTCCTGGTTCGGGAGTTGTAACGGCGGACGGCAAGAGCCGGTCAGTCGCCGACCGCGCCGACAAAAGCGGGTTTGGTCGTAGGCTGGGGGCTCCCGCCGGCCGGCTCGTCGGAAATGGCGAGTGCCGCCGCCTCTTCCAGTCTCGCGGTAGTTTCGGCGAGAACCAGCACCTGGCCGCGTTCGTCAGGAGCAAAAACGCCGGCGCTGACGGGATTTCCCTGTTTGGGAACCACCCACAACTGGAAGGTGCGGCCCGGTTTGGGTGGGGGCACATCGAGCCCGGTGAGAACGAGTCCGGACGGCGCGCTCCAGAAAGCGCGGTAGACGGGCTCACGCTGGCCGGTGGAGAGTCGAATGAACCGGGCGTCCCGGGCCATCACAATGGCCAGCGCCCGCTGGTTGCGGGCGAGCCGGGACTGCAACTCGGTGATCTGTTGCTCGGCGGCCAGGATGCGCCCGGCCTGCTGTTGGGACGTCCGCCAGGTGAGGAATCCAAACAGGGCGAGGCACGCCGCGACGGCCCAGCCAGCCCAGCTTGTGAGAAGGGAGGCCTTGGGACGGGCGGACTGCCGGGCCTGTTCCCGCGCCTGGTTCAGGATCCGGGAGCGCAGCAGGGGCGGGGCGTCGGCGAGCGGTACGGTGAAGGCGAGGCCGGCGAGATCGTCGCAGGCGGACCGCAACTCTTCGAGGCAGGCGGGATCGCCCGAGGCAGCCAGAGCCTCCAGTTCCGCACGTTCGGCTTCGGGGAGCAGCCCGAGGACCCAGTCCTCGCACTTTTGACGGAGGAGTTCGCGGTTCATTGGGCCACCCCCGGTTCGTCCTTCAGCGCAGCGCGCAATCGGGCGATGGCGGTTCGAATACGCGTCTTCACGGTTCCCAGGGGCTCTCCGAGACGGTCCGCCAACTCGGTGTGGGTCAGTCCGTTGAAGAACGACAGTTCAAGGGCTTGGCGCTGCTCGGCCGGGAGGGCGCCGAGCGCTTTCCGAACCTGTTTGGCCCGCTGTTCGAGGACCGCGCTTTCTTCGGCGGAGGCGGCGTCGCCGGGGCGGTCCGGGATCTGATCGACGGTGGTTTCGCGCTGGCGTCGGCTGTCGCGCAGCCGCAACCGGTCAAGGGAGCGGCTGCGGGTGATCATGATCAGCCATGTGATGGGCGAGCCACGATCGGGAGTGTACTGGCGTGCGGTCCGCCAGACCTGGTTGTAGACGTCGGCGGAAACCTCCTCGGCGTCGGCCGTGTCACCGAGCATCCGGAGGGCGAGGCTATAGACGATCCGGCTGGTGCGGTCGTAGAGATCCGCGAGAGCGTGGGCATCGCCGCGACCGATCCTGGCGAGAAGGCTGCCGAGATCGGGTTCGGCGGCAAGGACAGGCCTGCCCGGCGAACTTTCGAAGTCGAGGGCCAGCATCATTTCAGATTACGAGTTTTCCCGGCGCCACGGATTTCGCGTTGCGAACGGCAGGGGGAGAGGCGCGCGGCTAGCCCAGAAGTCCCGCCACCGCGGCGACCGAGGCGCCGAGGAGGAAGACAAACAGTGACAGCCGGATGAGGACAGCCGCGCGGTCGCCAGCGTCGCGGAACTCGCCCCATGCGAGAAGTCCGCAGAAGGCGGCGAGGAGGGTGGCGAGCGGCGGCAGGGAGATGCGGAGGGCGGGACTCAGGGCGGCGGAAGGGGGGAGTGCGGCGATCGTGAGGACGGCGACAAGTCCGACAGCCCAGGCCGCGCCGCCGACAATGCCGGCTCCGTGTTGCTTCAAAGTGCCTTTGAAGTAGCGAAAGACGGAAATGGGGGCGCCCTCAACGGGCAGGTTCGTCAGGAAGATGTTGTAGACGAACGTAGTGAGGAACAGGCCCAGCGTCATGAAGAACGCGATTGGGTAGGGGGCCATTTCAATATCGCCCACACGGGCGAGGTTCATCAGGGGAAAAGCGCCGCCGACAAAGAGTCCGCCGACGGCGGCGAGGGCGACGCCCTTCCAGGGTGAGGGCCGGGGGGCGGGCTTCTGCTTGCCCCCGGCGGCGGAGGCTTTCTGAAGCTGGGCGATCTCTTTCTGCTCGTGAAAATGTTTGAAGGCGCGGGCCGCCAGGGCGGCCGCGGCCAGCATCAAGGCGATGGCGGCCCAGAGAACGCCGCGGCTGCCGGTATCGCCGAGGGAGCCCGACAACAAGGCGATGGGGAGAGCGAGACCCATGGCGACGGGAAACGCGGCGGACATCCCCATGAGGACGATGGCGGCGGTGAGGAGGATATTGCCCAGGTTGATCACTCCGCCGGCGAGCATAGCGACGCCGATCTGCTGTTTCCGGATGATCGCGAGATTGTCCATGAAGGTGATGTCGCTTCCCATGGATCCCAGCGTGAACGCTACCAGGGTGGTCAGCAGCAGTGCGCCGATGGAGAAGTCGAAGTAATAGAGTTCAAATCGCCACTTCGGGCCGCCCATACGAATCGTGGCGGCCCAGAATCCCCAACCAAGAATGCCGCAGAGGCAAACCAGGAGGGCCAGCGTGTAGGTCTGTGGCGTGATCATTTTGCAAAAGCCCCGATTATATCACCCGGTGTTCCATCACTGCCGGGAGTCCTGGAGGGCCTGATCGAGAAGCTGGCTGAAGCGCTGGACGGTTTCGTCGAACTGGTGCTGGCGGGAGCGGAGCTGGCCGGCCAGATGGAGGCAGGCGAAGATGGCGACACGGGTGGAGTCGAGGTTGGGGGATTTGCGGGCGATGGAGGCCATAAGCTCGTCGACCTGGTTGGCGAGTTCGATCATCTGCCCGGGGTCTCCGCCGGTGAGCAGGGTGAAACTCTGGTTCAGAATGGAGACTTTGACCTGTTTGCGATCGCCGGCGTCGTTATCCATTCTCGAGGTCCGCCCGAATCAACCCGCGTTTAGTGTATCAATATGCTCGAGCAGTTTCTGGACACGTTGCCGGACGACGTCTTTGTCGGCCTTGAGGGCGTCGCGCTCGGCTCGGACAGCTTCGAGTTCCCGGGTGAGGCTGGCGATCTGCGCCTTGAGTTCGGGAACCTCGCCGGCGGCGTCGAGCGCACGGGACCGCTCGCTGCGGAGCTGGCTCATGGCGTCGATGATCCGCTGGATTTTCTCCTCGAGCAGCGCGAGATTGTCGGCTTCCATCAGCTCGTCCCCTTCCGGACCGCGTCAGGCCGCCAAGGCGGCGTTGGCCTTGTCGACGAGAGCCGCGAAGGCGGCTTCATCGGTCAGAGCGAGGTCCGCGAGCACCTTCCGGTTGAGGTCGATGCCGGCCTTCTTGAGCCCGTTCATGAAGCGGGAATAGGTCGTGCCGCGGGCCTTGCAGGCCGCGCCGATGCGCACGATCCAGAGAGAGCGGTAGCTGCGCTTCTTGAGTTTCCGGCCGATGTAGCCGTAGCGGAGAGCCTTCTCGACGGCTTCCTGGGCGGACCGGTGCAGTTTGCTCTTGGTGAGGAAGTATCCTTTGGCGAGTCTGAGAGTCTTCTTCCGGCTGTCGGCACGCGATGTGCCTCGTTTTACTCTGGGCACGTTTTATCTCCTTCTGCTGCATTCGATGCGGGTGGCTGAGGCACGTGCAGAGAGCCAGGCCACGCCGCGGGCTTCCCTAGTAGGGGAGCATTTCGCGCAAGGCCGGCACGTTGGAAGGGTCGACCATCGTCGCGGTGGTGAGCTTGCGCTTGCGGGAGCGGGGCTTGGAAGTCAGGATGTGGCGGGCGAAGGCATGGTTGCGCTTGAACTTTCCCGTGCCTGTCTTCCGGAAGCGTTTTGACGCTCCTTTGTGGGTTTTCAACTTCGGCATGATTTTTCCTGGTGGACTTCCCGGAAGGACTTTCCGGGACTGAGATACCTTCGCTAGTATAACATGGTGACCGCGGTTTTGGACGTCGAACAAGCCCTGCGGCGGATTCGCGACTCGGTCTGCGTGACGCCGCTGGCCTTCTCGCGGGCCCTGTCCGATCAGACCGGCAGCCAGGTTTTCCTGAAGCTGGAAAACCTTCAGATGACGGGATCGTTCAAGGAACGGGGAGCTCTCAACCGGCTGTTGACTCTTTCTCCAGAGGAGCGCGACAGAGGCGTGATCGCGGCCTCAGCGGGGAATCACGCGCAGGGGGTGGCGTATCACGCCTCGCGGCTGGGCATCCGGTCGGAAATCGTCATGCCGCTGCACACGCCGCTGCTGAAGGTGACATCGACGACGCGTTACGGCGCCGAGGTCGTGCTTCACGGCCTGAACTATGACGAGGCGTTCGAAGAGGCGGAGCGGAGGAGGGCGCAGCGGGGTCTGACCTTCGTCCACGCCTTTGACGACGAGGATGTCATCGCGGGGCAGGGTACCCTTGGCCTGGAGATCCTTCAACAGAATCCGATGGTCGACGCCATCGTGGCGCCGATCGGCGGCGGGGGGCTGCTGGGAGGCCTGGCGTGCGCGGTCAAGGAGACCAACCCGAGGATCCGGGTGGTGGGAGTTCAGACGGCCCGGCTGCCTTCCATGATCGAGGCGCTCGGACAGGGCGGGCCGGTGACGTTGCCGTGGGCGACGACGATCGCCGACGGCATCGCGGTGCGGCGCGCCGGGAGGCTTACGATGCCCCTGATCCGGAAGTACGCCGATGAGATTGTGACCGTGGAGGAGGAGGAGATCGCCCGGGCGATCCTGCTGCTGCTCGAGCAGGAGAAAACGCTGGCCGAGGGCGCCGGGGCGGCGGCGCTGGCGGCGGTGCTGCACGGCAAGACGAATCTGGCGGGCAAGCGTGTGGCGGTGCTGGTGTGCGGCGGCAACATCGACGTGACCCTGCTGGCGAGGATCATTGAGCGGGGCCTGGTGAAAGACGGCCGGATGGTACGGCTGCGCATTCACCTGCCGGACCATCCAGGGGCGCTCATGAAGCTGTGCGGCGTGATTGCCGAACACCGGGCCAACATCGTGGAAACCAACCACGACCGGGCCTACTACGGGGTGAACCTGGGCGACACGGTCATCGACATCACCATGGAGACGCGCGGCGCCGACCACGTGGAGGAATTGAAGGCGGCGATGGCCCGGGCCGGGTACTCCTACGAACAGGTGCGGTGAGCCGCCCGCCGGCTACTCGATCTCGCTGCGCAGCGCGGTTTCCAACTCGCCGGCGAGGCTGGCGCCCGACTCGGACCAGAGCGTTCGTTTGTCGAGGGGGACAGCGGCGCGGACATCGTCGACCAGTCGCAGGAGGCTGCGGATGTTGGAGCGAACGGGGGCAAGGTCTCCGGGGCGGCCGGGTTGGGGCAGGAACGGGGAGTCGAATCCGAAATCATACAGGATCTGTTCTCCCAGGTCGCTCGGAAAAAGGGGGCCGAAGCAGGTGATGGCGACCGGGGCCGGGGCCAGACGCCAGCCGCCGTTGAAAGTCATCAGGTCCCAGTTGGCCTCGAGACGGTAGGCGGAGTCCGGATGTTCGAACTCGCGGCAGAGCCGGACGACCTCAGCCGCGTCGACGCCTTGCTCGAAGAAGTGCTCGAGGACGGGCGCCTGGGTGAGATCGATGGCATGGATTTGCAGAGTCGCCTCGGGCGCCAGGCGCGAAAAGGGGAATCGTCCGAGGAGTTTTTCGAAGGACGCCAGCATGTTGTGGGCGGTGAAGCCACGGAGCCAGCAGGAGAGATAGATCCGGTCCGCCATGGGATCACAAAGCCGGCAGGGCTTTGACGAGCATACCCAAGCCGATGAGGGTGACGACGGCGGCGCTGATCAGGGGGAGCCGCGCGGTCCACGGGGAGTCGCCGGCGGCGCGCCTGACGGCCGGGCCGGCCATCACCATGGCGACCCCGATGACGATCAGCACGGCGGCTAGGCCGAGGCTGAACGACGTGAGCAGGCCGAGTCCGAGCAGGACGCGGCGCATCGAGATCGACAACATCAACACGACGAGAGCCTCGGGACAGGGAACGAGTCCGCCGGAGACGCCGAGTGAAAGGAGTCCGCCTCTTTCGAGCCCGCCGGAATGGTGATGGTGATGAGCGAAGCCCATGCCGTGGGTGTGGCCGTGATGAAAGGCATGGGCCGGCCCGTGGGGATGACCGGCGGGCGGGCCGGCAGGGTCCGAGTCCGGGAGTGGTTTGCGGGGGCGGCTGCGGCGCCAGAGCAGCCAGAGGCCGATCAGGAAGACCAGCGATCCACTGGCCAGCTCGATCCACGGGTAGATGCGGTCGAGCGAGACCATCGTCGAGGCATAGAGCGTGACGAGGCCGAGAGCAAAGACGCTCGCCGTGTGGGTGATGGTGATGACGGCGCCCAGGTAGACGGCATCGGCGATGGTGCCGCCGGATCCCACCAGATAGGCCGCGACAAGGGCTTTGCCGTGGCCGGGCGTCAGCGCGTGGGCGGCTCCCAGGAAGAAGGCGACACCCAACGCGGCGGCCAGCACCGCGGGGTCGTTGGCCTCAACCAGATACTGCTCGAGCTTGGAGCGCTCCTGCAACAGCAGCGCCAACAGGATCAACCGGCGATCTCCCTGACGGCGGCGACAGCGCGGTCGATTTCATCCATCGTGTTGTAGATGTGAGGCGAGAAGCGGAGTCCGCGCGCGTCTCCGGAAGCCGTGTTGGCGATGGCGAGCCGATGGCGGCTGTAGAGGACGTCGTAGGCGGCCTTGGGCGACAGGCGGGCCAGGTCGAACTTGATGACGCCGCCGCTCAAGGCGGGGTCGAGAGAGGTTTTCAACTGAACGCCAGGGATGGACTGGAGCTGTTGTTTGGCCCGCGTGACGAGGGCCATCAGCCGCGCCTCGATGTGCGGCATGCCAATGAGGGCGAGGAAGTCCACGGCGGCTTCGATGGAGGCGAGACGAGGGTTGTCGCGCTGGCCGAAGACTTCGAACTTGCGCGCACCGACGAGGTTATCGGACCAGCCGGCGGTGACGATGGATGGCCAGAGCGCGGGAATGCGGTCGGCGCGGACGTAGAGGATGCCGGCCTCGAGAGGGCCCATCATCCATTTGTGGGCGCTGCCGGCGTAGGAGTCGCAGCCGATGTCGCGCAAGTTCACGTCGAGGGCGCCGAGCGACTGGGCTCCGTCGAGATGGACCCAGATGCCGCGCTGGCGCGCCATGGCTGTCAACTCCTTCGCCGGGTACCGATTGCCGGTCGTGTTGGTGACGTGAGTGAAGGCGATGACGCGGGTCCGCGGAGTGATGGCTTTCTCGAAGCCGTCGAGCAGTTCCTGTTGGCCGCGGGCGGGCACCGGAACAGAGACTTCCTTGACGACAATTCCGTCGCGCCGGGCACGGATCTTCCAGGAATCGTTGTTGGAGGGATGATTGTGGGAGGTGATCAGGACTTCATCGCCGGCTTTGAGGTCAAGGCCGCGGACGACGAGGTTGCTGCTTTCGCTGGTGTTGCGAGTGAAGGCGATTTCGTCGGCGCTACAGCCGAGCAGGGAGGCGGTCTTCTGACGCGTGCGCTCGGCGATAGGGTCATATTTTTCGCGGTTCTGGAACGAAGGGTTGGATTGGAAGTCGCGAAGGAAGTCGAGGTGGCGGTCGAGCACGCCGCGCGAGGCGGGGCATACGTTGGCCGCGTTGAAGTAGATCAGGCTTTCATCAAGCGGGAACTGGCGCTTGACGAGCTTCCAGTACTCTTCGTTGGCGGGAGCCGGCGAGCCGGGCGCGGCGCGCAGCGCCTGGGTCATCGCCACCCAGGTGGAGGCGGCCGGAATCCCAGCCTGGAGGAAGTTTCGCCGTGTGGGAGTCATGTTGCTGATTGTACTCTTAAAATGACATGATTACGGACCTGGTCCAGATACGAAGGCTGGGCGAACAGAAGCGCGGGGAGAACGAAGCGCTGCGAAGGCACATGAAGCGACACGTTTTCGTAGAGCGCCGGCTGCGTCGGATCGCCGAGGAAATCGAAGACGCCATTGATTGTCAGGCATGCGCGAACTGCTGCCGGGTGGCCACGGCGCGGGTGACCGGTCGCGACGCGGAAAAGCTGGCCAGGTTCCTGGGGCTGAGCGTGGAACGCTTCGTGAACGAGTACTGCGAAGAGTCGGAGGAGGAGGGACTGATCCTGAAGAGGGCGGAGGGAGGGTGCGCTTTTCTTGAGGGGACCCTTTGCACGGTGTATGAATCCCGGCCATCGGCATGCGACTACTTCCCGCACCTGGTGCGGGGCGCCGGATCGCTTGAAAGCCGCATGTGGGAGATGGCGGACCGGGCCTGCTACTGCCCTATCGTGTACAACGCCATGGAGGCGTTCAAGGTGGAGGTGGGATTCAGGGCGGGTAAGAAGTAAAAAGCCCGGTGGATACTCGGAGGAAACATACCCACCGGGCCGGCTGGCCAAGTCAAGATGACCGGCCGCCCGCTCGGCAGCCGATTCGGAGGTATCGAACTGCGGAGCTCACGTCTTTGTAGACGCGTGATGTACTCCCAAGTTACAGTAGGCTAATCCAATGGTAAAGCTCTATTTTGAGCGGAAAAGCAACAGTACGTAATAGGACATCAGCGAGATGGTCGCGACGGATGCGATCCAGAGGCCGACGGTAATCCAAAGTTTTGGTCTCACTTCCGGCGGCAACTCTTTGTGGCGCAAGTACAAAGCGCCGATGGCGATGACCGGGAGCATGAGCGCCTGGGCGACACCGCCGGCTTTGACCATGGCGACGGGGGACTGCACCATCAGAAACAGGCCGGCGGAGACGCACGTGAGGATCCATACAAACCTGCGGCGATAGCGCAAGCGGGCCGCGTAGTCGTCCTGGCGGAACTTGCCGAGGAGGCGGCAGAGGTCGGAAGCGACGCGGGATTCGGCGGCGGTGGCGGCGAAGATGGTGCCGTAGAGGGTCGCGATCGCTCCGACGTAGAACAGGTACAGGGCCCACGGGCCGAGGGTCTGTGTATACATGTTCGACAGAACCGGAATCATGTCGCGGGCTTCGGGCCGCAATCCCTGGGCGTGGAGGATGCCGGCTCCGAGCAGGTAGAAGGCGAGGGTGGCGACCGTGTAGAT
>Ga0073934_10005825_pt1 | contig 18594 bp, 18 predicted proteins | sample LarsenN4metaG_FD_76834 | JGI IMG/M metagenome (GOLD analysis project Ga0073934, IMG submission 76834) | Hot spring sediment bacterial and archeal communities from British Columbia, Canada, to study Microbial Dark Matter (Phase II) - Larsen... ... | reverse complement strand
GCTCGCGGACATGGTGCTGGGACGCCCTCGGCGGGGTGCCTCGATCCTCACCACGATCGATCCGGTCGTGCAGCGGGCGGCGCAGCAGGCGCTCGGCGACCTCCCGGGAGGGGTGGTCGCGATCGACCCCCGCACCGGGAACGTGCTCGCGCTCGTCGCGAACCCCTCCTTCGACCCGAACCCCCTCTCCTCGCACGACCCCGAGGAGATCCGCTCCACCTGGGAGGAGCTGAACACCGACCCGGAGAAGCCGCTCGTCTCGCGCGCGAGCGACGAGCTGTACCCGCCCGGCTCCACCTTCAAGATCGTGGTGGCCGCGGCGGCCCTCGAGAACGGCTACGGGCCCGACAGCACGTGGCCCAACCCGAACGAGCTCGACCTGCCCGACACGGTCGAGACGCTCGAGAACTTCGGCGGCGCGACCTGCTCGGGCGGCTCGCGGATCACGCTCGCGGACGCCCTGCGCCAGTCGTGCAACGTGGTGTTCGGCGAGATCGGTCTCACCCTGGGCCCGGCGGCCCTCGCGGAGCAGGCGTGGGCGTTCGGGTTCGCCCCGTCGGCGACGACGGGGGACGTCCCGTTCGACATCCCGTTCCAGGAGGGGGTGTTCCCGGACCCGACCTACTTCGTGACCCGCCGCCCCGCGGTGGCGCTCTCGGCGATCGGCCAGGACAACGTCGCGGCGAACCCGATGCAGATGGCCCTGGTGGCCTCTGCGATCGCGAACGGCGGGGTGCAGATGCGACCGCGGCTCGTGACGGAGGTCCGAGGGGCGGACGGGCGCGTGATCGAGACCTACGAGCCCGAGGTCTTCTCGAGGCCGATGTCGCCCGAGAACGCCGCGCTCCTCACCGCCATGATGGTCGACGTCGTCCAGAGCGGGACGGGGACCGCCGCGCAGATCGCCGGTGTGAGCGTGGCGGGCAAGACCGGGACCGCGCAGCACGGCGAGGGGCGGGCGCCCCACGCCTGGTTCGTGTCCTTCGCGCCGGCGGAGAACCCTCAGATCGCCGTCGCCGTGATCGTGCTCGACGGGGGTAGCCTTGGCAGCGACGCGACGGGTGGGCAGGTCGCCGCCCCGATCGCGAAGGCGGTCATGGAGGCCGCGCTGAGCGGATGAGGAGGACGGCGTGAGCGAGCAACCGGTGGTCCTCGGCGGTCGCTACCGCGTCGGGCGTGAGCTCGGGCGCGGCGGGATGGCGAAGGTCTTCGAGGGCACGGACACGGTGCTCGGGCGAACGGTCGCCATCAAGGTCCTGTCCCCGCAGTTCGCCGACGACGAGGGGTTCGTCCAGCGGTTCCGTCGCGAGGCTCAGGCAGCGGCCAGGCTCTCGAACCCGAACGTCGTCAGCGTCTTCGACACGGGCGCGGACGGGGGGGTCCACTACATCGTCATGGAGTACGTCGAGGGCCGCACCCTGGCCGACTACCTGGCCGGCGGAGGGCGCATCATGCCCGATCGGGCGATCGAGATCGCCGAGTCGGTCTGCGGCGCCCTGTCGGCAGCCCACGCCCAGGGCGTGATCCACCGCGACATCAAGCCCGGCAACATCATGCTCACACCGACGGGCCAGGTGAAGGTCGCGGACTTCGGGATCGCCCGGATGACGACGACGGCCGAGACGGTCGCGCAGACCGCCGCCGTGCTCGGCACGGCCTCCTACCTGTCACCCGAGCAGGCACAGGGCCAACCGGTCGACGGCCGCTCGGACATCTACTCGCTCGGATGCGTGCTCTACGAGATGGTCACGGGCCGCCCTCCCTTCCTCGGCGATTCGCCCGTCACGGTCGCCTCGAAGCAGGTGCTCGAGCAGCCGACACCCCCCTCGAAGCTCAACGGTGACGTCACCCCCGACCTGGACGCCGTGATCCTGCGCACGCTCGCCAAGAACCCCGCGAACCGGTACCAGTCCGCCGAGGAGCTCCGCGCGGACCTCGAGCGTGTGCGCCAGGGCCTGCCGGTCGAGGCCACGCCGCTGCTCGCTCCGCCCCCGCCGACCCAGGTCATCCCGACGGCGACCGAGGTGATGGGCGCTCCCGAGCCCGAGCGATCCCGCTGGTGGGTCCCGGTCCTGGTGATCGGGCTGCTGCTCGCCGGCATCGGCGTGCTGCTGTGGCTGTTCGCGAACGACATCCTCGGGGGCGATGGGGAGGAGTCGCCCCCTCCGGCACTCGTCGTGGTTCCCAACGTGGTCGACCTCCAGCTGCGGGACGCGCAGGCAGCGCTCGAGGAGGCCGGCCTCGTGGCGGCTGAGGACGTGGTGCGGGTGGAGGACCCCGAGCTGGAGCCGAACACCGTCATCGAACAGGATCCCGCCGCGGGCGCGGAGGTCGCGGAGGGCACCGAGGTCGTGCTCACCGTGGTGAAGGCCCCCGGGCCGGTCGCCGTGCCGACGGTCTCTGGGCTCCAGGCCTCGGCGGCACAGCTGATCTTGGAGGACGCCGGGTTCGTGGTTGACCGACAGGACGAGGCGAGCACGACGGTCGCGGTCGGCGCCGTGATCCGGACCGAGCCGCCGGAGGGCGAGGAGGCGGAGTTCGGCTCCACGGTCACCATCTTCGTGTCGACGGGGCCGGGGACGGTCGCCGTCCCGGAGGTCCGGTGCCTGAGCTTCAACGCGGCGCTGAACCGGCTCGACGATGCCGGTCTGAACGGGGTGATCTCGGACCAGACCGTGGACCTGAACCCCTCCTGCCCCGTGGGCAACAAGGTGGCGGTCCAGGACCCGTCCGCCGGCACGCAGGTCGCACCGGGCACCACCGTGACGCTGTTCGCAGGCGCGGCCCCACCGGAGCCGACGGGTCCGACCGGGCCGACCGGAGACTGAGCCGCGTGTCGCTCTGGTACGTGAGGGAGACGTTCACCCCGCAGGAGCGCGAACGCCTCTCGCCCTACTTCACCAACCTCGAGGGGCCGGTCTTCGCACTCACCAACCTGCCCGAGGTCGTCAAGGGCGCTCTGTTCGCCCGGTACTCGCGCACGACCAAGTCCATCCGGCGGCTGTTCCTGGACGAGTTCGCGAAGGACGTCGAGGGCTTCGCCGTCACCGGCCACGTCGGGACCGAGCGCGCCGAGCGCCTGTACGACAACGTCTTCTTCGAGTACGGGGACGACTCGGTCGCCCAGCTCGGCGCGGTGCACCTCGCGTGCGAGCAGGCCAGCCAGCTCCTCGCGAAGGCGATCGAGTGGGGGCGTCTGGCCGCGTACCTCGAGCAGTCCACGCGGTACATGCGCTACGACGACAAGCCCGGGGGCCGCTGGCGGCTTACGGTCCCGCCCGAGATCGAAGGCACCCCGGTCGAGCGCGAGTACCAGGACTTCGCCACGCGCACGTTCGAGGCGTACGGACGGATGTTCCAGCCGATGTACGACTGGTTCGCCGAGCGCTTCCCGAAGGACCCCGCCGACTCCGACTTCATCTACCGCTCGACGATCACGGCCAAGACGTGCGACACGCTCCGGGTGCTGCTGCCGACCGGCACCCGCTCGAACCTCGGCGTGTACGCCGACGGCCAGGCATTCGAGATGATGCTGCTCCGGATGCGTGCCCACCCGCTGGCCGAGGTGCGCTCGTACGCGGACCTCATGCTCGTCGAGCTGCGGAAGCTCATCCCCTCGTTCCTCAAGCGCGTCGACCTGCCCGACCGTGGCATCGCGTGGTCGTCGTATCAAGCGCAGACGCGCGACGCCGTCGCCTCGGTCGCCGCGAAGGTGACGGCGGGGGTGGACGAGCCGACCGGCGGCCCCGAGGTCACGCTGACCGACTGGGAGCCCGACGGGGAGGAGAAGGTCGTCGCGGCCGCCCTCTACGCGGTCACCGACCTGCCCGACGCACGCCTGCGCGAGCTCGCCCGGGCGATGAGCCCGACCGAGCGGGCCGAGGTCCTCCGCGCGTACGTCGGCGAGCGCGGCAACCGGCGCCACAAGCCCGGCCGAGCGTTCGAGCGCACCGGCTACCGGTTCGACGTGCTCTGCGACTACGGCGCCTTCCGCGATCTCCAGCGGCACCGCCCGCTCACGCTCGAGTGGCAGGTCCTCACGCCCGCGCACGGGTACCTGACCCCCGAGCAGATCGACGAGGCGGGCCTGGCCGAGGAGTGGCACCGCGTGATGGAGGACTCGGCGCGGACGTGGGCGAAGCTCGCCGACGCCGCCGGCAAGGAGGTGGCCCAGTACGCGGTCGCGATGGCCTACCGGATCCGTTTCGTGATGCAGATGAACGCCCGCGAGGCGATGCACCTGATCGAGCTGCGGAGCTCACCGCAGGGGCACCCGACGTACCGGCGGGTGGCGCACCAGATGCACGCGCTGATCCGCGAGGTGGCCGGTCACACGGCGATCGCCGAGGCCATGCGCTACGTCGACTTCAGCGACGTGGACCTCGAACGGCTCGAGGCCGAGCGGAGAGCGGACGCCAAGCGCCGGGCAGCGCTCGGCGAAGGTCGCGACTGACCTGCGGTTTCGGGTACCCTGAGGCCCCATGTCCCGCGAAGCCACGTTCCTGCTGGCCCTGGGCCTGCTGATCGCCGCGGCGGGGTTCGTCGCCGCGAGCGGCTGGGTCCTGTTCGTCCGCGACCGGCGCGCGGGGCGTGCCGCCCGTCTCCATCACGAGGCCGCCGAGGAGCACTAGATGCTCGAGCTCCTCGACCTCCGGACCAGGAGGGAGCGGCTCGAGCCCCGACGCCTCGAGATCGACCCCTCCGTGGAGCAGACCGTGCGCGAGATCGTCGCGCGCGTGCGCGAGGAGGGCGACGCCGCGCTCCTGGACCTCACGCTCCGCTTCGACGGCGCGGACCTGCGCGAGCGCGGCCTCCTCGTCACGCCCGCCGAGTTCGAGCGGGCGGAGGAGACCGTCCCGATCGAGCTGAAGGCGGCGATCGACGCGCTCGTCGAACGGCTCGAGGACCTGCACCGCCGCCAGCTCCCGGTCGAGTGGGTGGACGAGCGCGGGGGGGTCCGGTTCGGCGAGCTCGTGACGCCGATCCGGGCGGCCGGCTGCTACGTGCCGGGCGGGCGGGCCGTGTATCCGTCGAGCGTCGCGATGACGGTCGTGCCGGCGGTGGTCGCCGGCGTGGAGGGGATCGTGGTGACGACGCCGCCCTCGAACGACGGCTCGATCCACCCAGCCGTCCTCTACGCGGCAGTGCGCTCGGGCGCGACGCGCGTCGTGAAGGTCGGCGGCGCGCAGGCGATCGCCGCGCTCGCGTACGGGACGGGCTCGGTGCCCGCGGTCGACATCGTCGTCGGGCCCGGGAACGCCTACGTGACCGAGGCCAAGCGCCAGCTGAGCGGCGTCATCGGCATCGACGCCCTGGCGGGCCCGAGCGAGCTCGTGCTGATCGCCGATGGCAGCGCCGACCCCACCTTCCTCGCCGCCGACCTCGTCGCCCAGGCCGAGCACGACCCGCAGGCCTCGGCGGTCTTCGTGACGCCCGACGAGACCCTGGTGAGGTCCACGATGGCCGCCCTCGATGTCGAGGTCGCCCGCGCGGGCCGCCGTGACATCGTCGAGCGGGCCCTGCGCGCGCACGGGCGCGCGGTCCTCGTCGCCGACCTCGACCAGGCCGTCGAGGTGGCGAACGACCTGGCGCCCGAGCACCTGCAGATCGCGACCGAGGATCCACGCGCGCTCGTCGTGAGGATCCGGAGCGCCGGCGCGATCTTCCTCGGCCCGTGGACGCCGGTGCCCCTCGGCGACTACGGCGTCGCCTCGAACCACGTGCTGCCGACCTCGGGCACGGCGAGGTTCTCGAGCGGGCTCCGGGCTGCGGACTTCGTCACGGTCTCGAGCGTCGTCGAGGTCTCCGAGGCGGCCGCGACGACCCTCGCCCCACAGGTGGAGGAGCTCGCCCGGGCCGAGGGGCTCGTCGGGCATGCGCGGGCCGTCGCGATCCGGGCCGAGCGAGCCGGCACGCGCGGGGAGGCACCGTGATCACCCCGGAGCCCCGTCCGGGCCTGCGTGGGATCGAGCCGTACGAGGCTCCGCAGCTCGACGTGCGGGCACGCCTCAACACGAACGAGTGCCCGTACCCGTTGCCGGAGGGCTTCCGCCGCGAGCTCGCGGAGGCCGTCGGTTCGCAGGCGCTGAACCGCTACCCGGACCGCGAGGCCCTCGAGCTGCGCGCCGCGCTCGCCGAGCACGCGGGCCACGCCGTGGAGGGGACCTGGGCGGCCAACGGCTCCAACGAGGTCATCGAGCAGCTGCTCCTCGCGTACGGAGGCCCGAAGCGCCGCGTGGTGGTCTTCGAGCCCACCTACCTCCTGCACCGACGCCTCGCGTGGATCGCGCACAGCGAGGTCGAGCGCGTGGAGCTGGAGCCGCCGTGGCGGATCCACGCGGACGACATGGTGCGCAAGCACCGCCACGGCCACCCGGCGGTGGTCTTCATCTGCTCTCCCAACAACCCCACCGGCAACGCGCAGGACCCCGACATCGTCGCGGCCACCGCGGAGCTCGCGAAGGGGGAGCTGTTCATCGTGGACGAGGCCTACATCGAGTTCGGCGGCGCCTCGATGCTCCCGCACCTCGAGCGGCTGCCGAACCTCGTGATCGTGCGCACGTTCTCGAAGGCGTTCGCGCTCGCCGGCGCCCGGATCGGCTACTGCCTGACCTCGCCCCAGGTGGTCGAGGACCTGCGGCGGGTGCGCCTCCCCTACCACCTGTCCTCGCTCACGCAGACGGCCGGGATCGTCGCCCTGCGTCACGCGCGGGAGGCGGCCTCGATCCTCGACCGCGTGCGCGAGCAGCGCGACCGGATCGCGGCGGCCCTGCCGGGTCTCGGCGTCGAGGCGTTCCCGTCCGACGCGAACTTCGTGCTGTTCCGGCCGCCCGGATCGGCCGCCCAGGTCTGGCAGGGTCTGCTGGACCGCGGCGTGCTCGTCCGCGACCTCTCCGCCGTCGTCCCCGGGTGCCTGCGCGTGACCGCCGGGACGCCGGAGGAGGTCGACCTGTTCCTGTCCGCCCTCGAGGAGGTCCTCGCATGAGCCGGTCCGCCACCGTGAACCGCGTGACGAAGGAGACCGACGTCCGGGTCGAGCTCGAGCTCGACGGGACGGGGTCCGCGAGCGCCGACACGGGCCTGCCGTTCTTCGATCACATGTTGTCGCAGCTCGGCACGCACGCCGGGTTCGACCTGAGGGTGACCGCGAAGGGCGACCTGGAGGTCGACGGGCACCACACGGTCGAGGACGTGGGCCTCGCGCTCGGCCAGGCGCTGCGCGAGGCCCTGGGCGACAAGGGGGGCATCCGGCGGTTCGGATCGATCACCGTCCCGCTCGACGAGGCGGCGGTCGCGGTCGCGCTCGATCTGTCCGGGCGTCCGTTCGTGGTCCACGAGGTCGACGTCCCGGCCGAGACGATCGGCACCTACGACACCGGCCTGACCGAGGACTTCGTCCGCGCGTTCGCCACGGCCGCGGAGATGACGCTGCACGTCCGTCTCGTGAGTGGGCGCTCACCCCACCACGTCGTCGAGGCCGAGTTCAAAGCGCTTGCGAAATGCTTGCAGGACGCGGTGCGGATCGTCGGTGGCGACGTCCCGAGCACGAAGGGCACCCTGTGACGATCGCGATCGTGGACTACGGGATGGGCAACCTGCGGAGCGTGGCCCGCGCCATCGAGCACGTCGGCGGCCGGGCCCTCGTGACCGGTGACCCTGCTGCGGCGCTCGCCGCGGACGCGCTGATCGTCCCGGGCGTCGGGCACTTCGGAGCGTGCATGCGGAACCTGCGCGAGCGCCGCCTCGATGAGGTGGTGACCTCGTTCGCCGAGAGCGGTCGCCCGGTGTTCGGCGTGTGCGTCGGCATGCAGGTGATGTTCGAGGGCAGCGAGGAGGCGCCGGGCGTCCCCGGGCTCGGTCTGATCGGGGGGGTCTCGACGCGGCTGGGGGCGGGTGGCGTGAAGGTCCCGCACATGGGATGGAACCAGGTCCTCTGGCAGGGCGAGCCCGTGCACCCCTACGTGGCCGACATCCCGCAGACGTGGTTCTACTTCGTCCACTCCTTCGCGCCGTCGGTGCCCGATGCCGTCGGCGTGACCACGTACGGGGATACCGCGTTCGCGGCCGCGGTCTCGAAGGGCAACCTGTTCGCCACGCAGTTCCATCCGGAGCGCTCGGGCGAGTGGGGCCTCAGGCTCTACGCGGCCTTCGTGAAGGACGCGGCGCGATGATCGTCATCCCGGCGATCGACCTGCGCGGTGGCCGCGTGGTCCGGCTGTTCCGGGGCGACTTCGCCGCCGAGACCGTCTACGACGACGACCCCGTCGAGGTGGCGGTGCGGTTCCAGTCCGAGGGCGCGCGGCGGCTCCACGTGGTCGACCTCGACGCCGCCCGCGGCACGGGCTCGAACCGCCCCGTCGTCAGGGACATCTGCCGGGCCATCGCGATCCCCGTGCAGCTCGGGGGCGGACTGCGGACGCTCCCCGCCGTCGAGCAGGCGTTCCAGGATGGCGCCGCGAGGGCCATCCTCGGGACGGCGGCCGCGATGGACCCCGCGTTCGTGGAGGACGCCGTGAGCCACTTCCACGACCGGGTCGTGGTCGCGATCGACACGAGGGACGGACGCGTGATGACGCACGCGTGGCAGGCCGAGGGCCCTCGCATCGAGGAGGCGATCCCCGCCCTCGCCGATGCCGGGACGCCGAGGTTCCTCGTCACGTCGATCCGCATGGACGGCACGATGGACGGGCCCGACCTGGAGCTGTACCGGACCGTCCTGGGGCTCACCGAGCGACCCGTGATCGCGAGCGGGGGCGTCCGGGTGGCAGAGGACGTCCGCGAACTCCGTGACCTGGGCCTGGAGGCGGCCGTGGTGGGCAAGGCCCTGTACTCGGGCACGCTCCGGCTCGAGGAGGTCGTGCGGGGATGACGCTCGCCAAACGGGTGATCCCGTGCCTGGACGTGGACGCCGGCCGCGTGGTCAAGGGGACGAGGTTCGTCGACCTGCGCGACGCGGGCGACCCGGTCGAGTTCGCCGCCCGCTACGACGCCGAGGGAGCCGACGAGCTGGTGTTCCTCGACATCACCGCCACGGTCGAGGGGCGCGAGGCCACCTTGGAGGTCATCGCTCGCACGGCGGAGCAGGTGTTCATCCCGCTCACCGTGGGAGGGGGGGTCCGCGACGAGGACGACGTCCGAGGCCTGCTGCGCGCGGGTGCGGACAAGGTCGGCGTCAACACCGCGGCGGTCCGCGACCCCTCGTTGCTCACCCGCTGCGCCGACCGGTTCGGCACGCAGTGCATGGTGATCGCGATCGACGCGAAGCGGCGTCGGGACGGGATGGGATGGGAGGTCTACGTCGATGCGGGGCGGACACCGACCGGTCGCGACGCCGTCGCGTGGGCCGTCGAGGCCACCGCGGAGCGGGGCGCCGGCGAGGTGCTCCTCACGTCGATGGATCGCGACGGCACCGGTGAGGGCTACGACCTCGAGCTGCTCCGGGCCGTCGGCGCCGAGGTCGAGGTCCCCCTCGTGGCGAGCGGCGGTGCCGGCACGCTCGAGCACTTCGCGGAGGCTCTGATCGAGGGCGGCGCCGACGCCGTGCTCGCCGCCTCGCGCTTCCACTTCGAGGAGCTCTCGATCGCGATGGTGAAGGCGCACCTCGCCTCCCGCGGTCTCCCGGTGCGGACGTGATGGAGACCGTCTCCCTGGATGGCCTGCGCTGGAACGAGGCAGGCCTCGTGCCGGTCGTCGTGCAGGACGTCGACAGCGGTGCGGTCCTGATGGTCGCGTGGGCGAACCGCGAGTCGCTCGAGCGCACCCTCGCCGAGGGTCGGATGGTCTACTGGAGCCGCTCACGTCGGGAGCTGTGGCGCAAGGGTGACACGAGCGGCCACGTCCAGCACTGGGAGGAGCTCCTCGTCGATTGCGACGCCGACGTGCTCCTGGCGCGCGTGCACCAGGAGGGCGCCGCCTGCCACACGGGCGAGCGCAGCTGCTTCCACCGCCGGCTCGGGGATGGTCCCGCGTCCTGAGACCGGTCAGGTGCGACGGGCCGCGTCGAGCTCCCGGCGCAGACCCTTCAGGATCGTGGCGCACGTGGGCCCGGGGTCGCCGCACGCGCTGATGGGGTGGGTCGACCCGCCCGTGGTCCGCACGACCGCCTGGGTCACGCCTCGACGGCGCTCGTCCTCCTCGAAGCCCGCGACGTCGGACCAGGCGATGCGGCGCGTGCTGGCCACGTTGCGGACGACGATCCCCTCCCGGCCGGTCTCGATCGCCACCCGCTCGGCGCGACGCACGAGCGCGAGGCCTCCGAGCCCGATCGCCGCGAGGGCCAGGGACGCCAGCATCACCACGGTCGGGCGCTCATCGGAGCTCACGAACCTGACGATCCCCACGGCGCCGACCCCAAGGCCCACGAGGGCGACGAGCACGAACTGGAGGCGGACGCGGGCCAGGGTCGCCTCGTTGCGGTAGACGGCCACGATCGAGGAGCCTATCGTCCGCGGGCAGCGGATACACTCGCTCCCCATGCTCAGGCTGGTCATCCCCAAGGGGTCGCTCGAGGCGCAGACCCTGCGCCTGTTCGAGGACGCCGACCTGCGCGTGCGCCGTGGCTCCGATCGCGATTACCACGGCACGATCGAGGACGAGCGGATCGAACGCGTCTCGCTCCTGCGCCCCCAGGAGATCCCCACCTACGTGCAGGACGGCCTGTTCGACCTCGGGATCACCGGACAGGACTGGATCGCGGAGACCGGCGCGGACGTCGAGGTCCTCACCGCGCTCGCCTACGCCAAGAGCGGCACCGGCCACGGGACGCGGATCGTCCTCGCGGTCCCCAACGATCACCCCGCCACGACGGCCAGGGAGATGACGCCCGGCTCGCGGATCTCGACCGAGTTCCTGAACCTCACCCGACGGTACTTCTCCGACCTCGGCATCGACGTGAAGGTCGTCTGGTCCTACGGCGCGACCGAGGCCAAGGTGCCCGAGATCGTGGACGCGATCGTCGACGTCACCGAGACGGGAGGCACCCTCCGCGCGCACGGCATGAAGATCATCGAGACGCTCATGACCTCCGAGCCGGTCCTGATCGCCAACCGGGACGCGGCGGCCGACCCCGACAAGCGCCGGGCGATGCAGGACGTCGTCACGCTCCTCCTCGGCGCCCTGCGGGCTGAGGGGCGGGTGCTGATCAAGCTGAACGTCAGCGAGGAGCGCATGGCCGCCGTCCTGGAGGCCGTCCCGTCCATGAAGTCGCCGACGGTGTCGCGGCTGCAGGAGGGCGGCTTCGCGATCGAGACCGTCGCCGACAAGCGCCAGGTCAACACCCTGATCCCGCTGCTCAAGGCGCTCGGCGCGACGGACATCCTGGAGCTCCCGATCTCCAAGATCGTGCCCTGAGGGTGCCTGGGGCCAGGCTGCTATGGTCCCGATATCGACCGACAGGAGGTCCATCGATGGAGCGGTTGCTCGGGCGCAAGGTGGCGGTGCTCCTTGACGAGGGGTTCGAGGACCTCGAGTTCTGGGTGACGGTCATGCGCCTGCGCGAGGAGGGCGCCGACGTCACCATCGTCGGAACCTCGGCCGGCAAGGAGGTGCGGGGCAAGAACGCGCTCACGGCGACGATTGAGGCTGGCGCCGGCGAGGTCTCCGTCGACGATCTGGACGCCGTGGTCGTCCCGGGTGGCTGGGCGCCGGACAAGCTGCGCAGGCACGAGGGGATCCTCGACCTGGTCCGGCGCGTCCACGAGCGCGGTGGGATCGTCGGCATGATCTGCCACGCCGGCCTCGTGGGCATCTCGGCCGGGATCGTGGGGGGCCGCCGTGCGACGGGGAGCCTGGGGATCAAGGACGACCTGGTGAACGCGGGCGCCACCTGGGTGGACGAGCCGGCGTTCCGCGACGGCAACCTGGTGTGGGGACGCGTGGTCGAGGACATCCCCGCCTGGTGCAGCGTGCTCGTCGAGGCGATCGAGACCGGCTAGGTCGCCCGCTCCACCGCTCCTTCCAGGTCTTCCTCCAGCTCCTCGCGTGCCTGTCGGTCCCGCTCGCGGCGCGCCGTGCCGACGATCACCAGCGCCGTCGCGACGAGCACCACGGCCCCGCCGACGATCATCACCGCGTTGAGTGGCTCGCCCAGGACCACGTACGCCGTGACCGCCGACACCACCGGGGCGCACTGCGTGATCAACGCGGAGAGCCACGCCTCGACGTGGCGGTGCGACCAGGCCACGAGCAGGTGACCGGTCATGCCCGGCACCAGGGTCACGATGGCCAGGACCAGCCAGTCCGACGCCTCGGGCCTCGATGGCGGCCAGCCGCCGACGAGCAGGGCCACCGGGGTGATCGCGACGGCTCCAGCGAGCATCACGCTCGTCATGTACTCGAGGGCCGACACCGACGCCCGGGCGCGCTTGGAGAACAGCCAGTAGGCGGTCCACGAGAACGTGCTCGCGAGCGCGAGCGCGTCGCCGAGCGGGCTCCAGGCAGGGGACCCCGACGCGCCGACCGAGACGATGACGACCCCGCCGAACGAGGCGGCCGCGAGCCACATCTCGCGCCGTCCGACGCGCTCGCCGAACAGGCGTCCGGCCGCGAACAGGATCATGATCGGCGCCAGCGCCCCGATGATGGCCGCGTTCGCGATCGCGGTCAGCTTCACCGCCGAGAAGCCGAGCGAGATGTCCAGGGCGAACAGGACGCCCCCCGGCGCGCAGGCCTTGAAGGTGGACCATGACAGCCTGCGTCGCAGGACGGCCAGAGCCACCAGGTGCACGAGCACGCCGGCCCACAGCCGGTACATCGCGAAGGTGAGGCCCGAGATCGAGGTGGTCTTGATCAGGACCCCGACGCTCCCCCACACGAAGGTGGTCACGGAGACGGCGACGATCGCGGCGGTTCGGTACCGGAGGCGCTCGGACACGCGGCAAGGGTACGAGAACCGGCGGACCGGACCGCGCGGGCCGCTGGTACGTTCACGGGCATGCTGCACGGAGCCATCGCGGCCGCGGTCACACCCCTCACGGAGGGAGGCGGCGCGCTCGACGAGGACGCGTTCGGCCCCCTCGTCGAGTTCCTGGTCGGCAACGGGATCGATGGGCTCCTGGCGTGCGGGACGACCGGCGAGGGCATCCTCCTGTCGCTGGACGAGCGCCGCTCAGCCGTGGAGCGGTTCCTGGCAGCCCGCCCCGGCGGCTTCCAGGTCGCGGTGCACGCTGGCGCGCAGACGACCTCGGACACCGTGGCGCTCTCGACGCACGCGCGGGCATCCGGCGCCGACGCGGTGGCGGTGATCGCACCGCCGTACTTCCCGCTCGACGAGGACGAGCTCCTCGCGCACTTCCGCGCGGCCGCCGACGCCTGCGCCCCTCTGCCGTTCTACGTCTACGAGTTCGTCGGCAGGAGCGGGTACGCGATCCCCGTCCCGGTCGTGCGCCGGCTGCAGGAGCTGGCGCCCAACCTCGCGGGGCTGAAGGTCTCCGACACGCCGTTCGACGCGGTCGAGCCCTACCTGCTCGAGGGCCTGGATCTGTTCGTCGGCTCGGAACCGCTGGTGCTCCAGGGGCTCGAGCGCGGCGCGGCCGGAGCCGTTTCGGGCCTGGCCACCGCCTGGCCCGAGGTCGTCTCGGCGCTCGTGCACGACTGGGACCCGATCGCGCACGCGCGCGTGAGCGAGCTCCGGGACCGGCTGGCCGGGGTCCCGTTCCACGCGGCCCTCAAGACCGTGCTCGGGGCCCGCGGGATCCCCGTGCGGCCGGACGTGCGGGCGCCGCTGCGGGCCCTCACCGCAGAGGAGCGCGCGTCGGTCCTCGAGCTGGTGTGAGGACCGCGCTCAGACGGACCCGGCCCCCTCGAGCAGGTCTCGGACCTCGCCCAGCGAGCGGATCTCCGCACCCGTCCAGTCGTCGGGGTTGGGGCGGAGCATCTCCACGTCCTCGGTCGGGTCGACGATCCGGACCGGTCGCATGCCGACGGCCGCCGCCCCGGTGAGCTCGCGGTTCGATCCGTCGCCGACGTACAGACACTCGGCCGGGTCGACCCCCATGCCCCCGCTCGCGGCCAGGTAGATCGCTGGATCGGGCTTGCGCAGCCCCACCTCGCACGAGAACACCAGCACCTCGACCAGGCCCCCGAGGGGAGACGCGCGCCACAGGGCCGGGGCGTCGGGCGCGCACATGCTGACGAGGGCGGTCGCGTAGCCGCGCTCCCGGAGCCAGGTCAGCGTCTCGACCGCGCCCGGCTGCGGGCGGAACCGCTCCGCGTACAACGCGTCGCGCACCTCGAGCGCGCCCGCGACCTGGGCGTTCGTGGGGACCAGCCCGAGGCGCCCGCAGATGGCCCGGACGTTGTCCTCCACGGTCTGGAACCCCCCCGTCTGTCGCTCGACGATCGTGGCGTCCCACTCCCGACGGAAGGACGATGCGTCGGCGCCGAGGGCGCGGGCCATCCCCTCGAACATGCCCTCCCAGGCGCGGAGCAGGAACTCCGGCACGAGCGTGCCGAACAGGTCGAACACGACCGCACCGATGCTCATGGCCGCGACCACTCGTCCCTGAGCAAGGAGTAGACGGCGAGGTCATAGTAGCCGCCGCTCCCCTTCCCGCCGCCCCGCTCGATCCCCTCCAGCGTGAAGCCCAGGCGCTCGGGGATCGCGCGGCTCCGGCGGTTCTCGACGCCGGCGCGGATCTCGATCCGGTTCAGCCCGAGCTCCTCGAACCCGATCTCGATCAGCACACGCACAGCGCGCGTGACCAGGCCTCGCCCCTCGTGGGCGACGTCGATCCAGTAGCCGATCTCGGCGGTGATCCCGTACGGGCCGGGCATCAACCCGGCACCCCCGACGTACCGACCGTCCACGAAGACCCCGCAGCCCTCCAGGCTGTCCCGCTCCGAAACGACCGACTCCAGCCAGTCGCGCTCCTCCTCGACCGTGGGGGTCAGCGCCACCCAGGGCATCCACACGCCGAGGCGGTCGCGCTCGCGCTGGACCACCGCCCAGAGCGCCTCGAGGTCGTCGAGCTCGAGGCGGCGCAGGACCGCGCCGTCGCCCAGGTCGGCCGGGAGACGGCTCACGTCGTGGAGGTCTGCGCCTTCTGCCGCTCCTCCTCCATCAGGACGCGGCGCAGCACCTTGCCGATCATCGTCTCCGGCAGCTGGTCGCGGAACTCGATCGTCCTCGGCACCCGGTAGCCGGTGAGGCCGTTGGCTGGGTCCTTGCACCACGCGAGGATCTCGTCGGTGGTCGCGGACTCGCCCTCCTTCAGGACCACGAACGCCTTCACGGCCTCCCCGGTCTTGGGGTCGGGCACCCCGATCACGGCCGCCTTGGCGACCTTGGGATGGTGGTACAGGACCTCCTCGACCTCGGTCGGGTACACGTTGAACCCGGAGACGATGATCATCTCCTTCAGACGGTCGACGATCCGGAAGAACCCGTCCTCGTCCATGATCGCGACGTCACCCGTGTGCAGCCAGCCGTTGATGATGGTCCGCGCCGTCTCCTCCGGGCGGTTCCAGTAGCCGAGCATCACCTGCGGCCCCCGCACGCACAGCTCGCCCCGCTCGCCGGGTCCGAGCTCCTCGTCCGGGTCGTCGAGGCTCACGATCTTGCAGTCCGTGTCGGGGATCGGCAGGCCGATCGACCCGGGCCGACGCTGTCCGTGCAGCGGGTTCGCATGCAGCACCGGTGAGGTCTCGGTGAGGCCGTAGCCCTCGACGAGGGTGGCGCCGCCGGTGACCTCGTGGAAGCGGTCGGCCACGGCGGTCGGGAGGGGCGCTCCCCCCGAGATGCACGCCTTCAGCGACCGCAGGTCCACCTTCCGCGTGAGCGGGGACTCGTTCAAGGCGATGAACATCCGCGGCACCCCCGGGAAGAAGGTCGGCTTCTCCTTGCCCGCCTCCTCGATCATCGCGCGGAGGTCGCGGGGGTTCGGGATCGGGACGATCTCGCCGGCGCGCACGATGGCCACGTTCATGGCGGCCATGCCGAACGAGTGGAAGAACGGGAGCGGACACATCACGACCTCGCGACCCTCCTCCAGCTCGAGGTACGCGGCGGACTGCATCGCGTTGGCCACGATGTTGCGGTGGGACAGCATGGCACCCTTCGAGACCCCGGTGGTCCCGCCCGTGTAGATGAACCCCGCGGCATCGCGTTCGGGGTCCACGTGCGCGGCGACCGGCACCGGTCCGGCCGAGCGCAGCAGCTGGTGCCACCAGCGCACCGCTGCGCCCTTCGGCACCATCGGCCAGGGCTTGCCCTGGGCGAGCTGCAGCTTCTTCAGCTTGAGCGTCGGGGCGAGCTGCTTCTTCGGGAACGGCATGTAGTCGACGAACCTGGTGACCACCACCTCTGCGATCCCCACCTGCGCGAACACGTCCGCGAAGTCCGCGTACATGAGGTCCATCACGATGACGACCTTGGGGTCCGAGTCCCGGAGCTGGTGCTCCATCTCGCGCTTGGTGTACAGGGGGTTGTTCCCCACGATGATCGCGCCGATCCGCGTCGTGGCGTAGTAGGCGATCACGTACTGCGGGCAGTTGGGCATGACGAGCGTCACGCGATCGCCCTTCTGCACGCCGAGGGACACGAGGGCGGCCGAGGCGCGCTCGACCTCGTCCAGCAGCTTCCGGTAGGACAGGTGCTTGCCGTACCACGCGATGGCCGACCTGTCGGGCTGTCGCCGCGCGGACGCCTCGAGCATGCCGAACACCGAGATGTCCGGGTACGGCTCGAGCGTCGTCGGCACACCCGGCGGGTAGCTCTTGAACCACGGTCGGTGCTCGCTCATGCGTGCATCATTCCACGTCCGGCCCTCGGCCTGCTGCCGGCCGGGTAGGCTCCGGGGATGGGCATCGAGGGATGGCCGCAGGAGGTCGGGGCGGCGGCGGCACGCGCCGTCCCCTCGCTGGAGGGCGAGATCCGGCTCCCCCGGCTCGGAGGGCCGGTCGAGGTGCTGCGCGACCGCTGGGGGGTGCCCCACGTCTACGCCGAGCGGCTGGACGACCTGTTCCGCGTCCAGGGGTTCCTCGTGGCGTCGGAACGGCTGTTCCAGCTGGAGCTCCTGCTCCGGATGGCCGGCGGGCGCCTCTCGGGCGTGATCGGCGAGCTCGGGCTGCCCCTGGACCGGTTCGCCAGGACGGTCGGGTGGAACCGTGCGGGCGTCCGCATCGCCGAGGCGTGGGACGACGCGTCGCGCGCCATGATGACGGCGTTCCGCGAGGGGGCCTTGGCGTGGCTGGAGGCCATGCCCGCCCCTCCGCTCGAGCACGCGGTCCTCGGTCTGGACCCGTGGCTGCCGGACGACGACGCATCCTGGGCCGCGGCGGCCGTGTGGATGGCCTGGAACCTGTCCGGCGACTGGGACCAGGAGCTGGTGCGGTCGGAGGTCCTCGAGCGCCTGGGACCCGAGGCCGTCTCGGACCTGTTCCCCGAGATGGCCGACCCCATCGAGGTGCCGGCACCCGGCGGGCGAGCCCGCCCGATGGACCTCCTGCGCCAGGCTCCGACACCGCCTCCGGGTCAAGGCTCCAACAACTGGGTGGTCGGCGCGACGCGGACCTCGACCGGGGCGCCGCTGCTCGCGAACGACCCGCACCTCGCGGTCATGACACCCTCGATCTGGTTCGAGTGCCACCTCTCGGCGCCCGGCTACGAGGTCGCCGGCGTCGCCCTCCCCTTCTCGCCCGGCGTGATCATCGGTCGCACGCCCAGGCACGCGTGGGCGTTCACGAACGTGGGTGGCGACACCCAGGACCTGTACGTGGAGCGGCTGAACGAGGACGGGAGCGCCGCCCTGTACGAGGACGTCTGGGAGCCCGTCCGGGTGCACCGGGAGGAGATCGAGGTCCGCGGGCGCACGGACCCCGAGATCGTCGAGGTCCGCGAGACCAGGCACGGGCCCATCCTGGACGCGTACCTCGTGGGGATCTCGCGCCCCGAGGTCGTGCACGGGCTCCGCGAGACGTACGCCCTCCGCTGGGTCGGGGCCGAGCGTTCCTTCTCGCCGTCCACGCTCCTCGCCATGGGCCAGGCCCGGGACCTCCCGGCGTTCCGAGAGGCCCTGCGGGGGCTGGAGTCGCCCGGGCAGAACGTGCTCTACGCCGACCGGGACGGGACGATCGCCTACCAGTGCACCGGCACCTACCCGATCCGACGCGAGGGGGACGGAACGCTCCCCGTGCCGGGCTGGACATCTCGGTACGAGTGGACGGGCTGGATCCCGTTCGACGAGCTCCCCTGGGAGCTCGACCCGCCCCATGGATCGCTGGCAACCGCCAACGCCAGGGTCCACGACGCCACCTATCCCCACCTGATCGCGCGCGGGTTCACGCCCCCCTCACGGATCCGGCGGATCGCCGAGCTCCTGGAGGCGACCGAGATCCACTCCCCCGAGACGTTCGCGGCGATGCAGGTCGACACGGTCTCGATCCCGGCCCGCGAGCTCGCCCACGTCCTGTCGTCCGTGCACCCGCGTGATGAGCGGCAGGCTCATGCGATCTCCCTCCTGCGGGAGTGGGACGGGGACCTGGCCGCGGATTCGGCCGCCGCCTGCGTCTACGAAGCCTGGTGCCACCGGATCGCCGAGCTGGTCCTGCGCCCGCGTCTCGGCGACGTTCGCCACCACCCGCCGGTACGACTGGTCG
>Ga0073934_10005823_pt1 | contig 18596 bp, 18 predicted proteins | sample LarsenN4metaG_FD_76834 | JGI IMG/M metagenome (GOLD analysis project Ga0073934, IMG submission 76834) | Hot spring sediment bacterial and archeal communities from British Columbia, Canada, to study Microbial Dark Matter (Phase II) - Larsen... ... | reverse complement strand
TGCCTGGCGAAGGAATTTTCCCGCACTCAGCCACGCACCCCGCTGCCGCGGAACATCCGCACCCTCCTCCAACGCCTGCTGCGGATCGCCATCTGACACTCACGAGTTCACGGAAAGTGCAGAGGAATACAAGGCGTCTTTGTGCAAATGCGCGATTCGTGCTAGGATCGCGTCGCCGCGTTGCGTAATCACTGGCCGACGGCGCGGCCCCAAGCAGCGTTATCCGCACGTGATCAGGAACGTGCCTTTTCAGCCGGCGGCGCGGAGATGGGCATGACGACGCTGGGCGAACTGGAAGCCGCGATTTGCGAAGGCGTCGCTCGCTTCGAAAAACAGTACATGGGTCGGGGGCCGCGGGCGATTCGCAGTCACCTGTTGGGCGACCTGGTTGTCGTTCGCGTGCACGGCGTCTTGACGCCCGCCGAGCAGCAAATGGTGAATGCCTTGCCACCCGAGAAAGGTCGAGATCTGCTGAAGGAGGTCCGAACCCACTTGATTGAGGCGGCGCGACCGATCATGGAGGACATGGTTGAAAGCGTTACTGGAAGCGAGGTTCTCAGCCTGCATCATGACATGAGCACCGTCACCGGCGAGGAGATTGTGCTGTTTACGCTGGCCCGAGCGTCCGCGGTTCGCGAACCCAAGCGAGCTTAGGACGCGCCAGACCGTCCGTGCGGCAGCGGCGCATAATTCCGTCAGCCGCGGGGTGGCTCGCATGAGGCTTACAGCAAGGCCCTGCGTTCGTACCGAGGTGCGACCGCAGGCATTTCACTCCCGTAGCGACAACGCTGGCATCCCTCAAGGGATGCGGCGGGCGTATGATCCCTTTACAATCACGGGAACAGGAATTCTTCTCCACCATTCAGGCGGGAGCGCAGCGCCCATCATGTCTTCCGAGGCTCTACTTAGGTGGCAGCACCAGACTCGCCGGCAGTTTCTCCATGGCTCCGGCATCGGCCTGGGCGCAATTGCGCTCGCGACGATGTCCGGGGGGACGGCGGCTGCCGACCCTGTCGCGCCGGCCAACCCCCTCGCGCCGAAGGGTGCGCACTTTCCCGGGCGGGCCAAGCGGGTGATCTATCTGCACATGACCGGGTCGCCGCCGCACCTGGACCTGTTCGACTACAAGCCGGAACTGGTGGCGCACGACGGTCAGAACTGCCCCGACGAATTTCTGAAGGGCCGGCGGTTCGCATTCACCTCCGGCGTGCCGAAACTGCTGGGGACGCCGCGGACGTTCCGGCAATACGGCCAAGGGGGCGTGTGGATGTCGGACGCGCTGCCGCATCTGCATTCTGTCGCCGACGAGTTGTGCGTGATCCGGTCGATGTTCACCGAGCAGTTCAACCACGCGCCGGCGGAGTTGCTGCTTTACACGGGTTCGGCCCGATCCGGACGGCCGTCGCTCGGGTCGTGGGTGACGTATGGTCTCGGGACCGAGAATGAGAACCTCCCCGGCTTCGTGGTGCTGATCTCCAGCGGCGTGCAGCCGAACGGCGGGAAGAACTCGTTCGGCAGCGGGTTCCTGCCGTCGGTGTTCCAGGGGGTGCAGTGCCGGTCGCAGGGAGACCCGGTGCTGTATGCGTCGGACCCGGAGGGGATGGACCGCGCCCTGCGGCGTCTGAGCCTGGACGCTGTCCGGGATCTCAACGAGCGGCAGGCGGCCGAGTTGGGACATCCCGAAACGCTGACCCGCATCGCGCAGTACGAACTGGCGTTCCGGATGCAGGTCTCGGTGCCGGAGGTGATGGATATCTCGCAGGAGCCGAAGCACATCCTGGAGGCCTACGGCGCGCAGCCGGGGACCTCCAGCCTGGCGAACAACTGCCTCCTGGCCCGCCGGCTGGTCGAACAGGGGGTGCGGTACGTGCAACTGTTCGACTGGGGCTGGGACTTCCACGGCACCGGTCCGGGCGAGGACATCCGCGACGGTCTGACGAAGAAATGCGCGACGATGGACAAGCCCGTCGCCGCGCTTATCCAGGATCTCAAGCAGCGGGGTCTGCTGGAGGACACGCTGATCGTCTGGGGGGGCGAGTTCGGCCGGACGCCGTTCCGTGAAGGCCGCACCGCGCAGGGCAACATCCTCGGCCGCGACCATTACCCCGACTGCAACTGCATGTTCCTCGCCGGCGGCGGTGTCAAAGGTGGAATGATGCACGGCGAGACGGACGAGCTGGGCTTCAGCATCGCCCGCGACAAAGTCCACGTGCACGATTTGCAGGCCACGATCCTGCACCTCCTGGGCTTTGACCACGAACGGCTGACCTACCGCTTCCAGGGCCGCGACTACCGCCTGACCGACGTCCACGGCGAAGTCGTGCGGGAGATTCTGGCATAAAAACTGTTGGCCACAAGAGGCACAGAAGACACAACAGGCGAAGACCGTTCCCTCATCCCTTTTGTGGTTCTTGTGGCGATGTGTCTTGGCGAACCCTCCGCACATTAGGCGGAGGGCGTGCCGGCGGGGGACCAGCCGGGTTGCGGCGTGAGATGCACGATCGGCCGACAGGTTGCCTGGACCTGCTCGACGCCGCTTAGCAGTTCGTGGACATCCGCGGCATTGTCCGCGAACTCCCAGCGTTGTTCGCAGCGATAAGTTTGATTCGGCGCCAGCACCGGCAGCCGCTTCTGTCCCCGCTCGAACGCGCGGAAGTTGGGGAAGTTCACGCCGGGCTCCAGGCCGGTCACGTAGCCCTCGGCCTCCGATTGCGTGTTCTTCCAGACGGTGAAGCAGGGTAGTTGCTCGCTCCTGGCGAGGACAGCGAATCCGGCGGTCCTCATCCGATTATGCAGCAGCGCCATCGTCCATCCCTGGGCGTCCGTCGCAGGACGGTAATAGTACGCCTGTTCGACGAACCCCGCCTGCGGTGGTCCGTAGAGGGCATGTGTCTCCACGCCCTCCGCGGAGCGCGAGTCGCGCGGTGCCAGTTCCCGAAAGGCCACAGCATTGCTGCCGCCATCGTCGAGAAACGGCCGGCCGATGTTGATGTGGTACAGCAGCGACAATTCCGTCGGCTGGCCGCCGAGGTTCGTGACTTCGTCGATGATCTCGCACGACGGATGGCCGATGCGGAACCGGTAACGGCTGACGAGCTGCAGCCGGGGACCGAACATGGAGGCTTCCTCGATCGTGCCGACCAGCTCGATGACGCCGGGGCCGTCGGTGTCGACATGCAGCTCGACGCGATGGGCCGGCAAGTTCGCGATCCGGCCGTGCAGGGTCACCGCGGTGCTGCCGTCCTGTCCCGGCGGGCCGTTGAACGCCAGGCCGCAACGGCACATCAGCTCGTTGAAGCCGTTCAGCCAGCCCAGGCCGTTGCGGTCGTGCAGGTTGACGAAAGACGGATGCACCGGCCGCGCGACGGGGGACTTCCATTCCAGTGGCAGCTCGCGAAACCGGCCCCGCCAGACCCCCATGCCCCGCGTGGGGAGGATCGCCAGCGACAGCGGGCCATTGCAGATGTCGACGACCGAGACGCCTTCGGACAATCCGCCGTGCAGCGTGGTGGCGGCGACGGACCAGTCGTCGCCGCCGGCGAGCGTCACGCCGTCCGTGGGGCGCAGGTCGAACCGCTCGAACTGTTGATTGGCGTCGGCATCGGTCAGTACGAAAGAATGCACGGTCATGGGCGAGCGCTCGCTGCGGGTCGGCTGGAACTGGGACGACGCGGCCCATAGACTGCTACGTCCCGCGGCCGTTGTCCAGCGCGGCGACGACTTTCGGATTTCCCCCTAGGGTTCAGCATGACTTCCGGAATGGACTTCGACGGAGACACCCGGCCGTACTCGCCGGAATGGTACGAAAGCCTCAAGCAGCGGCTGGGAGCGATTCCCTGCCGGCAACTGGGGTTGTACGCCATTCCGCCGGAATGGCTGTTGTCGGTGGTGATTCCGGTCTACAACGAGGAACGGACCCTGCGGCAACTGGTCGACCGCGTGCGGGCCGTGCCGATCCGCAAGGAACTGATCCTGGTGGACGACGCCTCCAGGGACGGCAGCCGGGGAATCCTGGAGCAGCTGCAAGCCGAGTCCGAACCGCTGAACGTCGTCCGCATCCATTTTCACGAGCGGAATCAGGGGAAGGGGGCGGCGGTCCGCACGGGGTTCGGGCTGGCGCAGGGGGACGTGGTCCTGATTCAGGACGCCGACCTGGAGTACGACCCCGCGGAATACCCCCGGCTGCTCCGACCGATTGTCGAGGGGAAGGCGGACGTGGTGTTCGGCAGCCGGTTCCTGGGAGATCAGCCGCATCGGGTGCTGTATTACCGGCACTATCTGGCGAACAAGCTGCTGACGATGCTGTCGAACCTGTGCACCAATCTGAACCTGACCGACATGGAGACCTGCTACAAGGTCTTCTCGAAACAAGCGCTTGCCGACATCCTGCCGACGCTGAAGCAGAACCGGTTCGGCATCGAGCCGGAGTTGACCGCCAAGGTGGCCCGCCGCAAGCACCGCGTGTACGAGCTGTCCATTTCGTATTCGGGCCGGACTTACGAGCAAGGCAAACACATCCGCCCCAAAGACGGCCTGCAGGCGCTGTGGTGCATCTTCCGCTACTGGTGGGCGGATTGACCGGACGTCATGCCGTGCGCGTGCGGTCGCCGGGGCCGCGACAGCGCTCGAGCCACAACGCCGCCTGGTGGCCGCCGAAACCAAGTGAGACTTTGAGGATCGAGTCGACCCGCGCGGCTTCCGCATTGGGACCGATCCACGGCAGATCGCACTCCGGGTCGACATCATCGAGATTGACGTTCGGCGGCAACCGCTGATCGCGAATTGCCAGACACAGCAGCCCCAGCTCGACGCTCCCGGCCGCCCCCAGCAGGTGCCCCAGGCCTCCCTTGAGGCTGCCGGCGCGGCAGGCACCCAGTCCGACGAGCCGCGCGGCCCGGCACTCCGCCGGGTCGTTGAGCCGCGTTCCCGTGCCGTGCAGATTCAGATAATGCGGCCGTCGGCCGGTTGGGATGGCCTCGGACAGCAGCCGTGCCAGAGTCCGGCCGGTCGGATCCAGGGTCGTCATTCCCGAGGGATCGGCTGCGTATCGTCCGGGTCCGAGCGCCGCGTACCAACTGGCCCCCCGTGCCGCAGCGTGCGACCGTCGCTCCAGTACGAGCGCCCCGGCGCCGGCGCCGATGACGAAGCCGTTCCGGCCCCGATCGAACGGCCGGCTGGCGCGGGCCGGGTCGGAATGCCGGGCCAGAACTCCCAGCCGCTGGAACGACGCCAGTACGAGAGGATGCAGCGAATCATCGGCGCTGCCGGCGAGCACGACGTCGCAGGCCCCCTCGCGCAGCAGCTGGGCCGCGCGAATGACTGCCACCAACCCGGTGGCGCAGGCCGCAATCGGCGCCAGAGACGGCCCCTCCCAGCCCTGCTCGGCGCCAATCGCCGAGGCCACCGCAGACGGCCAGGAAGCGGCAAAAGGTCTGTTGTCGCTCGAGGAAAGCCACGCCGCGGACGCCGCGAACAGGCTCCCCTTGCTGGTGCCGAACACACACCCCACCCGCGTCGGGTCGAGGTTGCCGGGGCCAATCCTGGCGTCGCTGAGCGCCTCCCGCGTCGCCCGCCGGCCGAGCGCGAGAACACGATCGTCGGCAGCATTCCCCCCCTGCACCGCCGGGCATCCGATCCACCCCGGAAGCGAATGATGAACGCCGCTGACAGGCGGCAATCCGTCGTCAACGGGCATCAGCCGAGCGGCCGCGCGTCCCGACGAGACCCCTTCCCAGGAATGTTCCCGATCCACTCCCAGCGGCGACACCAAGCCAACGCCGGTGATCACGACAGGATCGGCGGTGTCGGCCCGTGACATGGATGCTGACGGAGAACCGTGAACAGGGGACTGCCAGAACGATGACTGGCTCTGGACTTGCGACTCTCCGCGCTCGACCGGACTCTAGACCCGGTTGCTGCCGCGGCAGACGGCATAGAGCGCGGCTCCGGCGAGGGCCACGAACAGGCCCGCGTTGATCCACAGGTCGGTGCCGAACCCAGGAGCCGCGACCGGCGCCGCGGGCGGGGCCGCCGTCCCCCCCGGCGCCACGACCGGTCCCTGCGCAAAGCCGGACGCCGCGAGCACGGCGATCGCCAGCCCCGTCCGGATCAGTCCTCGCACACCGCGCTGTCGCATGCAATGTCCTGCCACCAAGGCTCACGGGAGAAAACTGCCCGAACTCAGTATAGCGGCCCAGCACCGGGAAATCACGGTTTTTCCGCCGGACAACGCCGCGCGATTCCGTGGGCAAACGCTCGGCACTCAGCCGGGCGAAGCGCGAGCCAATCCGGATGGGAGGTAAGGACACCGCCAGCGGTCCTCGCCGCTTTTCCTGCGTTCCTGATTTCAGGGGCGATTTCTCGCCGCGTACGTTCGGGCTGTCACGACGCGGCAAGGGGAGACGGGCAGGCGAAGTCAGACAGGGCGAACCGCAGGTCGCGGAACGAGCCGCTGGGAAGCCAGACCGTCTCCCACTTGGGGGAGCGGGTCCGCATCAGCCGGCGGTAATCGTCGGCCCAGACGCCGTAGAAGCCGTAGGTTCGTTCGCGAAACTCGAACATCGCCGTCGGCTGGCGGACCAGCGGTTCGTCGGGCAGGTGGTACGCGAACACCAAGAGCCCGCGGAAACCGGGGCCGAAGACCTGCTCCCAGCGGCCGATGCTGTCGAGATCGTCGGCCGTTGCCCAGTTTTCCCACGGTCGGCCGGATTGCCCCCGGGCCGGGCACCGCCGCCCCTTCACGTCCACCAGCAGGTTGCCCAGCGACTGCGAGTAGACCACGAAATCCAGCGACTTGAGGGACACGTCGTTCCACATTGCCCGCCGGGCCTCGTCGACCACGACATACGGCACCCTCGCGGCCCGCAGGTAGGCCTCGAACGCGGCATCGTAATGGTTGGCCCGGATGGCCATACGGGTGTCCTCCGTGAGGGGAAAGTCTACGGCGGCGCTGCAGGCGATACCAGAGGAAAGTTGGTGGGTGCTGGTGGGTCGTTGGCAGGCGGGCAAAGAATCGCGCTGAAGCTCCGAAGGAACGCCACTCTTCCTCTGCCTGCCAACGACCAACGCTTACCTACCCACTCGCTTCTCACTGTTCCCCCCGCAGGTGCCTCCGCAAGAACGAAAACGTCCCCTGGCCATTGATCGTGTGGGGGCCATTGAAGAATTCGATCTCCGTCCGGTCCGCCAGACCGAGTTTGGCATAGTGTCGGCGGACCTTGGCGTATTCCCAGGCGACCCATTCGTCGTCGGCAACGCCGTCGTCGTGCCCCCGTTCGACCATGAACGGCCGCGGCGCCATCAGGCTGGCCAGCTCGGCATAGTTGGCGACGTGCCCCATGTTCCACTCGAAGATCTCATACTCGCCGGTGTAGAGATAGCTGCGGGGGCTGTCGATGGTCGCGTTCTTGTAGACCCACTCGTTGTAGTCGGCCGAGCAGATCGACAGGCAGTAATCCGGCAGCAGCGGCGGCACGCGGACGGCAGTCTTCCCTCCGTACGACAATCCATAAAAGGCGATCCGCTCAGGATCGACCCACGGCTGCGTCTTGAGCCAGGCCAGCGTGGCCTGGTGCTGGGGCAGGATGTAACTGAACAGCGACCGCCCCAACGGGTTCGACTTTCGCTGCAGCGTGCGGAATCGGTCCTTGCCCCGGTAGGGATTCTGCGGTGCATAGACGATGAACCCCTGTTTCGCCAGTTCGGCGCTGAACGCCTTGTACGGCGGATAGCCGGGGGTGCCGGGGCCGCCAATCGTGTCCATCGGCGTCCCTTCCAGGCCGTGCTGACAGACAACCACCGGCCGTTGTTCGCCGGCCTTCAGGTCCGCCGGCAGAAGCAGCACCCCGGAGGCGATCACATCCGGAAAGACATCCACCACCACGTCGTAGCCGTGATACTCCGGCGTCTCGAGAATCTTGCGGGTCCGGGGCGCAGGAGGCAGCACGGGATCGGGAATCCGGCCGATCAGTTCGTCCCACACCTGGTTCCGCAGAGTGTCCGCCGACTGCTCCCAGGCCGCGACGGAGGACTTGTCCGCGGCGCCCCACCGTTTGTCGCGGGTCTTGTAGCACAGCCGGAGCAGCCGCTGCGTAAAGTTGACCAATTCCTGCACCTGGCGCTGCTGTCGGGTCTCCGCGTCGACCTCGGCGTTGAGTTTCAGCGGATCGCCCGGCGCAACATCGACTTCTTCGATTTCCAGCGCGGCCAGGAACGTCCGCAGCGCCCGGGTCGAACCGGCCGGCCCCGTTCCCTGCGGCCCGCTGACGACCAGTTGCAACTGCTCGTCCTCCCGGATCGAGGCGTAGATTTCCCGGGCCCGTTCGAATTCGGCCCGGACGGCAGCGACGTCGGCCGTGCGAATCTGTCCCGGGGCGGCCCCGCCCCGGCGACCCGGCGTCACGGGCAGCGGCGTCGTCACGTCGGGGACGGCGCACGCCTCGACGATCAGCGGGCGCGGCGCGATCATGCCGGCGATCTCCGCGTCGCCAAACTCGGTGAGCAGGTTCCACACGTTCCGGTCGATCGGCTCTTCCCAGACGTGCTCGCGCGGCTGAACGTAGCCGCTGACCAGGGCGGCGTCGATTCGGGGATCGAGCGCGGCCGCAGACAGGGCCAGCAATCCCCCTTCGCCGACGCCGGCGACGCCGATCGGCAGATCCGCTTCGACGTCCTTGTTGAACCGCTCCAGCGCGTCGACCGCGGCCAGCACTTTCTGGACTTCGTAGCCGATGACGTGCCGGCCGAGTTCGAAAGCCTGCCGGTACACCCACTCGCGGTGCGACTGGTTGGTCATCGCCACGTCCGGATTGCCGGCGAACGTGTCGTCCCGGCTGAGGAGCGTGGGAATCACCACCAGCAGTCCCTGCTCGGCGAACCAGCGGGCCATGGGAGTGGCCTCCGGCTTGTCGGGATCTGCGCCGCAGAATTCTTCGGGGGTCCATGTGGCGTCGGGGATCGCGATCACCGCCCCGACGATTTCGTCAACCACGGGCTCCAGCACCAACCCCTCCGCGGTGACCCCGTCGAGCACCTGCCAACGGACCGGCAGAATGGAGTACAGCTCGTCCTCGTTTCGGGCGAACCGGGTGCCGGGCATTTCCATCCCGGTCAGCGACGTCAGCGACAGATCCTCAATGCCGCGACCGGCGATGCGGGGATCGACGATCCCCAGGATCTGCCGGAACCGTTCGCGATAAGGCTCCAGGCTCATCTGGTAGGCTTCGGGACTGGACGTGTCCCGTTTCCACCGCCCCGCGCGTTCGCGCGCCGCCTGCGCGATGGCCCGCAGCGCGAACCGGTCGATGCCGGCCACCATCACTTCGTCGAGCGGCTCGGCGATCGTCAGCGGTTCGGTACCGGGGAGCGTCGGCGGAAACGACAGCGGCTCGGCAGCGACAACTCCCAGGCAGGACGACAAGACCAGGAACCCGACGACGAGAACGACGCGCAGCATTGCAGAGACCTCGCTGGGGGACGGCAACAGGGGTCGGGCCGGTTTCCGGTCGGCCCGGTAGACGCTCTGCTACCCGTTTTCCGGGGGCAATTGCAACCGTGCCAGCGCCTCGGAGGCGGCCGAACGGACCCGATCGTCGGCATCCTGACAGGCGCGGTCCAGCGCCTGGCGGACCTCGGGAGTCCATGCCCCCAGTTGGCCGAGGCATTCGGCTGCCAGCCGCCGCAGCCCCGGACGTCGATCCTGCAGGCTCTTGACCAGTGCCGGAATGGCCCAAGTCGGTCGAGGCTGCAGCGTCCCCAGGGCCACGATGACGCCTCCGTCCCCTTCGGTCACCGCCGCCAGCAACTCGGTCCGATAGGCTGTCGATTCCGGCGACCGCTTATGCAGCGCGAACGCCGCGGCCCGACGGACGGCGGTCTCCGGGTCACGCAGCCGGGCCTCCAGCACGGTAACCACCCGGTCTTCGGCCGAGGTCAGTTCCCCCAGCGCCCGGCAGGCCCAGCGGCGGACCTCGGAATCCGGGTCATCCCCGGCCTGGATCAGCGCGGCGACCACGTCCGGCCGGTCGGGGCGCAATTCAAACAGCGCGTGCGCTCCCATTCGACGCTGCTCATAATCCTGCGAGGTCAGGTCCGCCAAGGCCCGCGACAATTCGTTTCCTCCGCAGCCGCCCGCCAGACCAACCAACAGGGCTGCCGTCATCCGCCACCACATGGTGATTCATCCCCAAGGTCGGACAATCATGGTTCGCCCTGGTCGATTGGTTCCCCGCCGGCGCGGGTCGTCAGGCGGCGGTACACGACGGCGGCGATGTGCTGCGAGATGAACCGCACGCTGCCGTCGGCCAGCAGGTGCATCGCCCCGCCCGCGTGCTGGCTGGACGGCCCCCAGTCGGACCGCGGGTTGACGTACACGAAGTACGGCGTGTAGTTGAGGGCGATCTCCGGCCCGGCGTAGGTCGGGGAGTTCCCCTCGTCGAACCGCATCGCCATCACCGCCGCCGTGCCGCCGTCCACCCGCACGGCGTTGCGCTGCTCGCGGGTCTCGGCCAGGAGCAGCGTGTGCGTCAGGCCGTCGGTGATCTCCTGGATCGCGTTGCTGGAGAGGGTGTGCATGACTCCATCCGGAACGAGCAGGCCCGTGTTCTGGCCGTACAGGTTCCCGGCGGTCGTGCCCCCCATCGCCACGTAGTTCGTGATCGCGTAATCGGCCGCGAACCGCGTGTAGTTCGGGTCGGCGCTCACCCTGGCCCCGGAGTAGGTCGGGCAGCGAAACACCGGGATCTGCGTCGCCGCGACGACATGGTTGTTCGGATGCAGCGCCGAGACGTTGAAGTCCAGTCGCTGGTAAAGCGGCCCCTGTTCGATCTGGGGCAGGATCAGGTTGGACCAGCTGTGGATGTGCCGCAACCGGGGGTTGCCGATCCAGCCTCCCTGCTCGACGTCGCTGGTGCTGGATGGCGGGAACACGTTGCAGAGATTGTGGTAATCGTGCAGCGCCAGTCCGAGCTGCTTGAGGTTGTTCTGGCACTGCGTCCGCCGGGCCGCCTCCCGGGCCTGCTGCACCGCCGGCAGCAACAGCCCCACCAGCGCGGCGATCAGCGCGATCACCACCAGCAGTTCGATGAGCGTGAAGCCTCTGGGTGTGCGCACCAGCACGCCCCTCTGCCCGCGGAAGCCTGGATCGTCCCTCCCCTATAACGCGGCTATTGTCCGGCGTTACACACGCAATGGCAACGGGCAACTTCGTGCGGTGCCGACACGTTGCGGGTCTTGTCGAGTGTCGTCTGTCGCCGATAAGATAAGTGAATCGCAGATCAGGAGAGCATCCATGCCGGTAGCCGAGTTCAACGTACCACTGGCTGATCCCGAGTTCGACGCGCCGGACAAGCTGTACGAAGTCGTCGACGGCGTCGCCGTGGAGCAACCTGACATAAGCGCGTATTCGCATCTGATCGCGTACTTTCTGTGTCGGCAACTCCAGGATGCAGCAGTTCGCGGACGTCACGGTCTGGCCCTCACAGAGATGCTGTACCGCCTGAAGGATGACCCGCTGCTCGAACGCCGGCCAGACGTCTCGTTTGTATCGCGGGAACGGCTTGCTGGAAATCGGCCGCCTGCGCTGGGCGCGTGGGAAATCGTGCCCGATCTGGCGGTGGAGGTGCTCTGCCCCTCCAACAAGATGCACGAGATCGACGCCAAAGTGCTGGACTACCTCGACGCCGGCGTGAGGCAAGTGTGGGTGCTGTTCCCGGACACCCGGCGGATGTACATTCACAGTTCGCGCAGCGAGGTCCGCGTGATCGGCGAGCACGCTCCGCTGTCTGGCGGCGACGTCCTGCCGGGACTCGCGGGGACACTGGCCGAAGTGTTCGCGTCCGTAGACGCCCTCGGCTGACCGCGATTTTCCCCGTCGCCCACCGTCGGAGAGGTGACGGGCCAATGGGAGGGAGGCCCAGACGTGGCTCTGCACGTCTGGGTTCACGAGAGATCCATCAGGCAGACGGCGGCGAATACCCTCTTGTCAACCCAGACGCCCAAAGCGGCGTCTGGGCCACCCGCGGAAGCCTGGATCGTCCCTTTCTCTTAAACGCCGGATTTGTCCGCTGTTACACGGGCCGAGACAACCGGCAGGCGCTACCGACGCAGCCTGGGGAGTGTCCCAATCTGGAAATGCGCGCCGAAAACCCTTTCAATTGCCCTCCGCAATGTCCTTCAGGCTCGTCAGCTTCAAGCGGCCGAAGGGGTTGTGCATCGGACTGCCGGCGGACCACTCGTCGCTGGCGGTCGCCGCCGCCTGGAACCGTGGCCCGTGTTCGTCTCCCAGCAGGTCGCCGTCGGCGATCGGCCGGTCGCCGCGGCAGACGTACCGGATGACCTCGATGATTTCCTCGCCGTCCGGACCGACGTCGGACCGGCGCATGACGATGTCCGGAAACCCCAGCACGTGCAGGCCCATCGTCCACAGCTCGTCCTCGCCGCTGACGATGGCGACAAAGGCGAAGCTGAGCGCATCCGGGCCGCCGTCGTCGGTCAAGGCGAGCCAGTGACCGCCGCCGTGGGCCAGGGCGCTGTTGTCGATGAACACGCCGGCCCCGCCGGCCTGCACGATGGCAGCCGCCGCCCGCATCAGCGTGTGCGCCTCTGCCAGTGATCCGCCGGGCCCCTTGAGCCCGATGTTCACGGTGTAGCGGCCCACCGTCGCCAGTTCGTCGTCGGTGGCCGGCTGCCGGCAGGACGACGCGAAGATGTCCGGGAACTGGTCATCCGGCGGCATGGGGATGAACTCGAGCTCCGCACCATCCGGCAGCCGCAGCGTCTCGGGCGTGAGGCGACAGCCGGCCGGCAGCCGTTCGACCAGTTCGCCGGGGTGCGACCAGGCGCCGGGAATGCGCAGCGTGACGTGCACGGAAGGCGGCGTTGCAGACATGGATCGGGCCCTGGTCGGGACGGGGATTGTTCGGGAACGGCGTTACTCCGGCTTCTTGACCTTGACGCCATGCACCCGCACGTCGTCGAAGTTGCCGGTGTCGTCGAACGAGCCGATCCCCACCTGGCCCCAGGTGAACGTCCTGTCGACGGCGGTCATCACCGGAGTTTCCATGTCGTCGAAGTAGACGGCGATCTCGCCGGAGTCCACCTTGCGGACAATCCGGGCGTGGTGCCAGTGGTTGTCCCAAGGCGTGCCCTCGGTGGTTTTCGTGGAGATCTTCTTCCGCGGTTCGTTGTTGACGATGAAAATCTGGTTGGCGTGGTCGTCGGCCTTCTGGCCGAAGTGCACGTAGTACATGTGGGCCGGGTCCTGATAGCCAAAGAACAGGCACAGGCTGCGGTGCGGATAGTCGCGGGCGGTGGACTGCAGCTTCACGTCGAGCACGAAGTCGCCGACGATCAGATCCTTGAGCACGCAGCGGTTGAACGGCGACCGGACCGGCGTTTCGACCTTGCTCTGCGCGAACTGGTTGAACACCTGGTTGCCGTTCTGATCGACCAGCTTCCATGCCTTGGGGTCCGCTGGTTCCCAGCGGGCGGTGTCGGCGGCCGAGAAGTCGTCGTGGAAGAGGAGCGGGTATCCGAGCAGCATCGCGGGCGGCTCGGCGGCGGGGAGCGGGCACGCAGCCAGCGACAGGGCAACCATCAACGCGGCACAACGGATCATGGGGCGACTCCAGAGGCAATGAGTTCGTCAAACGATGTTCCCGTATTGGACGGGAGACCATGCGCTGGAACAAGCGAACGTCACGCCGTATCGTGCCAGAACTGCACGCACTTTCGCAGACCTTCGCGGAATCTCTTCCATTCCGCGAGTGTGAGGCGGACCAGCCGGCCGTGAGGTACCTGGATTTCCGCGACGGATTGCTGCCAGATCGAACGAAATTCTACAACCAGTCCCGTCAGAGTTGCGTAGCGGGCCAGTGTCGGACGGGCCTGATTCGTACATTCCCCGTCGGGTTCCGAGCTCCATCGAATGAGCATCCGGAGTTCGTCGTCATCGACGAGGCACGCGCCTTCGATCTCCGTGCCGGCCATTCGCATCGCGATCCGGGCGCCGGCCGTGATTTCGATCACTTCGTTGAACCGACGACAAACCAGCACGGGGATCAACAGCAACTCGGAACCGAGCGTTGATCGAAAGGTGTGCAGAACTGGGAATTCATAACGGGCCGTCGCACCGGTGGCCAAAACTTCCTTCGCGATATCCCGCCAGCGCGTTCGATCAATCGGCGGCGGGAGTTCGCTGTCGAACACGTGGCCCTCACACCGCAGTATCGAAGCCCAGGGATTGCAATCCCTGGGCTTCCACGACCGCGTTACATATTCACGATCGGCTTCACCCCACGATTTCCGGATCGGTTTCCGGCACGGCGTCCTTGTTGGGGTCGAACCAGTCGTCCTTGAAGACAATCCGCTTCTTGTGCTTCATGGCGAGGTTCGAGGTCAACGCCATGATGGCGTCCTTCATCCCCTGCTCGCCGGGGCACCGCAGGCCGCCGTTTTCCGGCTTCTCGCGGATGTTGTTGCGGATGCAGAACGCAAAGTGCTCCATCTCCTCGGTGTACCCGCGGCTGACCTTGCCGACGTCGGCCACCGCGGCGGCCTTCGAGGGGCCCGTGCTGTCGCTGGCCGAAAGGGCGGGCTTGCCGTCGTTGCCGTTCAGAACATACAGCCGCTGGTCGGCCCCGCCGCCGCCGCTGGTCGGGCTGGCCTCTTTGTAGAGCATCGCCTCCTGCTCCTGCTTCACGATCAGCGTGGCCCGGCTGCCAAACACGGTCTCGCCGTACGGCTCCATGCGGTTGGTGCTGATCGACGAGTAGGTGACGATGACCACGTCGTTCTGGTCCTCGGCGTAATGCGGGCCGGGGAACTCGAACGTCATGTAGACGTGGTCCTCGATCTCGCGATCGTCGGACTGCTGGTCGGGGGAGCCGATCCCCTTGACGCCGTAGAAGTTCTTCCCGCCGTAGCCGTAGCAGGCGATCGGCTGGACCTTGCCGAGGAAGATGCTGGCCGCGTCAAGCTGGTGGCTGCCGAGCTCCGCCATCAGGCCGCCGCCGGTGGCATGGTACAGCCGCCAGTTGATCAGCTTGTCCATGGAAGGGTAGCCCAGGTCCTTGGCCAGAAGTTCGTCGGGGGAAGCAAACCCCAGATCTTTGGCGAGCTGCGTGAGTCCCGCCGCATCGCGGGGATCGACCTTCTTGCGCCAGCTATCCCGTCCGGGGAAGCTGTTGTTGCGGTGCCATTGGGCCCGAATGAACTTGATGTCCCCCAGGAGGCCGTTCTTGATCAACTCGTTGGCGTTGTCGTACAGCACGTTGTAGTGGCGTTGATGCCCGACCGCCAGCAGCAGATTCTTGTCCTTGGCAACACGGATCATCTCCTTGCACTGGGCGACGGTGTGCGCCATCAGCTTCTCGGTGAGCACGTGCTTGCCCGCCTTCAGGCAGTCGATGGCCACCCGAGCATGCTCGCACAGCGGCACGGCGATGACCACCGCCTCGATCTCTGGGTGGGCCTTGAGCAGCTCCCGATGGTCGCGGTACAGCTTGACGCTCATCGCCTTTTCGCGGCCCAGCTTGCGAATCAGCCCCCAGCGGTCATCGTTGCCGTCCCCGTGCAGCGCGCGCACGCGGTTGGTGTCGCGGAGGTCGGCGACAGCGACGATGTCCATATAGGCCGGCGGATGCTGGGTGAGCAGCACGCTCCCCTCGTCGCCGGTGCCGATGAAGCCGACCTTCACCGGGTCCCCCTTGAGCTGTTCATAGCCGAAGTACGCCGCCCCCAGCCCAGGCACGGCCGCCGCCGCACCGACCAGGAACGACCGCCGGGTGAAACTGACGGCCTCGTGGAAATTGTCCTTGCCGAGCCGCTGCTGTTCGGGAGTGAGTTGCATGGGAGTGGTCCTTGGTTGGTGGTTTGTATTCGCTCGCGAAGCGGTGCGGGAGAAAACGAATCTGCAGCTACCCCCTATTATAGGGATTCCAGCCGCTCTGCGTCTTGGGATTTCGTCATGCCAGGGGATGTGTCCACCCCTCTGGCAGGAGGTCGTCGACGGGCATCGACCAACAGGGAACTGCGGGTTCCGCATGGGCGACCTCGCCTTGGCGGAAAATCGTCGGCGATTCCGGTGCATCGGCGCGATACACTTTGACGACGTCCCGCGACAGAAGATCGACGTCCCACACGACCAGCGTGCCGGCGGCGAAGTAGTCGGCCCGCTTGTTCGCCCGCTCCCGTTCCGCGGACGGACCGTAGCCGCCCGAACTGCGGACCTCCACGGCGAACACCGGCGCCCCATCGTAGTGCTTCATCGGCCGGCTGGTTCCGACGTGGTACGCCGCATCCGGGCTGAATGATTTCCGCCGCGGCAGGTTGACCCGAAAGATCTTGTTGTCGCTGACGGTGACGCCGGTCTTCGTGCGCTTCGCGTACTGATGCAGCGAGACAAACACCATATCGCCCGCATAGCCGGGCCAGGGACCGGTCGCGGCCATAGGCACAAGCTCCCCGTCGATGATCTCGGCCTTGCCGTCCATCGTCGCGAGCTGGTCAAACAAGGCTTCAAGGTCGACTGGATTGGCGATGGCCATAATCACTTCACATCCGGCAGTTCGCTGACGGCATTGGTGCCGAAGTCAATGAGGGATAGCGAGATGACCCCATGTTCCCCATCCGCGTTGTCGATCTCCAACCGGGCCGACGCAAATCCGAAGGGGACGGACTCGTGGACCGCCAATCGACAACGGCCAAGCGTTCGGTCATAGGTAAACTTTTCCTGGACCACACCTTCCACGACTGAGCAATCGAGCGTGCCTTCCTGCCAGGCGACCTTCTGTCTTTCCGTCAACATGACACGTTCGCGCATCCTGCCTGGCAACAAGGGGAAAAAGAACAGATAAAGTCGGGGATTGTCCTTCAGATCGTCAAAACGTGCGGCATCGCCATCGAATGGTTTCCTCCAGACCTCCACTGCTGAGTCGATCACATCGCCATCGCCCTTGAGCTCCTGTCCGGGAATCAACAATTTGAACGAGGAAGCGACACCACGCCGCACCGACTCCGGGGTTTGAATGTTCACTTCAATCCAGCGGCAACGGCGGTCATCCACAGTTTTTGTACCGACGGCCTTGAACGTGAATTGCAGGACGTTTTCCTCGCCGTCGTTCCAGCGTTCATTCCAGTGAAAGCGCGCCCAGGCGCCGTCATCCGGATCTTTGTGTACGAAGAGGTCTGCGGCCGCTGAAGCGCAGAGCGCCAGCCAACAACAGACCATTCCCATGCGGATAAGAGGCATGGCCGACCGCTCGAAAGCTGGTACTACGGCTCTGATTCCTCGCTTGCCAAACGGGTGACCCATGGGTTAATGGGCCTTTGCCAATTCCGCTTCGTGAATCTGCTTCCAATTTGCGAGATGTTCCTTTGCGGCGTCCAGCAGTTCGGCGTCCTCGATGTCCCAGACCGCGCTCGCTTCCGGTCCACGACCAACGTGGGCCAGATTGCAGATCATCTGTCCGAAGCGGTAGTCGGGGGCGAGCTCGCTTAGTTCCAGGAGCTTTTCGATCAATTGCTGCCGGGTCGGATCGATCATGGCAATCGCTCCAAGACAGTGGGGATTTTCGCGGCTGTCGACTTTGACCGGTGGACAACGAGGATCGGGACCAAGGTGCCCGGTGCTATTTTCGCAATTCGAGTCGCCCGTGTCATCCCGTTATTGATCACATATTCCCCATCGGCCATTTCGGTGACCCAAATCGGCGGCATTCCATCCGCCGATCTGCCGTATAGCGCAATTTGCTGATGGAGCTTACCAGGATCTGCGCCCTCCGGACGGGAGGGAGAAACATGCAACCGCCGTGGATCGACGTACCGAATTGCTCCCACAGTTTTGGCCATGCTTCCAAGTCTTTCGCCGGCATCACTTCCCTCGCCGCCGGAACAGCGCGACGAACAGCGCGTCCACGCCGAACCACCGGCCGGTCGGCAGCGACGCGAACGCCAGCAGGGCGAGCACTTCGATCAGCACCTTGTTGACGATGAGGTTGTGCTCGATCCCCACCTCCGGCGGCGTGCCCGGCCACGGCGGGGCGGCGAGGTAGAACATCGTCAGCAACCCCGCCCCCGCGACCGCCGCCAGCCGCGTGAACAGGCCGAAGACGAGCAGCCCGCCGATGACCGCCAGGCCCCACATCGTCTGCAGATTCACCAGCCGCAATTGCGTCATCGGCTCCGGCACCGGCCCCGCGGCGAGCTGGGCCTCGCTCAAGAGCTCCGTCGCGGCAGCCTTGAGTTCCGCCTCCAACGCCTGAACAGGGCCGACGAGTTGCCGCCGCAACTGCTGCAGTTCGCCCCACTGCCGCTGGAGATGATCCCATTGGAACGCCGTCTTGGCCTGCCTCAGGTTGGCCTCGTAGCGGGCAATGAGGGCCTTGTAATGATCGATGTCCCCCATCCGCTGTTCGACGACCGCCTCGCCCTGCTTCTGGAGGACGCCGACTCGTTCCGGGTCCCCTTTCAACAGGGCTGCCAACCGTTCCTTGAACGACAACCGGCCTTGGCTCGCGTAAAGGTCGTTCACCGCCTTGCGGAACTTCTCGATCTGCTCCGCAAGCGGTTTCTGTTCCTCCGTCGGATTCTCGATCGGC
>Ga0073934_10005821_pt1 | contig 18604 bp, 15 predicted proteins | sample LarsenN4metaG_FD_76834 | JGI IMG/M metagenome (GOLD analysis project Ga0073934, IMG submission 76834) | Hot spring sediment bacterial and archeal communities from British Columbia, Canada, to study Microbial Dark Matter (Phase II) - Larsen... ... | reverse complement strand
TCGGTCACCCCGGCGGCCTCGGCCAAAATCTTCTCCCAACGGGCATTTTCTTTCCTCGAGACCAAAAACTCCTCCAAACGGTCAAAAGCTTCCTCAATCTCACCTTCTTTAGCCGCGAAGGATAAGCGCAAGTAACCCTCCCCGCCCTTGCCGAAAGCGGAACCCGGAACGGTCGCTACTCCCGCTTCCCGCAGTAGGCGCTGGGCGAAATCCCGATCGTCCGATTCCTTCTTGAGCTTGACAAAAAAGTAGTAAGCCCCCTCCGGCTTGGCAACCTCAAAATGTTCGGATAGCTTTTGCAGCCGCCGGGCCATCCGCTCCTTTCGGCTATTCAAGATTCGATTGAATTCGTGAGGCAAATCCGGAAAGCTCTCCAACGCTTCCCGGGCCGCATACTGGGCCGGCAAAGAGGCGGCGGCGGTCGTCATCATCTCGTGAGTTTTGAGAATCTCCTGCGCGGCCGGGGCCGGAACCAATAAATATCCCACCCGCCATCCGGAAAGAGAAAAGGCCTTCGAGAAACTCATCACCCGGATCAAACGATCCCGTACTTCACTCAACTGCCCCAAACTCACGTAGGAGCGGGGATCCGCGACAAAGAAACGGTAAACTTCATCGGCGAATATCCAAAGATCATATTTGCGGGACAGCTGACTGATCTCCCCCAGCTCTTCCCGCGAGTAAACGGTTCCGGTCGGATTGTTCGGATGGCAAAGAATAATCCCTCTAGTCTGCGGGGTAATTTCTTTCTTTAGGTCCGCGACCCGCAACCGCCAGGAAGGAGACTCCAACGGGACAAAGATCGGCCGAAGGCCTAAAATCTTCGGAAGATTAAGGAAAGGGGGATAAGACGGGGAAGGGATCAAAACCTCTTCTCCGGGAGAAAGAAGGGTCGCCAGCGCGACGCTCAATCCTTGGAGAGCGCCGGCCGTCACCAAGATTTCTTCGTAGGGATTGTAAAATGCCTTCTCGACCGCGAGATGCCACTCGGAAATCTTCCGGCGCAGCTCCGGAATCCCCTGCGGCGGACCGTAAAAATCGGCCTTTCCTTCCTCGATCGCCGCAATCGCCGCCCGCCGAACCCCCAGGGGAGGCAAAAACCTGGGGATCCCCTGCGCCAAAGAAACCGCTCCCCGCTCCTGCGCTTCGGCCTGAATGCGTTTGATCGGCGAAAACGGGATCTCTTTAGTCTTGGCAAACATCTTCTAATTAGAAGAACGTTCCCTTAATTCTCCTGTCACGAGAACCGCAAGTACTTTTGCGAAGCAAAATTACAACCGAGTATGGCGAGGGCAGTATAATAGTCGGAGTATGCTTAAAAAACCCTTGCGCCGGATTCTGCGAATAATCCTCTTCTCCCTCGCCCGGACGGCCCTCCAAAAACACCGGCCGACGGTGGTGGCGATCGTCGGGGAAGGAAAAACCGGCATTATCCGCGAAGCAATCTACGCCGCGCTCAAGGAACGGTTCCCCGTGCGGCGCAATCTGGAAGCACCCAATGCCGAGTTCGTTTTGCCGTTAGCGGTCCTAGGAATCACCGAATATCCCCTCTCGATTGGAAGCTGGGTCGCGACTCTCCTCCGGAGCATTGCCCGCCTTCTTCTTCTCCCTTCCCACTCCCACATCCTTATCCTGGAGATCGAATACACCCGCAAAGAATCGTTCGATTACTTTTGGAACATTGCCAAACCGAAGGTTTTGGTAATCTGCGGCCCGACGCCCTTCCTTTCCCCGACCCAAACCGCTCCCCAAATCGTCCGGGTCGCGGAAACTCCCGACCTTAGCGGGTACATGAAAGCCGCCCTCCGAGTAGCGGAAGGGTTGGGTATTCCCCGCGGAGCCGCCCGGCAGAACTTGCAGAACTTTGATCTGCCCAAAGCCCGCATCAACATCTTGCCGGCGAAGCATGGCGGACTACTCGTCGATGCCACTTACCAGTATTTCCCCGCTAATCCCCAAGCCCTGGATGAAGTCTTGGAAGCCTTGCCGGGAAAGAAGATCTTTCTCTCCCCTAAACAGAAGGTTTCAGGAACTCTCAAAATTAAAAAAGGTGAGGTGGCGATTCTTACCGGCCCTCACCGCAAAATGTGGACCATCCTCGCCCGTCTCACCCGATCACCATGGACCTAAAGGAAGAGGAAAAACTGATCCGGGCCGCTCAGAAGATTAAAAGCGGACCCAACCTCCCCTTCGGCCGGCTCTACGAAACTTACGCGCCGCGGGTCAAAAAATTCTTCCTAAAAAGGATCGCCGACGAAGAACTTGCCCAAGACCTCGCCTCCCGATCCTTCGAGAAAGCTTTAGCCGGATTGGACAGCTTCCGCTGGCAAGGAATCCCGTTCTCGGCTTGGCTCTTCCGCATCTGCCGAAACATTTTCTTCGACTATTTGCGCAGCGAACGGCATAAAAAAACGGTCTCGCTGGAAGAAACCGCACCCCTGCGCGGAAACTTTCCCACTCAAATAGAGGAGCTCGAGCAAAGTGAGGAGAACCGCCTTTTGCACCAGGCATTGATCGGTCTTCCTCCGCGCGAGCGGGAAATCGTTTACCTGAAGTTCTACGAGGGATTAACCAACCGCGCGATTGCCGCGCTCACCAAGCTTTCCGAAACCAACGTGGGAACAATCCTCTACCGCACCCTGAAGAAACTAAGAGAAGACTTGAACTTGCAAAACCTATAGCTCTCTGGTATCGTTAAACTACGGAAGTTTCTTGGAGGATCCCGTGCCCGGTCTTGTGATCATCCATAAGGACCATTCTTGCGGAGCTTGCCCGAAAATCATCTCCGCAGGCTCCCAAGTGTGGGAGGTATTGGTACGGACATCTACGCCGGACCCTTGGGGGCATGAGCGCTGGATCACCGTACCAGTTCGATACCACCTCGATTGTTGGAAATCGAAGGAAGCCGGGTTAGGAAGAAATTCCTAACCCTTTTTCTCTATTCGGGCTCCCAAGGCTTTCAACTTCCACTCGAAGTTCTCATATCCCCTTTCGAGGTGTTCCACCCCGAAAACTTCACTCTTTCCCTCCGCGGCTAAAGCCGCCAAAACTAATGACGCTCCAGCGCGCAGATCGGTAATCTGCACTTTGGCTCCCTTCAGCGGAGCGGGACCGGAAATTCTCGCGAAAGTTTGGGGCTCTTTTTTGCCCCGCGCGGAACCGAGAGGCCAGTCAAAACCGTAAGCGCTGGGATTAAAATCCCTCCCCAACTCGCGCGGCGTAAAGAGCGCGGCCTTCGCCCCCAATTTCCTTAACTCGGAGAGGTATTTCCACCGGTCTTCGTAAACCGTCTCGTGGACTAGAGACTCCCCTTTCGCCTGCGTCAGAAGAACGGTCAACGGCTGCTGCCAGTCGGTCATAAACCCCGGGTGGGGCGCCGTTTCCACCTCCACCGGCTGAAAGACCGCACCCTCTTTCACCCAAACCCGCAGATTTTTCCCTCGGATCTCGTAAGAAACGCCGATCTTTTGCAGCTTGGCCAAAAAAGCCGTCAAATCGGAAACTACCAAATCAGTCAAAAGCACGTCTCCCCGCGTCACTGCCGCCGCGACGGCAAAGGTGACCGCTTCATTTCGGTCTGGCAGGACCCGGTGACGGGCTTCTTTGAGAGATTGGACTCCTTGAATCCGCAGCGTCCGCGGATTTTGCACGTCTCTCTCAATCTGCGCTCCCATCTTTTTAAGCAAAACCACCAGGTCATCGACTTCAGGTTCGGTAGCGGCCCCTAAAATCTCGGTTTCTCCTTCTGCCAGTACCCCGGCCAAAACGATATTCTCGGTTCCCATCACGGTGTTTTTCTTAAAGACTACCCGTCCTCCCTGCAGTTTCTTAGCGCGCCCGACAATTTTGCCGCCTTCCTTAATCTCGAACTTCGCCCCCAACGCTTCAAGCCCCGCCAAATGGCGGTCCAGGGGGCGGGTACCGATTGCGCACCCGCCCGGCAAGGGCAAGACCGCCCGGCCGAAACGGGCGAGAAGCGGCCCGAGCGTCAGGATCGCCCCTCGGCTTTGACAAGAAAGTTTCTCGGGAACTTCCGTCTTGAGACTGATTGCCGGTCGGAGGTTCAGTACGCCCACTCCAAGCTTCCGAACCTCAACCCCCAGAGACTTAACAATCTCCAAATCAATTTCTACGTCCGAAATGTCCGGGACATTCTCTAAAGTAAGAGGCTCGCACGACAAAAGGGAGGCCGTAATTTCCTTCGTGGCGGCATTCTTCGCCCCGGAAATCCGCACCTCACCTTTGAGAGGAATACCGCCTTCGACCGTGAAACTCTTTGACATGGTACTTAGAATTGTAGCAACTAGCGGTGCTAACTACTGGCTAGGGTTAGGGGCCGGGGACTATGGGGGTAGGGACTAGTGGCTTCTGACTTTCTGGCTTCTGGCTTTCTGTCTTTGTGGCTTTCTGGCTTGCTGGCTTGGTAGCTTTCCGACTACCTACCCCTTTATTTGTCGGGACTGATCCCAAAAAGGACAGCCGCTGGCGCGACCTAGCTTTTTGGGATCATCGATCTGGACTGATCCCAAAAAGGACAGCCGCTGGCGCGACCTAGCTTTTTGGGATCATCGATCTGGACTGATCCCAAAAAGTGGTGCGATTTCGCGAAAGACTTCTACCCACAACGGCACGACGGTGGTCGCCGAAAAAGTCGAGGAGCTGGGTTCTTCCAATCGGATCAGCATCACAAAAGATCGGTCCTTGAAAGGAAAGCCGACAAAAGTGGCGTTGGTTTTATTGGGATCATATTTTCCCTCCACGGGAATCTGGGCCGTTCCGGTCTTTCCCGAGATCCGATAATTGAGATCGCGCAAGGCCACCGATTCTCCCCCCTCGACGGCGGTCCGCAACAATTCCACCAAAACCTCGGAAGTTTCCGGCGAGATTACGCGCCGGATCGGTTCCGGGGAAAAATTGACCTGCCGGCCGTTGCGGTCTATCAGCCGCTCCACCACCTGAGGCTTCATCAAAACTCCTCCGTTGGCGATTGCAGCATAAGCGGAAACCATCTGCAAAGCCGTCACCCCCACTCCCTGCCCAAATCCGGCATTGGCCAAATCCACTTGCCGCCATTCTTTCAGTTCCTTGACCAACCCGGCCTCCTCACCCTCAAGGTCAATCCCCAACTGCGAACCAAAACCAAAATTCAAAAAGTAGCTGCGGAGGGTATCGCGATCAATTTCCAGTGCCAACTTAGCCGCCCCGACGTTGTTTGACTTCTGCAGAAGCTGGGCCAGATTTTGCTTGCCCCAATGTTTGCCGTCCCAAGTATTAATCGTTGTCGCCCCCAACTTCAGCGGACCATCATCTACGAACTCCCACGCCGGGGTAATCTTCCCCGAGTCCAACCCCGCCGCTAATGTAATCCCCTTCATAACCGAACCCGGCTCGTAGGTCGTTGCCAGCGCCAGATTGCGGAACTCTCGGGGGTAGGGGTTCCCTTCTTCTTGAGGGGCATTGAAATTACCGGGGTCGAAGCTGGGATAGTTTCCCATCGCCAACACATAGCCGGTCCGCGCGTCCAATACCACAAAGGAGCCGCTCTTTGCGCCGTAGCGCCGAACTCCCTCGGCAATCTTGCGCTCCAGGACTCCCTGCACCCCGCGGTGAATCGTCAAGTAGAGATCGGCCCCCTTCTGAGCAGCAAGTTCCGTCGAATCGCCGATCAAAATCGGATCGCCGGTCCGCTCGTCATACTCGCGGATAATCCGACCGGCCTTGCCGCGCAAATCCCCATTGTAGTAACCCTCTAAACCGTTGTAGCCTTGGTCGCGGCCATCTTCGTCAAAAGCCACAAAACCCGTAAGAGGTGCCGCCATCGGACCCTCGGGGTAGAAACGGCGCTCATCCGGTGAGAAGAAAAGACCGGTGATCGACATCCCCTTGATCTTCGCAACCTGGGCCGCGGCGACTTTGCGGGCCAAGTCTACCCCCCGCTGCTCCTTCCGCGCCAGCAGTTCGGCGATCCGCGCCGCGTGGAAGGCGCGGGGATCGTCTTCTTCCACCGGAACCGGATTGTAACTTAAAAAACGGGAGTCCTCCATAAAAACCGCAACCAGCTTTTCTGCGACCCCTTCGGGGTCTTCCACCTTTTGGGGATTGGCGGAAACACGATACGCTTCTTCGTTCGTTACGAGCACCCCTCCTGAAGCAAAGATCTTCCCCCGCTCGGCCGGGATTTCCTCGCCCCGCCGATGCGCCGCCTCGGCCTTCATTTGGTAATACTCGTGAGAAATAATTTGGATCTGAAACAACCTTAAGATCACCAGCGCGAAACCAAGAAGGGTAAAGAAAGTGGTGATTTTCAACCGATCCATTTTTTACCGCCCCGGAGCAAGCGCGACCGGAACAGGAGGGAGAAAGTAAAGCTGGCCGGCAACCATTCCCATTTTAGTGGCTTCGTCCCGGATTACATTTAAAGAAGAAGCTTGAGCGATCTGGTTCTCCAAGTCGCGGAGCTGGGACTCCAGCGCTTTTTTCTGCTGTTCCAAACTCTGCAGCTCCGCCCCTTTGTCGGAGAGAGAATTGCGAAGAAAGAACAGCCCAACCACCAATAGGAATAGGCCTAAAACCGGAAAAATTAGTTTCTTCATCTTTTTTCAAGCACTCTCATTTTCACCGAACGCGCTTGAGGGTTCCGAAAAACTTCAGCGGCGCTGGGACGGAAAGGCTTTTTCGTCAAAGCCGCTCCGCGTCGGTTAGCCTCCATCTGCTGGAAAAAATTCTTCACTTCCCGATCCTCCAGCGAATGGAAAGACAAAACCACCAAACGCCCGCCGGTTTTCAAGACCTTAAACGCTCGGGGCAGTGCGGACCGCAGGTTTTCGATCTCGTCGTTAACTGCGATCCGGAGCGCTTGAAAGATCCGCGTTGCCGGATGTATTTTCTTCCTGTGGCCCTGAATACCCTGGATGCCTTCGACAACCTCGACTAACTCCCCTGTCGTTCTGAACGGCTTTAGGGAACGGGCGCGAACAATAGCTGAAGCCAGCTGCGCAGCTCGCTTCTCTTCACCAAATTTTTGAAAAAGCTTTTCAAGTTCATTTTTCGTCAAGCCATTCACAAGATCTGCTGCCGTAACCGTAAGACCCGGATCCTCCCGCATATCCAGCGGCTCGTCCTTTTGAAAGGAGAATCCGCGGCCGGATTCCTTCAAGTGCCAGGAAGAAATCCCCAAATCCATCAAAATCCCATCGGCTTCGGTAAAACCGTGTTCTTTCGCAATTTGGTCAATGTCTCTAAAGTTCCCCTGCGCCAACCAAACATTCTTCCCCAAGTAACCCAAGTCACTTAAGTAACTTGTAGCTTCCTTTAGGATCTCCGGATCTCGGTCAATTCCCAGAACAATCCCGCCGCGTTGGGAGATCGCCGAAGCCTGCCCGCCTTCCCCCACCGTAGCGTCGATAAAGCGCTTCCCTTTTTCAACTTTCAGAAAATCCAGCGCTTCCTCAAGAAGCACCGGTTTGTGAATTACCATGTTTCTAACTGTGAACTGATAACTGTCAACCAATAACTCTCTTGAGGCGCCTATCCCAACGATCCGATGACCAAAGCTCCACCCAACGCCCCAGACCGACAAAAACAACCTCTTTCCCCGCAGCCGCCCCGGCGTGTTCCACCAGGGATGGCGGTAGGACGAATCGACCCTGCGCGTCAAACTCGATTTCGTGGGCGCCGCCCATCAGAAATCTCGCCGTATCCCGCACTTTGGGGTCGGTGAGAGGCCCTCCAATTGCCTCTTCCACCAACTTGGACCAATTTTTGCGGGAAACAACCATGATGGAGCCTTCATAACCGCGCATCGCCACCACCTGTTTCCCCAGATCATCCCGAAATTTCTTAGGGATGGCCACCCGGTTCTTTAAACCGACCCGATAACGGTATTCACCGATCAGCATGATCTTTGTTAAAGGGCAAGTTTGGCGCATTCCCCCACTTATTGGGACTTGTCGCCACTAATCACCACTCTAGGGCATTTAAAATCCGGATGTCAAGAGGGCTTGTCCCAATCGGTGTTTCAAAGGGGGGTCCGGCGGCGGAAAACTCTCTCCGGTATCGGCTGGCGCGAGTATCGAGGCAAGATCTGGTTTAAGGTATCGGCGAATTCTCGCCAGAACTCCTCCTTCACCAACTTTCCGGCGAATCTTTTAAATCCAACCGGCTCCGATCGGAGATACTCCTGGACTCGGGAAATGGTTGTGCCGCTCACCTTAAGCAGATCCTTAATAGAATCATAATTAAAACCTTTCATCAGGAGAACAGCAATCGCTAGGCGTTTGGCTAGAACCACCTTTTCGGTGTAAGTTAAAAGATCGGTAAGGAATTCTTCCGATTCCTTTTTGGTCCCGGACTTCGCCACGGAATCCCAAAGAAGTTCATAAACCCGTTTCTCAATGCTGGGCAACATTCTCCTTTTTGAAATCTGCGCCATATAATCCGATTATTTAAATAATAGTTTTAAAAGTCAAGAGTCCCCTCCCCCACTGAGTTTCAAATTTATACTCAAATTTCTAATATGAGTACGGGTTACGTCAGAGTAAACATAGAAAGAAAATTCAGGAGAGGTTTTCCAAGAAGTAAGAAGGCAGCTCCCCGACGGCGACTCTCTCCTGCTTAGTAGTGTCGCGATCCCGGACGGTGACGGTATTATCCTCAAGAGTTTGGTAATCGATCGTCACGCACCACGGCGTCCCGATTTCGTCTTGGGAGTAGTACCGCTTGCCGATGTTGCCCCTCTCATCCCAAGCAACGGGTAGTAGTGAGTTGCGAGTAGCGAGTGCCGAGTAGATCTTGCGAGCCTGCTTAACCAACTCCGGCTTGTTGGCAATGAGCGGAAAAACCGCCACTTTATACGGGGCAAGCTTCGGATGAAGCTTCAAAACCACTCTGACCTCTGACCTCTGATCTCGGACCTCCTCGTAAGCATCCAGCAGAAACGCAAACGCCGAACGCTCAATTCCCACCGACGGCTCAATCACAAAAGGCACCAGTTCTTCTCCCGTCTCTTCGTCCCGGTATTTGAGGCCATGCGCCCTGAGATCGTAATCGGAACGGTTGGCAATTCCTTCCAGTTCTCCCCAACCCCACGGAAATCGGTATTCGATATCAAAGGCGGTGACGGCGTAGTGCGCCCGTTCCTTATCCTCGTGCTCGCGGAACTTAAGATTTTCCTTCTTCATTCCCAATTCGCCGTACCACGCTATCCGCTCCCTTTGCCAATACTTGAACCATTTGTCGGCCTCTTTAGGAAGACAGAACCACTCCAGCTCTGCCTGCTCAAACTCCCGGGAGCGGAAGATGAAATTTCCCGTGGTAATTTCGTTGCGGAAAGCTTTACCAATCTGGGCAATTCCAAATGGCAGTTTGAGACGAGTGGTGTTGACGATGTTCTCAAAGTTGATGAAAATCCCCTGCGCCGTTTCCGGCCGCAGGTACGCCAAGCCTTCCTCGCCTTCAGTCGAACCAACGTGGGTCTTGAACATCAAATTGAACATCTTCGGCTCGGTGAATTCCCCCCCACCGCAAGAGGGGCAAGTCAACTCCTGACTTCTGACTTCTGACTTCTGTCTTTGATGGCACTTCTTACACTCCACTAGAGGGTCAGAAAAATTCTTTGTATGCCCGGAAGCTTCCCAAACCTTCCGGTTATAAATAATCGCCGAGTCTAACCCGACCACATCTTCCCGCCTGTGCACGACCCTCCCCCACCACGCCGCTTTGAGATTGTTCTTCAATTCCGTTCCCAACGGCCCAAAATCCCAGAAACCGGAAAGGCCGCCGTAAATTTCGGAGGAAGGATAAACAAAACCGCGCCGCTTGCAGAGCGCAACGATTTTTTCAAAAACTTCCGGGGACATTTTATTTCTCTCAAATGCTAGGTCACCTTGGACAACCGCCCATCAACTAATAGGATACCGTTTGCAACCGACTGCTGTCTACTCTTGCGAAGCTAGAAATCATCACCGAGCGCAGCGAAGGATCGCACCGACTTATTGACTACTGGCTCCTGATTACTGTCTTTCTGTCTTTGTGGCTTTGTGGCTTACTGGCTACTGACTATTAATTCCTGCTTCGCCTGCTTCATAAAATCGGCCGCCGCGATCTCTTTTTCCAAAACCTCCCTGAGGTAATAGCCTAAAATTTTCTCCGCGTCGGCGAGATGATGATCTTCGAAACGTAGGCGGGAGAGCTCATTCCAATTTAGGCGGGCCAGATCGCGAATAAAGAGCAGCTGGTCGTTGGTCAGCAGGATACCGTCCTCAAAACATTCTCGGCAAACCGTCCCTCCCAAATCCGCCTGAAAATATTTCTCCGCCGAAAGCGGCGCGGTGCAGTGGGCACATTGAAAAAGCTCCGGCCCGAAACCGAGATGGGTCAAGGCCTTGATCTCAAAAGATCTAATCCACAATTCATGCCGGCGCTTCGCCCGCGACATCAGAGAAAGAGATTCCAAAAAAAGCCGGTAGATCGGATAGCTGGGCTGGCCGTCCGAGACTAGATGGCCGAGGAGCTCGGCCAGATAAAACGCCAAAGCCGCTTTCGTGAGGTCATCGCGGAGAGGATAAAAGGAGTTCAAAACCTCGCTTTCGGTGAGTGTATCCATATTTTTTCCAGAGGAAAAAAAGTAGATTCCGTGCGTGAAAAGCTCGGTCGCGGAGGCCTTGCGGGAAGTAATCCGGCGGGAGCCGGGAGCGAAGGCAACTACTCTCCCTCGGTCTCGAGTGTAGATGGTCAAAATCTTATCGGCTTCACCGTAATCTTTCTTGCGGATAACGATTCCTTCTTCGCGGTAAGTCGGCATGGACAGATAGTTTTTAATTACTCGTTACAGCGGTTACCTCTCGATGGAAATTTTAATTTCTTGATCGGAAGTGAGGTCAACCGATCTCATCATATCACCGATTTGGACCTTCACAAGACCTATATTTGTGCCGGGCTGCTTCTGGAAAAGAAGCCGATATTCGCCCGAATCTTCCATGGCCTCCGCGAAGGAAGGGGGTAAGTCGTAAACAAAGGTTAAAACGTACCCCTCGACTTGCGGCCAGAGCGTAAAGTAGGCACCGAAAACGGTCTTCCCAAACTCCTCCCAACCGGCGGGGTTTTGAATCTCGGTCGCCCAAGTGGTCGGGCTCGTCCAAATATGTATAGAACCGTCAACGGAAACGAGCTGGGAACCCTTCGGCACGTAAATTCGGACGAAATCCCGATAGTTACCCGAGAGCCAAGCATCATAAGGAACAGGATTGTAGTATTTGATCTTGACTGTCTTGCGCCAAATTCCGTTTTCGATCCGTTGTAAGCTCTGCTCAACCTCCTCCTGCATATAGAGATCCGATTTCAGCCCCCCGAAGTTACTATCATTGATGTGCAAATAATCTCCTGAATATTCCTTGATTTCCCCCGCGTACCCCAAATCGCGGATTAGGGCCTCTTCGCGCGCATCAACGGCGTAAACTAAGAGGTTCTTTTCCTTTAAGTGGCGGAAGACAAAATCGAAAAGTTGCGGCCAGATCTCGGCGGAAGAAGTTGAAATTTTTTGGATCAGGGCATCGGAAAACTTATCAAAAATCGCCTTGCGCTCTTCGGTCGTGACATTTCCCTGCGGGGCCTTTTCCACGTAATACTCCAAGCGGCAGACCAGATTCACGCTGGTGAAATCCCTTCCCCCTTGCCGGCAATCCTCGGGCAAGCCGGTCTTGGATAGATCGCGGTCGTAGCCGGGGATCCGGATCGGTCCCGTCACATTAAGGAGATCGGCCACGATCTTCGTATTGATTGCCATTACCCCCGCCACTGGCGGGAATCCGGACTTTTCCCAAACTCCCAAAATCGTTTGAGCGGAAATCGGAAAATCGGGCGAGAGATTGGCGTCTTGGAAGTGCCATTTCCTAACGTTCAGGTATTTTCCGATCATCGGCGGTGGCGAACCCAATTCGGGAGGATAGGTTTGGGCAAAATAGGCCCCGCTGTGGGACTGGTTATCTGCTACTCGCCCGCCTTCCACCGTGACCAGCGAAAAACCGGTGATAAAACCGCCAGTCGCCCGCAACTCGGCATCGTTCTGAAGAAGCACTAAGTAAGTCCGCTTGGGCGATCCCAAAAGAGCGGGGGCGAGTTCCAGCACCTCTTTTCCGCGCGAGATGAGCGGCTCGGTCTCGTTCAGAACGTTTTGGGCCTCCTGCAACCAAAACCTCACCCGCACCCCGCGGAAACTATCCGGGTAACGGTTGGGATCGATCCGATTGAGCTCCTCTCGGATTTTTCCCAAATTAGCCCAAACCAGGTCCAAATCGTCTGCTAATGAAGGGAGCGTCCCGAGGAGATTCTCCATCCGCTGTTCCACCGTAATCCCCTCCCCAAAGCCCGCCCCTAGTCCCAGAGTCTCACGGTAGGGTTCCAGCGCCCGGAGAACGGCCTGGCCGGTTGCGACCGAGAGATCCAAGGAATTGAGAGCGTGAATCCCGTCGGCATAATAGGACCCCAACCAAGGAACCAGCCGCAGAAAGTAAAGCAGAGAATAGTAAGTCCGTAGACCGTCAATCCCCTTTTCCAGCTCTTCTAGCGAAGCGGAAATCTTCGCGAAATCCTTCTGCTCCCAACCTTCCTTAAGATAACTGACGGTCGCCGAGGTTGGTCGGATCTTTTGGTAGAAAGAAAAAGCGTAAAAAGAGGTCACCAGCGTCACGGCTGTCAACAGTAGGAAGACTGCTCCCAAAGCAATTCGACGCCGGCGGGTTTTGAAGGGAAAAATCAAAAATGCCCGAACCCGATCTCGCCAAGATGGTTTCCTTCGAAACGGAGGCGGCAAGAACCGGTTTAAGTTTTTTGCCGTATCCAAAAGCTCCATCTATCCAACATTAGCAAACGGCAAAAGTAAACTGGCTTCTCCCCACCCTCTTGCTTGCTACTTCGCACCGCGAATGACGAGCTACGGCTCTACCCTCGCTAAGCGGAACGCAACCGAGATTAACCGAAAACAACATAATTAAAAGGATAGCAGAGAAACAATGTTTTAAATCCTAAGCACGAAGCACTAAATCCGAAACTTTTGACCAAGTCTAACTTGGTTTTGAATTTTGAGATTATTTAGGATTTAGAGTTTAGAATTTCGGATTTGTGACGCCCCGCGTCAATAGGCTCCCTTCCCACCGAGCATTACCCAAGGAGTTTTTAGGATAATCCGGAAATCTTCGAGCAGCGATCGCCGGCGGGCGTAGGCCGCATCCAAAGCGGCCCGGCGCGGAAAGTCCAGCTCCGACCGGCCTGAAACCTGCCAAAGTCCGGTAATTCCGGGCTTGACCGTAAGAAGCGCGCACACATCCCCTTCACACTCGGGGTGTTCTTTTCTCTGGTGCTCAAGCTCATCGGGCTTGTAGGCACGCGGACCGACCAGCGCCATCTCCCCCCGAAGAACATTAAAGAACTGGGGCAATTCGTCCACGCTGAACCGGCGGATAAGTTTCCCGACCCGCGTAATCCGAGGATCGTCTCTGAACTTGAAATTATTGCGCCGATATTCTTCGAGAAGCCGGGGATTTTTTTTCTTAAGTTGGCGGAAAAAATTTTTTTCTTCCTCATCGGTCGTGGTAACCATCGAAGAAAATTTACAAATCTTGAAGAGTTTCCCATCCTTACCAACCCGAGTCTGGAAAAAGATGATCCGCTGGGCCCCTTCGAGCTTACGTGCCAGAGCAATTGCAAGCATTGGCAAACCAAACAATAAAATTCCAAAAATCGCCGCCACGATGTCAATAGCTCGCTTCGCAAAAGGATAAACCCGATCTTGGTAAAAGGTCATGGGGCTAGACTATTCTAACCCTTGATTGCTCTTTCCACAACCTCAACCAGCTCTCTTTGAAATCTCTCTTTGCTGAATTTCTCGGCGTTCTTCCGGCATGCGGAAGGATCGTATCTTTCCGGCCGGAATCGCTTCAGCACTTCTGCCAAAGATTCCGAGGTTTGTTCCGCAAAAAACTCCCCCGTCTGACCCGCCGCAACCGTCTCCAAAGCGCCGCCGGCGCCGTAAGCGATCACCGGCTTTCCGCAAGCCTGCGCTTCCAGCGCAGTGATACCGAAGTCTTCCTCCTGCGTCATAATGAAAGCCGTACAGTTTTGATAAAGCCCAACCAGCTCTTCGTCTCTCACACCCCCTAAAATTTCTATATCTGACTTCTTACTTCTGACTTCTAACTTCTGACTTCCGGTTAGTTTTTCTAACCGGCGGCGGTCTGGCCCCGTCCCCGCGATTTTTAACTTCACCCCCGCCTGGTTCGCCGCTTCCACCGCAATCCTCACCCGCTTCCACGGCTCCAAGCGAGTCACAATTAAGAAATATTCGCCTGTCGCCGGTCGCCTGTCGCCGGTCGCCTGGAGAGTAAAACGCTCCAAGTCCACAAACGGATAGACTACTTCCGCATCCCGGCCGTAGTATCTCTTGATTTTGCGGGCGATATTCTTCGAGTTGGAGATGAATTGATCCACTCTTTGGGCAGCAGTGTAATCCCAAAGCCGCAGATAAGAAAGGGCCGGCAGGAGAATTTTTCCCAGTCCCGGATTGCCGGCAAAATACCGATCCGGCTCCCAAAACATTCTCCCCGGGCTGTGCATGTAGCAGATGTGCTTGGTCTCCGGCTGCGTCACTACCCCGTGCGCAAACCGGGCCGAAGAAGAGATCACCAAATCGTAATCGGAAAAATCCAGCGATTCGAAAGCGAGCGGGTAAAGCGGAAAAAGCGCCTTCTGAAACTTGCGCTTCAGTGGGATCTTCTGCATAAAGGTGGTAATTATTTTCCTCTCGGACTTCTGACTTCTAACTTCTAACCTACCTCGCCAAAGGTCCGTAATCATGCTGGTGAAGATATCTGCTTGGGGAAAAGTTTCGGCGATCGTGGCAAAAACCTTATCCCCTCCTGAGTAAGGAACGGTTAGATCGTCATGCCCCACCGCGACCTTAAGATCAGCTAAGGACCTATGGCTAATAGATGGTGGTTCTTTAGACATTAAATCCTAAATTTTCTAAACTCGAAATCCTAAATAAACTCAAATTTTCAAATTCAAAATAGATCATTTAAAACCCTCCCGTTTATTACTTGTAGTTCTGGTCATTGGCATTTGTTTAGTGTTTAGAGCTTCGGGCTTAGGATTTTGTTGCTCCTAACTATTCGTTAGTTTCTTGAAGTAATCGACAGTTTTTTCTAATCCAGTACCAAGAGAAACTCTTGGCTCCCAATTTAGCTCCCGCTTGGCTTTCGAATAATCAAGGACGCTTCGCAAAATTTCCCCCTTCACAGCGGGTGCCTTGGAAGAGGGGATAGTGCACTTCAAAAGTTGGAAAAGTTTTTCATAGATCTCATTTACGCTCGTTTCTATCCCCGTCCCAATGTTAAAAACGCCGCTCCCCCCCAACTCCTCCGCCGCCAAGTTCGCCGCAACCACATCCGCCACGTAAACGTAATCGCGGGTTTGCTTCCCATCACCGAAAATCTCGATCGGCTCACCCTTGAGCATCTTCTTGGCAAAGATCGCAATTACGCCGGACTCGCCTTTTCCTCCCTGCCGCGGACCGTAAACGTTGGCATAACGCAGGGCGACGTATTCGATCCCGTGCAGTTTTCGCCAAACACTTAAGTAGTGTTCCACCGCCAGTTTGGAAATACCGTACGGCGAAGCCGGAATCGCAAAATAGGTTTCGGGAGTAGGAATTTTATCCGCCTCGCCGTAAATCGCTCCGCCGGTCGAGGAAAAAATGATCTTCCTCGTCCCGAACTCGGCCATCAGCTCTAAGAGGTTGAGGCTCCCAACGATGTTGTTCTGGGCATCATAAGCGGGATCCCTGAATGATTCGCGCAGATCGATATGCGCGGCGAGGTGGAAAACCGCTTCTGGCCGGAAATCTCGAAATATTTTTTCCAGCTTTGGGAAATCGCAAATATCGACCGGTTCAAAGCGAACCTCGGGGTTAACGTTTTCCTTCAAACCGGAGGACAAGTTGTCAACTACCAAAACTTCATCGCCTCGCGCTACGAGCGCATCCGCAACGTGACTGCCGATAAAGCCGGCCCCTCCGGTTACAATTATTCTCATTTCACAACCTTCCGATAAACCTCTAGCGTTTCGCGCGCCATTTTTTCCCAAGAAAATTCTTTAGCCCGCGCCCGTCCCTTCTCTATTAGTTTCTGCCGAACTGCCTGTTTGCCCAGCACCTGGCTTAGTTTTTCGGCGATATCCTGCGGATCGTAAGGATCAAAATATAATGCCGCGTCTCCCCCAATCTCCGGAAGACAAGAGGCGTTTGCCTGCACCACCGGCACCCCCAAGGACATCGCTTCCACCGTCTGTAGACCAAAACCTTCCGACAAAGACGGCTGAACGCAAGCGGCGGATTCCAGATAAAGATCAATCAAATCGGCGTCCGTAACGTGACCGGTCAAAGAGATATAACGCAGTGCCCCCACCTCCAAGGCTTTGCGGACAACTCTTTCTAGAAAAGCATCCTTCCCCCCTACCAGAACCAGCTGGGCCGGTTTTTTCAGTTTTTCGTTCAGGATTTTCACCGCCTCAACCAACCGATCCACATTCTTGTGCGGGTAGAAAGCACCGACGTAAAGGAAATAGGGCTTGGTGATTCGGTATTTTCCGAGCACGTTTTCGATCTCGCGCTCTTGACCGATCCGGCCTTTTCCCACCAAGGATCCGGACTCGTACGTCACAAAGATTTTCCTCAAGGAAATCCCGAAAGTCTTTGCCACGTCGTCTTTGACAAATTGAGAAGGAACAATGACGGCGGCGGACCTTCGGACGGCGTTCTCGATTACCAGCCGCAACCCGACTCGTTTGGCTAGAAAAAGAGGAACCGGAAGAGTAGAGGTCGCCCTTCCTCCAAACTTAAGCATTGTCAAATCGTGGATCGTTACAACCATCTTTCTCCCGTACAAGAGCGGGGCGTTAAAATGCGGAACGTGCAGGAGATCCAGATTCGCAGCGGAGAATATTCCCGGCATCGCTACTTGCTCATGCATCCCATACCAGGGGACATCCGCTAAAACCTTATGAAAAGATTCGCTTTTAGGGTGGTAAGAGTCGAATCCTTTTTCCCGAAGAAAGATAAAGTATTCGTGCTGGGGTTTTCCTGAATTCGCCGAAGAACGATCCGCTCTTTCAAGGTTCTCAACTAAATTCTGGATGTACCTCCCCACCCCTCGACCGGAGGAACCCCAAACTCGGGCGTCGATTCCGATGCGCATATCTCCTCAATTTTAGCAATTGAGGAGAAATCCTAAATTCTAACCAGTATCAACACCCCCGAGCTTCTTTTCCGCATATTTTGACACCCCGTTTTGAACTCTGGACATTTTAATTTCTTTAGAGTTTAGTATTTAGGGCTTAGAATTTACCCGCAAGCGCTTCTTCGTAAACAGCCAGCGTCTTGCGAACGAACTTCTCCATTGAGAATCTTTCGGCGACCCATTTCCTCCCTTTCTCCCCCATCTTTTTCCTAAGCGCCTTCGAACTTCCTAACCGCCTAATCGCCTTGACGACTTCGGCTTCATCGTCAAAATCAATTAGGTATCCGGTCTTGCCATTTAAAACCGTGTCCACATTCCCCACCGCCCGACTTACCACCACCGGTACGGATAAAGCGGACGCTTCCAACGGGGACAACGGCAAACCCTCATGGTAGGACGGGCTCAGCAGCATATCCGCAGAACTTAGGATCGGAAAAGGATTATCCACCCGCCCGGCAAAAACTACCGCATCGGAGACCCCTAAATCTTCGACCAACTTTTTAACCCGATTCTCCTCCTTCCCGCCTCCGACAAAAACCACTTTTAACCGAGGGACCTTTGCCAAGACCAACGGCAGAACCTTCACCAGCCGCGCATGCCCTTTGATAAGATCGAACCGCGCCACCACCACCGCTATAAAATCTTTGGGCGAGAGTCCTAAACTCTTTCTAACTCTCTCTTTTTCATTTTTAATTTTGGATTTTGAACTTTTAATTTCTTCGAAGTCTACCCCGTTCTCCACGACCCGCGCCTTCTCCCGAGGGAAAAGTCTCAACGCAATTCCCTCTCGCTGTTGGCTAGCCGACACGTTGATAATCAGACACGCGAACCGCGACATCAACCGCTCGAAAATGAAGTAAAGCCAGCGGGTAACTTTCCCATACCGGAAGTAATGAATGCCATGAAAGGTTTGTACCACTCGAATGCCCGTAATCGCCCCCACCACCCTCGCATACAGCCCCGCCCCCTTACCGTGGGAATTAATCAAATCAATTTCTTCCTGGCAAACGATTTTGAAAAGCCGCGTAAACCCTCGCAGGCCAACTTTGTCAAATGACACCGTGTACACCGGATACCCCAAGTCCCTGAACTTCCTCACAAAAGGACCTCCCTCCGGCGCCGCCACCACAAACTCAAATTCTCCAACTTTTTGCCTTTTGGAAACGCGCTGTGCGCGTTTAACCGCTAATGCGGTTTCTTTTGCCTTTTGCCTGATTTGCGATAGCAAATCATAAACCACTTTGGGCGCTCCTCCCACCTGCGAACTCGTGAGCGCGATCAGCACTTTTCTTACCTCTGACTTCTGACCTCTGACCTTT
>Ga0073934_10005820_pt1 | contig 18605 bp, 14 predicted proteins | sample LarsenN4metaG_FD_76834 | JGI IMG/M metagenome (GOLD analysis project Ga0073934, IMG submission 76834) | Hot spring sediment bacterial and archeal communities from British Columbia, Canada, to study Microbial Dark Matter (Phase II) - Larsen... ... | reverse complement strand
TGATGAAAGACGTGGTGCGGCTGGTGGAGCGGGTGGCTCCGAGCGACGTCTCCGTGCTCATCACCGGAGAGAGCGGCACGGGGAAGGAGGTCATCGCCGACCTTCTGCACGCACTGAGTCCCAGGAACAAGGGGCCTCTGATCAAAATCAACTGCGCCGCCCTGCCGCGAGAACTGATCGAAAGCGAGCTATTTGGCTCGGTGCGCGGCGCCTACACGGGAGCGCAACAGGACCGGGAAGGGCTCTTTCGCCAGGCTGAGGGGGGCACATTGCTGCTGGATGAGTTGTCGGAAATGCCCATTGACACCCAGAGCAAGTTGCTGCGGGTGCTTCAGGAGAAAATTGTCCGCCCAGTGGGCGGCCGTAATGTGTACAAGACGGATTGTCGGATCATTGCTTCAACAAACCGAGTGCCGGAGGATGCCATCAAGCAAGGCAAAATGCGGGAGGACCTCTACTATCGCATCAGCGCCATCAACATTTACCTGCCTCCCTTGCGCGAGCGGCGGGAAGACATCCTGCCGCTGGCCAATTCTTTCCTGAAGCGTTTCGCGGCGCAGGCCAACCGTGTCATCACAGGCTTTTCGCCTGCCGCCGCCGAGGGGTTGCGAAAGTTCGACTGGCCGGGCAACGTGCGACAGCTCCAGAACGAAGTCCAACGGGCCGTGCTGATGGCCGAGGGCAAAGTGATTGACCTGGGGGATTTGGCCATCAATGCCACCAAGACCATCGAGGATGAGGCGGGAGCAAACCTGACGCTCATGGAGGCGATGGAACGCAACACCATCATCCAGATTCTTCGGGAAACCCGCGGGAACAAACTGGAGACAGCCCGCCGTTTGGGCATCGGGCGCCAGACGCTCTACAACAAGATCAAGGCCTACAACATCGAGGCCTGAGGCGCGGTCAATCCAGCGTCTGGCGGTAGCGCTTGATGCCAAGGGCCAGAGCCACCGAGGCGAAAAGAAGAATTGGCCAAAGCTCGGGGAGAATCTCGGCCGCGGTGCTTCCCTTCAGGAGAATACCCCGAACAATACGAAGGAAGTGTGTCAGGGGAAGGATCTCGCCAATGGCCTGAGCCCAGTCCGGCATACCGCGAAAGGGGAACATGAAACCCGAAAGAAGGATGTTGGGCAGGAAGTAGAAGAAGGCCATTTGCACTGCCTGAAGCTGATTCTGCGCGAGGGTGGAGAAAGTGATGCCCATGGCAAGGTTGGCGCCAATGAATGCCAGGGTGACCACGAGAAGCAGCGGAACACTTCCCACCATGGGGACACGAAAGATAAACCGCGCGGCCAGCAATATCAGGATGACCTGAATATAGCCGACCATAATGTAGGGAACGAGCTTTCCGATCATGACCTCGCCAGGGCGCACCGGGGTTGAGAGCAGGTTTTCCATCGTGCCACGCTCGCGTTCGCGGGTGATGGCCAAAGCCGTGATAATGACCATGGTCATCGTGAGCACCACGCCGAGCAATCCCGGCACCACGTTGTACTGGGTGAGGATGTCCGGGTTGTAATGGCGGTGAATGCGGAGATCCACAGTGGGTGGCGGGGATTGCAGCCGGCGGAGCGGTCCCTTGAGATCGCGCTCAAAAACTGAGGAGACCAGCGAACCAATGGCGCCGAGGGCGTAACCTGTGGCGGCAGGGTCGGTGGCGTCCGCCTGCACCAGAACGCCGGGGCGTTCCCCACGCAGGAGACGACGGGAAAAGTCCTCCGGGATATGGATGACGAATTGGACCGTGCCGCGCTTGAGCAAATGCTCGATTTCCGTCTCGCTTTCCGCGACGCGGACCAGCCCGAAGTAGTCGCTATTGCGAAGGCCCCAGATCAGCGTGCGGGCAAAGACACTATTGTCCGCCGCCAGGACCGCCGTGGGCAGATGCTTGGGGTTCATGTTGATGGCGAAGCCAAACAGAATGAGCTGAAGCATAGGAATGCCCACCATCATCCCGAAAGTCACCCGGTCGCGCCGCATCTGGATGAACTCCTTGACCACGATGGCGGCGAAACGCCGGAAGCTGAACACATGGCGTCTCATTTGCCCCAATGGTCGCGTGCTGCCTCCATAAGACTGATGAAGACATCCTCAAGGCCGGAGTCAATGCGCTCAATGCGGTAGCCGTTGGTCATCCAGGGTTGCAAAGCGAATTCCAGGGCCTGGGCATCGCGCCCGCTGACGTGCAGCGTAGCGCCGAACGGGACCACCTGTTCCACGCCGCGCTGGCCGCGCAATTGCTCAGCCAGTTCCCACAATCCCGGGCCCGTGATCTGCCACGTCGCCAGGCCAGACTGCCGGATGACTTCTTCCACGGTGCCGCGCGTGAGCAGGTTCCCGTAGGCGATGTAGGCCAGGCTGTGGCAGCGTTCGGCTTCGTCCATGTAGTGAGTGGTGATCAGAACGGTGAGCCCCTCCGAAGCCAGGCGGTGGATCTCCTCCCAAAAATCCCGACGTGCCTTCGGGTCCACACCGGCGGTCGGTTCATCAAGCAGGAGAAGGGCCGGCTTGTGGATCATGCAGGCGGCGAGGGCCAGACGCTGTTTCCAACCCCCGGAGAGTTGCCCGGCCAGTTGTGCGCGGCGTGCCGTCAAACCCAGATTCTCCAGGCTGGCGCGGACGGCGTCGCGTCTGGCATTCACCCCGTAGATGCGGGCTATGAAGTCGAGGTTTTCCTCGATCGTCAGATCCTCATAGAAGCTGAACCGTTGGGTCATGTAACCAACCCGTTTCTTGATTTCCGCCGCCTCGGTGAGCAGGTCGAAACCAAGACACGTACCCATGCCGGCATCGGGGGTGAGCAGGCCGCACAGCATGCGCAAGAAAGTGGTCTTGCCGCTGCCGTTGGGGCCGAGAAACCCGTAGATCTCCCCCCGGCGGACGGTGAGGGCGATGTTGTTCACCACGGTGCGACTTCCGAATCGCTTGGTGATGCCGCGCACGTCAATGACGTTGTCCTCCCCGTGCATGGCTGGATCATTTTGGCCGTGTGGCCTGGCCGGATGCTCCCATCCGCACCTCCGCCGGCTGGCCAGGGTTGAGGGGCGGCCGCAGGCCGGGGGAAAAGATCGCTTCCACCATAAAAACCAGTTTGGCCCGGTTTTCCCTGCTGTAAATCACTGGGGGGGTAAATTCAGCCTGAGACGAAACGTAGTTGATGGTAGCCTGAACAGGCTGCGCCAGTCCATCCACTTTGACTTCGACTGCGGTGCCGGTGGCTGTCCGTGCAAGGTCGGCCTGGGGCACGAAAAACCTCACCTTGAGGTTTTCGGGCGGAAGAAGAGAAACCACCGGGTAGCCGGCTGCAACGACCTCGCCGGGCCGGTAAAGGGTATCCTGGACCTTTGCCGAAACCGGGGCGTACTGCTTGCGCTGCGAGACCGCCCATTGCGCCCTGGCCACAGCGGCGTCGGCAGCAGCCACTTCCGCCTCGGCGGCTTTGATTTCGTCCTCGCGCGCGCCCAGGCGGGCGGTCTCAAGGTCGGCGGTGAGCGCGGCCACTTGCGCGGCATCGGCGTCTCTTCGGCTTCGCGCGGCGTCCAACTCCTCGGCAGAAATAACCCTGGCATCCATCAACCCTTGGCGGCGCTTGAGTTCGAGGTCAGACAGACGGAGGCTGGCTTTGGCTCGCTCGAGTTGGGCCTCGAGCGCGGCAATTTCGGAGGGGCGCCGGCCTTTCAGCAGATTTTCCCGCCGACTCCTGGCCTGTTGAAGACGATGCTCCGCTTCGCGAAGGGCCGCGTTTTCGGCCTCACCCTCCAGCTCGAAAAGCAGTTGGCCGCGGGCGACCTCCATGCCACGCTGTACGCAAAGGTTGGTGAGAATCCCCCCTTGTGGCGGTCCCACATAAACGAATTCCCCTTCCACGTACCCCTGGTAGTAATCCACAGCTACCGGCGAACAACCAGCCAGCCCCAATAGAATTCCCGCCAAGGCACTGACACGAAACCTTGTCATGCTCATGAATGCCCCTACAATACGGCGCCTGGCGAGCAATTGACCAAGAAAAGCCACCTATGTCAACACGCCCCCTGCTCACGGACCCGCGCCGTTTCAGGAACAAGAACCGGCGCCACGGTTTCCGGACTGCTCTGATCGGCACTCTGAAGCCAGACGACGCGAGCATGTCGAGCCACCCCAGCCTCCGGGTTGCCGCGGGGCTCGGCCAGCCATGGTGCCAGGTTTTGGTGGCTTTGTTGGTGTCATCGCTGGTCGCACAAGCCGCCGTATCTCCACTGGCCCCACCAACCAACGCCACACCGCATGCGTCGGACCGGCCCTGGCCTGATCATCCGCTGAGTCTGGGCGAGTGTCTGAACACCGCGTTGCAGCAAAACCCCTCGATCCTCCAAAGTCAACAAGACCTCAAGGCGGCCGAGGGCATCGTTGTCCAGACGCGTGCCATCGCCCTGCCTAAACTGCAATCCACTGGACAATACGGATACAGCGACCAGTTGGAGTCCCTCAGGCTCCAGGATCGTGCCATTGAGTTGCAGCGAGACCACTCCTGGAGTGCGGGCATTCGGCTGGTGCAGTCTCTCTACGAGGGCGGGCGCATCCAGTCATCTCTGCGGACAGCGCGATTGACCCGCGAACAGGCCCTTCTGAGTCACCAGGCGGTGGTGATGGATGTCGTCCTGCTCGTGCGCGTCGCGTTCGACGACGTGCTGATGACCGCAGAACAAATTGTCGTTGAGAACGCCGCTCAGGAGTTGCTGCGGAAGGAACTCGAGGACACCACACGCCGCTACAACGCCGGGACGGTGCCCCAGTTCAACGTTCTGCGCTCCGAGGTGGAGTTGGCCAACGCGCAACCGCGGCTCTTCCAGGCACGCAACGCCCACCGCATTGCCAAGAACCATTTGGCCCATCTTCTGGGATACCGCGTGCCGCCCGGAGTGTGGGAAGACATTCCGCTCAAGTTAACCGGCGTGCTGGACGCCGCCCCCTATGCCGTGGACCTGCCGCAAGCCATCAGTGAAGCGCTGCTGCATCGGCCCGAACTGGCTATCCTGCGCAAGACCCGGTCTCTGCGGGAAGAGGGCGTCACCACAGCGCGGGCAGGCTACCTGCCCTCAGTGCAACTTTTTGGCGGCTACGGCTGGCGCAGTTCGTCATTTCAAGATGACCTCATGGCGGACGTAGCCGGCTGGAACGCGGGCGCGCAATTAACCTGGAACTGGTTTGACGGGCTCATGACCAGGGGAAAGGTCATGGAGGCCAAGGCTTCGCTGGAGCGCGCGCGAATCGAAGTGGAAGACCGCACACGGCAGGTGGAATTGGAGGTGCGCACGGCCTACTCGGCTTTCGTGGAAGCCCGCGAGGTCCTGGAATCGCAAAAGAAAGTGATCGAGCAGGCGCAGGAGGCCCTGCGTCTCGCCTCGGCGCGCGACGAGGCCGGCACAGGCACGCAACTGGATGTGCTCAATGCCCAGACTGCCCTGACCCAAGCCCGCACTACCCATGTGCGGGCCTTGCGGGATTACTCGGTCGCAAGAGCCCGTTTGGAGAGAGCCATGGGGCGGGGCTGGCCTGAAGCTACTGCCGGCCCGCTGCCAGCCTCTCCATGATTTGCTTGGCAAACCCGATGGAAAGAAACCTCCTCTTCCCCTGATTATGATACGCTCCTGTGTTGCGGTTTTCTTGCTGGCTGCGACCACCCTCTGGTCCGCAGGGGTTCTCGATGACCTGGCCCGTCCCCAGGAAGGACGCTCGATGCGGGCTAGTTCCACCGCCCGTGTGGGAGAGAATCGGCGCGGAACGAACCGGGTTTTCCTCCCTCACGCGGAGGGCAGAGGCGACCTGACCGAGGCCAGCAACGGCGACAATTTCCGTGTGCCTCCAGGGGAGACGCACGTCCTCCTCGATGAAAAGGGGCCAGGCGTCATCACGCACATCTGGCTGACCTTCCTTGGCCCGGAGCCTCAAGATTGGGCGCCACAAGGCTCCGCCAATCACCAGGAGATGTTGCTGCGCATTTATTGGGATGGGCATCCTCGGCCTGCCGTTGAGGCGCCGGTGGGGGACTTCTTCGCCAATTGCTTTGGTGAACGCCGCGAGGTCATCAGCCTGCCCGTAGCCGTCGAAGATGCTGATTCTTACAATTGCTTCTGGCAGATGCCTTTTCGGAAGTCGGCACGCGTGGAGATCGTCAACCAGAGCGAGAAGTCCATCAACCTCCTCTACTACAATATTGACTGGGTTAAGAAAGACCGTCTGCCAAAGGAGACACCGTACTTTTACGCCCAGTACCGCCAGGAATACCCAACGGCGAATGGGCGCGACTATGTGGTGCTCGACACCAGAGGCAAAGGCCATTACGTCGGAACGGTTCTGGCCGTGCGTTCGCGCAGCCCAAGCTGGTTCGGTGAGGGGGATGAGAAGATTTACATTGACGGGGAAACCAAACCTTCCGTCTGGGGCACCGGCACGGAGGACTATTTTCTGTCAGCCTGGGGGTTAAAAACCACCAGCACCCCGCTTTTTGGCACACCCTTGTTTGATGGGTGGGGACTGCTGGGAGGACGGACGAGCGCCTATCGCTGGCATCTCTATGATCCCATCGTCTTCAACAAGCGAATCCGCGTGACACTGGAGCACTTCGGCTGGATATCCCCCGACGAAAACCCCGACTACAAGAGCCATAGTTGGAACGAGCGGGAGGATGACTACGCCAGTGTGGCCTTCTGGTATCAGACAGGCACGCCAACATTTGAGGCGCGAGCGCCGCATGCGCGGGAACGCAAGTTGCCGAGCCTGGAACGCATCACCGTTTACGCGCGGGATTTCACCGACGCACGCCACCATGGCGAAGGCGAGGCCGTGCGGCAGCAACTCGACCTCTACGAAGGGCCTCAGTTGCTCTATCGAGCCCGGCAGCCGGAGAACGCCTGGGTCGAGATCCCCTTCGAGGTGAAGAAGAAGGAACCCCTGAGACTCCTCTTGCGCGTGACCAGGTCTTACGACTTCGGTCAATACCGTGTCACACTCAATGGTGTGCCTCTGGGCGGCACGCTGGATCTTTACAGTGCGAAGGTTGAAAGTCAGGAGGTGCCTCTCCTCGACTTCTGGCCCGACCCGGGGGCATACACCCTGCGCCTGCAATGCGCAGGCAAGAACCCCGACTCAACCGGTTATTTCCTGGGTATGGAGTCGCTGCGCCTGCGAGAACGCCGCCCCCGTGTCGCGGACTATGGCCATGACAGGGACAAGGACTGGAAGAAAACGCAGACACTCTACCGTTGAGCTGATAGGGAGTCCTAACAGACCCCGAGGCGCCGAGGAGCATGACCACATTGAAGCACGGCGTGGAGAATGGTCTGCCGGTTTGCAAGAACAACGGCTCCATCTACCAGTATGGTTTGGGGGCGCAACCTGGGAACAAAAGCTCCCTGCGAGATTGGGTGCGAAGAACGGGGCCTCCACCTGCCTGAACCCTGGGCAGCCACCACAACCAACGCGCTGCGACCCGAGTTGCAAATGCAGTTTCAAAGGACTGTTCAGGTTCCCGCAAACCCGAAGCGGTCAATCCGCCCGTCGAGTAGCCTGGCGGCCAGGCAGGGGTGCCACTGTCCGTCGTCGAAATGGACGTTTCACTCGTGAGTGATGCGCTGATGCCAGCCCTCAGAACCCGTTTGGAGGCCTTGATGGAAACGGCCCGGGGCAGAAGAATTGGCTTATGATCTGCGCGGGCATAGACGCTGGCTCACGCGCCATCAAACTGGCGCTTTTTGACCATCAGCATGGACGCGTCGCCGGCCTCGGGCTGGCCGACCAGAGCGTGGACCAGACACAACTGGCGGAGGCGCTTTTTGAGCGCACTCTAGGGGAAGCGGGTCTGAAGCGCGCGCAGGTCCAACGGATTGTGGCCACAGGCTATGGCCGCAACAGGATCCCGTGGGCCGACACCACCATCACTGAGATCACCTGCCATGCGCGCGGCGTGCACCAGATGGCGCCCGAAGCCCGGTCGGTCGTTGAGATTGGCGGGCAGGACAGCAAGATCATCCGGCTCGAGGAGGGCGGGCGCGTCAGGGACTTCGCCATGAACGACCGATGCGCCGCCGGCACGGGATGCTTCCTCGAGATGCTTGCGCGTCGGCTGCAGCTCGAACTGGGGGCGCTGGATGAATTGGGCCGACAGAGCGCCCAACCCGCTCCGATCAGTAGCACCTGCGTGGTCTTTGCAGAGACTGAGATTATTGGTTTGCTCGCCGATGGCGCAGCGCCTGCCGACATCGTGGCCGGTGTGCAACGCTCCATCGCCGCGCGGGTAGCCGGCATGGCCGGACGCGCCCTGGAAGAGCCGGTCTTTTTTACCGGCGGTGTAGCCTTGCTGCCCGGAATGGCGCGCGCCCTTGCGGATCAACTGGGATGCCCGATCAGGATCCCCGATCGGCCTCAATACACCGGTGCGGTAGGCGCCGCGATTCTAGCAGGACGCCACGCGGCCTGAACGCCGCACGTTCGCGGCCGCCTCCGCGCCTCACGTCGGTTTCCGCGAGCCCATGCCCCCCATCTGCAGTCCACCAACCGCGATTATCCCTTCCCGCAGGCGATGTGGCATGGTAGCGTAGCGGGGTGAGCCACCTCCTGCCACGTTCCGATTCGCGTCGTTCCGGTCCTCAGTCCCTGCTCCTAGTGATGTTGCTATCAATCGCTTTTATCATTGTGATCGAGAGGGCCGCTGCCGCCGTTTCACGCTCGATACCCCGCGTCATTGTGCGGCCAGCGTCGCTCCTGCAAATGCGGGGCAGCCAGAGCGCGTCGCCTGCCCAACCCGGTGACTGTGACTGCAACAGCCCGGCGCATTGGGATGGCGACACGCTCTACCTGTTCAACTCGGCGGGCCACCCGTGGCGCAGCGCGGGGCCTGACCTTGAGCACCTCGACCGGGACTATCGTCAATGCACCTATGACAACCGCGTCCATGGCGGGCGCTGGATCGAATGCACCTGGAAGGCCGATGACGGGACGCTCTACGGCTGGTACCACTTTGAACCAGGCGGACTCTGCCCGGGCACCACACTCACCGCGCCCCGGATCGGCGCGGTGCGTTCCACAGACAACGGCGCGCACTGGAAAGACCTTGGCGTCATTTTGGAAGCGCGAGCCGGCACCCTTCGTTGCGATACGACGAATTACTTCTTTGCCGGCGGCAACGGCGACTTCTCCGCCATGCTGGATCCGGCGCAGGAGTACTTTTACTTTTTCATCAGTGTTTACGCGGGCGCACCCGCTGAGCAAGGTGTCGGGGTGGCGCGGATGCGCTGGGCTGACCGCGACGCGCCCGTCGGCAAGGTTTTCAAATGGCACCAAGGCCGATGGGACGAACCGGGGCTTGGGGGACGAATCACCCCGTTCCTGGCCGCGCGCCAGGACTGGCATCGCGCCGACGTGGACGCGTTTTGGGGCCCGTCCATCCATTGGAATTCACACCTGGGCCAATATGTGCTGCTGCTGAACCGAGCCGTAAACCGCCATTGGAAACAAGAAGGCATTTACGTGTCGTTCAACCAGCAACTGGAGAACCCCGCTGGGTGGTGCACGCCCATGAAGATCCTCGACGCCACCGGGGACGACCGCTGGTATCCCCAGGTACTGGGCACCGACAAATCAAAACGCGAGACCGACAAACTGGCCGGACGAGCGGCCAGGTTGTTTGTGCGAGGACAGTCGCGGTGGGAGATTCTCTTTCTTCAGCCAGGGGAGTCTGCCGAAGCGTTGGCGCCCCGGTATCACCCAGGACAGCAATGAGCGGGCTGTGCTCTTTCTCAACCCAGCACATCATGCCATGAACTTATCACGACAACTCTCCCACCCGCACTCAAGCTCTTCGATCACCACCGCAGGTCTGAGCCGACGCCAGTTCATGAGGCGCAGTGGTGCCGCCCTGGCGGGGTCGGCTTTAGCCGGCACAGCCCTCCCCTGGGTGCATGCTGCTGAGTCCAACGTCATCCGCCTGGCGCTGATTGGCTGCGGGGGCCGCGGCAGCGGAGCGGCCGCCAATGCCTTTGAATCACCCCATGGCCCGGTCAAAATGATCGCCATGGCGGATCTCTTTGAGAACCGCCTCAGCACAGCACACAAGATACTTTCGGAAAAGTACCCCGCACAGATGGAGGTTCCGCCCGAGCGGCGATTCAGCGGCTTCACCGCCTGGCGGCAGGCCATAGACTGCCTGCGTCCCGGCGATGTGGCCATGCTCACAGGTTACGCGGGGTTTCGTCCGGGACAACTGGAGTATGCGGTGAGCCGCGGGGTGAACGTATTCATGGAAAAGTCCTTTGCCACCGATCCGCCGGGAGTCAGGCGCGTGCTTCGTGTGGCCGAAGCCGCGGAGAAAAGAAATCTCAAGATCGCAGCCGGCTTGCAGTGCCGGCACTCCCGCAACCGGCAGGAATTGATTCAGCGCATCCGCGACGGGCAACTGGGCGAAGTCTATCTCGTCCGCGCCTACCGCATGCAGGCCTGCGGTTGGCTGCCCAGACGCCCTCCTTCTGAGAATGAGTTAAACTGGCAAATCCGCCACTTCACCGACTTTTTCTGGGTTTCCGGTGGCTTGTTTGCCGAGATGAACATTCACCAGATTGACGAAATCTGCTGGCTCAAGGACGCCTGGCCCGTGGCCGCCCACGGCATCGGCGGTCGCGCCGTCCACAACACCGATTGCGGCCAGGGCCTCGATTCCTACAGCATCGAATGGACATTCGCCGACGGCGCCAAGGGGTGCGATGTGGTGCGCTGGCTGCCAAACTGCCATACCGAGTTCGCGACCTTTGTTCACGGAACCCGTTGTGCGGCTCAATTCTCAGGCAGCAACCACGAGGGCGTTGTGCAAATCTATAAGGACCAGCGCTCCGAGCGTTCCAACATCGCATGGCGCGCTGAGCGCGAGCTGGTCACACCGTGGCAGGCCGAGTGGGATCACTTCCTGGAGGCGATTCGCAAAGACAAACCCTGCAACGAGGCCCGGCGGGCTGCGCTCTCCAACCTTGCGGACATCATGGGGCGCGCGGCCGCCCACTCCGGCCTGGTCACCACCTGGGAGCAGGCGATGGCGTCAAACTTCTCCTTCTGTCCCACGATTGACGAGATTCGCGAGGACACGCCGCCGCCGGTTCGCGAGGACGCGCACGGCCGTTACCCGGTTCCTGTGCCGGGGCAGTGGACAGAGCTTTGAGGCCATGGACGCGGCGAGCGGGCGGGACGACCGCTTGCCCTACGCGGGAGTGCCGTTCTTGAGCGAGGCCATGTCAATGACGAAGCGGTACTTGACGTCCTGCTTGAGAACGCGCTCCCAGGCTTCGTTGATCCTCTGCATGGGTATCATCTCGATGTCGGAGACGATCTTGTTGGCAGCGCAGAAATCAAGCATCTCCTGCGTTTCGGCGATGCCGCCGATGGCCGAGCCGGCGAAGTTCCGTCGCGGCAGGATCAGGCTGAACGCCGCCACAGGCAAGGGGTGTTCGGGCGCGCCCACCAGCACCAGCGTGCCGTCCAGCTTGACCAGGTTAAGGTAAGTGTTCAGGTCATGCTGAGCCGACACGGTGTCCAGAATGAAGTCAAAGCTGGCGGTGTGTCTCTTCATCGCATCGAGATTCTTCGAGAGCACGACTTCATGGGCCCCCAGGCGCAACGCGTCAGCGGCTTTGCCCTCGGAGGTCGTGAACAACACCACGTGCGCTCCGAAAGCCCGTGCGAATTTCAGGGCCATGTGGCCCAGCCCCCCCAGGCCAACGACACCAACCTTCTGGCCCGGCCCCACCTTCCAGTGCCGCAGCGGTGAATACGTCGTGATCCCGGCGCACAACAAAGGGGCAGTCGCCGCCAGGTCCATGCCGCCGGGCACCCGCAGAACGAACGCTTCATCCACCACAATGCATGCTGAGTAACCACCGAACGTCGGACCGCCAAGGAATTTGTCCGGACTGCAATACGTGAAGGTGGGGAAAGCGTGACAATACTGTTCCTGGCCGGCGCGGCAGCTTGGGCAAGTGCGGCAAGAATCCACCATGCAACCCACGGCGCTGAAGTCACCTTTCTTGAAGCGCGTAACGCGGTCGCCCACCCGCGTCACGCGCCCCACGATTTCATGGCCCGGCACGCAAGGATACATGGCGTTGTGCCACTCATTGCGGGCGGTATGAATGTCGGAGTGGCAGACACCACAGTAGAGAATATCCATCTCCACATCGGTGGGTCCGGGTTCGCGGCGGTTAATGAGCAAAGGAGCCAGGGGCGAGGTGGCCGTCTGAACAGCGTAGGCACGAACATTATTCATGGCGCTATTACTAACCCGGTTCTGAGACTTTGGCACGCAAGAAAACCAACGGTGGCATCCGCAGCTTCGCCCCGGCTATGGAGAGGCTGGGGCTGCCCTCGGCGCAGGCGGCTCCTGCTCCGACTTCTGGCCGGAGGAGATGCAAGCAATTCCAGCAAGGGCCTGCTCGCGCTCCGTTAACGTCGGGTGAGAGTAGTAAAAGCGGCTGTAGCAGGGATGGGGAGTCAGGTTGCTCAGGTTCTCCTGGTGAAGTTTGCGCAGGGCCTGAACCAGTGGTTCTACCCGGCCAATCGAGCGGGCGGCGAAGGCGTCGGCCTGGTACTCATACCGGCGCGACCAGTAGTGGAGCACGGGAGAGAACCAGAACAGGACCGGTCCGCTCAGCAGGGAAAACAAGAGCAAGGCTGGCTCAATAGTCCCGGGTTCAAAGCCAAAAGCATGGTAGAACGAAGGCTGACCGGCCAGCCGGGCGATAATCCAGAATGCAACCAGGATGCCGGCCATGCTGCCGGCCATGATCTTGAGCACGTGGCGCAACTTGAAATGGCCAATTTCGTGAGCCAGCACTGCTTCCAATTCCTCGTCGTTCAACTGCTCGATCAGTGTGTCGAAGAGCACGATTTTTCGAAAGCGGCCCAACCCGGTAAAAAAGGCGTTGGAGTGACGCGAGCGCCGACTGCCATCCATGACCTCGATGGAGTGGGCGGCGAAACCGACTCGTCTGGCCAAAGCCAACAAACGCTCCTTGAGCGGCCCCTCGGACAGGGGGGAGAACTTGTTGAACAAGGGTAGTATGAGCGCCGGGGCAAGGACCATCATCAGAGCTTGAAAAGCCACCACACAACCGAAAGCCCATATCCACCAGACGGGACCGGCCAACCGCACGATCTTGAGAATGAGAACCAGCAGCAGATACCCCAGAGTGACGCCAAGAAGGATCCCTTTACCACGATCCAACCACCACGTTCGGGCCGTAGTGGTGTTGAAGCCGAAACGTTCCTCCAACCGAAACTGGTCATACCACGCCAGCGGCCAGTTCAGCATAGATACCACCAGACCGATCGCCACCAACCACGCGGCGAGAGACCCTGTGGAGTCTCCCCAGGCCCCGACCCAGGCGTGAAATGTCCACGGTAAAACACCGCTGAAAAGCAACGCCAGTGTCACCAACAGAGTGACGGTATCTTGAAGGCGGTTGAATCGCAGGACTGCCAGGGTGTACTCCACCGACCGGCCGTAGGCGGACGGGTCAATGCAATGCCGAAACGGCGCAGGCACTTCAGCCGCGTGCGCCCGGACGTACCTGGCGTTGAGTCGCCCGAGCCAGAGTTGTGTCAGCCACCGTCCGGTCAGGACAACGATGGTGCCCACAACAATCCAATGGTCCATTTCCATAACACCCGAGAGCGCTGCCAGGTGCAGCCTTGAAACTCAGTCTCGCACGAATGGGGTCAAAGTAAAGCAGGTTGCGCGACCGATCGGTCTGGGTAATGATAGTGGCCGTGGAAACATCACAGACACGCCTGAATCTCCTCCCCCGTGGAGCGGCCCGGCGCGGAGGCGGCTCTCCCCGTGAGAAAGAGCGTGCCAGCCTTCCCCAAGAAAAATCTCTATGAAAGCTATGAAAGCAAACTATTACCTGATCACCGCGCTGTTCGTGCTTGCCCTCCCGCTGGCTGCCGCCGACGGGGACAAACAAGAAAAACTGTCCAGGGATGTACAGGACGCCATCGCCCGTTTTAAGAAAGCCGACTCGACTATCGCCAGGCTTTTCGAGACCGCGGCGGGCTACGTGGTGTTTCCTAATGTGGGCAAAGGCGGCTTTGTTCTTGGCGGCGCCCATGGCAATGGCCAAGCCTTCGAAAAAGGCAAGTTGATCGGCTCCGCCTCGTTGACCCAGGTCACGGTCGGCGCCCAGGTGGGCGGGCAGGAGTTTGCCGAGGTGATTTTCTTCGAAGACGAACCCGCGCTGCGTCGTTTCAAGGATAGCCGGATCGAAATGAGCGCCCAGGTCAGCGCCGTGGCCGCCGCCGAGGGAGCCTCCGCCAATGCCAAATACGTGGACGGGGTGATGGTGTTCACCCTGGCCAAGAGCGGCCTGATGGCCGAGGCGAGTGTGGGCGGCCAAAAGCTCAAATTCAAACCACTGTCCCGTTAACAAACGCGATATACTGCCACCAGCCCCACTCAACACACTGATGAAACGCCTCCAACTTGCCGTGGTTGCCCTGGCCCTGGCGCTTTTTCCGGCGCCCATCCGCGGAGCGGACAAAGAACAGAAACTTGCCGGTGATGTGCGGACTGCTGTCGAACGCTTTAAGAAGACGGACTCCACCATCGCAAAACACTTTGAGACGGCGGCGGGCTACGCCGTGTATCCAAATGTTGGCAGAGGCGGCCTGGTTCTCGGAGCGGCCCACGGAAATGGACAAGCCTTTGAAAAGGGCGTTCTGATCGGCAACACCTCGCTGACCCAGTTCACGGTCGGCCTTCAGGTGGGCGGTCAAGAGTTCTCCGAGATTATCTTCTTTGAGAACCAGGCAGCCCTCAATCGGTTCAAAAAGAGCAAGGTGGAGATGAGCGCCCAGATTGGCGCGGTCGCCGCCGCCGAGGGTGTGGCGGCCAACGCCAAGTACGTGGACGGTGTCCTCGTCATCACGCTTCCCAAGTCGGGGTTGATGGCCGAAGTGAGCGTGGGCGGGCAAAAGTTGAAGTTCAGGCCGCTGGCGGGCGGGAGGTAGCGCTCAAACGCCAGGGGTCCAGGCGGCAAGTGGCTTCACACCGGGTCTGGTTTTACGGCCGTTTCAACCGACGGCTCTTGGGAGCAAATGGGTGACGCTTCTATTGGAATCGGAGCTCCTCGCCACGGAAGCGCGTTGATCGTCTTCGATCTCCTTTCCACAGCGACGATCCTGGTTGAACATCCGAGGGTGGCGGGCGGTCGCGCTGCAACCGACCAGCGGGGGTTTTCGGTTCCTCACGCCTCGCGGCAGCGTGCAAAACCGGCGGCGGTGTTGTGCAGAGGGACAACCCCATGCCTCCCAACGCGGCGGCTGCTGATCTTTTTTCCAGCCCCGTGGCCCAAAGCCAGCGTGGAGATGAAAAACGCCGATAATGCGTATCAGATCTACAGCGGAGTCGGCGCTTGGACATTGCCGCAGCGCTTGCCTGGTGGTGTTTCACCCCTGCCAAGTCTCAGGGCCATACGAAACCTTCCATCCATCCCACAATCCTGAGGGATGACTATCGAGGCTTGAACAAGGTCGTGCGGATACAGCGCCGCCTTGCAACACTCACCCCTGCGCCCCTTCCAAGGACCCCTGTTATCTGAGCCGCAGCGATCCTTTGGCGTGCCGTCCGGAAAAGGTTGGACCCTGCGGGAGCCAGAGAACGACCCTCCGTTCCAAAGCGGCAGGCCGCTGGGCGGGCACGTTTCCTTACCTTATGCCCTGAACCTATCTTGCCCCGAAAACACAATGGCTTTTTCCGGCACCCGAGGCACATTGGGGTCATGACGCATCCGGTCAGGATTGAGCTTCAACCCCTCGGGAAGACCATTGAGGTCGAGGCCGGCACCCCGCTGCAGGACGTGCTGTTTGCCCAGGGAGTCGAATTCCCCTGCGGCGGACGCGGCCGATGCCGTGGCTGCCGGATCAAGGTTGTAGCTGGCAATCTCCCGGCGACACCGGAAGACGAACGCGTTTTTGCTCCCGGCGAACTGGCCGACGGCTGGCGTCTGGCCTGCCGCGGTCAAGCGTCCGGCGACCTCACCATCGAACTGGCCCAGTGGGAGGCGGCTATTCTCGCCGATCACACCTCAGTGGCGGGGTTCAAGCCCCGCATCGGTTGGGGCGCGGCTGTGGATCTCGGAACCACGACCATCGTCGCGCAGTTGCTTGATCTGGCCACCGGCCACGTGCTGGGCGTAAGAATGGCCTGGAACGAGCAGGCCCGCCACGGCGCCGACATCATGAGCCGGGTCGAGTATGCTCAATCGGAAGCAGGGCTGCGAACTCTCCGCGACCTGGTGCGCCAACAGATCGGCGGCATGTTGTCCGAGCTTTGCCACTCCGCCGCCATCGAGGACCAAAGCCTCGAAAGCGTCGTCCTCGTCGGCAACACGGTGATGCATCATCTCTTTTGCGGCGTGGATGTCTCGCCTCTGGCTCACACGCCGTTTGAGCCGCTGGACGACGGCCTGAAGAGCTTCCACGGACGAGAGCTGGGGTGGCCCTGCACCGAGGTCCATTTCCTCCCCTGCCTTGGGGGGTTCGTGGGGAGTGACATCCTCGCCGGCATCCTCGCTACCCGCATGCATCAGGCGCTTAATCTCCACGCCTTGGTGGACCTGGGCACCAACGGAGAAATTGTCATCGGCAACCGCGATGGGCTCTTCTGTGGCTCCACCGCCGCCGGCCCTGCTTTTGAAGGGGCGCGCATTTCCATGGGCATGCGCGCGGCCACCGGCGCCATTTCCGAAGTCAGCCTCGAAAAGGGCCATGTGCGCTGTCACGTCCTCGGCGGGGCGGAACCTCGTGGCATCTGTGGCAGTGGATTGGTGGACGCGATAGCAGTAGGCCTGGATTTGGGGTGGATCAAACCGTCGGGCCGTCTGGCCCGTGGAGAATCCATTGCTCTGGCGGGCGCGGTCCAGATCACGCAGGCCGACATCCGCGAACTCCAACTCGCCAAAGCCGCCATCGCTGCCGGCATCCGCATTCTCGCCGCCAGACGACAGGTGGCAGTGACCGACATCGCCAGCGCCCACCTGGCTGGCGCCTTTGGCAACTATATCAACCGCTCCAGCGCGCGCCGCATTGGCCTCTTTGACTTTCCGCTCGACAAGGTGGAAGCCGCGGGAAACACCGCCCTTCTCGGCGCCAAGATCGCCCTTCTCAACCTGCGGGAATTTGACCTTTCCTTTACGGAACTCCTTCGCCTCACTCGCCACGTCAGCCTCAGCGAGGACCTCGATTTTCAAGACATCTACGCGACCGAGATGGCTTTCCCCCCACCGCGCTAGACGGTCAACACGATCTTTCCCGCCAGCGTGCCCGCCTTGCCCAGGGTATTATCTTCCTGCAATTGCTGCGCGGCGGCGGCCTCGGCCAGGGGCAGCACGCGGTCAATGCGCGGACGCAGTTTGCCCTCCTCGAGCCAGCGATTGATGTCATCGGCCGCCCGCCGCTGCTCCTCGGGTGTGGCGTTGAACATCGCAAAACCGTGCAGCGAGCACCCCTTGAGATAGAAGGGGCCTACGGGAAAAACCGGGCGCGCCTCCCGCCCAGCCATCACGATCATCCGCCCGCGCGGGGCCAGCAGAGGGATGGCCTTCACGAAATCCGGATCCCGTGTGGTCTCATACCAAAGATGTACGCCTCCCGGGGCAAACTGCCGTGTCACCGCCTCAACATCTTGCGTCTTATAATTCAAAGCAAGGTCCGCCCCCAGTTTGCGACAGAGTTCGACCTTGGCGTCGCTTCCCGCTGTCGCAATCACTCGCGCTCCCATCGCTTTGGCCATCTGCACCACCGTGGACCCCACCCCGCCGGCACCGCCCTGGACGAAGACCGTTTCACCCGCCTGCAGTCGCCCGTCGCGCACCAGGCCCAGATGCGCCGTGATACCCACCAGGGCCACCGCGGCTCCCTGCTCAAACGTGATCAGGTGCGGCAATGGGTAAAGCCAGTGCTCTTCCACAGCGGCAAACTCTGCGAAAGTCCCTTGACGACCGAGCAATCCCTGATTGCTGCCCCAGACGCGGTCGCCCGGCTTGAACCGGGTCACCTCCGGGCCAATCGCTTCGACCACTCCTGCCAGATCGCACCCCAGGATGTAGGGAATGGGAATGCCCATGGACACCAGCCCGCTCCGGATATACGTGTCAACCGGATTCACCGAGACCGCTTTGACCCGTACCAAAACCTGCGAGCCCTCAGCCCGCGGTGCCGGCAAATCGCCATACACGATGTTTTCCACCGGACCGGTCGCACGAATGAACGCTGCCTTCATGACACCCAGTATGACTGCTGACCCCGCCAAACGCAACGCCTTCCCCCTCCCCACCCCATGGCTGCACAGATGCTCCCAGAGTGGAACGTTACCCCGGTATGGCCATTAGTGCTGGAGGGCTGGTCGGCAGGTGCCAGCCGCGGAAGAACGACCCCAGGCCACCGCCGCGGTTTCAGGAGTCCGGTGGTCAAGTCCTGATTTAAATTTGTCACTTCCGTGGAGCGGAAGTGACCACTCATGACTGTCCCCGAAGCGGCTCGACGGGCTGGTCGGCCCCTGGGGTAGCGCCGACCTGAGCTGGGCTTTG
>Ga0073934_10005819_pt1 | contig 18607 bp, 19 predicted proteins | sample LarsenN4metaG_FD_76834 | JGI IMG/M metagenome (GOLD analysis project Ga0073934, IMG submission 76834) | Hot spring sediment bacterial and archeal communities from British Columbia, Canada, to study Microbial Dark Matter (Phase II) - Larsen... ... | reverse complement strand
CACGCGGTGCGCTGCGCGTCACATACGGAAAGGGCGTTGCCGTGTTCGCCATCGGCGACGCGGCCTCGCGATGGGCGCAGAAGATTCGGAACCCGCCCGGTCGCCTCGACAAGCTCGGCGTCAAGCCGGGACACGTGGTCGTCGTTGCCGGGGTGGCCGACCGCGCGTTCGCAGCGGAGATGAGGGCGCGCGGCGCCACCATTGCGAGGCGAGCGTCGGGGCGGGCCGATCTCGTCTTCTATGGCGCCGAGTCGCGCGCCGCGCTGGCGCGCCTCGCGGGCCTGCGGAAGCACCTCAAGCCGAACGGCGCGCTCTGGGTGGTGCGTCCGCGCGGAGCCGATTGCATCACGGAGCGCGATGTCATGGATGCCGGAAAGCAGGCCGGGCTCGTGGACGTGAAGGTCGTCCGCTTTTCGGAGACGCACACGGCCGAGAAGTTCGTCGTTCCCGTGAGCCGCCGATGAGGCGCGTCGCGCTCGTGACCGGTGCGTCGGCCGGCATCGGCGAGGCGTTCGCACGCGTCTTCGCATCGCACGGCTTCGATCTCGTGCTGACCGCGCGGCGCGAGGATCGGCTCAGGGCGCTCGCCGAAGAGCTCGCGCGGCAGCACGGCGTGGTCGCGCACGTCTATCGCGCGGATCTTGCCGAGCCGGCCGCTCCGGCGCGTTTGTCCGAGCACCTCGCGGCGCAGGGCATTGCGGTGGATGCCCTCGTGAACAACGCCGGATACGGCGTGCCGGGCTCGCTCGTCAGCGTCCCGTGGGAGCGTCACGCCTCGTTCCTGCAGCTGATGCTCGTTGGTGTCACGGAGTTGACCTACCGTCTCCTGCCCGGGATGGTGGAGCGCCGGTGGGGACGGATCGTGAACGTGGCCTCGCTCGCCGGGCTCGTGCCCGCTCCTGCGGGGCACACGCTCTACGCGGCCACGAAGTCGTATCTGATCAAGTTCTCCGAGGCGCTCTCCTGCGAGGTCGGGCACGCGGGCGTGCACGTGACCGCCGTCTGTCCGGGGTTCACGTTCAGCGAGTTCCACGACGTCTCAGGCACGCGTGAGATGATGCGGCGGCTGCCCTCGTGGATGTGGATGGACGCCGGCACCGTCGCGCGGCGGGGCTTCGATGCGGTCATGGAGGGACGGCCGGTGTACGTCCCCGGCCGCGTGAACGGCGCGATCGCGCTGCTGGCCCGGCATCTGCCGCCCCGGCTCGTGTACGCGCTGAGTCGACGCGTCGCCCGCCAATACCGGAGGGTCTGAGTCAACCGCCGCCGCCGGCCGGTCGTCTAAAGCCGGGAGACGCTGCCATGGACCAGCTCCGACAGGACTGCCGCCTCGCCTTCCGTTCGCTGCGCCGCACGCCGGCCTTTTCCACCATTGTCGTCGTCACCCTCGCGCTGGGCATCGGTGCGAACACCGCGATCTTCTCGCTGATGGATCAGGTGCTTCTTCGCATGCTGCCCGTGAAGGACCCGGGCAGCCTGGTGCTGTTCAACGGGCCTGGCCCCTTCTCGGGGCGAACCACGAACGACATGGTGTTTTCGGTTCCGATGTTCCGCGGCCTTGCCGCCGGGTCTGGCGGCGTGCTCGACGGGATGTTCGCCCGCTTCGACACACCGGTCACGCTGGCGGTCGGCGCCCAGTCCGAGCGCGCGTACGCCGAGCTGGTGTCTGGCGACTATTTCCGCGTGCTTCGCGTCGGGACCGTCCTCGGCCGCGCGCTCGGTGAGGAGGACGATCGCACGCCCGGCGCGCATCCGGTCGTGGTGCTCGCCCACGGCTTCTGGCAGCGGCGCTTTGGCGCCGATCCGAACGTCCTCAACCAGGAGGTCCGGATCAACGGACACCCCATGACCGTGGTTGGCATCGCCGCGCCGCAGTTTTCGGGCGTGGACGGCGCGAATCCCGCCGATCTGTTCGTGCCGCTGATGATGAAGCCTCAGATGACGCCGACGTGGAACGATCTGTGGTCGTGGCGCAGCCGCTGGGTCACGCTGATGGGACGTCTCAGGCCTGGCGTCTCGCGCGACCAGGCGTCGGCGGCCTTGAACGTGCTGTACCGGCAGCTGCTCCAGGAGGACCTCAAGACGCTGACACGGCTTCCCGGTCCCACGTTCCGCGACCGTTTTCTCTCGAAGAACCTCATCGTGCTGCCGGGCAGCAAGGGACGCTCGGGACTGCGCGAGCAGTTCTCGACCCCGCTGATCGTGCTGATGGGGATGGTCGGCCTGGTGCTCCTCATCGCCTGTGCGAACGTGGCCAACCTCCTGCTGGCCCGGGCCGCCTCTCAGCAGAAGGAAGTGGCGATCCGGCTCGCGCTCGGCTCCGGCGCCTGGCGCGTGGTCCGGCAGCGGCTCACGGAAAGCGTCGTCCTTGCTGCCGCCGGCGCATCGGTCGGGCTGCTGTTCGCCTGGTGGACCACCGGCCTCCTGATTCAGACGCTGCCGTTCGAGCGCGCCGCGCTGTCGCTCTCTCCGGACCCGGACATCCGCGTCGTGCTCTTCGCCATGAGCCTCGCCTGCGTGACCACGCTCGTGTTCGGGCTCGCGCCGGCGCTTCAGGCGACGCGGCCGGCGGTCACGCTGGCGCTCAAGGAGGAGGCGGCCGCAGCAGCAGGCGGCCGCCGCCACGCGCGTTTTCGCAAGGGGCTCGTGGTCGTCCAGGTGGCGTTGTCCGTGCTGCTGGTGGCGGGCGCCGGACTGTTCGCACGGAGCCTGTACAACCTGCGCACGCTGAATCCCGGCTTCGTGACCGAGCACCTGCTCCAGTTCTCGATCGACCCGGCCCTGAGCGGATACGACCGCGAGCGCACGGTGGCGTTGTTCGACGCGCTGCGCGCCGAGTTGCGCGGCATTCCGGGCGTGGTCTCGGCAGCGGCCGCCGTGGTCCCCGCGATGACCGAATCGATGTGGAGCTCGACCGTCCGCGTGCAGGGCTATCAGGCGAAGGAAGGAGAGGATCTCAACCCGGCGGTCAACGGCGTCGCCCCGGGATACTTCGCCACGATGGGGATGCCGCTCGTCGCCGGACGCGATTTCAGGGCGTCCGACGTCATGGGCGCGCCGCAGGTCGCCGTGGTCAACGAGAAGATGGCGAAGTACTTCTGGGGGAACGACAATCCGATCGGCAAGCGGTTCGGATGGGCGCGCGACGACGGGACCTTTCCCATCGAAGTGGTCGGCGTGGTGCGCGATTCGAGGTTCACGACGCTTCGAGACGACGTGCCGCGGTTCGTGTACACCCCGTACGCCCAGCAGGAACTGCTCGACGCCATGACGTTCTACGTGCGGGTGCATCCGAGCGCCGGAGGGGTCGCCTCCGCCGTTCGGCAGGCCGTGCGGCGTCTCGACCCCAATCTCCCGGTGTTCGACATCAAGACGATGGAAGCGCAGGTGGACGAGTCGCTGTTCCTGGAGCGGCTGGTCGCGGCGCTGTCGATGCTCTTCGGCGCGTTGGCGACCATTCTGGCGGCGGTGGGGCTTTACGGAGTCATGTCGTACACCGTGTCGCGCCGCACGCGTGAGATTGGCATTCGCATGGCGCTTGGCGCCGCCCGCGGGTCGGTTCTCTGGCTGGTGCTCCGCGAAGTGGCCGTCATGGCTGCCGCCGGGGTGTTCGTCGGTCTGCCGGTCGCCGTCGCCGCGAGCCGGTTCGTGCAGTCTCAGCTGTACGGCTTGACGCCCACCGACCCGCTGACGCTCGGCCTCTCGGCGGTCGTGCTGACCGCCGTCGCGATGTTGGCAGGCTACGTACCCGCCCGGCGGGCCACGCAAGTCGACCCGATGCTGGCGCTCCGGTACGAGTAGGCCGGGAGGAGGGAGCGATGGGGCGCGCAAGAGGTGGACGCGGGGAAGGACGCGACAGGCCGCACGCGATCGCGGTATGTTTCAGTGTCCCGGTCGGCGCTCGTGACGATGCCGTCGCCGTGGATGGCGCGAGCGATGGTCGAATCCACACCTGCGGCGGGTGAGACACTGGACAGACCTCGAAGCTGGGCCGAACTGATCGAACTGCTGTACGCCGACTCCTGGAATCCCGACATGCGGCGGTTCCGGTCGCCGTATGCATTCCGGGGCCTGTCCCGCGCGAACCACGATCTCTCCAACAGCCTGATCCGGCTGGCGGCCGGGGGGATCGATATCCACAAGCTCGAGCTGTCGCTGGTCCGGAACTTCAGGAAGTACGCGCACGCGCAGGCGGCCGCCGCCGTGGATTCGATCTGGCACTGGCTCGCACTCGGGCAGCACCACGGGCTCCCCACGCGCCTGGTGGACTGGACCTACTCGCCGTTCGTGGCGCTCCATTTCGCGACCGAGTGGCCGGCCGATTTCGAGACCGACGGCGTGATCTGGTGCGTGAACTTCGTGGAGGCGAACCGGCTCCTGCCGCAGCCGCTCAAGTCGATCCTCGAAGCCGAGCACTCGGATACCTTCACCGTCGAGATGCTCGGAGAGTTCGCGACACTGCGGGCGTTCGACGCGCTCGGTCGCGAGCCGTTCGTCATCTTCATGGAGCCGCCCTCGCTCGACACGCGGATTCTCAACCAGTTCGCGCTCTTTTCACTGATGCCCAGCCCCGCAGCCCGGCTCGACTACTGGCTCGAGGGGCACCCCGCGCTGTTCCGCCGTGTGCTGGTTCCGGCGGAGCTGAAGTGGGAAGTGCGCGACAAGCTCGACCAGGCGAATATCAACGAGCGGACGCTGTTTCCGGGGCTGGACGGCCTCAGCCGCTGGCTCGAGCGTTACTACCTGCCGAAGGCGAAATCGCGCGAGCCTTAACGGTTGCGCTCTGGCATCACCGTTGCTGTGCTCTGGTGGCGCCGGCCTGGGCCCGGTCAGGAGGGCGGTCGTGACGGTTGAGCGGTTCTGCAGCAGCGGGGAGCGGGAGATCCTGAAGGGGGGCGTGCACGGCGCCGCGTGCGCGATCGCGGCGATGATGGCGGCGTACAACATCGCCGCCTGGTGCTATCGGCGTGAACGCCACCTTGGCACGAATGCGGTCGTCTATGCGCTCGCGGTCGGGTGGGAGGTGAAGCAGACGCTGCATCACCTCCGCAAAGGTGTCGACGAGGCGTCGGTGGACGCGCCCGCCGCCTGACGACGCGCAGCCTATCGTTCGCTGCCGCGCTCCTCGCCCCGGTCCGACTCGAATTCTGGTATCTCGCCGGTTCGGTCGGCGCGCTCCGATCGATCGCGTTCGCGCGTCGACTAACCGGAAGGTGGCACCCCGAGCGACCCTCGCACCTGCGTGTCGCGGCGGATCTGCGTGTCGCGCTCCATGTCTTCATCGAGGTTGGGGTTCTCTCGCCGGTTGTCCTGATCCATTTCACCCTCCTGTGGATCTACGGGTTACGCAAGCGGGATGCCCGCGCGCGGTATCGCGCTTGCACACCTCATCGCCATGGGCGTCACCGCCGTGCGAGTCCTGGCGAACCTCATCGTGGCCGTGCTGGTGCTGTCTCTCGCGGCCGGCTGCCGCTCGGTCGATCGGGCGCAGTTCGCGCCGCAGGTCGAGCAGGCGGTGCGCTCGACGCCGGAGTGGCTCGGCCGGAGTGCGCGAGCGCGGCGCCTGCGGACGATTGCACGGCAGTTCTACGAATCGCGCCGGTACCTGCCGGCGTGGATAGATGGCGTCGAGGCAACGCCGGCGCTTGACGACCTCCTGCTGGCGCTGCGGGAGGCTACTTCGCACGGGCTCGACCCCGAACGCTATGGCGTGGCGGCGCTTGCGGCCGAGCGTGCGAGAGCGAACGCCGCGTGGTTTGGAACCGCATTCGACGCTGCACGGGTGGCAGCGATCGACGTGCGGTTGACGTACGCGTTTCTCGCGCATGCCGCGGATCTGCTTGGCTGGCCGGCGCCGGGTGGTCGGGTGCAGCGGGAGTGGTCGGTCGCGCCGGAGGAGGTCGATCTCGGGGTGCAGCTCCGGGTGGCGCTCGAGACGGGCGCCGTGCGGGAGACGCTAACCAGGCTTGCGCCCTCGCACCCTCAGTACGAGGGACTGCGGGCGGCCCTCGCGCGGTACCTGCAGGCGGGTGACCCAGAGGCGGTGAAGCGTCTGCAGACGAACCTCGAACGGTGGCGCTGGCTGCCGCGGGATCTCGGCGCGCGGTACCTTCTGGTGAACGTTCCGATGTACGAGATGCAGATGGTCGAGCGCGGCGTCGTCGTCGCGTCGATGCGCGTCATCGTCGGCGCACCGGAAACGCCAACGCCGCTGTTCAGCGATCGGATGACGTACGTCGTCTTCAGCCCGTACTGGAACATTCCGGAGTCGATCCTGCGAGAGGAGACGCTGCCGCGCCTGGTGAACGATCCCGGATATCTGGCGCGCAACAAAATGGAAGTCGTGGGGACGTCGGGAGAGGTGATCGACCCTGCATCGGTCGATTGGAGCGATGCGGAGGCGGCGCGCGGGTTGCGTTTTCGTCAGGCGCCCGGGCCGGAGAACGCGCTTGGGCTGGTGAAGTTCATTTTCCCGAATCACTTCAGCGTCTACCTGCACGACACCCCGGGCGACAGTCTGTTTCAGAGGACCAGCCGGGCCTTGAGCCACGGGTGTATACGTGTGGAGAAGCCGGTCGCGCTGGCGGCGTATGTGCTTCGAGACCGTCGGTGGACGCGTGAGCGGATTCAGGCGGCGATGCACAGCCGCCGGGAGCAGATCGTCCGACTGCAGGAGTCGATCCCGGTGCACATCGGCTACTGGACCGTCTGGGTGCAACCTGATGGAGCGGCGAGCTTTGTGGACGATCCGTACGCTCTTGACGACCGGGGTCAGACCGGGGTCAGAGTACGCATGCGATCCGACTCAACCCCTTGATACGCCCCGCATCCGTACTCTGACCCCGGTCCGACCCCGGTCTGACCCTTGTCAGCGGGTGAGGGGCTGGGGCTCGCGCAGCAGGGCGGACGAGACGTCCGGGAACGCCGCCGCCAGCGCTTCGACCGCAGCGGCGTCGAACTGCGTCCCCACGTGCGCCTGCAACTCCGCCAGCGCCACGGCAGCCTCTCGCCCCGGACGGTATGCGCGGGCCGTCGTGATGGCATCGAACGCATCGGCCACGTGGACGATCCGCGCCAGCGGCGGAATCGCCTCCCCCCTCAGGCCGAACGGATAGCCGCGCCCGTCGGGTCGCTCGTGATGCAGCTCGACGATCGGCAGATGCGGCTCCAGGAACGGCACCTGCCGCAGAATGCGTGCACCAAGGCCGGGGTGGCGCTTGATCTGCTCGAATTCCGCGTCGGTGAGCGGCCCGGGCTTCCGCAGGATCTCGTCCGGCACGCCAATCTTGCCGATGTCGTGGAGCAGCGCACCCAGACGGAGCACCTCGAGATCCCCAGCGCTCAGCTGCAGACGAACGCCGATTGCCACCGAGAGCACGCTGACGCGCTCCGAGTGCCCGGCCGTGTACGGATCGCGTGCGTCGAGCGCGGCCGCCAGCGCGCGGATGGCGCCGACGTATGCAGACTGCCGCTCCTGTTCCGCCGCATGCACCGCGCGCATCATCTCGTTGAACGCGGCGGTCAGCGCGTCGAGCTCGCGGCTGTTGCGGGTCGGCTCGAGCGCCCGCGTAAACTCCCGCGACGCCGTCATGGTCGTAATCGCCTGCGACGCACGATTGATCGGTTCGCTCAGCGTCCGGGCGAGCCAGAAGCTGCCGAGCGCGGCCAGCACGAAGCTGCCGAGCGCGACGAGCGCGAGCGTGCTCAATGCGTCGCGCGTCGCCGCCCGCGCCGCGCTGTCGATCGAGGTGAGCGCGACGATGCGCGCCGGCCCCGATGCGAGGAGCGTCCGTACCGCGTACTCCTCTCCGCCGAGCGGCACCATGCCGTCGCCTGAAGCCAGCTGCGGCCCGGCAGCCATGAAATGCGCGAGAAGCTGCCGCGGGAGCGTGCTCGCCACCGCGGCGCCTCGCACCGTGATCACGACCCCTGCCCTCGAGAGATTGGCCAGCTCGGCCGCATAGGCTTCGTCGAGCGTCGTTCCCAGGACGAGCGTGCCGATTTCCGACGTCTCGAGCCGCAGCGTAGCCACCGTCACGAGAAACGTCGCCGCAGGGAGCGCGACGACGCCCTGTGCGCCGTAGCCGGTCCGTGCGGGCAGCGCGACCTGCTGCCCGGCAGGCCACGCATCGCGGGCCGGACCGGCACTCGTGAACACGCGCCCGTCGGGCCCGACAATCGCAATGGAGGACGCCGAGGTCATGGCCGCGAGCTTCTCGGCCTCCCGCCTCACGGTCGTCCGCAGCGACGTTTCCTGCTCGGTGGTCAGGCCGCTGAACGACCGCTCCGTCACGTACGTTGCGAGGGCCGCCTTGAGCGTAGGGTTCTCCGCCAGCGTCGCGACCAGCGCCAGCTGCTCCTGCTGCCGGCGCGCCTCCAGCGTCGCGAAGACCCGCTCGCTCACGGCCAGCTTGTCGCGCTCCGCGTCACGCACCCGATCCCGTGCGTCCACCGTCAGCACGATGAACACCAGCGTCAGGATCACGGCAACGGTCGTGAACGTCACCGTGAGCGTACGCGCCACGAGGCTGGGCGGGCGGCTGAACATCCGTGTGTGATTCAGATATCGGCCGAAGGCGTCTCGCAGATGCCACTCGATCCGCGCGCCGCCGGGAATCGATGCACCGGAAGCCGGGATGATATCGTGTTGCCAGATGGTTGCCGCGTTGATGCTCGCCGCGCTTGCCGTTCCGGGCGCGGGCGTCCCCGAAGGGCTCGCGAAGGAACGTGCAGCGGTGGTCAGGGCGCTCCGCTACGAGCTGGAGTTCCACATCCCGGAGGGCCGGCGCGACCCGATCCGCGGCCGAGTCGTCATCCGGTTCCGTCTGGACTCACCGGGCCGTGTCGTGCTCGACTTCGCCCAGCCGCGCGACCGCATTCTGTCGGTGGCCGCCGCCGGCCGTCCCGTGGACTTCACCTTCGTCAACAACCATATCCTCGTCGCGCCGGACCGCACGGTCGCAGGCGAGAACGAGCTGACGATCGAGTTCCTGGCCGGCGACGCCCCGCTCAACCGGAACGACGAGTTCCTCTACACGCTGTTCGTTCCGGCCCGAGCGCACCTCGCGTTTCCCTGCTTCGATCAGCCGGATCTCAAGGGACGCTACAGCCTCACCCTGGAGGTGCCCGCCGGATGGCAGGCGGTCGCGAACGGCCCGGCGGTGTCGCAGGAGCCGCGGGACGGGCGGACTCGCGTCCGCTTCGGCGAAACCCAGCCGCTGCCGACGTATCTGTTCGCCTTTGCGGCCGGCAGGTTCCAGGTGGAGACCGCCGCGCGCGGAGGGCGGGAATTCCGGATGTTCCATCGGGAGACCGACGCCTCGAAGGTCGCGCGCAACCGCGAGGCGGTGTTCGACCTCCATGCAGCCGCCCTCGCCTGGCTGGAGGACTACACCGGAATCGGATATCCCTTCGGCAAGTTCGACTTCGTCCTGATTCCGTCCTTCCAGTTCGGCGGGATGGAGCACGCCGGCGCGATTCTCTACAACGCGTCGGGCCTCCTGCTGGACGAGTCCGCCACCCAGAACCAGCGGCTCGGGCGCGCCAGCGTCATCGCCCACGAAACCGCCCACATGTGGTTCGGCGATCTCGTGACGATGCGCTGGTTCGACGACGTCTGGATGAAGGAGGTGTTCGCGAACTTCATGGCCGCCAAGATCGTAAATCCGTCCTTTCCCGACGTGAATCACGATCTCCGATTCCTGCTCGCGCACTACCCGGCCGCGTACGAGATCGATCGCACGGCGGGCGCCAATCCGATCCGCCAGCACCTCTCGAACCTGAACGAGGCCGGCCAGCTGTACGGCGCCATCATCTACCAGAAGGCGCCAATCGTCATGCGGCAGCTCGAAATGCTGGTCGGCGAGGCCGCATTCCGCGACGGCCTCCGCGAGTACCTGAAGGCGTACGCCTTCGGCAACGCCGCCTGGACCGATCTCGTCCGGATTCTCGACGCGAAGACGCCGCACGATCTCGCCGCCTGGAGCCATGCGTGGGTGGAGGAGCGCGGACGACCGGTGTTCACCGTCCAGATGCGCCTCGGCGCCCGCCGGCGGGTGACAAGCCTCGCGCTGCACATGCGCGATCCGCTCGAGCGCGGGCTCGTCTGGCCCGAGCGCCTGCAGGTGACGCTCGGCTATCCGGGCTCGATCGCGCAGCTGCCGGTGACGGTCGCCAGTGCCACCACCACCATCCGCGACGCGCGCGGCCGCCCCAGGCCCGAGTACGTCCTGCCGAACGGCGGCGGCCTGGGATACGGACTCTTCATGCTCGACGATCGCAGCCGTTCGTACCTGCTCGCGCACCTCGAGGACGTTTTTGACGCCCTGACGCGGGGGAGCGCGTGGGTCACGCTCTGGGAGAACCTGCTCGAAGGCGCCGTCGCGCCGCAGGCGTTCGTGGACCTGGCGGTCCGCGCCCTGCCGCACGAGCCTGACGAGCAGAACACCCAGCGCGTGCTGGGGTACCTGACCCGCGCGTACTGGCGCTTCCTGTCGCAGCCCGAGCGGCTCGCGCGCGCGGCGGCGCTCGAAGCCTTCCTCCGCGAGAGACTTGCGCGGGCGGAGACCACGAGTCAGAAGTCGGCGTGGTTCGCCGCGTTCCGCGACATCGTCCAGACCCCTGAAGGGCTGCGATGGCTGGAGCGCGTGTGGCGCCGCGAGGAGGTCATCCCGGGGCTGACGTTTGCCGAGACCGACGAGATCGCCATGGCGATGGAGCTGGCCGTGCGGGACGTGCCGGGCGCGGAAGCCATCCTCGACGCCCAGCTGGCGCGCATTCAAGACCCCGATCGCCGCGGGCGGTTCGAGTTCGTGCGTCCCGCGCTCGCGTCCGACCCGCGCGTGCGCGAGGCCTCGTTCGAGCGATTCAGGTCGGTCGAGAACCGCCGGCGGGAGCCGTGGGTGCTGGAGGCGCAGTCGTACCTCAATCATCCGCTGCGCGAGGACCACGCGAGGCGATTCATTCAGCCAAGCCTCGAACTGCTGCGGGAGATTCAACGCACCGGCGACATCTTCTTTCCGAAGCGGTGGATGGATGCGACGCTCGGCGGGCATCGCAGCGCGGAGGCGGTGGCGATCGTGAACGACTTCCTGGCACGCGAGCTCCAGTATCCCCAGCGCCTGCGGTGGATCGTCCTCACCGCCCTCGATGAACTGGCGCGTGCCGCCCGATGAGAACCGCGGCCGAAGTCGTCATCGTCGGCGGCGGATGCATGGGGGCGAGCGCCGCGTTTCACCTGGCGCGGCGCGGCATCACCGACGTCGTGCTGGTGGAGCGCGAGGCGGTGCTCGGCGCCGGATCGACCGGACGCAACGCCGGCGGCGTCCGGCACCAGTTCTCGAACGAGGCGAACATCCGGCTGTCCATCGAATCGATACGCCTGTTCGAGCGCTTCCGGGAGGAAGTGGGATACGACATCGACTTCCATCAGGACGGCTACCTGTTCCTGCTGTCGTCCCCGGCCAGCGTCGAGGCGTTCAGACGCAACGTCGCGGTGCAGCGCGCCTGCGGAATCGACGTCGAGTGGCTGGACGCTGCCGACGCCGCGCGCCTCGCGCCAGGCCTCGAGGTCGACGGGGTGCTCGGCGCCACGTTCTGCGCCCGCGACGGCATTGCCGATCCAAACGGCGTGACCATGGGATTCGCGCGCGCCGCGCAGGGGATGGGCGTCGAGATCGTCCGCGACACGGAGGTCACCGGGATCGACGTGCGCGGGGGGCGGGTCGCCGGCGTGCGGACGTCCCGCGGCGACATCTTCACGCCGGTCGTCGTGAATGCCGCCGGCCCCTACGCGCGCGCGGTGGGACGGTTGGCCGGTGTCGACGTGCCGGTGGATCCCTACCGGCGGCACATCTTCATCGCCCAGCGGTTCAGCGGTCCCGTGCCACCATCGCGCATCATGGTGATCGACTTCGACACGACGTTCTACTTCCATCGCGAAGGTCCCGGGGTGCTGTTCGGGATGGGCGATCCCACCGAGGCGTCCGGGTTCGACACGACCGTCCGCTGGGACTTTCTTCCCGAGGTGACGCAGACGGCGATCCGGCGGCTTCCGGCGCTCGCCGATGCCTCGGTGTCCCACGCCTGGGCCGGGCTCTACGAAATGTCGCCGGACGCCAATCCAATCATTGGCGCCGTTCCGGGCGTCGAAGGCTTCTACCTGATCAACGGCTTCAGCGGGCACGGCTTCCAGCATTCGCCGGCGGCCGGTCGAGTGCTGGCCGACGTCATCATCGGACGGGACCCCGGGCTCGACCTGGCGCCCTTCTCGATCGGCCGCTTTGCCGCCGGCCGCCCGGCAGGCGAGCGATACGTCGTCTGAGCGCGCCGAGGCGCCACAGACGTCCTATACTGGCGCGCATGTCGCGCCCACTTCTTCTCTTGCTTGCCTGGGTTGCCTGCGCGTCTGGCGCCGCCGCCCAGACCTCCACCTACTTCCCGGAACGGTTCGACTGGCAGCGTCGGACGCCGCAGCAAACCGGCATGGACGCCGCCGCGCTGGACGACGCCATCAGGTTCGCCATTGCGAACGAGAACCAGGCGCCGGCCGACCTGCTCGTCGCCCACGCGCAGCAGTTCGGCGCGGCGGAGCCGTTCGATACGCCCATCGGCCCCCACCAGCCGCGCGCCGCCGCCAACGGATTGATCGTCCGCGGCGGCTACGTCGTCGCGGAGTGGGGTGACACGAAAGCGGTTGACATGACGTTCAGCGTCACGAAGACCTTCCTCTCGACCGTGGCAGGCATCGCGTGGCAGGAGGGACTGATTCGCGACGTCACCGACAAGGCCCGCAGCTACATGCCCCCCGACGTAGATCTGTTCGAGGACCCGCACAACCAGTCGATCACGTGGGAGCACCTGCTGCGCCAGACGAGCGACTGGAAGGGCACGCTCTGGGGCAAGCCCGATTGGGCCGATCGACCGGAGGGCAAGCCGAGCGAATGGGCGAACCGGAAGCTCTACGAGCCGGGCACCCGATACAAGTACAACGACGTGCGCGTGAACGTCCTGGCGCTGGCGCTCCTTCACGTGCTGCGCCGGCCGCTCCCCGAAGTGCTTCGCGAGGAGGTGATGGACCCGATCGGCGCGTCGAGCACCTGGCGGTGGTTCGGCTACGACAACTCCTGGATCGAGCTCGACGGGCGCAAGGTGCAGTCGATGACCGGCGGCGGGCACTGGGGCGGCGGCATGTACATCAACGCGTGGGACATGGCGCGCTTTGGCTACCTGTTCCTCCGGAACGGCCGGTGGAAGGACCGGCAGATCGTCTCGGACAAGTGGATTCAGATGGCGCGGACGCCGGGACCGGCGAACGCCGAGTACGGGTTCATGAACTGGTTCCTGAATACCGGGCGCAAGCCGCTGCCGTCGGTGCCCGAGTCGAGCGTCACGTTCCGCGGCAACGGACAGAACATCATCTACGTCGACTGGCAGAACGATCTGGTTGTCGTGGTGCGCTGGATCGGCGGAGGCAGCGCGCTCGATCAGTTCCTGGGCAAGGTCGTCGGCGCCATCCGCCCGGTCTCCACGCAGCCGTAGCGCGTGAGGCGGCACGGCCGCTCGAGCCGCCGCTCGCAGACGGTTCGAGCACCGTGCCGCCCTCGCGATGCCGAACTGCGCAGTCCTGCACCCGGACCTGTCACCGCGATTACAGATCCGGCGGCGCGCCCTGCGCCCTCCTGGTCCCGTCCACTCCCGCGGCACGTGAAATCAACACCTTAGCGCCCCTCGTCCCCGGGCACCCCCTTTGCCTCGTCCAGCCGGCACCAGGGAGGGCTGCATGCGCTTCACCACGATTGCGGCAATCGTCGTCAGCGCAGTGAACGCCAGCTACGTCGCCGGCTTCGAGAAGGCGCGGTCCGCGGCCACGGCGCAGGTGATTACGGTCACCGGCTGCGTGGAGCGCGCCGGACGGGCGTTCCGCCTCACGGAGACGTCCGGCGCCGAGGCGCCGGCCGCACGCAGCTGGAAGACGGTGTTCCTGAAGAAGCGGCCGTCCGACCTCGACGCGGTCGATCACTCCAGCCGCACGAAATTGAGCGAACACGTCGGACACCGCGACGCGTTGACGGGAACCGTGCGGAACGGCGAGATGCGCGTGCAGCGAGTACGTCATCTGGCCGCGTCGTGCGGCCGGTGACCGATGCGTTTCATCTGGGCGACCTGCCTGACGGCGGTCTGTCTGTGCGTGCTCGCGGCAGTGCAGGTCGCCGAGTTTGCGATGACGGTGGTTGTGATGGCTTTCCTGATGGTGGTGATGTCATGGCTGTGAAGAAGCTGAACCTGTCGCGTCAGTGGAGCGAGTGGCGGAAAACGCTGTTCGGGAGCGGCGCGTGGCGCCTGCGGGGAGCCGTGCTCGTCGCCGCGCTCGGAATCGTCGCTCTGGGAGTGCTCGCGGCCTCGCGTCCGGCCGCTCCCGTAGAGACGGCGGCGGCGATGGAGCCCGTCGCGGAGCCGGCGGCCGCTGCGGCGGCGCCCGCGCCGAAGAAGCCCGTACGACCGCGGAAGAAGACGGCGCCGGTCAGCGCCGACTCCGCCGCTCCTGCGCCGCCGCAGCGGGCGGTGGCCGCTGCGAGCGCCGCGCCGGCCGCCATCGCAGACGACGAGTCCGCCGTCGTCACGATCAGCGGCTGCCTCGAGCAGGATGACGACGTGTTCCGGTTGAAGGATACCGAGGGGAGCAACGCGCCGAAGACTCGGAGCTGGAAGTCCGGCTTCCTGCGGAAGCGGTCGGCGACACTCGATGTGGTCGATGCCTCGAACCGGCTGCGCCTCCGGAACCTGGTCGGTCAGCGCGTCAGCATCACCGGTCTGCTCTACGATCGTGAGCTGCTCGCCAATACGGTGAAGCGCATCGGCAGCTCGTGCGAGGAGTAGCCATGACCCCGCACATGGAAGACGCGCTGCACCACGGCGCGATCGCCGGCTTCCTCGCGGTGCTCGCCGCGTTTGCGATTATCGTGCAGGCGCGCTCGCTGCCCGCGAACGCCGTCGCCGGCCGCGAGCGGGCGGCTATGGCGTGGCAGGGCATGCCACGCGGCGCAGCGGAAAGTCGGCGGCCCGTGGACGCCCTTTCTCCAGCCCCTCGATCCGCGCCAGCAGCGAGCCATCCTCGCGCAGCCGGTAGATGATCCGCTGCGGGAAGTCGTGCGCCGGGTTCTCGAACACGGCTTCCCGCGGGCCGATGCTCGCCGCACCGAACGCCGCCTCCGGCTGGCGCGCCGGCCTCGCCACATAGACCAGACGTTCGCTATCGACGCGGATCTGCAGGAACTCGTGATCGATCGTCCGCCCGTTGTCGATCGTGCGGCTCAGGCCGAGCATGCCGTCGCCCGCAGGCGCGGTCCACACCTCTTCGACCAGGCGCGTTCCGCTCTGCCGCTGCCAGCAGCCCGCGAGCCAGGACAGCGCCGCAGGGTCCGGCGCCTGCAGCAGCGTCAACAGCGCGAATGTCACCACGCGACTGCTCCATTCCCCGTCAGCGGGCCCGCTGGATCAACTGCGCGTCGACCGCCACCACGATGAACCGGACCAGCTGCGCATCGGTCATCCACGAGAGATCCTCGCGTGCCGGGTTCAGATCGTAGGCCGCGATGATGTTCAGGAGCCGCGGACGATTCAGCGCACGCAGTTCCTGATCGAGAATGTCGAGGCTCCGGCCGCCGACCTCGAACGGATCGAGGATTGCCTCGGGCCTGGCGTCTCCCCCCTGGGCTCTGACCATTCGCGGAGCCGGCGAGCTCGATCGCGGCTCCTCGACGATGCGGGTGCGGACCACGAGGGGGCTGCGCGCGCGGTGGAGCGCGCCTTCGAGGAACACGGGCGTCAGCCCTCCCGCCCAGTACACCAGGTGTTCGCGCTCCGGCTGGCGGGACTCGACGGGACCGACGAGCGTCTCCCCGGTCCTGTCGAGCGCCTCGAACTCGAGCCACCCCTCCCACATGCCGTCGTCGGCGCGGCGCCCCACGACGCGGCCGTGGTAGGAACCAAGGTCGTCGCCGATCGGCTCGTCGAACGAACGCAGCACTTCAGCCATTCGTGACACCTGCCTCCGTCCCGGGCCGTGCAACGACGCTGCCAGCGCCTCATGCCGACGGCTTCTCCTGCCGCTCCGGCGCCAGATGCCATCCGGAGTTGACCCATCCAGCGGGCCGGCGGATGAAGACCTCCACCGCCTTGCCCCGTTCCGTCGCGCCGCGGCCGTCCGTCGTCGTCTGAAAAACGTACGAGGTGTAGAGAATTGCCACGACGCCGTACGCCTGGATCTCCGTGCGCGGAAAGTCGAGCGCCGTGAGCCGTCCGCCTGCCTTCGCGAACTCGAGCGATGCCTTGATGATGGCATCGCGCGCGGTCCATCCGTCGGCGGCCGACAACGCGATCGTTTCCGGCGGCAGCACGCGCCGGAGCTCCGCCTCGTTCCCCGCGAACCACGCGCGCCACACGGCCTCGCGCGCCTTCAGCAGCTCGCTACGCTCTTCCGGCGTCAACGGCCGCACGTCCGACCACTGCTCCGTCACCGACTCGGGGTGCAGCCCGGTATTCGAGGCGACCTGCATCCACTCCTCGCCCTGCCGCTGGTACACGTCGAGCACCCGCAGCTTGTACCTGCGGTCCACCCCCTGCGCACGTCCTGTGACCTCGGCCACGTACGGAACGATGGCGACGTCGCGTCCGCGGAACTGGACGTCGAGCTGCTGCATGTCGTAGCCAGTCATGGTGCTCGCCGTCGAGCGGAGCGTGCCGTCGGCCGCGCGCATGTACTCGTCGAGGCCGCGGATGATGGAGCCCGAGCCCGTCAGGAACCCGCGCCACTCGCGGTCGTGGGTCGCCCGCACTTCGTCGCGATTCTTCGCGATGTACGCCTTGAAGATCCGATCGATGTGCGCCCGGATCGCGGCGCGATCGGCCTCGGAGCCGCGCTCCACCGGCTCCGCGCCGGCATCGGCGGCGCGGACTTGCGGCCAGGAGACTGCAGTCAGCATCGATCCCGCCAGGCACACCATCGCCGCCGTCCGCCAGACGTTCATGGTCATCTGTCCTCCTGACGGAAGATTTGCCGCAGGCGGCCGACCGTTACGCCGGCGATGGCGCCGGCGACGGCGAGCGCCAGCACGGCGCCGCCGTGCGAGGAGACCACGTGGATCGGGCTGGAGTAGTTACAGTAGAGCCGCCAGCCGCCGTCGACCGCCGCGCCGGCGCCCAGGCCGGCCAGCCCACCCGCGAGACCGGGACGCATGGGCAGGCCGCGTGCGATGAGCACGATCAGCAGCAGCACGAGCGGCGCGCCTGCGAGCACCGCCCCCTCCCAGCAGCCCCACCAGGCCCGGAGCGTGTCCTGGTGCGCTCCGGGCTCGGGCGGACTCGCCGCGCTGGTCGCCAGCGCGAACGCCACGGTGCAGAGAACGCCGGCCGCGAGGAGCGCCCGCGTGGTCGAGCGCGGCCAGGCGCCGGCCGGCACCGCCTCGCGCAGCGCCGCCGCGATGAGGGCGAGCGCGACGCCGAGCTGCAGGATCGATCCGCCCCAGGCGAGCCACGGACCGACGGTGTCGAGATCGCCGCGTAGGCCGAGGACGCCGGGCGCTGCCGCCCATGCCAGCGCGGCGGCGGGTGCGATGAGCAGCGCGCGCTGCCACGGCGTGAGCAGCGGGCGCACGGGACGCAGGTCGGCGGTAATGCGCGCTCGCAGGTCGTCCGGCGTCTTCACTGCAGCAGTCCTCTCAGCGCGGCCATCGCGCGGCTGGCGCGCACGCGCGCGGCGCCCGCGCGAATGCCAAGCATTTTGCCGATCTCGTCGAACTTGAATCCCCACACGTGGTGCAGGAGGAGCGCCTCGACGCGATCCGGCGGCAGCTGCGCGAGCGCCCGGCGCAGCGCATCGCCGCGCGCGAGCCCTTCGGCCTCGGGCGGCACGGGCAAATCGGGCGCGGCGTCGAGATTCAGGTGCGGCGGCGCTTTGCGCCGGCGCGTCCGCCGATCCATCAACCAGACGTGCCGCGCCACGGCAAAGGCCCACGGGCGTACGGGCCGCCCCGGGTTGTACGTGCGGCGCGACCGGTGCAGCTGCAGAAACGTATCTTGAAGCAGATCATCGGCCCGCTGCGCGTCGCGCGCGAGCGCCAGAAGATAACGCCGGAGAGAAGGGCCGAGGGCCGCGTACAGCGCGTCGAACGCATCGGCTTCGCCCGCCTGATAGCGCACCATCAGCACGCGCAGCACGTCGTCCGACTCGTCGCCCACGACGCCGATTGTAGGGTGTGGATGGTGCGTTCGCGCCGGCGTAACAGTCCCGCGTCCGCCGGCAAACTGGCAGCTCCGCCGGTGCGCGGACGGGGCGGGCGCACCGGCGCCGGGCCGCGTCAGTGCCGGACGGCCGGTCCAGGTCGCCCGCGTCGTGCGATGTGAATGTGGTTGAGCCGGTAGTACAGCGTCTCGTCGAACCGGCCGCTGCGGACGAGCGCGATCATGTCGTCGGGCGCTGCGACGATCATCCGAACGGCGGGTTCGACGAGGTGGCTGTTCACGACCTGCTGCAGATCGCGTCGGAGCTCGTGGATCGACTCCACGAACAGCGTTCCACCGGCGGCGCCGGCGAACGCCTGGGCGAGCT
>Ga0073934_10005818_pt1 | contig 18611 bp, 19 predicted proteins | sample LarsenN4metaG_FD_76834 | JGI IMG/M metagenome (GOLD analysis project Ga0073934, IMG submission 76834) | Hot spring sediment bacterial and archeal communities from British Columbia, Canada, to study Microbial Dark Matter (Phase II) - Larsen... ... | reverse complement strand
GATGACCTCGACGTCATCGAAGGCAAGCGCAAGGAACTGTCCGGCCGCATCCAGCAGCGCTACGGTTATGCCAAGGAGCAGGCCGAGAAGGAAATCGATTCCTGGCTGAACTCCGTGCACTAGCTTCGTCCAATCGCCGAACTGGCGATGCACGCGACGGCGTGGCGGCCCTGCGGCTGCCACGCCGTCGCACAACGGGATTGGAGCAAAGGCGCCGGGGGAGATCGACTGTCCCGACCGGTTTCAGGCGGCCGTCACGCGCTGACCCGCCGCTCTCGCCGCCGTGCGCTGCGTTCGAAGAACAGCGCCTGGCTGGCGATCGCCGACACCGTCGATGGCTGGAACGGCTTGGCGATCAGAAACGCGGGTTCGGGCCGTTCGCCGGTCAGGAAGCGCTCCGGATAGGCGGTGATGAAGATCACCGGCACCTCGAACGATTGCAGCAGCTCGTTGACGGCATCGAGGCCCGAACTGTTGTCGGCAAGCTGAATGTCGGCCAGGATCAAGCCTGGCCGCCTGCGCTTGGTGAGGGCGAGCGCCTCCGCATGCGTGCGCGCGACGCCCAGCACGCGATGGCCGAGGCTTTCGACCAGGCTCTCAAGCTCCATGGCGATGAACGTCTCGTCCTCGATGATGAGGACGTCGGTGGCGATCTCGGCTGCGAGTTCTCGGCCGGAGTCCTCGATCAGGGAGCGCAGCGTCGCCACGTCGATGTCCAGAATCCGGGCGGCATCCGCCTCGGGGAATCCTTCCAGCGCCACCAGCAGGAACGCCTGCCGTGGCATCGGTGTGATGTTGGCGAGTTTGCGCTCGCCCGGCAGCGCCGAGCGGGCGCCCTCGGCCGTTCCGTTCAGCGCTATCGAATTCCAGATCTTGGTGAACAGCCGGTAGAGCGCGACCCGCGGCGCGCTGCCGTCACCAACGGTCGCGGGGTCTGCAATCATCGCCTCCAGGGTTGCGGCCACGTAGGCATCGCCGGACGCCTGGTCGCCGGTGAGAGCCCGCGCGTAGCGCCGCAACAGCGGCAGATACTGAGCGACGGTCTTTGAATCGGACACGATTTCTCCCTCCCGCTGAAGCCCAGAGTACCGGTAAAACGTGGCGCCACAAAAAAAGTTCCGCCGCCCCGGGAACGATTTTCCGAAGGCGGCGTTATATTTCGACGAACATCGGGAGGGGCCCTATGGCCGCGCTATGGGGAAGGAAATTATGAAGGAGCAGAAACCACTTACCTCCGGTCCTGGCGACCAGGTCCAGGGCCGGGCGGGGTCAACCGAGGACAACGGTGCGCGCGGTGGGGGCGGGAGGCCGCAAGGGTCCGGGTCGGTGGAGCAGATGCCCGTGAGACCAAGTCCGACGATGCACAACGAGATTCATCCCCGCAAGCGCCGGGGCCGCCTCGGGCGGGACGTCCAATCGAAGCTGGGCAAGACGCTGCAAGCCTATTTCGACGATGTGGTCAAAGAGGGCGTGCCCGAGCGCTTCAGACTGCTTCTCCAGCAATTCGACGACCGCCAGGACAAGGGATCGAGCTGATGCCACTGGAGCCGTCAGTGCGCGAAGCGATGCTCTCGGCTGTGCCGAGCCTGCGGGCGTTTGCCATTTCGCTCAGCGGCAACGTCGACCGCGCCGATGATCTCGTCCAGGAAACGCTGCTGCGCGCGATGGCGAATATCGACTCCTTCCAGCCCGGCACCAACATGTCGGCCTGGTTGTTCACCATCCTGCGCAATCTGTTCCGGTCGGAATACCGCAAGCGCCGCCGCGAGGTGGAAGATGCCGACGGCAGCTATGCGGATACGTTGACATCGCATCCGGAGCAGCACGGCCGCATCGAGTTCGAGGAATTCCGCAAGGCGCTCGCCCAGCTGCCGCCCGACCAGCGCGAAGCGCTCATCCTGGTGGGCGCGTCCGGCTTCTCGTATGAGGAGGCGGCGGGCATCTGCGACTGCGCGGTCGGGACCATCAAGAGCCGCGTCAATCGCGCGCGGACCAGGCTGTCCGAGCTGCTGGCGATCGACGGCGCCGACGATTTCGGTCCGGACCAGTCGACGCGTGCCGTGCTGTCGGCGGGCGGGCGGCGCTGACGCCTTCGCAGCATTGCATGACGAAACGCGTTGGCAGGACGGCAGCGATCGTGGCCAAGGCGCACAAGGCGCGGAATGGGCCGGCCGCCGCGGCGAACGGCAACGGCGGCGCACAGCTGTTCGCCCGTCTGGCTTCGCGCGCGGCGCACTTCGCCGGCAAGCCGGTCACCTTCCTCGCCGCCGTCGCGATCGTGCTCGGCTGGGCGCTGAGCGGTCCGTTGTTCGGCTTCAGCGATACCTGGCAGCTGGTCATCAACACCTCGACCACGATCGTGACGTTTCTGATGGTGTTCCTGATCCAGAACACCCAGAACCGGGACGCCCTTGCCGTGCAGCTCAAGCTGGCGGAATTGATCATCGCGGTACACGGCGCCAAGAACGATATCGCGACGGTCGAAGACCTGTCCGAGGAGGAGCTCGAGCAGCTGCACGAGCGCTATCGCGCGCGCGCGGAGGAAACGCTCGCCCATCTCCAGCGCAGGCGCGGCGGTCTCACGCAGGCAGACTAGGCAGTCTGCGCTGGCCTAGGGGTGCACGTCCTCGGTGAACCAGTCGGTCGGCAGCTCGTGGCCGAAGCCGCCGTCCCTGGCCTTGCGAATGACGGCGGCGCCGACGGCCGCGAACTGGTAGCCGAGCCCGATATTGTTCAGGAAGCAGGTGACTTCGCGCTCGGACTGGCGGCCCTGCGCGCGTCCGACGATCAGCTCCGGCAGGGTCGGAAGCTTGGCGAAGTCGAGTTCGCCGACCGAATCCCAGCCCTGGTCCTTCGCCTTCTCGGCATTGGCGAGATCGCGCGTCAGCACATGGATCGGCTTCTCGGCGTTGTTGTGGATGACGATGCGGTCGGCACGCCGCAGCGCCGCCATCTCGATCTCCGGCCGCTTGATCGAGGTCAGGTGCATCCCGGTCTCGACCCATGGCGCGAAGAAGATGTTGTCGAGGCTCGATGACGAGCACATCGCGATGTCGGCGCCCTTGACGGCGTCTTCCGGCTGGTCGACCGGCCTGACCTCGACGCCCAGCATCTCGCTCATCTCGGCTGCGAAGGATTCCCGATGCGCGCGCGTCGGGCTGAAGCATCGGATCGACTTGATGTCGCGGACCGCGCAGGCCGCCATCAACTGCGAGCCGGCCTGCCATCCCGAGCCGAGGATGCCGACCGTCTCGGCGTTCTTGCGCGCGAGGTACTTGATGCCGAGCCCGTTGGTTGCGCCCACGCGCATGCGCTGCATCACGCCGTCCGGCATGATCGCCAGCGGCTCGCCGTTGTCGACCGAAAACAGCAGCACGAGCCCGCACCAGCGATTGCCGGGTGCCGCCGGGACCTTCTCGCGCACGACCGTATTGCCGCGCTTGGGGAAGGTGACGATGTCGGAATTGATGCGGATCGCGCCGATGCCGAGCTTCGGGCAGACGCCGTCCATCGACTTCAGCCCGTAGACCGCATCGGCGCGCTGCGTCGGGGTGATGCAGTCGGAGCGGGTGCGCGTGATGCCGCGGCCCTCCGCCAGCTCGATATAGGCCTCCTCGAGCGCCTCGATGCATTCCGGCATCGAGAGCAGCTTGTCGACATCGCTGTTGGACAGGATCAGGGTCATGGGCGGGGCAATTCCAATGGAGCGGATACGGCTTTCCGACTACACTGGTGGCAGACCCGGCAAGAGGACGCAAGTTCGATGACGACAGCGCAGACGGCGACCGCGCAGCAGACGCTCCGCATGGCGCTCGGCGACTATCCCCACACCGCGGCGCTGAAACGAGGTGAGATCACGTCCGACGCGGTGGCGCTCGACTTTGCCGGGCTGACGCCGGTCTACAAATCGTTCGCCGAAATGGTGCGCCACGCCGCCTATGACATCAGCGAGATGGCCATCGTCACCTATCTCCAGGCGAGGTCGCACGGCAAGCCGCTGGTGCTCATGCCCTGCGTGATGCTGGGGCGATTCCAGCACGGCACGCTGCTCTACAATTGCGCGCGCGGGCCGCTCGCCCTGTCCGACCTGCCCGGACGCAGGGTCGGGGTCCGCTCCTACACCCAGACCACCGGGACCTGGCTGCGCGGCCACCTGCAGAACGATTACGGGGTCGACATCGATCGCGTGCGGTGGGTCAATTTCGAGGACGCGCATGTGCTCGAATACCGCGACCCGCCGTTTGTCGAGCGCGCCGGCGCCGACAAGAGCCTGCTGACCATGGTGCAGGACGGCGAGCTCGACGCCGGCATCTTCGGCGCCGAGCTGCCCGACGATCCGCGGCTCAAGAGCCTCATTCCCGACGCCAACGCCGAGGCGCTGCGCTGGAGCGCGCGCCACGGCGTGGTGCCGCTCAATCACATGGTGGTGGTGACCGAAAGCCTGTCGCGCACGCGGCCCGACCTGGTGCGGGAGGTGTTTGCGATGCTGAAGCAGTCGAAGCGGGCGGCCGGCCTGCCCGCGCCGGGCGAGATCGACGTCCATCCGTTCGGGCTCGAAGCCTGCCGGCCGGCGCTGCGGATGATCATCGACTATGCCGTTCAGCAGAAGCTGATCCCGCGCTCGTTCGAGGTCGACGAGCTGTTCGACGACACGACGCGGGCGCTGAGGTGAGGCGCGCCCGGGCGGCCTTGGCATTCATGCAAGGGATTATTGCGATGTCGGCTTGCGCGAGACGTTGGGTTGCCGGGGCGGTTGTCGTGTGGCTGGCCATGGCGGGAGGCTACGCCCAGCCGCAGGACGTTGCGCCGGTCAACAGCGGCGCCAATCCTTACCGCGTGATCCGCGATTGGGCGCGGCTCACGCTCGAACAGCGCCCGTGGGGCGGCTCCAATGGCGTCGCCATCGACCGCGATGGGCGATCCGTGTGGGCGACCGACCGCTGCTCGGCGGGAATCACGCCCGGGCTGGCTGAAGGGCATTCGTATCGGGAGTCTGAAGGACGGCAAGGTGACGATCTTCATGCCGCCGCACAAGACCGCGTCCCCGGACGGGGCCATGGGGAAGGCATCGCCATCGACGCGGCCGGCAATCTCTTTACCGCGGAAGCAACGGTGAGGGGCGTGACGAAGTACGTGAAGGAGTAGGCGTGGACTCAAAAAAAGCGCGATGTCTGCATCGGCGGGCAACGCGGACGCCTTCTGCTCGGATTGGACATTGCCGCTTCTGACCAAGCGCGGACTTAGAAGGTAGCGCTCGCCTGACGTACCTCACTGTCCTTTGATATTTGCCGCCCGAACTATAGGCCACCACTTTTCAATTTCTGCCTTATGTAACTGGCGAAGAAATGCAGGCGTTTGCTGGTCGGGAATTGCGATGTCCTGTCCTAAATGACCTTCCAATTGTTTTCGGACCGTGTCGTCCCGAAGGGCAGTACTTATCGCACTGTTAAGCCGAACGATAATGTTATTGGGCGTCTTTGCGGGCGCCCAGAAACCATGCCAGATCGATGTGTGAAAACCCGGCAAGCCAGCTTCATCCACTGTGGGAATTTCAGGAGCAGACACCATGCGGGTTTGGGAGGTTACCGCATATGGTCGAATTGATGCAGCGCGAACGTGTGGGAAAGCGACACCAGAATTTGCAATCATAAGATTGATGTGACCGGCGATGAGATCCTGTATCGCCGGAGCACCTCCCCGATACGGTACAAACCGGTACTCGATCCCAAGCATTCGATGCAGCAAAACCCCGGCGACATGGGGAGCGCTGCCTGCGCCCGTCGTGCCCTGCACAACCTTTCCTGGATTCTTTTTAATCCAAGCAAGAAGCTCCTTCAAATCCTTTGCCGGTACACTCAAGTTTGACACGATCATTTGCGGATTGTGCGAAATCAGCGCAATCGGCTCTAGGTCTTGCAACAGGTTGTAAGGAATAGGGTAGACCGCGCCGGCCACGACGTGTGTTCCCCAGTGGCCAATTCCAATCGTGTAGCCGTCGGGCGCTGCGCGAACCACCCTGCCAGTGCCGATTGTCCCACCGCCTCCGCCGACATTTTCAATGATGACAGTTTGGCCGAGCGACGTCTTCAGGTGCTCGCCGATACTGCGCGCTATGACATCTGTAGGACCACCAGCAGCGAACGGGACAATTATTGTAATGGGACGGACGGGATATGTTTGCGTCGTTTCTGCTGTAGCCGTGGCGGCAGCAAGCACGCAGGCCAAGAGACCAATCAGGGTTCGCATGCCCGATGCTCCTATTTGTACGCCCTCTGCGGCGCTACGTTAGCTATTGAAGCATTCAGCTGCATAGGGCAATATTTGGCGTACTGTTCTTCAATTCTGAAAAATCGATGGAATGGACCGATCTAAAATTCTTTCTCGCGGTAGCAAGAGCCGGGAGCCTCACAGATGCTTCCAGAGCGTTGCAGACCAGTCCGGCGACGGTGAGCCGCCGCATCGTCGACTTGGAACGCGATCTCGGGGTTCGTCTATTTGACCGGCGTCAAACGGGATATGTGCTTACCTCGACCGGTGAGGTCATCCGAACAAAGGCATTGAAAGTTGAAGAGGCGGCGCTGGCGGTTCAACTGGAAGCTAGGGGACGAGACATCGAGATTGGGGGCAAAGTCCGAGTGGCCACGACCGATGATATCGGGTCGCTCGTAATTGCCCCATATCTTCACGAATTTCGACGCCGTTATCCTAATGTGGCATTAGAAATCGTTGCGCACCAGGAACAGGTCAACCTGACGCGACGGGAAGCAGACATCGCATTACGACCGGCGCGGCCAACCCAAGCAAATTATGTTATTCGACAGGTTGGACAGTGGGAATTGGCTCTATACGCTGCACGCAGCTATGCTGATGCCCATGATCTTCGGCCTGGCATTCGCAATCTTTCCAAGGCCGACATCATCACATGGACAGCGGAAGGTGCGCATTTCAGAGGTGGTCCATGGATGGCCAAATACGCCCGGAATTCCAATCTGGCACTGGGTGCCAGCACAAGGCGCATACACTATGCTGCGTGCAAGGCGGGTGTCGGCGTAGCAATCTTGCCGTGCTTGGCAGCGGATAACGATGGCGACTTGATACAACTTGTGCCGCCTAGACGGGTAGCGTCCATACCACTTTGGTTAGTCGTGCATCGCAATCTTGCCCGCACGCCACGCATACGAGCCGCCATGGAGTTCTTGGCCGACGCTGCTGCGAAAACCCGGAGCCGGACCCTCTAATCAGCGGCAGGGCTTGAGTGTTTCGTTTGGAATATCGGTGGGCCGACGAAGCGTCACTCTACACAGTCGGTGCGCTTTCGTAATTCTGCATTTGCGCCGCTGCCGGGGACAGGCGGACATCCGCGGTGGCTGATCCGAGCACCGCGATTGATGAGGACGCGGTCCGGCAGGGGAGTGACGCCGTTGCGGACAAGCCCAGTAACAACTTTCGATGATGCGTGTGTCGTCGTTCCGCGATTGAGGCGATCCCCGAGCGCCAACGGCGGTCGGCTCCCTCTCCCCAACGGGGAGCGGGAGCGCACCTGTCGTGTGGCAGCGAATTGCGGTCCTCGCGACAGCCGATCGGCACGTATCGGTCTTCGGTGATTCCGGTGCCAGCGCGAATCGAAAACGCCGGCATTCCCAGCTCCCAGCCTTAACCTCAACGCCACGATTTGGTGGCGGGCACGGGGCGCGCTGGCTAGATTTTCCTTGCGGAACCGGCGGTTGGCCTCGCGCCTATCTTAATTATGTCGATAACCGCGTCGACTTTACCCGCGGGCAACCGTTATCCTGTAGGCTATGTCCTTGAGCCGACAGGCGAACAAGAAGACTGCCGAGGCGTTGGGAGACTGCATTGACGGATAGAAGACGGGTACGTCCCGGTACCATTGCACGGGTCCACGGGACGGCTGCATGGCGCGCCGCGCTGCTGGCTGGCGTTGCCGCACTGATTGTCGGACAGGCCGATCCGGCGGATGCGCAGGTCCGCAAGGCCAAGCGCAGCTATTCCCAGTCGAAGAAGGACGTGCCGATCCGGCATCCGTTCGGCGAGAACATGCCGAAGGGACCGCTCCAGCTCGTGGTCGTGATCGGCGACCAGCGCGCCATCCTTTACAGCAACGGAATCCGGGTCGCCGACACCAAGGTGTCGACCGGCACCGCCAGCCACCCGACGCCGACCGGCGTCTTCAGCATCATCCAGAAGAATCGCTGGCATCGCTCGAACCTCTACGGCAATGCGCCGATGTATTACATGCACCGCCTCACCTGGTCCGGGATCGCGCTGCACGAGGGTCACCTGCCGGGATTCGCGGCCTCCCACGGCTGTGTGCGCATGCCGACGGATTTCGTCTCGCGTCTCTGGAACGTGAGCCGGATGGGCATGCGGGTCGTGGTCGTGCGCAACGAGGTTGCCCCGCGCGAATTCTCGCACGCCAAGCTGTTCACGCCGGCGGTGAAGCCTCCCGACAACACGCCGCGCGTGAGCCAGGCGATCGACGGGCTGCGGCCGGCACTGGCGACCGAAGCGCCGGCCCCGCTCATCCGGGTTGCGGAGGCGCAGCCGTCGCCGGCCGAGGCCACCGCATCCGACGCGCCCGAAACCGCGGCAAGCGCGCCGGCTCCGCAAGCGGGCGCGCCGAAAGCGGCGGCGACCGGAACCGCGGGAATCGAGGCGCCGCCGCCTCCCGCCTACGACCAGCCGGTGACAACGTCGTCGGTAACGGCGCCGACCTTGCCGACTTCGGCCGTTCCCGCGCCGACTTCGGCCGTTCCCGCGCCGACTTCTGCCGTGCCGAGTCCGACCGTCGCGCCGGCCCCCGCCGACGTGCCGCCCGCCGTCGCTCCGGCCGCTGTCGTGGCGACCGTCGTTACGGCCGAGCCCGAGAAGCCCGCGGTCGATGCGGACGAGGTGCCGCTGCCGCGGCCGGCGCCGCTGCGCACCCGCGCCGCCGAGCCGAGCAAGCTCAGCGGTCAGGTCGCGGTGTTCATCAGCCGCAAGGAGAAGCGCATCTACATCCGGCACGCGTTCGTGCCGCTGTTCGACATGCCGATCGAGATCGCCAATCCGGACAAGGCGTTCGGCACGCACACCTATACCGCGCTGGAGGTCGCCGACGGCGGCGCGCGCATGCGCTGGAACGTGATCAGCCTGGAACCGGCCGGTCCGCCGCCGGTGCGGGGCCGCAAGGCCGCCCCCAAGGCCTCCGCCAAGAACGCCAAAGGCAAGGCCGTTCAGCAGGTTGCTGCCGCACCGCCGAAGGTTCCGTTCTCGGACGCGGCCGAGGCGCTCGATCGCGTCACCATCCCGCAGGAGGCGCTCGACCGCGTCGGCGAACTGCTCACTCCCGGCTCGTCCCTCATCATTTCCGACGAGGGCCTGGGTCGCGAAACCGGCCGCTACACCGAATTCATCGTCGAGACGCGCCACTAGGACCGGGCCCGGCTGTCGGCAGGCGCCGCCGGTCGAACGCTGTCGGTGCCGGACAACGGCTGCCCCCCGGCGGCCGTTGTTCGCCTGTGGTGACCCGTTCGCCGATCCGCTAGGAAGGGGGACCGCCGGTCCGGGAGCCGCCATGCTGGAAGGCTTTGAACGCAGCGAGATCACGACCTCCGGTGCGCGCATCGTCACCGTCCGCGGCGGCAAGGGGCCGCCGCTGCTGCTGCTGCACGGCAATCCGTTCAATCACCTGTCCTGGCTGAAACTGGCGCCGCGGCTGGCGACCGAATTCACCGTGGTGGCGACCGATCTGCGCGGCTACGGCGATTCCGAGAAGCCGCCGGGGGGGCCGAACCACGTCAACTATTCGTTCCGCGCCATGGCGCAGGATCAGGTCGAGGTGATGCAAGCGCTCGGCTTCGCGCGCTTCTACGCGGCCGGTCATGACCGTGGGGCACGTGTGCTGCACCGCATGTGCCTCGACCACCCCCCATCCGTCGCTCGCGCAGCGATTATCGACATCGTGCCGCAGCATTACCTGTACGCCAACATCTCCAAGGCCTGGGCGACATTCTCGTGGCACTGGTTCTTCAACATCCAGCCCTACGATCTGCCCGAGCGCATGATGGGTGCCGACCCCGACTGGTTCATCAAGAAGAAACTCGCCAAGACCGAGCAGGGCTTGAGCTTCTTCGATCCACGGGCGCTTGCCGACTTCATGCGCTGCTTCCGCAATCCCGAGACGATCCATGCCATCTGCGAGGACTACCGCGCCGGCGCCGGCATCGATCTCGAGATGGACGAGGCCGACTTCAGGGCAGGGCGCAAGATCGAATGTCCGGTTCTGCTATTGTGGGGCGCGACCGGGGGGGTAGGGCGCAACCAGAAATCGATGGAGGTCTGGCCGCGCTACGCCGCCAATATTGTCGCCGGCAAGGCCCTGCCGAGCGGGCATTACGTGAACGAGGAGGCGCCCGAGGAAACCTATGCGGAGCTTCGCGCCTTCTTCCGCGGCGGTGACCTATAGGCGCGGCTGCACGCCTGCGATAGCTTGCCGGCGCGATGAAACAACCCATGGAGCAGCAGAAATCGACGCGGCGGCTGCGGGGCGCCATCGATGCCGCGCGATCGATCTATCGTTTCTGCGACCAGACGATCGGCTGGGGCAGAATCGGGTTTGTCATCAGCATCGGCATTATCGCGATTGCGCTCTACGTTCTGATCAACATCCTGCGCGACATCGAGATCAAGGAGGTCGTGCAGGCGCTGGTGACCACCGAGCCGCGCGAGATCCTGCTGGCCGCAGTGTTCGTCGCCTGCGGCTACTTCACGCTCACTTTCTACGATCTATTTGCGCTACGCACGATCGGGCGGCCGGATGTTCCGTATCGCATCGCCGCGCTTGGCGGATTCACCAGCTATTCGGTCGGGCACAATGTCGGCGCCAGCGTCTTTACCGGCGGTGCGGTGCGCTATCGCATCTATTCGGCCTGGGGACTCGACGCCATCGAGGTCGCAAAGCTTTGCTTCATCGCCGGACTGACCTTCTGGCTCGGGAACGCGACCGTGCTGGGCCTCGGCATCGCCTATGTGCCGGATGCTGCGAGCGCGATCAACCAACTGCCCTCATGGTTCAACCGCAGCCTCGCGATCGCGACGCTGATTGTGCTCTCGCTCTACGTCGTATGGGTCTGGACCGGGCCGCGCGTGGTCGGCCGCGACGGCTGGAAGGTGACGCTCCCGGGCGGACCGCTCACGCTGCTCCAGATCGGGATCGGCATCGTCGATCTCTCGTTCTGCGCCCTGGCGATGTACATGTTGATGCCGGACGAGCCGCACATCGGGTTCGTCACGCTCGCCGTCATTTTTGTGTCGGCGACGCTGCTCGGCTTCGCCAGCCATGCGCCCGGCGGTATTGGCGTCTTCGACGCCGCCATGCTGGTCGCGCTGTGGCAGTACGACAAGGAGGAGCTGCTGGCCGGGCTGCTCCTGTTCAGGCTTCTCTACTACGTTATCCCGTTTGCGCTCTCGCTCCTGACCCTTGGTGTGCGCGAGATCGTGCTGGCGGTCGGGGCGGCGCGCGCTCGCGGACGGCATGGTTCTCCGCCGTCGCCCTGACGGCCGACGACTGCGAACCGAGCATGCCACGCCGGGGCGATTGTCCGGCGGGACGAACCGTATTATTGCGTGGCACCCGAAGGTGGCACGATCCGCATGGCGCTTGCCGACAGCGAATGGCTTCGAAACAGCCGCGTCTTGCAGCGTCTCGTCGCCGCGCGGCTGGCCCTGGGCGCCGCCGCCATCGTGATGGCCACGCTCTGGTTGGTTGGCGCGATTGCTGCGCTTCCGGCGGCCATAGCGTTCTCGCTCATAGCGGCCGCGGTGCTGGTGACCGGAGAGAGCGCTGCCGTTGTGGCATCAAGTGCGATCGTTGCCAACCCTCGTACGCCGGGCGAGGGTTCGGTGGTCCTCGATGCGGTACTGGGCGGGCTGCCGCAACCGATCATCGCGATCGACAGCCAAGGCGGAGTCGTCGCGCTGAATGCGCCGGCAGCAGCGGTTGCGACTGCGATCCGCCGCGGCGAGCCCATTTCGCTCGGCCTGCGCGTTCCCGAGATTCTGGATGCGATCCGTCGGGCGATTGCGAGCAATCTGCCGCAGCGCACCGAGTTCATCGAGCGGGTTCCGGTCGAGCGCTGGTACGAGGCGATTGTGGTGCCGATCTCGTTTGCGGCAGGCAATGGGGGGGCGACCTCGCGGCTGGTGCTGGTCACGCTGGACGACCTGACGCCGCTGCGCCGGGTCGAGGAAATGCGCGCCGATTTTGTCGCCAATGCCAGCCACGAACTGCGGACGCCGCTGGCCGCGCTCTCGGGCTTCATCGAGACGCTCCAGGGCCAGGCGCGCGACGATCCCGAGGCGCGCGCACGATTCCTGTCGATCATGCGGGTGCAGGCCAACCGCATGGCCCGCCTCATCGACGATCTGTTGTCGCTTTCGCGCATCGAGCTCAATGCGCACCTGCGGCCCAGCACGCGGGTCGATCTCCGTGGCATCATCCGGCAGGTTGTCGATGGTCTGCAAACCCTCGCGCGTGACCGCGAAGTGGAGGTCCAGGTGACGGCTTCGGCGGACCGGCTCGAGGTGCTCGGCGACCGCGACGAGTTGCTGCGCGTGTTCGAGAATCTCATCGAAAATGCGCTGAAATATGCCGCGTCGGGCAAGCGCATTGATCTCACCCTCACGGCCGACGCCGCCAAAGGCGAAGCAAGGGTTTCCGTGCGCGATTATGGGCCGGGTATCGCGCCCGAGCACCTGCCGCGCCTGACCGAGCGCTTCTACCGGGTCGATGTTGCCGACAGCCGCGCGCAGGGCGGTACCGGGCTCGGGCTAGCGCTGGTCAAGCACATTCTCAATCGCCACCGCGGACGGCTGACCATCGAGAGTGTTTTCGGAGAGGGGGCGAATTTTATCGCCACCCTGCCGCTGGCCGCCGGCACCGGCGGCGCTGATCGATAATTCAACAATAACATCAGCCGCTTGCTATGTCATCTGGCTGTCACGCGACGGTCATAAAAGCATTGTGCGCGGCCCATACGCGTGGTGACGGCAACGGGTGGGTCCCAAGTGGCACATGCGTCCGCCATGACAGTGAAGGAGAAACCCATGAATGTCATCAACAGCACCAGGGTTGCGTGCATCGCGCTGGTATTGGGGGCCGGAACCGCGCTGGCGCAGCAGCGCATCGTCCATACCGACGGGTCGTCAACGGTCTTTCCGATTACCGAGGCGATGGCGGAGGAGTTCCAGAAGAAGGACAAAGCGACCAAGGTCGTGGTTGGAATGTCCGGCACCGGCGGCGGCTTCAAGAAGTTCTGCCGAGGTGAAACCGACATTTCCAACGCATCGCGCCCGATCCGCTCGGTGGAAGCCGCCGACTGCAAGAAGAACGGAATCCAATTTATCGAGCTTCCGATTGCCATCGATGCGCTGGCGGTGATGGTCAATCCCAAGAACACATGGGCCGGCGAGCTGACGGTTGCGGAATTGCGCAAGATGTGGGAGCCCGCTGCGCAGGGCAAGGTGATGAACTGGAATCAGATTCGCGCCGGCTTTCCGAATCGGCCGCTGCGTCTGTACGGCGCGGGCGTCGATTCGGGCACCTACGACTACTTCACCCTCGCCATCAACGGCAAAGAGCACTCTTCGCGCGGGGACTTTACTGCCTCCGAAGACGATAACGTCCTCGTGCAAGGCATCGCCGGCGATATTAACGCGCTCGGCTTCTTCGGTCTGGCCTACTATCACGAAAATCGCGCGAAGCTGAAAGGCGTGGCAATCAAGCTGAACGACAAGGCGAAGGGTGTGTTGCCCTCGTTCGATACCGCCAAGGATGGCAGCTATCAGCCCCTGTCGCGTCCGATCTTCCTCTATGTGAGGCTCGATGCCGCGCAGAAGAAACCCGAAGTCGCGCGGTTCGTGGAGTTCTACCTCAACAAGGCAAATGCCGCGAAGCTGATTCAGGAAGTCGGCTATGTGCCGCTGCCCCCCGATGCCTATGACTTCGTCCTGCAGCGGTTCCGCGAACGCAGGACTGGCACTGCCTTCACCGGGTCCAAGGTTGGCGTATCGGTCGATGAGCTCCTCAAGCTGCCGCTGACGAACTGAACCAAGGCGACGCTTCAGGCGCTCGTCAACGAAAATCGGGCGGGGCCGAATGGTGCCCCGTCCTCAGGGAGTGGTCGATACCCATGACCGTTAGCAGCAGGGACGACGCACCGCTCCGATACGGCTCGTATGTTGCGGCCAAGTCTTTCCTCAGAAGGCGCGCAATCATTGCCCATGTGATGCGCGTCCTGCTGTTCCTTGCAGCCGCACTGTCGGTCTTCATCACCGGCGCGATCGTTTACATCCTGCTCTACGATACCGTCCTGTTCTTTCAGCAGGTTTCCATCATCAGCTTCCTCACCGATACCGAATGGACGCCGGTGTTCGAAAATCCGAAGTTTGGAATCATCACACTGGTGTCGGGCACCCTGATGACCACTTTTATCGGGCTCCTGTTCGCAGTGCCGGCGGGTACTGTCCTTTCCATCTATCTGAGCGAATTCGCCCGGCCGGTGATGCGCGAGACGATCAAGCCGATCCTTGAGCTCCTTGCCGGGGTTCCGACCGTTGCGTTCGGCTATTTCGCCCTGTTTTTCCTGACCCCAATCTTCCAGATGTTCATTCCCGAGCTCAGGGGATTCAATCTTCTTGTGCCCGGCATCGTGATCGGAATCATGATCCTGCCTTACATCGTCTCTGTTGCCGAGGATGCCATGCGCGCGGTTCCGGATTCGCTGCGCGAAGGCGCCTATGCGTTAGGGTTCACGCGCTTCCAGACAGCCGTCAAGGTCGTCATTCCGGGCGCATTTTCCGGCGTGACGGCCGCATATATTCTCGGGATGTCGCGCGCTGTCGGCGAGACCATGGTTGTCGCGATTGCCGCCGGCCAGCAGGCCAGAATCGCATTCAATCCGCTCGAAGGCGCCGCGACCATCACTGCCTACATCGTCCAGATCAGCCTCGGCGATCTGCCGCACAATTCGCTCGCCTATCTGACGATATTTGCGGCCGGCTTGACGTTGTTCCTCATGACGATGGCGTTCAATCTTCTCGCATTCTGGCTTCGCAGGAAGTACCGGGAAGTCTATTGACTGGACAGGCAATGAGCGACGCAAGAACCGATGATGTGAAGTTCGACGAACAGGCACTCGTTCGCAAAGCGAACCGACAGGATCTGCGCTTCGCGATCGTGGGCTTTGTCGTTCTCGTGCTGGCCATGGCCACCTTGATGGCCCTGGTCATCGACTTCATGATCGATGGAATTCCGCGCATTAGCTGGGAGTTCCTCACCAGCTACCCTTCACGCAGGCCGCAGCAGGCGGGCATCCTGTCGGCCTGGGTAGGAAGCACGCTGGTGATGCTGACGACGGCGGCGCTGGCGGTACCGGTTGGCGTTGCGGCCGGCATCTACCTGGAAGAGTATGCGCCGAAGAACTGGATGACCGACGTCATTGAAATCAATGTCACCAATCTCGCGGGCGTTCCTTCCATCATCTACGGCCTGCTTGCGCTCGGCCTGTTCGTCTACGGGCTGCGGCTCGGGCAGACGGTTCTTGTTGCAGGGCTCACTCTTGCCCTCCTGATCCTGCCGATCATAATCGTAGCGACGCGAGAGGCACTGCGGAGCATTCCGCTTGAAATTCGCGAAGCCGCGTATGGCCTCGGTGCCGATAAATGGCAGGCGATCTGGATGTATCTCCTGCCCGCAGCGCGGCCGGGCATTCTTACGGGTGCGATTGTCGGAATGTCGCGCGCTATCGGTGAGACTGCACCCATCATTACGATCGGGGCGTTGTCGTTTATCGCTTTTCTGCCGCCCGCGCCGGTCAGTGCCAGCTTTCCATTCGTGAGCTTCGACTGGTTGAATTCGCCGTTCACCGTGATGCCGATCCAGATGTTCAACTGGATATCGCGTCCGCAGGCGGGATTTCACGTCGCGGCAGCTGCAACCGGGGTCATCCTGCTGGCGATGACCCTGTTGATGAACGGCCTGGCTATCTACATTCGCTATAGAATTCGCCGAGGTGCCAAGTGAACGTTGCCCAGAGGTTGCACATGGATGCGATGACGGATGCGCCGGGTTCCGCGACGGACAATCCTGCCAAAGCGCTGGAAGGGCCGGTACGCGCACGCATCAACAAACTCAGTTTCTTTTATGGCGAGAAGCAGGCGTTGTTTGACGTGAGCTTCCCGATCTACGATCGCAAGGTCACGGCGATGATCGGGCCTTCAGGCTGCGGCAAGAGCACGCTCCTGCGGGCCATGAACCGCATGCATGATCTGTATGCCGGCAATCGTTACGCGGGCGAGATCATTCTCTATCCTGAAGCGATCAACATCGTATCGAGTCAGGTTGACCCGATGCTGGTGCGGTTGAAGATCGGCATGGTGTTCCAGAAGCCCAATCCGTTTCCAAAGTCGATCTACGACAACGTTGCATCCGGACTTTGGGTTCGGGGGATCAAGAAGAAAGCCGTGGTCGACGAGCGAGTGGAGGCGGTGCTGAAGCAGGCCGCGCTCTGGAACGAGGTGAAGGATCGACTGAGCACCTCGGCCTACGGACTGTCGGGCGGACAGCAGCAGCGGCTCTGCATCGCGCGTGCCCTGGCACCCGAACCCGAAATGATCCTGCTCGACGAACCGACTTCGGCGCTCGATCCGATTGCGACTGCACGCATCGAGGAGCTGGTGTCGGAACTTGCTTCGATGGTGACGATTGTCATCGTCACCCACAACATGCAGCAGGCAGCGAGAATATCCAACTTCACAGCGTTCATGCATCTCGGTCAGATGGCCGAGTTTGCTCCGACCGAGAAGATCTTCACCAATCCCGACGACAAGAGGACGCAGGACTACATCACCGGCCGCTTCGGCTAGCCCTTTCGGCACGTGTCGCGGCAAGGAAGAACACCATGATGAACGAACACACCGCAAAGGCCTTCGACGCCGACCTGCAAGATTTGTCCCGCATGGTTGCCGAGATGGGCGGCCTGGCCGAAAAGCAGATCGCAGAGGCCGTCAATGCGCTCGCCAAGCGCGATATCGACCGCGCCAGGCGCGTGATTGCCGCGGACGCCGCCATCGACGCGCTCCAGCGCGATATCGAGGAGCGGGCAGTGCTGACCATTGCCCGGCGTCAGCCGATGGCGGTCGACCTGCGCGAAATCGTCAGTGCGCTGCGCATCGCCAACGATCTGGAACGCATCGGCGACCTCGCCAAGAACATCGCCAAGCGGGTGGCGCCGGTCACCGTCGACTTCCATCCGCAGAAGCTCATTCGCGGCGTCGAACACATGGCCGCGCTGGTCTTGGGTCAGCTCAAGCAGGTGCTCGACAGCTACGCCGGTCACGATATCGAGAAGGCGCTTGCCGTGTGGAAAGGCGACGAGGAGATCGACGCCATCTGCACCTCGCTGTTCCGCGAGCTGCTGACCTACATGATGGAGGACCCGCGCCACATCACCTTCTGCATCCACCTGATGTTCTCCGCCAAGAACATCGAGCAGATGGGCGACCACGCCACCAACATCGCCGAGACGGTTTATTTCATGGTTCAGGGCCGTGCGATCTCAGACGAGCGGCCCAAGGGCGACACGCTGGCAGCGCTCGCGGCGGAACGCTAGGAGGAGGAACGTGCGCGGATGAATCCCCGCATCCTGATCGTCGAAGACGAAGAGGCCTTGACGCTGCTGCTTCGCTATAACCTCGAAGCCGCCGGCTACGATGTCGATGCCGTCGCGCGCGGCGACGACGCGGATATGCACTTCAAGGAGCATCCGCCCGATCTCGTCATCCTCGACTGGATGCTGCCCGGCCTTTCCGGGATCGAGATTTGCCGCCGGCTGCGCGCCCGGCCGGACACCCAGAAGCTGCCGATCATCATGTTGACGGCGCGCGGCGAGGAGAGCGAGCGCGTTCGCGGGCTGTCGACCGGCGCCGACGACTACATCGTCAAGCCGTTCTCGGTGCCGGAGCTGCTGGCCAGGGTGGGCGCGCTGCTGCGCCGATCTTCACCGGAGCGGGTCGCAGACATCCTGACATTCGGCGAACTGGAGCTCGACCGTGAGAAGAAGCGCGTGTCGCGCGCCGGCCGTGCCATCGATCTCGGGCCGACCGAATTCCGCCTGCTCGAATTCCTGATGGAGCGCCCCGGCCGCGTGTTCTCGCGCGAGCAGCTCCTGGACGGCGTCTGGGGCCGCGACGTCTATATCGACGAGCGCACCGTCGACGTCCATGTCGGCCGGTTGCGCAAGGCGCTCAACCGCGGCTTCCCCGACGACCCGATCCGCACCGTGCGCGGCGCCGGCTACGCGCTCGACGACAAGTTCGTCAAGAAGGGCTGATTCATCCGCGGAACGGCGGCCGGCGGTCGCGCCGCACATTGGCCGGCTGATACGCCACCCGCGAATGATAGGCGCAATAGGGCAGGCCAGTCAGCGACTGGCCGCCGCAGAAGAAGAAGTCCGCGCTGCCCGGATCGCCGATCGGCCAACGGCAGGTCTCCTCGGTGAGCTCCAGGATCGTCCGCCGCTGCCCGATCGGGATGACGTTGTCGAGCAGCTCCG
>Ga0073934_10005817_pt1 | contig 18616 bp, 17 predicted proteins | sample LarsenN4metaG_FD_76834 | JGI IMG/M metagenome (GOLD analysis project Ga0073934, IMG submission 76834) | Hot spring sediment bacterial and archeal communities from British Columbia, Canada, to study Microbial Dark Matter (Phase II) - Larsen... ... | reverse complement strand
GCGGTACTGGCTGCCGGTGGACCAGTACACGGGGGGGATCGAGCACGCGGTGCTGCACCTGCTGTATGTGCGGTTCTGGACGAAGGTGATGCGGGACCTGGGGCTGGTGGACTTCGCCGAACCGATCCGGCGCTTCTACGCCAACGGCCTGATCACGGCGCCCGGGGGCGAGCGGCTGAGCACTTCCCGCGGCACGCTGGTCGTGGCCGATGACCTGGTCCGGACCTACGGGACGGATGCCCTGCGCGCCCACCTGATGTTCTTCGTCCCCTGGGATCAGGGCGGCCCCTGGAGCGATCGCGGGATCGCCGGCATCACCCGGTTCCTGCGCCGGGTGTGGTCCGTCGTGGTCGATCCCGCGCCCCACAAACCGCACGGTGCGAGTGACCCGGCCGAATTGCGGCGGCGCACCCACCGGGTCATCAGGCAGGTCACCGAGGACCTCGAGCGTTTTCGCTTCAACACCGCGCTCGCGGTCCTGATGGAGTTCACCGGATTCCTGAAAGACGTCAGGGGTACCGCCGCAGGGGACGGGCCGGCGTGGCGCGAGGCCGTCCGCACACTCCTGCTCCTGCTGGCGCCTTTCGTCCCCCACCTCGCGGAGGAGTTGTGGGAGGCGATCGGGGAGCCTTACTCCATCCACCGGCAGCCCTGGCCGTCGTACGATCCGGACCTGCTCCAGGTCGAGATGGTAACTCTCGTGGTGCAGGTGAACGGGCGGGTGCGGGATCGGCTCACGGTCCCCTCGAGCACCAGCGACGCGGAAGCCCAGCGCCTGGCCCTGCAGAGCCCGCGGGTCCGGCAGGTGCTGGCCGGCCGGGGCGTCTCCACAGCGATCGTGGTCCCCGGCCGTCTGGTGAATCTGGTGGTGCGGGAGGAGTAGCCGGGAAACTCCCTCCCGTCCGCCGATTCTCCGGTCGGGGCGGAGGCGGGTGCGGCCGGAGGGTAGAATGGAGGGCGACGGGCCGGGGCCGTGGGGCGGCCGGCGCGAGCAGGTCGCGCTTGTGGTGCTGGCCGGGCTCGTCCTCCTCGGCGTGGGGCGGATGGCGCTGCGGCGCGCGGAGGTGGAACCGCTGATCCTCGCATCCCCGACGCCGCAGACATTGGTTGTGCACGTGGCCGGCGAGGTCCTGGTGCCGGGAGTCTACACCCTCCCGCCCGGTTCCCGCTGGTCGGATGCGGTGCGCGCGGCACGGGGAGTCTCCTTTCTGGCCGACTTGAATGCCGTCAACCTGGCCCAACCCCTCCGCGACGGCGACCGCGTCTACATTCCGCGCGTGCCTGAGCCGGTGCTCCCACCGGATGCCGATGGGGCAGCGCCACGGGGCTCCGCTCAACCACGCGGGGGCCGTGCGGCGTCCGTTGATGTAAACGCCGCGACGGTCGCCGACCTGGAGGCGCTGCCCGGCATCGGTCCGGTGCTGGCGGCGCGCATCGTGGAGTACCGGCGGACCCACGGGCGGTTCCAGCGCCCGGAAGATCTGCTCGAGGTGGAAGGGATCGGGCCGCGGCTGCTGGAACGCCTGCGGCCGTTTATCCAGGTCCGCTAGGGGTCGCGGAGTGGACCCGAACCTCGAAGGTCGCCGTTGCGTATTCAGAAGCGGGACAATCAGCAGGGACGCCCTGACCCGGCGCGGGACGGGAGGCCGTACACGGCGGAGGAACTCGCCGCCTACGAGGCGCTCGTCCGGAAGTACGGATCCTACGTGTACAGCATCGCCTACCGGATGAGCGGCAACGACGCCGACGCCAAAGACCTGGCGCAGGAGGCCTTCATCCGTGTCTTTCGGGCTTTCCAGCGGATCGACCCGGCCGCCGCGCTGGAGGCCTGGCTCTACCGGATCGTCTCCAATCTCTACATCGACCTCCTGCGCAAGCACCCGAAGGGGCGGATGGAATCGCTCTCTGCTCCGGTGCGGACGGCGGGGGGAGAGGAGATCCCCCGCGACTGGCCGGCGCCGGCCGGCGACCAGCCGGAGGCGGGCATCGACGCCCAGATGGACGCCACCGTGCAGCGGGCGCTGCTGGCCCTGCCGGCCGACCTGCGCATGGTCGTGGTGTTGAGCGACATCGAAGGCTTTGCCTATGAGGAGATCGCGCGGATGCTGGACGTGCCGCTGGGAACGGTAAAGTCCCGCCTCCACCGGGCGCGCCGGGCGCTGCAGGAACGGCTGGGGCCGCTCTTGGGCCGTGCGCCGCGCGCCGCCGGGCAGGGTGAGGAAGGAGGCCCGCTGGAGAGATGAGTCACCGCCACATCGAACGGCAACTCTCCGCGTACCTCGACCGCGAACTGCCGCCGGATGAGGAGACGGCCGTACGCCGGCACCTCGACGAGTGCGCGCGCTGCCGAGAGGACCTGGCGCAGCTGACGCAGGTGAAGGCGATGCTGGCGGGTCTGCCCGAGCACCCGCTGCCGGAGGCGTTCTGGCCGGACCTGCGCCGGACGCTGGAGCGGGAAGCGTCGCCGGTCGCCCGGGCCGCGCGGTTCTGGCGAATCAGGCCGGCCCTCGCCCTCGCCGTTGCCGCCGTGGTGGTACTGCTCCTGCTGGTCCCGTTCATGCGCGGACAGATCGGGCCGCTGCGCGCGGCGGAGTTCGGCCAGGAGTTGTTCGTTCGCGAGCACGCCGTCGCCGCCGCGTCCGATCCGTTAGTGGACCGGGCCTATCTCGGCCTGCTCGTCACCGACGCCAACCTGGCCATCGTTGGCATCCGGCGGCAGGAGGAGTCGCGATGAGCCCCCGCGTGGCCGCGCTGGCCATCATCGCCACCCTCATCCTGGTCGGGGATCCCCTGAGTGCCGCTGTCCCGCCGCCGGGCGCGCCGTGGCAGGCCTCGGCCGTGCTGCGCAGCATGCTCGCCGCCCCGGGGCTTATCGACTATGAGGGGACCAAGGTCATCACCACCCGGCGGGGCGACCGGGTGGAAACCGTGACGGTCCTGGACGCGCACAAGCGCCCCAATCAAACCCGCCTGGAGTTCCTCTCGCCGGAGGCGCTGGTGGGGCGCGTGGTGGTAGACAACGGCGCCGAGACCTGGCACTACGAGCCGTCGTTGCACATGGCTTTCCAGGGCCCGACGCTCTCCCGTCCGGGAGGGGTGACGGAGACGCTGCGCGCCGTACTCGCGACGGCGCGGGTCGACCTCGCCGGCACCGAAGAGGTGATCGGCCGCCCCGCCTTCGTGCTGGTGCTCTCACTCCGGGGCGGCGGCCGCCGGTTGCTCTGGGTAGATCAGGCGACGGGCGTCCCCCTGCGGGTCGAAGAGCGCGCCGGGGATGAGGCGGTCTATGCCGCCTATTTCACCCGCATCTCCTTCAGCCTGAACCTTCCCGAGACGCTCTTCCGGTTTCGTGCGCCGGCCGGTGCCCGGATCTTCTCGCTGTTTCCTTCGGAGGAAGACGCGCTCACCGTGGAGCAGGTGCAGCGGAGTGTGCGCTTTGCGCTGCGGATGCCCGCGGCGCTCCCCGCGGGGGTGCGGTTCGAACGCGCCGGGGTGGTGCGCTACGGGCCCGTCGGCGCCGCGGTCCTCCGCTACACGGCAGGAGGCGCCCCGCTCTCGGTCTTCCAGGTGCCGCGGCGGCAGATGCCGCAGGCCGCGCGGGCGCCGGCCGGAGAAGTCCTCACCCTGGCCAGCGTGCCCGCGCGTCTGGTGGAGTTCGGGTACTTCCGCATGGTGACCTGGAGCGACGGTTCCCTCCTCATCACCATCGTCGGTGCCCAGCCGCGGAGCGTGCTCCTGGCCCTGGCCGCGCAGTTCGTCCGGAGGTGACCATGCCGCGGGTGTCTCTGGGTGTGATTGTCCTGGCCGCCGTGACGCTGGCGCTGTGGCCCGCGCTGTCCCGCGCGGCCGTGCCTGCGCTTGGCGGGCAGCCGTACACGGTAACCGGAGTGGTGGTGACCGTCCGGGGGACGATCCTGACGCTGCGTCTGGACGCCGGAGGCACGTCCACCTTCCGGTTGATCGTCCCGGGGCTCCAGGCGGACCGGGTGACGCCGGGGACACGGGTGCAGGCCTGGATCTTGCCGGTGGCCGACGGCCTGCCCCTCGTGCTGCGCCTGACCCCGCTCGGGGGCTTTGCGCCGCTGCGTCCGCTCGTGGATGTTGAACCGGGGGCGCTGCGCGGCCTGATCCTGGCCAGAGGCAACGGTAATCTGACGCTGCTGGGCGAGCGCAACGTCCTGTATACGGTCCTCGTCACCGGGACCACCCTGATCCGGGGCGGGGAGCTCGTCCGCGCGGCGATCGTGCAGGTCGTCGGATCCCGCAACTCGGATGGGTCGGTCAGCGCCCGCTCGATCACCGTCCAGTTCGACCCCAAGGGCGCCGTCCGCGCAGCGGGCCGCATCACGATCCTGTGGCGGCCGGCAGGATTCATTTTGTCGAGCGGAACCGTCGTCGGTCTGCAGGAGGACACCTGGATCCTGCGGGGCAGCGCCCGGGGCGACCCGGGGACGCTCACGCCCGGAGTCAGTGTCGTCGTCCTGGGCGTCGGCGTGCCTCCCTACCTCTCCGCCCGCGTCATCGAAATCTCCCTGTAGCCTTACGGACGCGGAGGGCCCGCACCCGCGCGGCGCGAATGTGCCACAGCGCGCGTGCCGGGTCCGAGTGTGCGCGTGGAGGTCCCATGGAACTTGCCGGGTTTCAGCGTCACATCGAAGAGATCTACGGACCCCGGGACCGCCAACGCGGTCTCGATGGGACGTTTCGCCGGCTCGTCGAGGAGGTGGGGGAACTGGCCCGGGCGCTGCGGACCGGTGATCCCCGGGCGCTTCAGGATGAGATCAGCGATGTGCTGGCCTGGACGGTGAGCGTCGCCTCCATGGCCGGTGTCGATGCCGAACGCGCGGCGGCGCGGTATGCTGCTGGATGCCCGAGGTGCGGGCAGAGACCCTGTGTCTGTCCGGCCGAACCGCAGATCACGACGGGGACCGATGTATGACCGTCCGGCGCGTCCTGCTGGCGGTGCTGGTGCCGGCCGCCCTGGCCGCGCCGCTGCGGAGTCCCGTGGCTGAGCCGGCGCAGGGAGCGGTGGTTGACGCGCTGCAGGTGCACCGCGATGCCGTCGTGGTCGACCTGCACGTGGACACGCTGCTGGACCTGGCGGCGGGCAAGCGCAGCCTCGACGACACGGGTGGAAAGGGCCAGGTGGACATTCCGCGCCTGCGGCGGGGCGGGGTCGATGTGCAGGTCTTCGCCGCCTACATCAACCCGCGCGAGGCGGCGCGGGGGCAGGCGCGGGCGCGCGAGTTGGTTGCGGCCTTCCACCGGGCGACGGAGCGGCACACCGACGCGCTGGCGCCCGCCAGGACGGTGGAGGAGATCGCGGCGGCGGAACGCGCCGGCAAGATTGCGGCGGTACTCTCCGTGGAGAATCTGGGCGATGCGATTCAGGATGAAGTCGGGCAGGTAGACTGGCTCTCTGGCCAGGGGATGCGCATCGCCGGGCTGACCTGGAACCCGGCGAATGCGCTGGCGGATGGGGCCCGGGAGACCCGGCACGGCGGGCTGACCCCGCTCGGCCGCCGGGTCGTGGCGCGCCTCCAGGACCTGGGCATCATCGTGGATGTCTCGCACCTCTCCCCGGCGGCCTTCTGGGACGTCCTGAGCTCGACGCGTGGGCCGATTGTCGCCACGCACTCCGATGCCTGGGCCATCCGTCCGCACTACCGGAACCTGACCGACGAGCAACTGCGGGCCCTCGCCGCGCGCGGCGGCGTGGTGGGGATCAACTTCTATCCGGAGTTCCTGGGGGCGGCCACGCTCGAGCAGGTGGTCAAACACATTGACCACATGGTGCGCGTCATGGGCATCGACCATGTGGCGCTGGGGTCCGATTTCGATGGGATCGACAAAGTTCCGCGGGGACTGGAGGACGTCTCGCGGCTGCCCAATTTGACGCGGGCTCTCCTCGCGGCCGGCTACACGCCCGAACAGGTGCGCAAGATTCTCGGCGGCAACGCCCTCCGCGTCTTCCGGAACGTCTGGGGACGGTGAATTCCTTCAGGCCGGGCGCTTCGCGGCCCAGGTGAGCACCGCCTCGCGGACGATCGCAGCGGCCAGGATCACCGTTCGCCCTGACGGATCATAGGGTGGGGCGACCTCCACCACGTCGATTCCCACGACCCGCAGGGGAGCCAGGACGCGCAGGAAGTCCAGAAGTTCGGCGGCGCCGGGGCCCGCCGGCTCCGGGTTGCCGGTGCCCGGGGCCACCGCCGGGTCGAGCACGTCGATGTCGATGGAGAGATAGATCGGACGGCCTTCCAGACGGGCCCACAGACTGCGGCTCACCCGAAGGGAGCGTTCGGTCGCGAGCAGTCCTCCGGCGGCGGCGAACTCCTCGCGAGCGCCCGAGCGGACGCCGAACAAGGCGATTCGGGTCGGATCGAGCGCATCGGCCAGCCGGCGGGTTGTGCAGGCGTGGGACCAGGGCGAACCGTCGTACTCCTCCCGCAGATCCAGGTGCGCGTCGAGGACCACCAGGTGCAGATCCGGATGGCGGGCGGCGAGCGCGCGGACCGCGCCGACACTCACCGTGTGCACGCCGCCGAGGAGCACCGGCAGACCCGGAAGAACCCCGATGGCGCCCGCAACTGCGGTGACCATGGCTTCCGGTGCCAGGCTTTCGACCTGAAGGTCACCATGGTCGAGGAGCACAGCTTCACGGAGATCACCGTCGAGCATCGAGCTGTAGGACTCGATCGACTGCGAAGTCCAGCGGATCGCGGCGGGAGCATACCGCGCGCCGCGGCGGAAGGAAGCGGTAGCATCGTACGGCGCGCCGATGATCGTCGCGGCAGGCTCCACACCCGCAGGCAATGCTGCGCGGGCAGCGAGGAAGAGGCCGGAGTTCGGGGCCAGGGTCAACGGCGATCGGACACGGCGTTACGTCGCCTGCTTGGGCAACAGAACGCAACTCGGTCTAGACCGAGTTCCACCGGACCGGCCCGGAGGACCGAGTTCCCACGCCGCCGGCGTGAATGCCGCAGGACTCATGCGGAATCGGTCCACTGGGCGGGGATGCCCAGGTCGCGGGCGATGAAGGGAGGCAACTCGAAGGCGGCGCGGAGGATGAGCGGCGTCAGGTACTGCAGGCCGAAGCCGGCGGTCCGGCGGACCACCTCCGCCGCGGCAGGGAGGCGCGGTGCGTCCCCGATGGTCCCCAGCGTGAACGACCACAGGACACCGGGATAGGTGGGGACGCTGGCCAGGTAGGTGGCGATGCGCGGGAACGCCGGCTGGAGGTTGGTCCGCACCATGCGGATGAGATCCTGCTGGTAGAGCGGCGAGCCGCTCTGCACGGCGATGAGCCCGCCGGGGGTCAGGCGCCGTCGGGCCGCAGCGTAGAAGGACTCCGCGAACAGGCCCAGGGCGGGGCCCTTCGGGTCGGTCGAGTCCACCAGGATGACGTCGAAACGCTCCGCGGTCTCGGTCATGAAGCGGATCCCGTCCGCGATGACGAGATGCGTCCGCGGATCCTCGAAGGCGCCGCGGGGAACGTCCGGCAGGAACCGGCGCGTCACCTCGATGACCTGCCGGTCGATCTCCACCATCACCGCCGCCTCCAGCGGGTGCTTGAGCGCCTCTTCGAGCAGGCCGCCGTCGCCGCCGCCGACGATCAGGACCCGGCGAGGGGAGGGGTGGGCCAGCAGCGGAACGTGCGCGAGCATCTCGTGGTAGATGAATTCATCCCGCTCCGTGGTCTGGACCGCGTCGTCCAGGATGAGCATGACGCCGAAATCCTGGTTGCGGACCACCCGGATCTCCTGGAAGTCGGAGCGCCCGCGGAACAACTCCGCGCTGACGGCGTAGATCTGGGCGAAACTCGGTCCGCCCATGTCCTGCAGCCACTCCGTCATCGCGACGCCCCGGGGGCCGCGCCATCGACCTCGGGCCAGAGCAGCGCCAGGGCCACGACACAGCCCGTGTGCTCGACGAGGTGCTCCCGGACGGCGACGGCCACCTCCGCCAGCTGGAGCCCGCGCATCTGGAACGCTTCTGCGACCATGTGCCGGACGATGGTCTCGGCGTTTTCCGCGGTTCCGGTGTGAGAGTATTCCATGATCACGCCGTGGCTGCCGCGGCTCGTGCCCACGGCCAGCGCCGCGGCAATCCGCTCCCCGGGTGTATGACCAACAATGGAGGAGAACACGGCGGGCACCAGCATACCGGGCGTCAGTCGTGGCAGGGGAACGATGCGCGCCTCCGCGGGCATGATGCTGCTGACCTTGATGAAGTTCAGGTTGGCGACGCCGGCGTCCAGGAGGGCCCGGTCGAAGGCGTTCAACTCGGTCATGCCCTCGCCCGCGCCCGCCACCAGACTTACCGCTTTGGGCAGGTCCCACATCGCGCGCCTCCTTCAAGGTGAACGATTCGCCGCGTGGTTCGAACCAACGCTGCGCCGGAGGTCTGTGGTCAACGCCTTCATTTAGGGCATGAGGGATTGGCGCGTCAAGGGCGAACCTAACGGTCGGGGGTATGAGGTACCAGGTTCTGGCGCAGGCCTACGCTGCGATCGAAGCCACCACGTCCCGGCTGCGGATGACCCATCTCCTGGCCGATCTCTTCCGCCAGACGCCGCGGTCTCTGCTGGGGCGCGTGGTCTACCTGACTCAGGGCAAACTCTACCCCGACTTCGCCGGGATCGAGATCGGTGTCGCCGAGAAACTGGCCGTCCGCGCGGTGGCGCAGGCGGTCGGTGCCGCGGAAAGCGCGGTGGCGCGGCGGCTGGCCCGCGCCGGGGATCTGGGCACGGTGGCGGAGAGCCAGCTGTCTTCGCGGAAGCGGACCCGACCGACGCTCACGATCGACCGGGTCTTCCGCGACCTGGATCGGGCCGCCCGGGCGAGCGGGACGGGCGCGCAGAGCACCCGGCTGGACGCCGTGGCCGGCCTGGTGCGGCAGGCCACGCCCCTGGAGGCCCGCTACCTGCTGCGCACCGTCACCGGCAAACTACGGCTGGGCGTCGGGGATGCGACCGTGCTGGACGCCCTGGCCGAGGTCTTCGGGGGCGGCAGGGCGGCGCGCCCCGACGCTGAGCGCGCCTACAATCTGACGTCGGATCTCGGTTTCGTCGCCGAGCAGATGGCCCGCGGCGGCCGGCGGGCGCTCGCACGGGTCTCCGTCGTGGTGGGCAAACCCATCCGCCCGATGCTGGCGGAGCGCCTCGGGGATGCGCCGGAGATCCTGGCCAAACTCGGCGGGCGGTGCATCGCCGAGTTCAAATACGACGGCGAGCGGCTGCAGATTCACAAGAGCGCTTCGCGCATCGAGCTGTACTCCCGCCGGCTGGAGCGGATCACCGCGCAGTATCCCGATGTCGTCGCTCTGGTCCGCAACCATCTGCGGGCGCGCGAGGCGATCATCGAGGGCGAGGTCGTGGCGATCGATCCGGCCAGCGGCGACCTCCGCTCCTTCCAGGAGTTGATGCCCCGACGTCGGAAATACGGGATCGCCGAGGCGGCCGAAGCCATTCCGACGGCCGTCTTCGTCTTCGACGCACTCTACCTGAACGGCCGCGACCTCACCCGGGAGCCGTACGCCGCCCGCCAGGCCGCGCTGCGGCGGGTCCTGCGTCCCCGCGACCGGTTCGGCCTGACGCGGTCCCGCGAGGTGCACGACGCGCAGGCACTGCAGGCCTTCTTTGAGGAAGCCATCAGCGAGGGCTGCGAAGGCTTGATCTGCAAGGCCACCGGCGGGGCGTACCAGGCCGGGGCGCGGGGGTGGCTCTGGATCAAGTTCAAGCGAGAGTACCGTGCGGAGATGAGCGAACCCGTGGATCTGGCCGTAGTGGGCGCCTTCCACGGGCGCGGCCGCCGCGCCGGCGCCTACGGCGCCTTTCTCATGGCCGCGTATGATCCCAGGTCGGACCGGTTCTTCACCGTGTGCAAGTGCGGCTCGGGGTTCAGTGATCGCGACCTGGCCGCGCTGCCGCGCCGGCTGCGGGAGCATATCCGTCCCGCGGCCGATCCGCGCGTCGCCTCGCGGCTGGTCCCCGACGTCTGGTGCACCCCCGCCCTGGTCCTGGAGATCGTCGGCGCCGAGATCACTCTGAGCCCGGTGCATACGGCGGGCCGTGATCGGTTCCGGGCGGGCAGCGGTCTGGCGATCCGCTTCCCACGCTTCACGGGGCGGTACCGTGACGATAAGGGACCCCAGGATACGACCACGGTCGCGGAGATCGCGGACATGTACCGGCGGCGGCTCCGGCGGACGGCGTGAACGGAACCCGCCTCAGCGCTGTCGTCCTCCTCGTCCTGGCGGCGGCCTGGCCGGCCTCCGCCGACGGGACATTCGCCTTCGGCGCATCCGGCGCCGGATCGCCGTCGTTCGCCGCGCTGCGGCAGGGCGGGGCGCAGGCGGTCAAGATCGTCGCCGACTGGAGTGCCATCGAATCGACGCGCGGCCGGTGGGCCTGGCAGGACCTGGACGCGGCGGTGGCGGCGGCGCGCCGGGAAGGGCTCCAGCCGGTCGTCGTGCTGGCCTATACGCCGGTCTGGGCCTCGCTGGCAACCGGCGACGACGCGCGCAACCCGCTGGTCGCCACGCGGCTCCCGCCGCGGAACCTGGCCGACTGGGAACGCTTCGCCGGCGAGGCGGTCCGCCGCTACCGGGACACCGTCAAGGACTGGCAGGTCTGGACGGTCGCGGCGCTGCCGCACTTCCGCGGGACCGCCTCAGAGTACCTGAACCTGTTGCGGGCCGCCCGGCGGGCCTCCGCGACCGCCGATCGCGGCAGCCGGCTGGTCGTGGCGTCTCCCCCCGGGTTCGACCTGATCCACGTGCAGCGGGTCCTTGCCGCGGCGCCGGATGCCGTCTCGGCCATCTCGCTCGGGCCGGCCGGGCTGGCGCCGGAACAATGGCTGCGTCCGCTGGCGGCGCTGCGCACCCGCGTGCTGGCGCGGGCCGATCGGCCGCTGTGGCTCGAGTGGGCGCCCGACCGCCGGGATCCGTCCGCGGCTCTCGTGCGCGCGGCGGCGCTGGCCCGCGCCACCGGTGTGGCGCGCCTCTTTCTCGCGGATGGCCGGCCGCTGGAGCCGGCGGCGCGCAGCCTGCTCGCGGGCATCGACCCGCTGTCCTTCACCGGGTTCCTGATCCGCGAACCGGGCGTCGTCGCCCTGGTCTTCGGCGCGGGCGAAGGCGCGGCGCTGATCGCCTGGCGCAGCGACGGGACCGCCACCCTCGACGTCCCCGTGCTGCCCGGAGCCCGGATCTTATCACCGGGGGGCGGAGCCGCCGTCCCGGCGCCGGAGGGCCAGGCGACGCTCCAGGTGGGACCCACCCCGGTCCTGATCACCGGCCTCGCGCCGTCTCTCGTGGAGGAGGCGCGGGGGACGATCCAGCAGCGCGGATCCGTCCTACCGGTGCTCCCGCCAGAGCGCGACTTTTCCGGGGCGGCGGAGGTGAGCCTGCGCCTCGGCCGGGAGAGCGTGGAGCGGGGCCTCACGCTGGTGCGCGCCGCCCGCAACGCCCCGCTGGAGATCGTCGAGGTGAACGGTGAGCCCGCCGCGCGGGTGGCCGCAGGAGCGGACGCGGCCTTTCTGTACTTCGATATCGACGACTCCTTTCTGTTCTTCAACGATCAGCGCTTCGACGTGCTGGTGACCGTCGAGGTCTTCGGCGCCCGCGCCGCGCAGAGCTTCGGGTTCAACCTGTTCTACGACGCGCGCAGCGGCTACCGCTTCACCCCCTGGCAGTGGGTGGAGCCGAAGGACGGGTGGGTCACCCCGGCCTTCCGCCTGGAGGACGCCAACCTGGCCAACACGGCGGGGTGGGATCTGGCCATTAACCTGGGCGCCAACCGCCGCGAAGACCTGCTCCTGCGCTCCCTCCTGGTCCGGAAGGTTGCCCGCTAGGGCCCGTCGAACCATCGCCACCAAGCCGCTTTTCCGGAATCGGGTCTGCGCCCGATGCTCTCAGCACACCGACGGAGTAGCCGGGAAGAAACATACTTAAGCTGCGAGACGATCATCCGGGCGGACGCCAGCGCGCGTCAGAAGGGGGGAGATGCGTGAAAGGCTGGGCGAGGTCTTTCGGGATTGTTCTGGGGTTGCTGCTGCTTGTTGCCATCGTGCCCGTCGGCGCCCAGGTGCCGGCGATTCCCGCCACCATCAAGGTCGGAGCCCTCTTCGACCTCACCGGCATCACCTCTGATGTTGGGAAGGACTACAGCGTGGGGGTCCTGGACCACGTCCGCTACATCAACGAGGTCCAGGGCGGAATCCGGGGCAAGGTGAAGATCGACCTCGTCTGGTCGGACTACGGCTACCGCATCCCCGACGCCGTGGCCCTCTACCGCAAATATGTGGGCGTGGATAAGGTGCAGGCCATCGTCGGGTGGGGGACGGGCGACACCGAGGCGATGAAGGAACTGATTACTACCGACCAGATTCCGTATATCTCGGCGTCGTACTCCTCGCACCTGAACGACCCGTCGAAGACTCCCTACAACTTCTACCCCGTGTCCTCCTACTCGGACCAGATCCGGGCCGTGCTGAAGTTCGCCCGGGACCTGGCGCAGCGGGACGGGATCCAAAAGCCCAAGTTCGTCTTCATCTACCCGTCCACCGGGTACGGCAAGGCGCCGATTCCCGCGGGGCAGGCCTATGCCAAGGAACTCGGGTTCGATGTCGGTCCCGACCAGATCGTGGAGGGCGGCGCGCTGGAGGCCCGCGCCCAGGTGGCCGCGGTCCGGACGTTCGGTGCCGACTTCGCCTGGTTCGGGGGCACTACCAACTCCGCCTCGATCACCGTGCGGGATGCCCGCCAGGCCGGCCTGAGGACCCGGTTCTTCGTCAACGTCTGGGGCTTCGATGAAAGCATGATCCGCTTGATCGGGGCGACGGCCGAGGGCGTCTACGGCAGCACGCCGCACGCCTACTACGGGGAGCCCGTGCCCGGCATGCGCACCCTCTTCGACGTCTACCGGCGGTTCCAGGGCAAGGAGGTCCCGCAGTTCGATTGGGGGACGACCAAGACCCCCTACATCGCTTCGTATATCCGGGGCTGGCTCAACGTCTACATGCTGCGGAAGGCCCTCGAGCTCATGGTCGACAACTGGGCCTCCTACCGGAGCTTCGAGGGATTCCAGATCCGCTCGGCGCTGGAGCTGCTCAGGAACTGGGATCCGGACGGACTGGCTCCGCCGGTCACCGTGACCCGTGAGGACCACCGGCCCTCCACGACCACGCGGATCGTGCAGATCCGGAACGGCCGGATGCAGATCGTCCAGGTGGTCACGGTGGAGAAGCGGAAGGAGTGGATGGGCTTCTAGGCCACCCGTCCGCGTGCTGACTCTCAACAACATCGAGGTCGTCTTCTGGGGGACCATCCTGGTACTGAAGGGGGTCTCCCTGCACGTGCCCGCCGGAAGCATCACGGCGCTCATCGGCGCCAACGGGGCCGGCAAGACCACGACGCTCAAGGCGATCTCCGGTTTGGTGCGCCTGGAGCGCGGCGAGGTCGCCCGCGGGTCGATCGAGTTCGCGGGGGAGCGCATCGAGAACCGCCTGCCCGAGGAGATCGCCCGCCATGGAATCGTGATGGTGCGGGAGGGCCGCCGTTTGTTCGAAGAGTTGAACACGGAAGAGAACCTGCTGGTGGGGGCGGCCCTCCACCCGCGCGGGACGCGTCAGGCCATCGACCTGGTCTACACCTACTTCCCTCGCCTCAAGCAGCGGCGGCGGGTGCGGGCCGGCTACCTCTCCGGGGGCGAGCAGCAGATGCTGGCCATCGGCTGCGCCATGATGGCCCGACCGAAACTCCTCCTACTGGACGAGCCCAGCCTGGGCCTGGCGCCGCTGGTGGCCCAGGAGATCTTCGGCCTGGTCCAGCGCCTCAATCAGGAAGAGGGCATCACCATCTTCCTGGTGGAGCAGAACGCCCGGATGGCCCTGCAGCTGGCGTCGTACGGGTACGTCATGGAGAACGGGAAGATCGTCCTGGACGGACCGGCGGAGCGGCTGCGGGAGGACGCCGACGTCAAAGAGTTCTACCTGGGGATGAGCAAGAGCGGGCGGCGGTCCTTCACCGAGGTTAAGAGTTACACCCGTCGCAAGCGCTGGCTGGCCTGACCGTCACACCTCATTCTGCGACCACGGTGCCGCGACGACGTCGAGCGTCCCCTCGCGGACGGTGACCTCCCACCGGGACGCTCCGCCCTCTCGCCACGTTTCCAGGTCGAAGACCGCATCCCCCACCGCGAGCCCCGTGAGCTTCAGCCGCGGCAGCCATTCCGGGAGGGTCGGGTCGACGAAGAGGCGACGCCTCGGGGCGTCCGCCCGCAGGCCCAGCATCATCTGCAGGAGAGCGAACACGGAGCCGGCCGCCCACCCCTGGGGCGCGTTGGCCCAGAGGTACTGCACGGGGAAGGAGTGCGCTTCCCGATCCAGCCCGGCGAAGAGTTCGGGCAGCCGGTATCCCTGGAAGTGGGCAGCCGCTTCCAGGATACCGCCGGCGACCTGCAGCGCCTGGTCGACCAGGCCGTAGCGCTTCATCCCCCAGGCGATCAGGCCGTTGTCGTGCGGCCAGACCGCGCCGACCTGGTAGCCGAAGGGGTTGAAGGCCGGGTGGCGGCGGGAGAGCGTCCGGATTCCCCAGCCGGAGAACATATCCGGCGCCATCAGCCGGGCGGCCACGCTGCGGGCCTGTGCCGGTGGCGCGATTCCTGACCAGAGGGCGTGCCCGGCGTTGCTGACGACGCTGCGGACGGGGCGTTTGCCCCCGTCCAGGGCGAAGTAGAAGGTCCCCTCCTCCGGCCACCAGAAAGCCTCGGCAAACCGCTCCCGCAGCGCTGCGGCGTCCCGCCGCAGCCGCGCGGCCTCCACGGGCCGGCCCAGCTCCTCATAGAGCGCGGCCATCCGCCGCTTAGCATCATAGGCGTAGCCCTGGAGTTCGACCAGGGCCACCGGAGGCAGCACGTCGCTTCCGTCGGCATGCACGACCGCATCGCCGGAGTCCTTCCACCCCTGATGCGTGATGCCCTTGGGCGACCGGCGGCGGTACTCCTGGAAGCCGTCCCCGTCCAGGTCCCCGTCCGCGTCGATCCAGGCGAGCGCGCGCTCGGCGACCGGCAGGAGCTCCCCGACCAGGGCCCGATCGCCGAGCCAGCAATAGGTCTCGTGAAGCGCGACCAGGTAGAGCAGGGTGGCGTCCGCCGTCCCGTAGTACGGGGTATGGGGGATCTCCTGGAAGCGGGCCAGTTCCCCGTGGCGGACCTCGTGCAGGATCTTGCCGGGCCGGGCGTCCCGCCAGTCGTCCGTCTCCCGGGCCTGCAGCGCTCCCAGCTCGCGCAGGACACCCGGCGCGTATTGAGCGGTCACGGGCAGGGTCTGCAGGCTGATGATCAGGCTGTCCCGGCCGAACAACGTGGCGAACCAGGGGATGCCCGCGGCGACCACGCAGTGCTCCACGGCGGAGTCGTCGGCGGTGAGGCGCAGCAGCGTCAGGTCCTCGACCGCCTGGCGGTAGGTGTGGCGCAGGTCGTCATGCGGAGTGTCGCACACCGCGAAGGCGCCGAACCACTGCCTCCGGCGCTCTTCCAGTTCCTCCAGCAGCGTCGCGCCGCAGTCCGCGGGAACCTCCAGCGATCGCCCGTCCAGGAGGGGGATGAGGTGCACGCAGGCTCGCCACTGCGAGCGGGGCGGCAGCGTGGGTTCGAAGATGACCCGCGGCGGGGCCACGTCCGGCGGGGCATCCGCGCGGGCGACGCCCAGGATCAGCCCCCGGGTGAAGCCCTCGCGTTCGTAGAGCCAGCGGATCTCCCCCGGCGCGCTCCTCGTCTGGATCGTGCGGCGGTGCGGCATCTCCAGGCCGCGGATCTCAAAGAGGTCGGCGAAGTCGCACTCGGCCTCCAGGACCAGGGGAAAGGTGACCGGGCGCGGGCCGTAATTATCCAGCGTCAGATCGTCGTGGACCCCGCCGCGCAGGGTGCGGTGCAGGCGCAAGGCCAGCAACCCCTCGCGGATTCGTCCTTCGGGAGCGTCGAACTCGGGGTTGACGGCGATGAATTCGGCGGCGTAGTGGGTCAGCAGCGCCGACGCGACGGGCAGCCAGGGGCGGTGGGCCAGCCGCAGCCGGTACGTGGAGAGCAGCCGGGTGTCGCCCACGAAGAAGCCGTGGTCCTCGCCGGGCTCGACCTCCCCCTCCGGGGAGGAGACGAAGAGACTCGAACCCTCGACCAGGGCGATACGCGGTGGCCCAAGCTGGAGGCGCGGGGGCATGCTCAGGCGGTGAGGCGGGCCGGGCCCCGGGTGAGCACGGCCTGGTAGACACCCTCGTATTCTGCCGTCATGCGCCGGGCGCTGAAACGCTCCTCCACGTGCCGCCGGCAGGCCTCGCGGGAGATCTGGGGGATGCGGCCCACCGCCTCGATCATCTCCCGCAGCGTGCGGCAGATGAACCCGGTGACGCCTGGCACCACGATCTCCGGTACCGCCCCGCAGTCGGCGGCGATGACCGGCGTACCCGTTGCCAGCGCCTCGATCATGGTGATGCCGAACGGCTCGGGCCAGTCGATAGGAAAGAGGTAGGCGTACGCTCCGCCCAACAACTCGTCCTTGGCCCGTTCGTCCACCTCCCCGACGAACTCCACCAACGGGTGGGTGAGCAGCGGCCGCACGGCGTGGTGGAAGTACTCGCGGTCGGCCGGATCGACCTTGGCCGCGATCTTCAGGGGCATGTCCACGGCGCGGGCGATCTCGATGGCCCGGTCGGGCCGCTTCTCCGGTGAGATGCGTCCCAGGAAGACCAGGTAGGCTCCCGGCTCGCGGCGCAGGGTGAAGTGCTCGGGGACGATGCCGTTGTAAACGGTGGCCACCCAGGTGGCCTGGGGGAGGTGTTGTCGCTGGGCCTGACTGATGGACACCAGGGGGATCCCCGGGAAGTAATCATGCACGCGACGCACCTCCGGGAGGTCGAGGCGCCCGTGCAGGGTGGTGACGGTAGGGGTGGGGCTGAGCCGGGCGAAGGGGAAGGCGAAGTAGTCGGCGTGGTTGTGGATGATGTCGAACTCGCCGGCCCGTTCGTAGACCATGCCCAGCTCGATGGTGGTGAAGGCGAGGGCATCGTGGATCCGTTCGTCCAGGCGCAGCCCGCGCTCGCAGATCGGGACCAGCCGGGCGGAGGTCTGGCTGTCGCCGCTGGCAAAGAGCGTGACCGCGTGACCGCGGCGCACCAGTTCCTCGGTGAGGCCGTAGACGACCCGCTCCGTGCCGCCGTACATCTTCGGCGGTACGCTCTCGTAGAGCGGTGCGATCTGGGCGATACGCATCGGGCTTCCCCCCACCCGCAGCGGAGAACATCAGGAGAAGGCCCCTCCCCGAGGCCTCCCCGCGCACCATTGTAGCGCCGCGGCCTAATAGGTGAAGGGCCAGAGGTCCAGGTACCGTTTGAACTTCCGCAGCAGCATCGCCAGGCCGCCGGGTTCCCAGATCAGCAGGCCGATGAGCAGGGCGCCGAAGACGATCTCGCGGACCGAGACGGCCGCCCGGCTGAACGCCGGGAACCAGTCCAGCAGCAGCGGCTGGACGAGCTTGAGCCCCTGGTTGAGCAGGATCACGAACGCAGCGCCCAGGTGCGGGCCCCAGATGCTGGTCAGCCCGCCGATGACGATCATCGCCACGTAGTCGATGGATTGAATGATCGTGAAGTGCTCCGCGGTGATCACCTTGTTGTAGTGGGCGAAGAGGCTGCCGGCGATCCCCCCGTAGAAGGCGGCCAGGGCGAAGGCCAGGGTCTTGTAATAGAGGAGATTGATCCCCAGCACCTGCGCAGCATAGTCCCGGTCGCGCACCGCCATCAGGGCCAGCCCCACCCGGCCCCGCATGAGATTGGCGGCGAAGACGCCGGCGGCGAGCCAGATGGGGAGCAGGAGGTAGTAGAATTGCGTCTCGGTACGGATCCGGTAGCCGCCGAAGGCGACCGCGGGGACGACGTTGCCGCCGGTTCCCCCCACCGTGCGGACGATCACATACTCGGTGATGAACTGAAAGGCCAGCGTGGCGATCGCCAGGTATAATCCCTTGATGCGCAGCGACGGCAGGCCGACCACGGCGCCAAAGCCGAAGGCCACGATGCCGGCCAGGGGCAGCGCCGCGATGAAAGGAAGTCCCAGTCGGGTGGTGGCGAGCCAGGACGTGTACGCCCCGACGGCCATGAAGGCCGCGTGCCCCAGGGAGATCTGCCCGGCGAATCCGGTCAGCAGCGAGAGGCCGACGGCCCCTACCGCATAGATACCCACGGTGTTCAGCAGAAACAGGTAGCGGCCCAGGCGCGGCACCCAGGGAACCAGCAGGAGTAGGGCGATGAGGATCAGGAAGCCGACCCGGTGGAACCGGATGTCCAGGATCGCCAGGTCGCGGGCGTAGGAGGTCTTGAAGTCGCCGGCGGGACGGATACTCATGCCGTGCGGAGCGGCGCCTCTCCCGCGGCGGGGACCACGGGTTTTCCATTCTTATAAAAGAGCTCTCCGTCCACGGTAATCTCGCCCGCGGACATATCGCAGAGCATGTCCCAGTGCAGGCCGGATTCATTGACGCCGCCGGTCTCCGGGTAGGTGGAGCCCATCGCCAGGTGGATGGTGCCCCCGATCTTTTCGTCGAAGAGCATGTTCTTCGTGAAG
>Ga0073934_10005816_pt1 | contig 18619 bp, 15 predicted proteins | sample LarsenN4metaG_FD_76834 | JGI IMG/M metagenome (GOLD analysis project Ga0073934, IMG submission 76834) | Hot spring sediment bacterial and archeal communities from British Columbia, Canada, to study Microbial Dark Matter (Phase II) - Larsen... ... | reverse complement strand
TTGAAGGATTCATCCAGATGAACTTTACCAAGGACTCCTACCTAGTCCCTTTCATTTTGATTCATAGAACCCCTCCCTTCCGGTCGTGGCTCAGAGGCGTAGGTGATGCAAGTCGTCAGGGTCACGCCCGTGAGGGAGGGGTTGATCAGAATGAACGGGACGATGTATTATCTGCTGCCTGCTGCTCGCTGCCTGCTGCCTACTGAATTATGGGGATCCGTAAAGCAGTTTTTCCGGCGGCAGGTCTGGGTACACGATTCCTTCCGGCTACCAAGGCGCAACCTAAAGAGATGCTTCCGGTCGTGGATAAACCCACGATCCAATACGTCGTTGAAGAGGCCGTTGCGGCAGGCATTGAAGATATCGTCATTATCACAGGCCGTGGTAAACGGGCTATCGAAGATCATTTTGACGTATCCTTTGAGCTCGAGTATAATTTGCGCAATAAGGGAAAGTTCGATGAACTGAAGGAGATCCAGCATATCTCCGATATGCTGACCATATGTTACGTGCGGCAGAAACAGCCCCTGGGATTGGGCCATGCGATTTTAACCGCCCGGGATATTATCGGTGAAGAACCCTTTGCCGTTCTATTGGGGGATGATATCATCTATTCCAAGTCCCCCTGTATTAAACAACTCATTGAGGTCTACGATCGGTACAACTGCTCGGTGGTGGCGGTCCGTCGGGTCGATAAGAAAGAAATTCAGAGCTACGGGGTCATCGATTCTAAAGAGGTGGAGCCCCGGATTTACAGGGTCTTGGATATGGTGGAAAAACCCGCCCCTGAAGAAGCTCCTTCAAATCTGGCCATCATGGGAAGGTATATTTTAACTCCGCAAATCTTCGATATGCTTGCCACCGTTAAACCGGATCAGCGAGGAGAAATTCAGCTCACCGATGGGTTGAAAGCGCTCCTGGAAAAACAGGTGGTTTACGGATATGAATTCGAAGGCGTTCGTTACGATACGGGAAATAAATTGGGGTTTTTAATCGCCACCATCGAGTTTGCCCTGCGGAAAAAGGATCTGGGCGATGATTTTAGAGAATATCTCCAAAGCCTGGATTTAACCCACAGTTGGGTAGAACCCCAGCCATAGATAGTCAATGGAGGAATGAGGAACGATGCTTGATGAATGAAAAGCCCCTTCAGTCCATCCTTCCCCGTTCATCCTTTCCTTTGATGCTCGTCGTCTTATTGGGACCTACCGGGGTGGGTAAAACCGAGGTCGCTCTGGAGCTGGCTCAGCGGTTGAAAACGGAGATCCTCAGTGCGGATTCCAGACAGGTTTATAAATATATGGATATCGGTACCGCTAAACCCACGCAGAAGGAGCAAGAGCTTGTCAGGCACCATCTGATCGATCTCATTGAGCCAGACCAGGTTTACTCGGCGGCTGCCTACGCCCGGGATGCCGAACCCCTGATCCAGAAAGCTTATGCCCGCGGACAAATTCCCTTCTTGGTCGGAGGCACCGGCTTATACCTCCGCGCAGTTACAGAAGGGATCTTTGAAGGGCCCGGCGCGGACCCCAATTTTCGGGAAGAAATGGATCGTTGGGCTCGCCTCTATGGAAATCCCTATCTCCATCGGAAACTTCAAGAGGTGGACCCGCAAACCGCGGCCCGGATTCATAAAAATGACCGGGCCCGAATTATACGGGCCCTGGAAGTGTATCATCTGACCGGTCAGCCGCTCTCCGATTATCATAAACAAAGCTCCTGGGGACGATTGCGCTATCTCACCTGCTTTTTAGGGCTGACCCGGCAACGGGATGAACTCTACCATCGCATTAACCGGCGTGTGGAAGAGATGGTCGCCCAGGGTTTTGTCGAAGAAGTTAAGAAGTTACTGGACAGGGGCTACGGCCCGGAACTGAACTCTATGCAATCTCTGGGTTATAAGCAGATGGCCGAGTTCATCTTGCAAGGAGGGAATTTAGACAAAGTTATTGAAACCATTCAAAAAGAGACGCGGCGTTATGCCAAACGCCAACTCACCTGGTTTCGGCAGAATCACGCCATTCACTGGATTCACCTATCAAGCTCTCAGACACCCTCAGAAATCGCGCAACAATGCTTTACCTTTATAGAATCCTTTTATTCTAAAGTTAAACCTAAGGACTTTAAAAACTCGATATCCAACTGATCCAGCTCGAACGTAATCGGCTGGCTAGACGGCTCGAATCCGTCTTCTCGCGACGGGCTCATTTCCTCCTCTGCCAAATTTTCCTCCACGTCAGATTCGTCCTGAGAATCTTCTTTTTTATGAAGGAGAATCCCGGAGAAGACCGATAAGACGATCTCATAACCCTCTTGCTCGGCCAACTCTAAGGCCTCAGAGAGCTCTGGTGAATCTTTTAAACTATTCTGAATGGCCTCCGTGATCATCTGGATGATCCTGTTTCGGATTTCCTCATCTTCCATTACCGCATAATACGTGCATACATGAACGCAGGTTCATCGAGCTTCCCATCAGCTTCGCCCTGCCCTCATGCACTCAAGCATTGATGAATTAATTAGCCCTTAAAAACCGCCTTTCTCGAATCCTCCACAAGGTTTTCGTGGGAACCCACGGTATGGACTTCAATCTGAACAGAGCCTTCCCTCTCCGTCCTAGTTCCGTCGTACGCCTGGCAAAAACCTTTCCTAAAAAAATACCTTTCCACCTTAAAAAGATCAAGGAAAAAATCCGGAAAACGTCCACCTTCTGATAACTGATAAATGCAAAATAAGTACCAGCTCGGGGAGAAAATCCCGATTTTTTAAAATCCTACCCCCCTTCGCCCTACCCCTCGTGCAGAAACCTTCCTTGCAGGGGTCTGAGGGCGGCCCGCGCCCGGCGCGACGCAAAGGGGAACGCGGCCTTCCGTTTTTTGTACGATCCTTTCGGCGAAGGGGTGTAGGAAGGACTCCGGCACGTATCGCCAGGGGTCTCGGACGTTTCCTGGATTAAGTTACGGAGGGCGTTCTATCTTCTTCTGCACCATCGGCCCAGACAGCCTTTTAACCCCGTCCCACCCCGAGCGCATCCGCCACCCGATTGATATAGTTAAACCACGCTGCGATCAAGGTGATTTGCAGGATTGCCTGATCGTTAAAGCCGGCGGCGCGCAGCCGTTCATGGTCCCGGGGTGTGATTTGCGTCGCATCCTTCGTTATCTGCACCACATACTCCAGCATCACGCGATCCTGCTCGCTGATCGGCGCGGACGTGTAATCCTTACGCAACGCCTGAACCAAATAATCATCCAACGTCACTCGACGCAGAAACTCTGCGTGGGATTCAATTCAATAGAAACACCGATTGGTCACAGATACCACCGTGGTTATCATTTCATGCTGCCGCCGTGTGAGGGGCAGGTCCGGTGACATCAACACCCCAAAGGTAGAAAATGCGTGATACAGTGCGTCGGGAATCAAGGTATGCGAAGCGACGATGCCCGGTAACTCGTCAGGAGGCCCAGATTCTGCCGCGCTAACGGGTTGTGCATACTCCACGGGGTACAGCGACTGTTGCATCTGAAGCACGCGCCTCAACTTCTCATCGGCCTGTGCGAGGGGGACGGTCTTAATCCACGTCATAGGCTAATTCTCCTTTCTGCTCTTTTTATCTGAATGTTACAAAGGAATTAGGTTTTATTGTAAATCCTAGAAGGGATTCTCAACTGTATAATCTGCTTCCCGGTTTTCTCCAGAACGTTTCATTACAGCAAGAAGCAAGCCACGGGATTAAGCAGAGCCGGTCCCCGCTCCCGGTAACTAAAAAGATACAAAAGTGTTATTGACACCGTCCTGCAGGGATGTGTAAAATAGACCGACTTTTTTATTTAGCCGGTTAACGACCCATTTTTCTGATCGGTCCGGGAAGCTTATGGGCCGAGACAAGCCCCAGAAGTAAAGGACAGGGTTGGCTGAGGAGGTTGGTGTCAAAAAGCTCTAACCTTGGACAAAGGGGGGGAAAGGAGTAAGTAATAATGAAAGCGCATCGACTTATCCTGCCGAGTCTCACCGGGGTGTTGGGTTTGTTCATCTTGACATCTTCTGTTTCCGTCCGGGAAGCCGGATCGTTCCAAGCCACTGGATCCCCCCAACTGGTCGGGTGCGATGTTTTTCCAGCCGATAACATTTGGAATGTGCCTGTGGAGACCCTGCCCGTGGATGCCAATTCGGCGGCCTACATTAACACAATCGGGGCCAATCGCGGCGTGCACGCCGATTTTGGTTCCGGCCTCTGGAACGGCGGCCCCATCGGCATCCCTTATGTGGATGTGCCGGGCACCCAGCCGAAGGTACCGGTCACTTTTGATTTTGAGGATGAAAGTGATCCAGGTCCCTACCCGATCCCCCCCAACGCGCCCATTGAGGGGGGTAGCAACAGCGACGGGGACCGGCACGTCCTGGTCGTGGACCGCGATCAGTGCATCCTGTATGAATTGTTCTACGCCTTTCCCCAGCCTAATGGGAGTTGGTATGCGGGCTCCGGGGCGATCTTTGACCTGAGCTCCAACGCCCTCCGGCCTGCCGGTTGGACCTCGGCGGACGCAGCCGGCCTGCCAATCCTGCCGGGGCTGGTGCGTTACGACGAAGTGGCGGGCGGTGAGATTCCGCACGCGATACGCTTTACGGCCCCGCAGACGCGCAACGCCTACGTCTGGCCTGCGCGCCACTATGCGTCGAGCCTCACCGGTGCACAATACCCGCCCATGGGCCAGCGCTTTCGCCTTCGGGCCAACTTTGATATTTCGAGCTTTTCCCCTGAAATCCAGGTCATCCTTCGCGCTCTCAAAAAATACGGGATGATCCTGGCGGATAATGGCTCCGCCTGGTTCATCTCCGGGGCGCCCGACGAGCGTTGGGACAACGATCATCTTCAGGAACTGGGCCGGGTCCGTGGTTCAGACTTTGAGGCCGTGGACGTATCCTCGCTGATGGTAAATCCCGACTCAGCCCAGACCAACGTGGGGCCTCCTCCCCCCCCGACGCCGACCCCGACGCCGACTCCCCCTCCGGAATCCTCCCTGCCGGTTCCCCTTGCAGATGCGGCGGATTATAACGGAGATGGTCGAGCCGATATGGCGCTCTACAGGCCCCCTACCGGTGAATGGTTTGTCTTTGGAACCCCCGGTTTTTCTTTCGGATCCCCCCAAGATATCCCCGCCCCCGGCGATTACGATGGCGACGGCGTTACAGATTATGCCTTTTGGAGACCTTCTACCGGAGAATGGCACGTCCTCCTCAACGGCATCGATAACGTTCAGAGTTGGGGTTCACCGGGCGATATCCCGGCTCCAGGGGATTATAATGGCGACCGGAGGACGGATCGTGGGATCTTTAGGCCTTCCGCGGGGGAATGGTGGATCCTCTTTACAGGGGGCGGTTTCACCGTTAAACCCTGGGGTATGCCCGGAGATATCCCCGCCCCTGCCGATTATGACGGCGATGGCAGAGATGATGTAACCGTCTTCAGGCCCTCCAACGGAACCTGGTACATCCTGAACTCGAGCGGCGGCTTTAAAACCGTGGCTTTTGGAAAAAACGGAGATCTCCCGGTGCCGGGAGATTATGAAAGGAACGGACTGGATAACATAGCTCTCTGGAGGCCTGGTACGGGGACCTGGATGGTTCTACGCCAGAATGGTAGGACGGCTCAGAAAGCCTGGGGCGTCCCCGGAGATCTTCCGGTGCCGGCGGATTATGACGGCGACAAGAGGACGGACCTGGGAATCTTCCGGCCTTCCACCGGCCAGTGGTTCATCCTTACGTCTTCTTCCCGGTTTGTAACTCCCCTCCAGGCGACCTGGGGTTTATTCGGAGATATTCCTGTATCTGCTTCCGGCGGTAGATAGCCGTGTCGCTACGAGCTCGAAGAAGATGAATAGGACCTGGGAAATAGCTCCAGGTCTTCCCGGGAGGTCGGAGGGAGACAAGAATACCGCGTCCGTGAACCCTCCTGATCCGGTTACCTCCGCCTCCCGGGAGAAAAGGACGTTATCTTCCGCTTTGTATAAGCTTCCTAACCTTTCTTAAAGAAAAATAAAAGGGGCAAAGAAAGCAAGATCAGGATGACCACGAATTGAAAACCATCCACGAAAGCTAGCATCAACGCCTGGGTATGAATCGTGTGATCGAGGAGTTTCAAGGCGCCCATCTTAGCGGAGACAAAGTCCTCCCCCCGGGCCAGTAATCTTTGCTCTAACACGTCCAACCGTTGAACCGTTAATGGGTTAAGCATATGGACATACTGGACGAGGTTGGCCCGGTGGATGGCCTCCCCTCGGGTAAGGAGGGCTACCAGGATGGCAATACCGAACCCTCCGCCCAATTGCCGCATCAGGTTATAGAGGCCCGAGGCCGCAGGAATATCTTTTTTCTCTAAGGTCTTTAAGGCGATGACGTTGAGGGGAACGACGGACAATCCCAGACCGGCTCCCCGAATAATTTGGGTCCAAAACACCTCTTCGTACCGGGTCTCCAGGGTGAAATGGGACATACGATACACGGCCAGCGCAAAGAAGCTGACCCCGGCGCCCACTAAATAACGGGGAGAGACCCTGTTGACCAGCCTTCCGGCAATGGGCATCACCATGGCGATGGCCGCCGCCGAGTAGAAAAAAAATTTCCCGGTCTCCCAACTGCTATAGTGGAGGAGATTCTGAAAATAGACCGAGATCAACACCAGGCTTCCATATAGCCCAAATCCAATAACCATCGTGAGGATGGTTCCAACACAGAGGGAGCGGTTCGCAAGCACCCGCAAGTTCACGATCGGATGCTTCGTTTTTAGTTCCCACACAATGAACGAAGGTAAAGCTACGGCGGCCAGGAGGCTCAACCCGGTGATGAACCTGGATTCGAACCAATCGGCGCGCTCCCCTTTTTGTAAAACCGTCTGTAGACAGCCAATTCCAACGGCCAGCAGGATAAACCCTACGTAATCGATGCGGGAACCGGTGGATTTTAAGTAAGCGGGGTCTTCGATAAAGAAGAGCACCAGAAAAAATGCCACCGCTCCGATCGGAACGTTAATGTAAAAACTCCAGGACCAGCTATAGTTATCGGTCACCCACCCTGCCACGATGGATCCCAGGGACGGGCACACCATCATGCCAAATCCAAAGACCGACATGGCCGTACCCTGCTCCTCGGGAGGAAAGGTCTCCATGAGGATGGCCTGGGAAGTAGGAATCAGCGCGCCTCCTCCGATGCCCTGGATGACCCGGATCGGGATGAGAAGGTAAAGGTTACGGATGAACCCGCAGAAGAACGAAGCGATGGTGAAGCACGCAATGGAGGCCAGGAAGTAGCGTTTCCGGCCAAATCGCGTGCTCAGCCAGCCGGAAATGGGAATAATGGTTACGTTGGCCACAATGTACCCCGTGACCAGCCAGGTGATCTCGTCCAAATTGGCCCCGAGACTTCCCATCATATTCGGGAGGGCAATGTTGACGATACTGGAGTCGATCACTTCCATCATGGGCCCTAACATAACGGCGATGGAGATGATCCATTTGTGCTGGACAGGCGCGCGCGTCGATTCGTTCATAGGCCAGGAGAGGGGGTTCCCGCCTTATCCGAACAGCGGGTTCGTTCCGCCGAAGGCGTCTATGGACGTACCGGTGATCGCCGAGCTGGCGTCTGAGGCCAGAAAAACGGCGAGTTCTGCGATCTCTTCCGGGCGCATCAGCTTCGGGTTTCCTTCTCGACCCTTGCTGGCGAACGCTTCACGGTAACCCTCCGTGTCCACGCCGCCCGGGCAGATGCCGTTGACGTCGATGCCATACGGCTTGACTTCGGCGGCCACGCTCTCGGTCAGGCTGATCAATCCCGCCTTCGTCACCCGGTAAGCGCTCCGGCCCCTACCGCCCTTCCGCCCGCCGATGCTTGAGATATTGATGATTTTGCCGAACCGGTTTTCCATCATGCTGGGCAGCACCGCCTTCATCATAAGCGCGGCGCCGGTGAGGTTCACCTCGAGGACTCGCCGCCACAAATCGACCTCGAAATCCACCAAATTTATAGGAGGATGAATGATGGCGGCGTTATTGACCAGGATGTCGATGCGTCCGAACCGCCTCAAGGTCTCGGCGGCTATGCGCTGAATGTCCGCCTCTACGCTCAGGTCTGCCGTCACAGCCAGAGCGTCCGACCCCGCTCGCCTGAGCTGGTCCACAACGGCCTCGATCGCTTCCGTCGTGCGGGCGGTGGCAACGACGTTCGCACCTTCATGACCGAACGCCAAAGCTATCGCCCTCCCTATCCCCCTGCTTGCGCCGGTGACAATCGCCGTCCTGTTTTCGAGTTTTCTCAAACCGACTCCTCCTTTACGGCTTAGAAACAACCTTTGGTTAAAATGGACACTTCAGATCTGGCACTCCATAAACTTCGTAAGCGCCTGGAGTGAGGAGATAATGTATCTTTACATCCTTGCCTGCGGGTGTCAACCCTTAAATTTGTTTTTTGCCGTGCCGGGACGCTGTGGAGAGATGGGGGATAAGAATCCGAAATCCTTCAATCTCCGGTCCCGGGCGAAAACGGAAATTTAAGGGTTGACACCCGCAGGCAAGGATGTAAGAATTCTCTGGGAGGGGCGACCCTGTATGGTCGCCCTTAAACACGCTGCCCCTACGGTTTGGGCCGGGCTTCAACATGGAAAGGGCGTCACCTTTGGATATCCAATTCTCGATACGAGTAGCCCATTTAGTTTTTATCCTCGTCTTCTTTTTCTTTCCGGCGCCCCGGGTGAGGGCTGAATGGAGCCTCGGAGCTTTTATCGGAAAGTCCTTCACCCATCGCGGCGACTTAGAAATCGATCAACCCGCGCAAGGAACCGATCTGACCTTTTCGGATATCCACTACGCCGACGAGTCTTTTCGCAGCCCCATCTATTATGGGGCCAGGATCGGATATTTCTTTGAATCCCATCCCCATCTGGGCGTTGAACTGGAGTTTTTCCACTTTAAAGTCTTTTCAGACCCGGATGAACCGGTTACGACTTCGGGCACCTGGAGAGGGAGCCCGATTCAGCAAACCCAGGCTCTGGGGGACATCGTCCAGAGGTTTTCCATTTCCCACGGAGTCAATTTTCTCCTGATCAATCTGGTCGGCCGCTATGGACTCTTTCAAAGTCCTGGAGCGTCAGCCCATCGGGTTCAACTGCTCGGGCGATTCGGAATAGGGCCCGCTATTCTTCATCCAGAAAGCACCCTCGGCGGGGTCCCGGAGGAGCATTATGAGTTAAATAGACCGGGCGTACAGTTGGCTATAGGGAGCAGCATCCCCCTGGGGTCTCGGATCTCCTTACTGGCCGAGTATAAATTTACTTACAATAAGGTTGCAGATGCAGAAATTGACGAAGGCACCGCCACCACGTCCCTCTTCACCCATCATCTCATCGGGGGCGTCGAAGTTCATTTTTGAAGGGGGGTATTCCCATAGATCCTCCGATAAACCGCCCGGTTCCGCAAAACGAGTTTCACGTAATTCCGGGTTTCTCGAAAGGGAATATTCTCTACGACTTCATCGGGGTCGAGGGCGTCGAACTCCTTCCACCACCTTTCGATGGCGCCGGGCCCTGCATTATAACTGGCGACCGCTTTAAAAACGTTTCCCCCGAACCGATCCATCAAATAGGCTAAGTACCAAGTTCCAAAAGAAATGTTGATCTCGGGTTCGTACAGAAGGCCCGGGGTAAAGCTTTTAAACGCTATTCTCTCGGCGATGTACTTTCCTGTGGGGGGGATAATTTGCATCAGACCGATGGCATTGGACGTGGAGAGCGCTTTGATATTGTAAGCGCTCTCCTGTCTAATGAGACCTGCCACCAGGAAGGGATCCAATCCATTCTTTTCCGAATATTTCTGGATCTCTTTCCAATAGGCTAAAGGATATTTTAACTTCTGGAGTTTGTACGGGAAGTCGCCGATTTGCTGACGTCTCAAGGTCTCCTCGATCTGTGTGGCGAGATTGATGCCGGTCAGGTATTCCCGGATTTCATAGTAGGAGCAGCCCATTAAATATTTAAAGAGCAGATCCTCTCGGGACGGGGCCTGGGGGTTAAAGCCCTCCAGAATATATTGAAGCTCTTTGGCCGCGTAATTATTCAGATTAACCCGGTTTAGTTCCAGAGCTTTGGGAAGATGAACGGAAGCCCGGTCATGAACCCCCTGATCTATTTTCCCTTTTAGGGAATTTATCAGCGTCAGCCATTGATCCGCCGTGAAGAGATCCGGGGCCTGATGATCGTCCGTGGGGCTCTCCGCATTCGACGACCGATCTCCTCCGTCGGGCTGCTGCAGTTCCTCCCCGGTCCCCAGTTTCAGCGTTTCCAACCTCATTTCTGCCAGGACCGCATAGTAGGATTCCCCGTGGGCCCGGGCCAATTCTTGATAGCTCTTTTTGGCCTCTTCGATCTTGCTCTGTTTTTCTGCGGAGCGACCTTTCCAGTAGAGGGCATCGTCCCGATAGGTTCCGGGGATCTGGGCGCCCTTTGCAAATTGAGCTTCCGCCTTTGAATAGGCCCCGATCTGGTAATAGTTCCATCCAGAGCGCCAGAGGGCTTCCTCTGCCAGCGCGCTACCGGGATACTGTTCCTGGATTTTAGCATACCAGCCGGCAGCTTCTCCGGGCCTCCTCTGTTTCTCGCTAAGCTGGCCCAGCAGGTAAAGCGCTTTATCGGCCCAGGCGCTTTTAGGATACTCTGTCAGGACCTTTAAAAGCGCCTCCCTGTTCTCGTGCAGGTTCCCGGCCTCGTACAAGGCCCTGGCTACGAGGCTCTCCTCTTTATAACCTGCCGCTATTTGATGTAAAAGGCTGAGGCTTTCTGTTCTTTTCCCCAGCTTGTGGTAGGCCTCGGCCATCCCAAAAAGCGCTTCGGTTACCCAGGAACTCTCCGGAAACCGGGTTATGAGCGCCCGATATAAATCGATGGCCTTTGGATACGCTTTGAGGCCGGCCAGGATTTTGGCGCCCTCGTAGAGCATCTGCTCGGTCAGAGGCGGCTGGGGCAGTCCTTTTTCCTTAAGGATCTGCTTCATCCTTTTTTCCGTCTCCGCAGCCCGATCGTAGTTGGGATAGTAGATCAGAATTTGTTGATAAGCCTCTACGGCTTCTTTCCAGTTTTCCATTCCCTCCAGGGATCGCCCCCATTGATAGTAGACTTCCGCTTTATCCGGAAGGGGCGCCTTTGTCAGCTCTCGAAGCACCTCTGCGGCCTCCCCGTACTGCTGCCTGCGGAGTAAGATCTCTGCCGCAGCTTTTCGGACTTCGGGCAGAAGAGGGGTTTCCGGATAAGCTTCGATCACGTACTGATAAGCCGAAAGGGCTTCCTCATACCGCTCGAGTTGATACAGAGTCTGTCCCAGATAGTAGAAGATATACTCCTCCAGGATTTTATAGGGGCCCTTCAAAGTTTCAAAATACTTCAGGGCTTTGTCGTATTCCCCCTGTTCAAAGTGAAGAAGGCCCAGCATCAAGAGGGCCCGGTTTTGTTCAAGGGCAGATAAGCCGGGGGGCGGATCTAAAGTTCTCTGGCCTCGATGCTCGGGGGAGGTGGCCGTGCTCGGGGTCAACAGAAGGACAACAAAAAGACAACAGGCAAAAGGCAAAGGGCAAAAGGCGAGTTCTCTTCCCCCTTTTCCCCTTTCCATTTGTTCTTTCAGCTTGCGAAGAAGGGTTCTCAATGGCTTTTCGTCCGTTTGTTCTTTCAGCTTGCGAAGAAGGGTTCTCAATGGCTTTTCGTCCGTTGTCCATTGTCCGTTTCCGCCGCTTGGGATCTTAGATCCCCGATGCCCGAGCACTCCGGCAAGTTGCCTCCTCAACGGATGACCGACAACGAACCCCGGTCGGCGAACAAATTAGAGCAGTTTAATGCGGGCTTTATACTTTGCCTCTAAAGTCTGGTTATATTCGTCCCCCCCCGGAACATTGGCGCTGAGATAAATCGGCGGAGTTAGACCATTTTCCAGGAACTTCTCTACGATCCGGTGGAGGAGGGTGTTTATGATAAAGATGCCGGCCAGGGTTGAAGTAGGGCCGGTTTTTCCAGAAAAGTTCTCGTAGGAGAGGGAGGCATCTCCCGGGACTCCACAGTTATCGATCACCACCTCTGCCAGCTCAAAGAGCCGCTTTCCGCTGGGATGTCGGGGTGCGACCGTTTTAGAATGGGAAAGCGACGTGATGGCGATGATATGGAGCCCCCGCCTTTTGGATTCCAGGGCCATCTCCACCGGAACGGCGTTAATTCCGGAGTTGGAGATGAGGAGGATCACCTCTCCGGCTTTGGGCTCGTAGTAGTCCAAAACGGCGGCGGCAAGTCCTTCCAGGCGTTCGAGTTTCCCGGCCTTCGCGGGCGGATAGTGTGGGCTCAGGAACGTTTCCAGCATCCCGTTCACGGGAGCCAGCCCGCCCGCTCGATGAAACGCTTCCTCTACAATCATGCTGGAATGCCCGGTCCCGAACAGGTGGAGAACCCCTCCTTGAGATAAGGAGCCGAAGATCAATTCCGCGGCCCGCTCCAGATTCTCCCGCTGGGTTTTCTCTATTTGCTCCAATACTTTCAGAACCTGCTCGTAGTACCGATTGACCATAAGACCTAACTGCTCCGTCGCAAAGATCCAAGATACCGGGGGGACCGGATCGTTCTCACGGGGCTTTAGTTGTCTGCTCGCATCTTATCTACCTTCATGGTTATGAGCGCCCCGAGGGTAATGAGTAGGCTGGCCATCACGTAATTTGGAAAAAACCCCAGCCACTGGGTTAAGTAGCCCCCCGAGAGGGTTCCGAATATCTTAGAAATGCCGATGACCGTATTATAAATACCGAGCGCTTCTCCTTCGAGCCCCTTTTTAGATAAGGAAGCGACGATGGTGGATCCTGAGACGACGATAAGGGCCCAAAAGAATCCGGAGAAGCCATCTATTAAGATAATCAAAGGGATCCTCAGAAAGCCCAGCTCCATAAAACCGAGGAGCCCGTAGAAGAGAAAGATAGACGACCGCGAGGCGGTTCCGAGGAGTTGAAGCCTTCCGCGCCCCGTTCGCTTGGCCAATACGCCCGCATAGGCATAAAAGAACGAAGAGGAGCCGGTTCGAACGATATTGATGATGTAAACCCAATATTCCGGGATGCCGAGCCCGTCTCGCAGATAAAGGGGAAACACCGTATAGGACATTAGGACCCCTGAGAAAATGAGGAACGTCGCCAGCAGATACCACTTTAACTGGTTGGTCAGGGTCTCCCCGAGCTTTCCGACGCGACCGATGTTTAGGAAAAAAAGAAGCCGCCGGGGTAGGTACATGACTTTCTCAATGACCTCGAAGCCGGGATAGCGCCCCACCACCTTTACGTACTCCATGCGGTCCTCTTTCCTTTTCGGTTCCGGGATCCAAATCTTGGCCAGGTAGGCCGAAATCATAGGCAGGATTCCGATCAGAAGGAAAGTGACCCTCAGACTGACCTCTCGGGGGAGCAGGCGGTTAAAGCTAGGAATCAAGATAACCCCGAGGGTCAGCCCGGCTACCCAACCCCATCCCCCCACTTTGTTAAAGATGCCAAAGGCTTCGCTCCAGTCTTCCCTTCTGGACGTTTCCATAACCAGGACCGCTGAAATAGGGGCTAGGGCGGCAGAGGATAACCCGAAGAAAAAAGAAAGAGCGCCAAATTGAGGGATGTTTCGGGCCAGACTCATCAGGATGAAGGAGACCCCAGATCCCACAAACCCGAAAATGATCAGGCCCTTTCGTTTATGGAGTCTGTCAGAAAGGGTTCCCCAGAGGATCGACGCCGGCACCGCCGCGACAGAGGTTAAAGAGAGAACCATCCCGATGGTTCCAAGTTCGCCCTTTAAAACGTCTTTAACAAAGAAGGGAATGAGCAGGGAAGAGAGCCCTTCAGAGAGTTTATAAAAGACAAACGCATAGTACCACCGCGTTTTAAGCCTATTTTGTGTCGTTTTTAACACCTTGCAAAACCTGCTAGCCCACCATCTTCTAGCTCAACTTCGCCAGGCCCCCCCCAACCGCGCCTGCAATGCCTTACAAGTTAAGCTACCTTTTCGAAAGCGTCAAACAAAATTTACCAAAAATTTGATGAAGGGCGGGCTTACAGTTTGCGTCCAGGACGGGCCCCATCTCCCTTTGGGAGCGACTCCCTCGGCTGCGGTCCCCGGGACCCCTTTTAAGAGATGGCGCCCCGATCCTGGTTCGGGGAATGACCGGGTGAAGCGAGGCGGAAGGGAAAAGGAGCTTTCCCTTCTTCGCCTTTACCTTATTAGATGCTTCCCTCCTCCTGAAGGGCCTTCAGGGTCGCTTCGAAGGCTTTCAGGGTTACGTCCACATCCTCGGGGGTATGGGCCGAGGAGGTCATGCCCCCTTCCCGCATGATATCTACCCCGTGGAGGATCATGCCCTGGCGGAATTTATAAATCAGCTCAGGGCCGGATTTTCCCTTTAGGAGGTGGTAATCCAGGTCGTAAACCTTGAAGTTAGGGTCGGACGTTTTAGCCGGGTCAATGCCCATGAGGAAGTGAAAGTCCGAGAACTCTCCGTAGGCATACCAATCGACCCCAAGCTTCCGGATAATCTCGTTCATCCCATCTCGGAGGGCTTTGGCGATGGCGTTCGCTTTTTGGATATCCTCGCCGGATTCGATAATCCTCAAGGTCGCCAGGCCGGCGCTGGCCGAGAGGGGGTTGGCATTGTAAGTTCCGGGGTGATACATCTTCTGGTGCCGGTTCCAGTGGGGGTCCTCCTTTTTAAAGGCAAGGTAATCTAAAATGTCCTTTCGTCCGGCCACCGCCCCTCCGGGAAGTCCCCCCGCCAGTATTTTGGCCATGGTGGTTAGATCCGGCTTAAGGTTATAAAATTGTTGCGCGCCCCCGGGAGCGATCCGGAACCCTGTGATGACCTCATCGAAGATTAAAAGCACTCCATATTGCGCGGTTAGTCGCCTTAACTCCGGTAAAAAGGCGGGATCGGTGGGAATCATTCCGTAGGATCCCCCCGTAGGCTCGATGATCACACAGGCTATCTCCTCCTTATGTTCCTGGAGGATCTTCTCCAGCGCCTTTTTATCGTTGGGCGGACAGAGGATCACGCTGCCGATGACGTCATCGAGAAGCCCCGGAGAGATGGGGACTTCGTAGGGAGGGTTGACGCCCACGGCCACATTATCGTGCCAGCCATGAAAGTGTCCTTCAAACTTGACCACCCGGGTCTTCTTAGTAAAAGCCCTGGACAGTCTTATGGCCATGAGCGTCGCCTCTGTCCCGGAGCTGGTAAATCGAATCCTCTCGGCAGAGGGCACCATCTTCAAGACCTGAGCCCCCCACTCGACCTCCAACGCATGGCAGGCTCCATAATGCGTTCCTTTTTCCAACTGCTCCTGGACCGCCTTGAGGACCATCGGATGGTTATGCCCCAGAAGAAGGGCTCCGTGCCCGACCCAATAATCTACGTATTCCCTATCGTCTTCATCCCATTTCCTAGAACCCTTGGCCCGCTTAACGTAGATGGGAAAGGGGGTCATGTACCGCCCATCGTGGGTAATCCCGCTGGGAAAAACCTCTAGAGCGCGCTGGTACAACGCCTTAGACTTGGGTAGTGCTTCCTGATACGCGTCGGTCAGGCTTGAGGCGAGCTGAGAAACCGCTTGACTGGCCATTTTTATTTTTCACCTCCTGGCAAAACTAAAACCCTCCACAGATGCCACAGATAAACCCAGATCTTAATAGCCGGCAGACGCCTGAAGTTGGTTTTAGGAGCCCCCATCCGGCCCTGGCCGCGCGGCAAGGGATCTGTGCCCTCTGGGGATGGTTTTACGTTTTACTTTTCACAGTTGTTTGTATTCCTCCAATAAATCCACCAATCGATCTACGACGGCTGCTACCACTTTTTCACCGGTATCGGCCGAGGCTACGGTAGGATCTCCCATGATGCCCCTGGGGGCCGATTCGGCAAAATCAAAGCCAATGGTTACAGATCCCGAATCCAGAAGATCCCTTGGGCCGTAAGAGATCCCGAACCGGCTTTTCGGGGTCCAGGTCTCCTTGCTCACCTGGCCGGTATCGACGAGGTCCCGCCGAAGATAGAGCTGAACGGAAGTTTCCAGCTCGCAGGCATGCCCCATCCCCCCGGGCTCGCTCTTTCGGAGGTTCCGAATCTCCTGGGCGGCCAGATCCCAGTAAGAAGCCGCCAGGATCTTGGTCCGATGGGTCCGCATGAAGTCGTTGGCCACCAGGTTGATTAAGGCCCGATTTCCCCCGTGCCCGTTTAAAATAAGCATTTTTCTGAATCCATGCTGGTACAGGCTATCACAGATATCTTTAAGCAAATTCAGGAAAGTTTCAAGTCGAATCGTGAGGGTGCCGTGAAAACCCATATGATGCGGGGAATAGCCAAACCAGACCGGCGGGCAAACCAGAACGTCCCCCCTTTTCAAAGCGGCCCGCTTCGCGATCTCATAGGCGCTATGGATATCGGTATCCACCGGCAAATGGGGGCCATGCTGCTCGATGGAACCGACCGGGATCACCACCATATCACCGGCTTTTTGTGCCTTTTCAATTTCTTGCCGGTTCATTTCATTCCACAAAAACTTGGGAGGATTTTCCCTCATAACTAAGTCCTTTAAATGTCGTTGTGGGTGCGGAGGCCCTTACAGTCTGGCCAGGGGAACTCCCCTGTTTGGAGCGGCCCTCCCCAGGGCCGCTCCTACAAAAACCCGCAAGGACTCTCCGACCTTCGCCTGGAGCCCCTGACTTAAAAAGCCAGCACCTTTTTCGGATTTTCGATTAACATTTTACCGATCGCCCTTTCCGGGATCCCTGCTTTAGTTAACCGGGGAACGACCTCTGGAATGATGAGGCCCCAGGGATGCTCCTTGAACAACCACCAGTCGGATTCCCTTTTCTCCTCCTGCCAGAACGTCTTGTAAAAGTAAGGAACCGCATCATGGCTAAGGAGGAGTTGGTCCTCGAAGCCGGCATCCACCAAAGGTTTTATAAATTCGGCCCGGTTGTCCACGGGATAATTATCGTATCCGATACGGTCGAATTGCACCCAGACCCCGAGCTCCGCCAGTTTTCGGTGGTACTCCGTGGCCTTTACATTTTCCCGGTCATCCATGTAACCCTGATGCCCGACGATGATTTTCTTAGGGTTAACTTTTAAGGATAGGAGCAGCTGAGCCAGTTCCAGTCCCCCCCCGTTGGTGGTATGGATAGTGATGGGGCATCCCGTCTGGAGGGAAGCCAGTCCGGCTGCGGTATTGGCCCGTCGCTCCAGGGCGGTTAAGTACTTGCTGGTGGCAATCTTGATAATGCCGGCTTTAACCTTCGTGAAGGACTCCCCCGGTTTTCCATAAGGATCTTCCATGCCTTCTGTGATCTCCTTGACGTAGAGCTGGGCGACTTTATCGATTCCATCTTTTTCCACCAGCATGGAGATGGCCCAGGGATGCATAGGAGCTAAAGCTTCCCCCCAAAAACCCGTGCACCCCACCACATGGATATCGCTTTTCTTAGCCATCTCTACGATCAGGTCGGGATAACGACCCACCCGAATGGGGGTCACCTCCACGATGGTTCCCGTCTTCGCCCAGCTTCCCAACTGTCCATGAAATTCTTCCAGGGATTTAACAGCCTGCTGGAGGACCTTCTGGCGGAACTCCCCTTGAATGGGCGCAACCGGCTGATCGTATAGCGCGGACCAGTCGATAACCGGTCCATGCTCATGCATGAACGTAACCCCCAACTCATCGGGAGAAATAGGGCCCAACACCGTCTGCACTTTGGGGCCTCCCTTCGGACCTTCTGTTTGCGCCTCGGCCACTGCAACTGGGGAAGGTTCCAGGAAACTGTCTCCCAAAGCGGCCAAACTGGCCGCCAGGACCGAGGATTTCTTAAGGAAATCCCGCCTTGTAATCTTGAAGCGTGGATCGCCACACAGACACATAAACCCTCCTTCTTAAAGGAGTCCCGTATTTCAAGCTTCAGGTTTCGAACAACCCGAGACCCGGAATACGCTACTCGGAACGGCCTAACCCTTATTCCGGCCTGCGGAAGGCCTCGAATAAAGGAGCTCGTTGAAGAGCCTAGGAAACGGTACCCCTTTATAGCAAGGATCCCCCCAGGTTTCAAGAAAAAAAATAGGGCCTCGAAGGAGCCCAGGATAATTAAAAATTTTACAATTCTTCCGGATACCGCGCGGGGGACCCTCCACCGGGCCCTGGATAAACGTCACCGCGAAGCCGTCGGTTCTTTTGCATGGCGACTCCGGCCAAGGACGCGCAAAACCCGTTAGGGGATACCGGCCATCTGATTGGCTACTTGTTGCGGATCAACCGGGAGGAAGTAAATTGCTGGGTTGCCCGGAATAAAACCCGGCAAATCCCCTCGATTAGCTTGGTTTGTCCAAACGGTAAGATTAATCTGGTTACCCCGGGGGAGCCGGGGGCAGCCCCCGGCCAGTTGAGGGAGTTAAATCAGTACCTGGGCCCTTGTGGCACCTGTCCCCGCTCTCGTCCCCATTCCCTGGGGAGTTCTCCTTGGGCCTGTCCCCGCTCTCGTCCCCGTTCCCTGGGGAGTTCTCCTTGGGCCTGTCCCCGCTCTCGTCCCCGTTCC
>Ga0073934_10005815_pt1 | contig 18621 bp, 14 predicted proteins | sample LarsenN4metaG_FD_76834 | JGI IMG/M metagenome (GOLD analysis project Ga0073934, IMG submission 76834) | Hot spring sediment bacterial and archeal communities from British Columbia, Canada, to study Microbial Dark Matter (Phase II) - Larsen... ... | reverse complement strand
CGGCCTCCGGCGGGCCATCCTGGTGACGTCGCCGTACCACACCCGCCGGGCCGCGTGGATCTTCCGGGCCGAGTTCCGCCCGCGCGGCCTGGAAGTCCGGGTCCTGGCGGCGGCAGACAGTTTCTTTCAGGTCGAGCGGTGGTGGACGCGGCGGCGGGATCGCAACCTCGTCCTCCGCGAGTACGTGAAGCTGCTGGGTGTTCTGGTGGGGCAGCGCTGATCTCGGGTGGGGGGACGCCAGGATGGAACCTGTGAAGGTGATCATGGCGCCGCGCCGGTCGGAGGTGCGAACCCTCTGGCAGGGCGTGCGCGTGCTGGAGGACCGCTTCGTGCACCTGCAGGAGCGGCTGGCCCGGGGCGGGCTGGGCGAGCAGGAATTCCTGGAGAGCGCGGACATCATCCTGGGGGTGCAGCGCGTCTACCGGGAGCTTAAGGATGAGAGCGGGCGGCGCAACCTGCGGTTCGCCGCCGAGCAGCAATTGTCCCGCCTGGACGAGTGGTGCCGCTGGCTGGTGCGCAAAGTGGCCGAAGAAGTCTTCTTCCGCGCCCGGCTGGATCTGGAGCAGACTCTGCGCACGATGCTCTCGCCGGATGCGTACCGGGTCTATCTGCGCATGACGGAGCTGGAGGATATGGCCCAGGAGATCACCGCCCTCTCGGACACGGCGCTGGCCGATCAACTCTGGCAGGGCGAACTGGCGCCTATGCTCATCGACCAGCTCCACGGGCTGCCGCCTCTGCCGCCGTCCGACAACGAGACGACGCCGTCCTGACCATGGAGAGACCGCACACCGCCACAACCCCGGACAGCAGGTACCGATGAGCCGCCTGGCCACAACCGAACTGCCCGCCCTCGCCCTGGGGGACGACGCGGAGACCGGCCCGGTCGGAGCGTACATCGTCACGTACCGCCGCCCGCGCCTGCTGGTGGAGAGTCTCCGGGCCGTGGTGGCGCAGAGCCACCGGCTGCACCAGATTGTCGTGGTGAACAACGATCCGGACACCGATATCCCATCCCTCCTGGGCGGTGACTTCCCCGGCGTCGGCGTCGCTAACGTGCACCGGAATGTCGGATCGTCCGGGGGATTCGCCGCCGCGCTCAGGCTGGCCTACGACGCGGGCGTGACCTGGGCCTGGCTGTTCGATGATGACGTGCTGCCCTATCCGGATGCGCTCGCGGAGCTGCTCGCCGGCTACGAGGAGGTCCACACGGCGGGCGTCCCGGTAGGGATCCTCGCCCCCCTGCAGGAATCGCCGCGCGCGGTCTTCGGCGTCTCCCTGTGGCGGCACCGCCTGGTCCCGCCGCCGCGTCTGCAGGCGGGCGACCGGCCCTATCCCGTGGACATGACCTATTGGGCGGGGATGCTTGTGCACCGCCGGGTGATCGAACGGGTCGGCTTCCCACGCAGCGACTTCTTCCGGTGTTTCGGCGACTACGAGTACTGCCTGCGCGCCCGGACCGCGGGACTGCGCGTCGTGGCCGTCCCCCGTAGCCGCGTGCGTCACGATCCCGGCCATCCGACGGCGGTCGTCCGCTGGGGGCGGCGCAGCGTGCGTTTCAACTGGTCCCCATCGCGGAATTACTACCATGTCCGCAACGCCGCTTACACGATGCGCTTCGTCATCCATGATCCCCTGGCCGCAGTCCTGCACACCCTGCGGCAGGTCCGGCTCGCCGGCGGCGATCTGCTGTACGAGGATGCCAAGCTCACTCGGGTCCGGCTACGCTTCCGTGGTCTGGTGGATGGGTTCGGGGGCCGTCTGGGACGCCGGGAGGACCTGGAGCGATGAAGACCCGCCACGGGGTCGGCCCGCTCCGGGTCCTGCACGTGATGGACGGTCTGGGGACCGGGGGCGCGGAGGTGCAGCTGGCCCTGCTGCTGCGGCACCTGCCGCGTGACCGGTTTGAGCACATCGTCTGTCACGTCGCCCCGCGCGCGGAACTCGCCCCGCGCCTCCGGGAAGCCGGCGCGTCCGTGTTCGACCTGTCTCGCCACGGACGGCGGTCCCTGGTCAGCGGCATCGCCCGTCTGGTCCACCTGGCCCGGATCTTCCGCCCCGTCCTCATCCACACCGACGGTCTCTACGCCAACCTTTATGGGCGCATTGCTGGCACCATTCTCCGCGTCCCGGTCCTGACGACGGTGGGCAACACCGTCGCGGTCGTGGCCGGGCGTCTTCCGACCTGGGGCGCCCGGTGGTACTTCGCGCTGGCTGCGGCCAATGCCATCACCGCACGAGGGAGCCGGCACTTCCTGGCCATCAGCGACGCCGTGCGCGACTCACTGATCCGCGCCTATCGGATCCCGGCGGGCAAGATCACGGTCGTCCGCCGCGGGTTGGATCTGCGCCTGCTCCACCCCGCGCCCGCGTCGAGTCTCGAGCAACTCCGCCGGGACGTCGCGCCGGCCGAGGCCTGGCCTCTGCTGCTCAATGTGGGACGGCTGACCAGACAGAAGGGGCAGGAGTACCTCATCCGCGCGCTCCCCGAGATCCGCCGCCACCTGCCGCGCGTCCACCTCCTCCTGGTGGGCGAAGGACCGCTCGAGGCGCGGTACCGGGAGATCGCGGCTCAGGCGGGCGCGGCCGGGGCGGTGAGTTTCCCGGGCCGGCGGCCGGACGTGGGTCCGCTGCTGCAGTGCGCCGATATCTTCGTCTTCCCCTCGCTGTGGGAGGGCACGGGGGTGTCGCTGCTGGAGGCGATGGCCTGGGGGAAACCCATCGTCGCCTCGCGGATCCCGGCGATCGTGGAGACGGCGGGGTCCGTGGGCCGGCTGGTGCCGCCCAGGAATCCCTCGGCCCTGGCCGCGGCGATCGTGGACGTGGCCGGGCAGCGGGATCGGTGGGCGGATCTGGGGGCGGCCGGCCAGCGCGCGGTGGACGCGCGGTTCGACATCCGCAGAAACGCCGCCGAATTTGGCCGGCTGCTGGAACAGATTGCCACCGGGACGAGTGCCACCGCGGCTCCTCCCCCCGCACCGGCGGGGCGGAGCGATCGCGCGGCCGACCTGCGCCGGAGCGAGTCATGAACTGGGATTTCCACCGCCACTCCTGGTGGCTCCAGCGAACGCAGTGGTACACGCCGGGGCGACTCCGCGCGCTTCAGGAGCGGCGCCTCCGCCACCTCGTGACCCACGCCTACCGGCAGGTCCCGTTCTACCGTCGGACGCTGGAGGACCGGGGAATCCACCCGGCCGACATCCGCAGCCTGGACGACCTGCCGCTGCTGCCGGTGTTGCCACGGCGGGCCGTGGCGGAGGACTTCGCTGCCCTGGTGGCGCGGGACGCGGCGCGTTTCCGTCCCGAACGCGGCAGCACCAGCGGGACCAGCGGCACAAGTCTCGAATTTCTGCGCGACCGGCGCACGCTCTCGGTGGGCAACGCGGCGCTGTGGCGGTTTCGCGCCTGGCACGGGATCCGGCCCGGCGCCCGCATCGCGGAAGTCCGCGGCGGCATCTGGCGGGCGCCTTCCGGCGAGCCGGATCTGACCTCGGTCAGCGCGTACATCCCCGCGCTGAATACCCTGCGCCTCAACCTGCAGGCTCCCGATCCCAGGCGGCGCGCGGCTGTGACCGAGGCCCTGGCCGGTTTCCGCCCCGAACTCATCCGCGGCTCGTCCGTCCTGCTCACCTACCTGAGCATGTACCTGCTGGAACACCCCGAGGTGGCCATTCGTCCGCGCGTGGTCTTCGCCGGCGGGGAGCGCCTGTTCCCGGAGCAACGGCGTACCATCGCCGAGGCCTTTCGCGCCCCCGTCGTGGAGTCGTACGGGAACTGGGAGTACGCCGTGTTCGCGGGGGAGTGCGAGGAGGGCCGCCTGCACCTGGCGGCGGAGATGGGGATTCTGGAGGTTGTCTCCTCCGGCGCTCGCTGCCCGCCGGGGGAGACCGGCGAGGTCATCGTGACCAGCCTGTGGAATCACTCCCTCCCTTTTATCCGGTATGCGATCGGCGATGTGGGCCTGCTGGAGGGCATCCCGTGCCCCTGCGGTCGCGGTTTGCCCACCTGGCGCGTGCTGGGCGGCCGGGACAAAGATCTCCTGGCCACGCCCGGCGGGTACATCTACCTGACCACCGACCTTGTCGCCACGCCGCGCTGGCGCGGGAAGATCGATGGGATCCGCTTCTACCAGGACGCGCGGAACGAGGTCCTGGTGCAGGTCGTCCGCGGCCCGGCCTTTGCGGAACGTGACCTGGAGATCCTGTATGCGGAACTGAACGAGTTCCTGGGGGGCCTGCTGCGTATCTCCTTCGAATTCGTGGAGAACCTGGAGTTGACCGCCGGCGGGAAGTTCCGCCACATCGTCTCACGGATTCCCAACGAGAAGTAACGCGCGGCTGCTATGGGGCCGCGCCCGGACCATGCCATTCCACGACTGGTTCGTCCGCACCCTGGCCTATCCCGCCTGGCAGCGCCGCCGCGGCGGACGGGTTCAGGCGACCCTGGCCCGTCTGGAGCGGACGCAGTGGTGGCAGCCCGCCGATCTCGCGGCGCACGCCCTGGTCCGCCTGCGGGCCCTGGTGACCCACGCGATCGCCCGGTCGCCCTACTACCGTGGCGCGTTCGCCGCTGCCGGCGTGGCCCCGCAGGATATCCGCACGCTGGACGTGCTGCCGTCCCTGCCGGTGCTGGAGAAGGAGACGCTGCGCGAGCGAATGCCCGATCTGCTGACCATCCCGCCCGCGGGGCTGGTGAAGCGGCGGACCAGTGGCTCGACCGGAATCCCGGTCCTGGTGTGGGCCGGCCCCGAGGCGCGCGACGCCTGGACGGCCGCGTCGCTCCGCCTGCAGGGGTGGTGGGGGATTCGCCTCGGCGACCGCCGCCTGACCTGGATCAGCCGCACCGGTCTTACCTCGATGAACTGGATCAAGCAGTTCGTGTTGGCCAACACGCTGGAGTACTCATCGCTGATGATTACGGAGGCGATGCTGGCGCGCCTCTACGCGCGCGTGGCCTCCGGGGGCGTCCGGGCCCTGCTCGGGTATCCGTCCTCGCTGACTTACCTGGCCGGCTACGCGGCGGCGCGCGGACTGGGACCCCCCGCCGGGCTGCGGGCGGTTTTCACCACCGGCGAGACGCTCCATGCCGACCAACGGGCCCTGCTGCGCCGGGTCTTCCAGTGCCCGGTCGTGGACGAGTACGGCTCCTCGGAGACGGGACACATCGCCGGCGAGTGCCCGGAGGGGCGGATGCACGTGGCCGCGGAGAACGCGCTCGTCGAGTACGTTCCACCGCGCACGCCGCACCCGTCGGGGGCACGCGAGGTTCTGATCACCGACCTAACGAACCTCGCCACCCCGCTGATCCGCTACCGCCTGGGGGACCTGGCCGAACCCGATGCCGCCTGCCCCTGCGGCCGTGGCCTGCCGGTGCTGCGACTGGTGGCCGGCCGGACGTCCGAACTGGTGGTCCTCCCGGACGGCCGCCGGCTGGACTTCACGGTCTTTGCCGTCGTGTTCGAGGCCCTCCGCGAGGAAGGGATCCCGATCCACCAGTACCGGGTGACGCAGCGAACCCTCGACGAGTTCGCGGTGCACGTGGCCGGCCTGAACGTGGGCGCGCACGCCGAAGTCATCCGTACGCGCCTTCTGGAAGCCCTGCGGGCCAACGTGCGGGTGCACGTGGAGGCCGTCACGGAAATCTCGCCGGATCCGGCCGGGAAGCGCCGGCGCTTCATCTCCCAGCTGACGCGCCGCGGGCAGCCGGAGGAGATGCCCGCGGCGCGCTGGTGAGGTACCGGACATCGCCTCAGCCCCAGCGCGTGGCGCCCGCCCCGGAGGGAGTGCATGCACCTCTGTGTGATCGGCCTGGATTGCGTGCCGCCGGAACTGGCGTTCGAGCAGATGGCTATGCCCAACCTCCGCGCCCTGATGCAGCGCGGATCGTACGGCCGGTTGGAGAGCGTCGTCCCCCCCGTCACGGTTCCGGCGTGGGCCTGCCTGGCCACCGGCCGCGACCCCGGGGCCCTCGGGATCTACGGGTTCCGCAACCGCACGGACTACAGCTACGAAGGCCTCACCCTGGCTACCAGCCACAGCGTGCGCGAGCCGGCGATCTGGGATCGTCTGGGGGCGGCGGGAGTGCGCGTCATCGTCGTCGGCGTGCCGCCGGGCTATCCTCCGCGGCCGGTGCACGGGGTGCAGGTATCCTGCTTTCTCACCCCCAGCGCGTCGTCACCCTACGCCTACCCCGCGGCGCTGCGGGGCGAACTGGAGGCGCGGTTCGGCGAGTATCTCTTCGATGTGAGCGACTTTCGCACCACAGACAAGCCGGGCCTGCTGCGCCGCATCTACGCCGTGACCGAGCAGAAGTTCGCCATCGTCCGGTACCTGATGACGAACCACCCCTGGGAGTTCCTGATGTTCGTGGACATGGGGCCCGACCGGCTGCACCACGGCTTCTGGAGGTACCACGATCCCGCACACATCAAGCACCCCGCCCCTAATCCCTTTCCACAGGTGTTCCCCGAGTACTACGCCTTTCTGGATCGCCAGATCGGGTCCGTCCTTGACCTGCTCGCTGATGATGTGGCGGTTTTGGTGGTCTCCGACCATGGGGCCCGCCGCATGGACGGCGCCATCTGCGTGAACGAATGGCTGCGCCGCGAAGGGTTTCTCGTGCTGCGCGAGGAACCTCGCGAGGTCCGGCCGCTGGAGCCGTCCATGGTAGATTGGACCCGAACCGCAGCCTGGGGTGAGGGCGGCTACTACAGCCGGATCACCCTCAATGTCCGCGGACGGGAGCCCCAGGGGATCCTCGATCCCGCCGGGGTCGAGCGGGTGCGCGGGGAGTTGATCCAGGGGCTGGAGGCGCTCGGGGACGAGACGGGCCGGCCGATCGGCACACGAGTCTACCGGCCCGAGGAGCTCTACTCCGACGCCCGGGGGGTACCGCCGGATCTGCTGGCCATCTTCGGCGACCTCTACTGGCGCAGCGCGGGCAGTGTCGGCGGGGGAGCGGTCTGGGCGCGCGAGAACGACACGGGGCCCGATGATGCCAATCATGCTCCGTTTGGGATCTTCGTCGCGGCCGGGCTCGCCCTGCCTCCCGGCGAGGTCCCGGGATTGCGGCTGCTGGATATCGCCCCATTGATCGCCCGGCATTTTGGCCTGGACGTGGAGGCATAAGGGGGAGAGGGCTTGGACGGATTCACCGTGTGGTTCACCGGACTCCCCAGTTCCGGCAAGAGCACGCTGGCCGGCCTGCTGGGCTCCGCGCTCGCTGCCCGCGCGCTGCCCGTCGAGGTGCTTGACGGCGACGAGGTCCGGGCGGTTCTGAACCAGGGCCTGGGGTTCTCCCGGGAGGATCGCGATGAGAACATCCGGCGGATCGCCTGGGTGGCGAAGGTCCTGACCCACCACGGCGTCATTGCCATTACGGCGGCCATCTCGCCGTACCGGCAGGCTCGCGAGCGGGCCCGAGAGACGATCGGGCGCTTTGTGGAAGTGTACGTCGACTGCCCCGTGGAGGTCTGCATGGCCCGCGACATCAAGGGGTTGTACGCGCGGGCGCGGCGCGGCGAGATCGCCCAGTTCACCGGCGTCTCCGATCCCTACGAGCCGCCGGCTCAACCCGAAATCACGGTCCACACCGACCGGGAGACGCCGCAGGAGAGTCTGCGCCACATCCTGCAGCACCTGGAGACCCAGGGCTGGCTGCAGGTGGCCATGGATGCGGTGCTCGTCCCGCACTACCTGACGGAGCAGTTGCGGCACCGCTGGGGTGGGGAGTTCGAACGGCGCCTGGTGGAGATCCTGGCCGGATATGTGCATCCCGAGGAGGATGCGTTGCCGCCGGCCGAGCAGGAACAGGTGCTGGCCCGCCTGCGCGCCCTGGGCTACGTGGACTAAGGCGAAGCGATGCTGGCGACGCCGCACGGGGGCACCCTTGTCGACCAACGCCTGACACCGGAGGCGGCCGCGGCGGTGATCGCGGACCCAGCCCTGCCGCGCCTGGCGGTCACCCGGGAGCAGGCCTACGACGTGGTGAACATCTGCACCGGGGCCTTCAGCCCCCTGCGCGGGTTCATGGGATCCGCGGAACTGGCGGCCGTCGTGCGGATGGGCCGCCTGCCGGACGGGCTCCCCTGGACGATCCCCATTCTCCTGGATGCCAGCGCTGAGGATGCCGCCCGGCTGGGCGAGGTCTGCCTGCTGACCTACCAGGACCGCCCGCTGGCGCGCCTGCGCATCGCGGAGCGGTATTTGGCGGACCGCCTGCGGGTCGCGCGGGGCGTGTTCGGAACGGAAAACCCGGCGCATCCCGGCGTGGCCGGCCTCCTGGCCCAGCAGCCCGTCCTGCTGGCGGGGCGGGTGGACCTGCTCGAGTTGCCGGAGAACCCGTACTCGCGCTACACGTTGACCCCCCGGGAGACGCGGGTGCTGTTCACCACCAAAGGATGGCGCACCGTGGTCGGCTTCCAGACGCGCAATGTGCCGCACCTCGGGCACGAGTACGTCCAGAAGACCGCGCTCACCTTCGTCGACGGGATCTTCATCAACCCTGTCATCGGGCGAAAGAAGGCCGGCGACTTCCGGGATGAGGTCATCCTGGCCGCCTACCAGGCGCTGATGGACCACTACTACCTGGCCAGCCGGGCGGTCATGGCCGTCCTGCTGACGGAGATGCGCTACGCGGGGCCGCGGGAGGCCGTCTTCCACGCCATCGTCCGCAAGAACCTAGGCTGCACCCACTTCGTCATCGGCCGGGACCACGCCGGCGTGGGGAACTTCTACGGTCCGTACGCGGCGCAGGAGGTCTTTGAGCAGTACCCCGACCTGGGGATCATTCCGCTCTTCTTCACCTCGTTCTTCTACTGCCGGCGCTGCGGCAGCATCGCCAACGAGAAGACCTGCCCTCACGATTCCGCCGCGCGCATTGACTTCAGCGGTACGCAACTGCGCGAGGCGCTCATGGGAAACGGGGAGGCCGGATTGCTGGTCCGGGACGAGGTCCTGCAGGTCCTGCGCACGTTTCCCGAACCCTTCGTTCCCCAAGCGGTGTAGGGGTCGAGTCGGGCGTTTCGGCCGGGGGCGGCTCTCTGCCGGACCGGCTGCGGCGCGCCGCAGAACAGGAGTCCAACTGGGATGCGCAAGAGTGTGACGGTCTCGGCGGTCGCGATGCCCCGGCGCCCGGAGGCGATCCGGCGCGGCGCCGCCACCGCGTTGTGGATCACCCTGGGCCTGGCGTTGTTCATTCTGGCGCTGCTGCTGCTGAAGACAGGCGCCACGGGCCTCGCCGCCCTGCTGCAGCGCATTCGCGCCGGAGGCCCGGTGAACACGCTGGGTCTGGGCTGGCTGCTGTCCTATGTCTCGCTGAGCGGGTCGCCCGCGGCCGCCACGGCCCTGTCGCTGCTTGGCGGCGGCGTCCTATCGCCGCTGGAGACCTTCGGCATGATCAACGGCTCGCGCTTTGGCGCCTCGTTCATCGTGCTGTTCACCGGGTTCGTCTTCTACCTGCGCGGGATCCGGGGCCGGGGCGTGGTGGCGATGGGTGTGCTGTCCATGATCACCACGGCGACGACCTATCTCCCGGCGATGCTGCTGGGGGTAGGGGTCCTGCAGCAGGGGTGGCTGAACGGAGTGCGCTTCGGATCGTCCCGAGGGCTGGTTTCCCTCATCGACCGGACCTTCGATCCTCTCGTCGCGGCCGTGGGGGCGCGGCTGCCCGACCTGGGTATCTTTGCGCTGGGCTTCGGGTGCCTGCTGGTTTCGTTCCAGGTGTTCGATCGGGCGTTACCGCCGCTGGGCAGCGACGTACTGGAGACGCGCTGGGGCCGGTGGGTGGATCGGCCCTTTCCGATGTTCCTGCTGGGACTGGGGATGACGGCCCTGACCCTGTCGGTCTCGGTGTCGCTCTCGATCCTCGTGCCCCTGGCCGGCCGCGGCTACGTGCGCCGCGACCAGGTCGTCCCCTATATCATGGGGGCGAACATTTCCACCTTCGTGGACACGCTCTTCGCCTCGCTCCTGCTCGCGTCGTCCGTGGGGTTCACCATCGTCCTGGTGGAGATGCTCTGCGTGGCTACCGTCTCTCTGGTCATCCTGGCGGGGCTCTACCGCCGCTACCGCGACGTCCTCATGGAGGCCAACCGCCTCATCACCTCCACGCGGTGGCGGTTCTCGATCTTCGTGGCCTTCCTCGCCTTAATTCCCCTGGCTCTCCTGCTGCTGTAGCTTTCCTCGTCCGCGATATCCGCGCCCATGGCGGAATCGGTCCGCGCCCCTGCGGGGGCAGCGGGCGGCGCGGAGGTGCGCGCTAGGGGCTCCGGTGTGGCACCTGGTAGGTAACGGCCAACCCCGGCCAGGCCACGGCGCGGCCGGTCGCACGCGCCTCCTGGCCGGCGAGGACGATGCCCGTAGAGAGGAGGGTCCGCTCTGCGGCGGTGGGTGGCCGCCCGGTGGTGTAGAGGGCGACCAGGGCGTGGACCAGGTAGCCGAAGTGGTCGAAGGGATCCGCCTGCAGCACGACGCCACCGGTCGCCGTGGACCCGTCCGCGTACCGCGCGCCGAGCAAAAATTCGCGGTCGTCGAAGAGGCGCGGGATGAACGCCAGGACAGCGCGCGTGCCGTCCACGTACCGGATCAGGAACACTGTGGTCTCCGGCCCCAGGCCGGCGGGCACCGCTGGCGCGCGGCTCCGCCGCGTTTGCGCGGAGGCCAGCAGGGCATCGGCGAGACGGCCGCCCCACTCCTCCCGCTCCGGAAGGGTCCAGTACCCTGTGCCCACCTCGCGGATGCTGGCCACGCCGCTCTCCCGGGTGTCGCGCTGCTCCAGATACCCCTGTAGCAACTCGGCGGCATGGATGCCGAAGGCGCGAAACGGCGTCGAGGCGATAGCCACGGCGACCACGACGCGTCCGGCCCGCACCGGCCGATCCAGGGGGAGGAAGGGGAGGACCGAGCCCCCCATCAGCGGAATCTCCCGCCGCGCCGACTCCGCGACGATGGCCTGACTATCCTCCCAGTTGGCGGCCAGCATCTTGTCGATGAAGACAGGCACCCGGCGACCGCTCTGGTCAAAGATGCGCAGCACCTGCCGCACCGTCCCCAGGCGCGGGGTCGGACTGGGCAGCATCCCGCGCTCGGGCAGGTCCTCGCGGGTGGCGATCAGGACGCCGTCCACCGCCAGCCGGGACCCGTCCAGCAGCGCGTCGGTGACAGAGGAGGCGACGCGGAAGCCGTACCGCGCCGCCAGCGCCCGGGTCTGATCGTTGGGCCGCGGGGCCTCAGCGAAGACGCTGGCCACGGTCAGCGGGGAGGCGATGGTCCGGCTGCCCAACCGGTACCCTTCGAGGAAGCGTGTGCCGATCACATCGGCATGGGACCGCGGATACCAGGAGTCGACGAGGAAGGCGATGCGCCGCGCCGCCGGCGCGCCGGTCGCCGGGAGCCCGGCGGACGCCAGGCAGACGCCGAGCCCCAGCACGACCAGTGCGCGCCTCACGGGCGGGCGGCCAGCCGGGGGAAGACCAGGATCCGCAGCGGGTAGGCGGTCATGACGTAGAGCGTGCCGTCCGGCGCCGCGGTCGATCCCTGGATGATCAGGCGCCGGGCGGCTGGGCGGACGTGCGGCGCCGGCACCGCATTGGGCGGGGCGGGTGGAAGGGACCCCACCTGGCCGACGACCTCCGGCCGGCCGGTCCGGGTGACCAGGCGCATGATGAAGAACCCGCGGTCACCGCCGCCGGAGAGGGTCGCCGTGTAGTACATGTTCCCGTCGGGGGCGGCAGTCATCGTGTAGTGGCTGCCGGGGAGGGAATATCCGGGTGGAAACACCGCCCCGTGAAGCCGGACGGCGATCGCCCGCTCGCTTGCGGTGAAGGTGTAAACCTGGCCCGTGTCGTCCCCGACGCCGTGAAAATGCACCCCGTCGGGATGCGCCGCCAGCGCGTAGGGACTCTCATAGCTGCCCGGGCCGGAGAACTGCAGCGGCAGACCCTCAATGCGCCCGGCCGCCGCGGTGTACCGGTTTATGGCGTCGGGCCCGGCGGGGTGGAAGGCATCGCCGCTGGCCAGGACGACGAGGTAGCGCGTGGGCTGGGGACCGGGCGCGAAGACGCCCTTGTCGGCGAAGGCCTGGGCGCGCGGGTCGTAGAGGATCAGGTGCATCTCCGGATCCGTCAGGGCATACACGAGACCGCGGCGCGCGTCCACCCCCACGGCGATGATGCTCTGGCGCGGCCGCGGAATGCCCAGGTCGCGCACGCGGTTCGTGGACGGGTCGTACACGAGCAGGTGCCCGCCGGGATAGCTTCCCTGCGCCGCCCGTACCGCGGTCTCGCCGGACTTCGTCCCGAAGTACACCTGCCCGTCCGGCGCGACAGCCGGCTTCGTGTGGATCTTCGCCTGGGCGTTCTTGCCCGGGAGCCTCTCCCCGGTCGCCGCGGCCGTATCCGTGATCACCTGAAATTCCCGCCCGCCGGGGGGGAGCACCATGAACCGGCCGAAGCCCTCATAAAACGTCGTCCCCAGGTAGACCCGTCCGTCCGGGGCGGCCTGAATCGCCGTGTAGGCGCCGCCGGTGTGGTACTGATCATTGATCCAGATGACCGCGGGAGTGAGGGACGGTGTCGCGGCCGCAGTCATCATGGTGGTGCCGAGCAGAACGACCACTCCCAGCAGGAACGATCGCACCGGTGCCTCCAGATCAGGGATACGACTTCTTTGGCTACCGGGTCCGGCCACCCCTCCCCGCGTTGAACATCCCCCGACCCTCCCGGAATGCTCCTGCAGACCGGTGCCTAGGGATCTGCTTTGGTGGGTACATGTGGCCAAAACCGGGGAATCCTCCGAAAAAGGCACCCCGCCCGCGAGGGCGGTCCGCAAAGCCACGGGACTGCACGGTCGCAGTCGGCCGGGTTGCCGAAGAGGACGCCGCGGCTTCACCGCGCGTCGGGGGATTTCTCTTCACCAGGGAGACTTCCGGTGCGCCTTCGCCCGCGCCTTGTTCTATCGTTGTGCCGCACCCGACGCCGTCCTCGACATCTCCTGCTGGTCAGCTCCAGTGTCCTCGCCTGGACGATGGTGTTTGCCGGAACCGGTCCGGGCCTGCTGGCAGCGACAGCGCGCGTCGCGGTCAGCGGTCGCGTCCTCGACGCCGACACCCACAGGGGCATTGCGGGTGCGCTGGTCGTGGCCGCGGGGGTGGGGGCGAACGTCGCGGTGCAGGCCGACGGCGCCGGCACCTACCGCATGCAACTCCCCTCCGGCCGGTACTGGCTCACGGCGCAGGGCTCGGGGTATCTGGAGCAGACGCGGCGGCTGACCCTCAGGCGGACCACCGCCACGCTGGATTTTGCGCTCCAGCCGCTGCGCGGCAGACCCAAACCGACGCCGCGCCCCTCCGCCACGCCGGCGCCGACCCCGACGGTCACGCCGGCGCCGGCACCCACGCCCGGGCCCACTCCGGCGCCCACCGCGACCCCGCAGCCGGGGACCCGCCGCTGGAGCAATCCGAGTTCGTGGCCGACCGGACGGGTGCCCACGCGCAACGACAACGTGGTCATCCCGGCCGGGCTGACCATCGAAGTGGATGTGACCACCGCCGAGGCCCGCACCGTCACGGTGGACGGCGTGCTGCGCGCCAGCCGGAGCGTTCCCTCCACCCTGACCGTGTACGGGAACCTGATCGTGCGCCGGCAGGGGGTTCTCGACTATGGGCGACCGGCCGATCGGGTGTCGGCGCAGGCGGAGATCCACTGGGTGCTCAACGAGGCGAACTACGTGGGCGGCGCCACGATGGAGCCGGTGGCGAGCGACGTGGGCCTGTGGGCTGTGGACGATGCGCAGGTGTGGATCCACGGGGTCTACCGGGATACCTGGAGCGCGCTGGTGCGGCCGGCCCTGGTGGGGGCGACCGACATCGTCGTCGACCCCGCCTACGCGGCCGGCTGGCAGGTGGGCGATCTGGTGGTCGTCGGTCCGTCCAACTTGGGACGATCCAGCGAGGTTCAGGACGAGACCCGGCGTATTGCGGCGGTCCTGGGGAACGGGATCTTCCGCCTGAACACGCCGCTCACCTACGACCACGACGTCCTCATGGTCGCCTGGACCGATGCCTGGGGCGATGCCTGGACGGAGCGGCTTGCGGCCAAAGTGATCAACCTGACCGCGAACATCGTCTTCGCAGCCGTGGACGCCAACCACCGGCCCCACGTGATGTTCATGGACCGGGCGAAGCACTTTGTGGAGGACCTGGCGGTCGTGAACTTCAGCCCCATGCCCAAGGTCAACCCCATGGCCCGCTACGCCTGGCATGAACACAACCAGCGTGACGGCTCCCGCGGGAGCTATCTCCGGCGGGTGCGCCTCTACGGTGGGCCAGGCGACGGCTGGCACATCCACAACTCCTACGGCATCTCCGCGGAGGATGTCGTCGTCTTCAACCAGGCCCGTGCCTATGTCGCTCTGGCAGACGGCCGCTTCTTTACCAATACCCGGGGGATTATGCTGGAGCGCTCGACCCCCAACGACGTGGCGGGGCACGCCGCCGATAACTGTTACCTGGACCGGCCGCTGGTCATGCGCTGGGGCACCGGGCAGCGAGACTACCGCAACGCCGGGATCTGGCTCACGTCCAGCGAGAGCTGCGTGATCGCCGGCGCCGTGGCCACGGGCGGGTGGGGGCAATCGCGCTCCTCGGGAATGCACTGGGAGGAGGGCGGCGGGGGCGGCGACAATCCCTACGTCTACCGCGCCGAGGCCCACTCCAATGCCGTGATGGGCTTCCACTCCTGGCAGAACAATACCCCCGCGCAGCGGATTGTCGACCTCCTGGCCTGGCGCAACGGCAATGCCGGCGTGGGGTGGGGGGCGTACGGCACTCGCTACTGGGCCCACCAGGTGCGCGCCATCGGCAACGGCGTGGCCCAGCTGGCCCACTGGGCCCGCGGGTGGGGCATCACCGGCTTCCTGGCGGACGGGCTGGGAGGCGGCGTCGGGATCGAGGTCCGCAACTACACCGGGGACAGCACCAGCGACTCCGTTTACGAGGACGGCGTGGTGCGTAATGTGGCGACGAACGTCCGGCACGCCCCCCTCAACGCCGCCGGCAGCATCTCCTGGGTGCAATTCGCGCGGGTCGCCTTCGACCCGACCCGCCCGGTTCTGTTCGGGCCGAGCGCCGTCCCGCCCCCGGGCAGCCGGTTGCGCTTCCGGCAGCAGAGCGGCCTGCAACGCGCGGCGAATTTCACGCTCTTCCGCCTGGGTGATACCAACGCGCCGGCGGGGGCCGTGGCCGACGGCGAGTACAACGCGCTGCGCCTGGATAACGACACGACGGGAACCCGCCCCCGGCCGCCCAGGGTTCGGATCGTCACGCCCGACGACCAGGTGGCCACCGGCATCGTCCGGCTGGAGGTGGAGACCGATGCGGCCGAGGTGGAGTTCTACTTGGCGAACCGGTCCCTCGGGCGCGTGGCCGCGGCTGGCGGCCGAGCCGCGCTCGACTTCGACATGTCCACCTATCCCAACCGGCGCGTCTATTTCTGGGCGCAGGTCACCGGAGTGGGCGGGATCGTCAACACGAGCCGTGTGATCCGCGTGCGGAAGTTCTAGGCCTCTCCTACCGCGACCGGACAACCTCTGCGTAGACGCGGGCGAGGTAGTGCTCCACCGGCGCGTGGTCGTCGGTGAGGATGACCGGCGGGCCGGCGGTCAGGAATGCCGCCAGGTCCTCCGGCGCCAACGGGACCAGCGAGAGCGGCGTGTCCACTCCCGGTGGCCGGCGGCGCATCAGGTCCGCCAGATCCAGGGGGCGGCGCGAGGCGAAGAGCACGAAGATCGTCTGGACGTTCTGGCGCCAGTCTTCCCCCGCGGGCAGCAGGTAGACGTACGGAAAGACCTGCTGCAGCGTCCGAGTGTACGTGCGGACGAACAGGCCGGGGCGTCCATCGACAATATTGACAGCGTACACTCCGTCCGCGGCCAGCGCGCCCGCCACCTGGTCCGCGAATTCCCGGGTCGTCAGGTGGTAGGGAATGGAGTAGGCGTCCCGGAAGACGTCGAGCAGGATCAGGTCATAGCGGTACTCCGGCCGGCGAAGGAAGAACTGCCGGCCGTCCTCATTCCAGGTGCGGATGGGCGTCTCCGCCGGTAACCCCAGTTCGGCGTGCGCGACGGCGGTCACCGCCGGATCGATTTCCACGACGTCGATGCGGCTCGCCGGCGCCACGGAGTACATATAGCGCGGGAAGGTGTAGCCACCGCCGCCGATGAAGAGAGCGCGCAGGGGCGCCGCCCCCGGGGGCCGGCGGGCGGCCACCTCGTCGAGCAGGACCGCCCATCCCCGTTCGTAGTCGTACCCCAGGGCATCCGGCGTGCGCAGGTCGACATAACTGTGGATCAGGCTGTCCAGCACCAGCGCACGCCGGGCGTCGCCTTGCTTGAGGATCCGGATGCAGTAGTAGTTCGACTCCCGCAGACAGGGACTGGGGACCCCTCCGGTTGCGGCGGCCGCCACCGTGAGGATGCACGCCGCCGCGGCCCCCCAGCGAAACGCCGGCCGGACGCGCGGCGCGCCTGCCGCGCGGGGCGCAGCAGAGAGGAGGACGCCGAGCAGCACGATCCCCTCCGCCACCACCAGGATCACCGCCCGCGCGCCGAGGAGCCCGATCAACCAGAACCCGGCGGCGAACGTGCCGGCGATGCTCCCGATCGCCTGCGAGGCGTAGACGCGTCCCACGATGCGCCCCGCCTCGCCCGGATGGCGGAGGGTCAGGCGGATGATGATGGGGGAGAGGGCCCCGAATCCGGCGGCGGGCGGCAGCAGCATGGCCCCCACCAGCAGGGGCAGGCCGAATGCGGGCGAGAGGCGGGCGAGGAGCGCGGTCACAACCCCGGACAGGGCGCGGGAATACAGGAAGGGGAGCAGGAGGACCAGGAGCGTCGTCGCGCCCGCCAGGACCAGGGCGCCGCCGAGCAGAGCTGGCGACGGGCGCCGGTCGGCGAGCCGGCCGCCCAGGGCGTTACCCAGACTGATGCCGAGGAGGACCGCCCCGATGACCGCCGCCCAGGTGTACAGTGAACTGCCGAACAGTGGGGCGACGATGCGCGTCGCGGCTAGTTCAACCATCATCACCCCGGCGCCGCCGGCCCCGGCGAGCAGCAGCGTGGCCAACATTCCGGCGGTCATGCCGGCACCCCGCGCCGGTGGGGGAGCGGGACCGCCCCCGACAGACCGGGCCACGAGTGGGATGAGAGCGGCGATCAGGAGGACGGCTCCGGCACCACCGAGGATCGCACGGACCCCGACGTATTCCAGGAGGATAAATCCTCCGACCCCGACGCCCAGGACGTTGCTCACCGTGCTGATGGCGCTCAAGCCGCCGGCCACACGGCCCGCCTCACCCGTAGATCGCAGCGTCAGCCGCGTGACGGCGGGCAGGACGCTGCCCAGGAGTGTGGTGGGTGGGAGCAAGACCGCCACGCTGATGAGGGTCACCCGCAGCAGGACAGGCGCGTCGAGGAGAGCACCGTACAGCCGATCGCGTACCGGCGCGGCGAGGATGACGGCTCCGCCGGCCAGGGCGAGCGCGGCGGCGAGCAGGCGCGGTGAGGGAAAGCGGTCGACCAGGCGTCCGCCCAGGGCATCCCCCAGCGCGAACCCCGCCAGGACGACGGCGACGATTCCCGTCCAGGTCTCCAGCGAGACGCCCACCACCGGGGCCAGCAGGCGCCCCGCGGTGATCTCAAGCAGCAGGATGGCTCCCCCGGCAGCAAAGACGACGGGGTAGGCGAGGCGCGCGCTCCAGCGGGGCATGTCGCTAGGGTGGTTTCCCGCCGCCGGCGGGTTAGTAGACGTTCCGGCGGGCGATGCGGAACTCCAGGAGGTCTTCGTCGGCCTTGAGGGCGGCGTAGAGCCAGACCAGGGGCGCCAGGAGGCCGCCGCTGACGAACGCGAGCGTGATGAGGATGACGGCGTGCACCCACAACCCCTGGATCAGGTACCAGACGGGCCCGAGGATCAGCGCCGTCCAGTTCCAGCGGAGTTGGGGAGGGGCGGGGCGGTAGTACAGATCGGGCGGATCGCCGCGCGCCGGCAACGCGACATCGCGGGCGAGGAATCCGCGGATTCGCCGGGCGGCCCGCCCGGGCGCGTAGCCGGTCCAGAGGAAGGCGAAGGTCGCGACCAGCACGACCGCCGCCGCCCGCCAGAAGGGCACGTCGAGCAGCCACACTCCCGCAGCGGCTGCCAGGACAATCACCCAGCCGATTCCCCAGATCACCCGACCACCTCGCGCCGGGGAGCGAACTGTGGAGCGGGGAACGGGAATCGAACCCGCATCACCGGCTTGGAAGGCCGGAGCTCTACCATTGAGCTATCCCCGCACAGCTGCCCAGCGATTCGTCGCGCGAACCGCCGGGGATAACCATTGACCCTCAGACTGGTGGGCGGGGAAGGATTCGAACCTCCGAAGGCATTCCGCCAGCTGATCTACAGTCAGCCCCGTTTGACCGCTTCGGTACCCGCCCAACATGTTGATTATAGGCAGCGGTCGGGAGAGGGAGCAAGGTTCCAGGTGGGCGCGGCCCGAAACAAGATCAGGATGGTGCTGGCGGTGTCTTCATGGCCCGACGCATCCTGCCCAGTTTCCTGATCATCGGCACCCCGCGCTCCGGG
>Ga0073934_10005813_pt1 | contig 18622 bp, 19 predicted proteins | sample LarsenN4metaG_FD_76834 | JGI IMG/M metagenome (GOLD analysis project Ga0073934, IMG submission 76834) | Hot spring sediment bacterial and archeal communities from British Columbia, Canada, to study Microbial Dark Matter (Phase II) - Larsen... ... | reverse complement strand
GCGGCAGCACGCAGGGGTCATGGCGGCCGCGGCCTCTTAGCGTGGTATTCTTTCCATCCACGGTGACCGTTTCCTGCTCGGTCATGATGGTGGCGACGGGCTTGAAGGCCACCCGGAAGTAGATCGTCTCACCGTTCGAGATGCCGCCCTGCACCCCCCCGGACCGGTTGGATGTGGTCCGCACTTTCTGGCCCCGCATGCGAAAGGGGTCATTATGCTCGGACCCCTGGTAGCGGACGCAGTCGAAACCGGAGCCAATGTCAAATCCCTTGGAGGCGGGGAGGCTGAGCATGGCTTTGCCCAGGTCAGCCTCGAGCCGGTCAAACACCGGTTCACCCCATCCGGGCGGCACGCCGCGCGCCACGCCCTGGACAATGCCTCCCACGCTGTCTCCGGCTGCGCGCACTTTTTCGATCAGGCGAATCATCCGTGGAGCCACTGCGGGATCCGGACATCGCACCGGGTTATTCTCGATATCCTCCCGGCGCACCTTCTCCGGATTCACGCTGGCCCGCAAGTGCTTGACCTGGCTGACATAGCCCAGGATTTCGACGCCATAACGTTCAGCCAGGATTTTTCTGGCCACCGCGCCCGCCGCCACGCGGCCAATGGTCTCGCGCGCGCTGGACCGTCCACCGCCTTCCCAGTTGCGCAGGCCGTACTTTGCTTGATAAGTGTAGTCCGCATGGGAGGGACGGAACTTCCGCGCCATTTCGGCATAGGCTTCCGGACGCGCATCTTCGTTGGGCACCCAAAGACTGATGGGTGTGCCGGTGGTGCGGCCTTGAAAAACCCCTGAGAGGATCCGCACCGTATCCGACTCCTTGCGTGGGGTCACAATGGCGGACTGGCCCGGTCGCCGCCGGTCGAGTTCGGGTTGAATATCGGCCTCGGAGAGCACCAACCCGGGGGGACACCCGTCAATCACCACTCCGACCCCCCCGCCGTGGGATTCTCCCCAGGTCACAATGCGGAATAGATGCCCGAACGCACTCGACATGGCGCCATGGTGGTTCAAAACGGGGGCCGGGTCAAACGCCGTATTACTGCAGCATTCTTTCCACCAGGGCGGCGGAGTCGCGGGCCAGCCGGGCAATCGCCGGATCCTGGTCGTTGCTCAGCGCCCGAAGCAGTTCCAAAGCGCGCTGGTCCTCGAGGTCCACAAGTCCATCAATGGCCGCCTCGCGTACTTCCGGCGGCTGATCGCGGGCAATGCCGAGGGAGAGGAAGGCAAGCCGTTCGTCCTTGCATCCCTCCATGCCGATCAGACCATTAATCAACTCCACGCGCAGGTCTTTGTTTGGCTCGGTGCGAAACAATTCCTGCAGAAGCCTGACCGCGTCCGCTGTCCGTGTCTCCGCAATTTTCAGGACCACGTCAAATCGGTCGTCAAAAGTGCCCGCCGTCGCGTAATCGGCTCTTAACTGGTTCAGGGATTGGACTGGGCTGGAAGGTGAATCCGCGGTGGCAGTGGGTGTGCTGTTGGACCGGAGGACCGTTGGCGGAAGCAATGGCATGGGGACATTCGAAACCCCCAGACCCGGGTTGACTCCAGCAGAAGACGAGGCTGGGTTCGTTGCCGGGTCCTCTGTGGAAGGGGGCCCAGAGGCTCGCGGCTCGCTCTTGTTCGAGCAGCCGGCCAGCAGCAGGAGGCTGATGGCCAGACTCCTCAGCAGTCTCGGGGTTGTCCGGATCGGTGCTCTACGCGTCATCGGTCCCGCCCATAAAAGCAGGTCAGGAGCGGGCCTTGCAATCGCAAGTTGTTGACCTCAGTTGAGCGTGACGTCGAGGTTCTTCAACTGCGCTTTCAAGGTCAGGACCGCCTGGGCGTGGATTTGGCAGATGCGCGACTCGGTGAGACCAAACACCTCGGCGATTTCACGCAGGCGCATGTCTTCGTAGTAGTAAAGGGCCAGGACCTTGCGCTGGGCGGTGGGCAGTTTGTTAATAAGTTCGGCCAGCCGGGCCGCCATTTCACGACGGGCCACGCCCTCAAGAGGGTCCTCCTGGTTCGGGTCGGCCATGGCCTCGTAGTGTGAGGGACTGTCTTCACTGTCCGGGTTGACAGCGGCGTCGAGGCAGATAAAGGCGGCGGGCCGGATTTCATCCAACAATTGGTGGTATTCGTCGAGGGTCAGTTTCAGCTCGGCGGCCAGTTCGGCGGGAGTCGGCTGACGCCCTTTGCGTTGTTCGAGTTCCTGTATGGCCAGTTGCACCCGGCGGGCCTTGCGATGGACCGAGCGTGGCACCCAGTCCATGCGGCGAAGCTCGTCCAGAATGGAACCGCGGATGCGCACCCTGGCGTAGCTCTCGAAGCTCGAACCGAGGCGGGGATTGTAATTGCGGATGGCGTCGAGCAGCCCCAGTACGCCCGCGCTGGTCAGGTCCTCCACGTCCACGTGGGATGGGAGAGTCATTTGCAGCCGGCCAACAACTCCACGGACCAGGGGCATGTGTTTCTCCAGAAGTTCTTTCTCCTCCTGGGTTTTGGAAAGGATCCGCCGTCCGTATCTCTTGAGCAGGACCTGTTTCCGGGGGCCGTGGTTTTGAGTGACGTTGGATTTGGCGGACACTGAGCTCGCTGACATGGTGGTCTGGAGTTGAGGGTTGCTGTTTGGGTAGCGCCCCATGTTCCCTGGCACTGCCCGATTTGGGGCTTTTCGCATCCTCCCAGCCGTGGCACCGGTTCCACCCGAAACCGGAAGCTCGCTTCGTCTTGCTGGAAGGTTGTTTTTCACTGCGAACCTTCCCTTAGCAGGGTCTTTGCCAGACACGCGAAATGGATTGTCCCGAGTCAGAATTGTTGATCAGGACACTCCGGCTCAACTCCTGGGCATTGTTGTTGCCGGGTGACTCCGTGATCAGTAATGGGGCTTTGGTAGTTTGGAGTTTATGGGCAGGGCACCACGCGTTGGATAGAGGATGGCAAGAGACCCCAACAGGCTGTATGGCCCTCTGGCCACGGGACGAGATCAGGCAAAACCTGACAAGAGTCGCTCTGCCGGAAGGCCGGGAAGGGCGAATGTGGACAGTGTGTGTCCTGAAGCGAGGCAGTGTCTCGAAAGAAGAAAGGGAGACAACCGAAAGACTAAACCGCCGACTCCAGCGGACTCAGGGGCTTGCTGGGTGATCCCAGTGCCGGGACATGAGGTCCGCGATCTGGCGCACGATTTCTTGCGGCGGATAGCCGGGATCGTGTAGGAGCATTTTGCCGCGCGCGATCACAGCCGCTCTTGTCTCCGGCACTTTGCGCACTGACCACAGCATCTCGGCAAGGGTCATTCGAGAGTCGGGACCGTCGGATGGTTCCCTGGCGGTCGAAGAGGTCTTGAGTTCTTCGGCAAATCCCTTGCGCGAGTTCCAGTGCACAGTCATAGGGTGTCCGGCCTCAGGAGGCCATCGGGCAAATGTCGCGGCGTGCGATCACATTCAGAATATCGGAAGGGCGCGCAAAAACTTGAATTGCCGCCGCCGCCGTTATTCCGGCGGAGCGGCGGTCTCGCTGACTCGTTTCAGTTTTGCGCCCAAACCCTGGAGTTTGCCGTCAATGTTCTCGTAACCGCGATCAATGTGATAGACACGCAGAATCTCCGAGGTGCCGCTGGCTGCCAGAGCCGCGATGACCAGCGCGGCGGAGGCTCGAAGGTCCCCAGCCATCATCTCCGCTCCATTGAGGCGGGGAACGCCTTTGACAATGGCACTGGGGCCTTCGATGAGGATGTCCGCTCCAAGCCGCATCAGTTCAGCCGCATGCATGAATCGGGACTCGAAGATGCGCTCGGTAATCACACTGGTGCCCGGGGCCATGCACATGAGTGCCATCATCTGGGCCTGTACGTCGGTGGGAAAGCCCGCGTAGGGTTGGGTGGTCAGATCCACAGGACGCAGCGGTCCCTCGCGAGTAACCCGAAGGGAGGGGCCCAGCCGTTCCAGGGTCACCCCTGCTTCACGCAATTTGTCCAGCACCGCTTGCATGTGGTCCGCGCGCGCACCATGCAAAGTCACACAGCCCTGTGTGGCGGCCGCTGCGATGGCATAGGTCGCCGCCTCGATGCGGTCGGCGATGACTTCATGGTCAGCTCCGTGGAGTTCCTTAACCCCCGTGATGGTAATGACGGGGCTGCCTGCGCCGCTGATCCGCGCGCCCATGGCTGTGAGAAAATCCGCAAGATCCACGATTTCCGGCTCGCAGGCCGCACTGTCAATGACGGTGGTACCTTCAGCCAGGGTAGCCGCCATCATCAAATTGGCAGTGCCCAGAACGGTAGGACCGGCTCGTCCGCCGAGAAAGATCTCGGTCCCTGTCAATTGTTGCGCCCGGGCGTGCACATAACCACCTGTGATCTCGATGGTAGCGCCAAGGGCGCGGAACCCTTTCAAATGCAGATCAATCGGGCGCACGCCGATGGCGCAGCCGCCGGGCAGCGCAACTTGAGCTTCCCGCAAACGTCCCAGCAGCGGACCCATGATGCAGATCGAGCCGCGCATTTTTCGCACGAGGTCGTAGTCGCCGAAGGGCTTCACGTCCTCCGCATGAATGGTCAACGTGCCGCGTTCAAAACGGACCCGCGCGCCAAGGGACTGAAGAATGCGGGCCATGAACCGGATGTCGCTTAGATCAGGGACGCGCCGGATGACGCAGGGCTGGCTGGTGAGGAGGGCCGCGGCCATGATGGGGAGCGCGGCGTTCTTGGCGCCGCTGATTGTGACGTCTCCTTTCAAAGGAGACCCGCCTTCAATGACAAAACGATCCATGAAATCAGTGTGTTGCTATCCGGCCGGCTTCCATTCCATCAAACGCGGATGCCGACTGTAAACGGCATGCACCGCTTGAACAATCCAGTTGTTCTGGCGGGCGATTTCCTCCAGGGCCGGGGCTTGCCCGTCGCCAAACTCGAGGAAGAGCCTCCCTTCAGGTTTTACCCACCCGATGCCCTCCCGGGCCAGCCGGCGGAAAAAGTCGAGGCCGTCGGGACCTCCGTCCAGAGCCAGGCGTGGGTCGTGGTCGCGCACCTCCGGTTCGAGGGCGGGGATGTCGCCGGTCGGCACATAAGGCGGATTGGAAACAATGGCGTCGTATCGGGTTCCCGCTGGCAGCGGCTGAAACAGGTCGCCCAGGAAGAACTCCACCCGCTCTGCCGCCCCGCACGCGGCCGTGTTGTCGCGAGCCAGAGCCAGGGCTGCCGCAGAAATGTCGGAGGCGTGCACGTGGATGAAGTCGAGTTCACGAGCCAGGGCCAAAGCGATACAACCGGTGCCTGTGCCCAAATCGAGGACGAGAGGTTGGTTCGAGGGCAGGCGGCGCAGGAAATCGCGCGCCCTCTCGACCAGGAGTTCAGTTTCCGGGCGCGGTACCAGGGCGTCGCGGCTGCAGCGCAGAGTCAGGCCGCAAAACCCGGCAGTGCCGAGAACATGTTGGAGCGGCTCGCGTTTGGCGCGTCGCCGCAGCATCTCCCGAACGGCGTCCAATTGGCGTTCTGTGAGCGTGTTTTCGAAGCCGAGATAGAGATTCAGCCGGGGCATGCCCAGAACCTGAGCCAGCATCTCTTCAACATTGCGGCGCGGCGATTCGACCCCTTTGTCTGTGAGAAAGGTGGTGCCGCGCTGAATCACTTCCAGAACCGTCACAGGCAAACAGGCTACCGCGGCGCCCAATGGAGGAAAAGCGGGAATCGTCGGGAACGAACTGCCGGTCCCTCAGGGTATGCCGCTGGTCCGCTGGCGGTTCCAGAGGGATGACGTTCCGCGAGATGGAGCCGCCGGGTCGCGGACTGAAGCCAGGCAAACACGTTGGCCAGGAACCGGATCTTCCGGGTGAGCCATGCGACCTGAAGCCGGTGGGGGACGGGTGCCGGACTCAGAGGCGACTGTGACACCCTCCCACGGTCAGGTCCCGGGGGGGTGTTGCCTGTGGCGTCTCATGGATGTAGGTCAGTCGGGCGCGTCCGACGGTGGACTGTGAGAGAAAGGTTTTGCTGCGCGGAGCGCGGAACGATAGCATGAGGCTAACGTGGCAAGGGACCGATGGCTGAGCGACGCTTTAATCCATTGCCGGGCTTCGGCCTGACGCTGGGGTTCACGGTCTGTTACCTGAGCCTGGTGCTGGCGCTTCCGCTGGCGGCGCTGGCGTTGCGGTGCCTGGAGATCTCGTGGGGTGAGTTCTGGAAACTGGCATTTAACGCGCGTGCGCTCGCGGCCTACCGGCTGACATTCGGGGCTTCATTTGTTGCCGCCAGCATCAATGCGATTTTCGGAACCCTCCTGGCGTGGGTCCTGGCGCGTTATGAGTTTCCCGGACGGCGCTTCATTGACGCCCTGGTGGATTTCCCGTTTGCGCTGCCCACGGCAGTGGCGGGCCTGACGCTGGCAAGTCTCTTTTCCTCCGAGGGCTGGCTGGGACGGTGGTTGGTTCCAAGGGGAATTGAGGGAGCCTATTCAGTTCTCGGAGTCGTGATTGCGTTGACCTTCGTTGGACTGCCCTTTTCCGTGCGCACACTGCAGCCCGTGCTGGCCAGCCTTGATCGCGGTGTTGAGGAGGCCGCCGCGACGCTTGGGGCGGGTCGGTGGCGAACTGTGACGCAGATCATCGCACCGGCGCTGGCCCCAGCGGTGTTGACAGGGTTCACGTTGTCCTTTGCGCGGGCCATCGGGGAATATGGCTCTATCGTGTTTATCTCAGGAAATGTGCCCTTCGAGACGGAAATTGCGCCGATGCTGATCGTGATGAGGCTGGAGGCCTACGACTACACCGGCGCAGTGGCTCTGGCGGTGGTCCTGATGATCATTTCTTTTGTCTTGTTGGCGAGCATCAACGGACTGGAGCGGTGGGCCCGACGTTTTGAGGAGACATGAATCCACTTCCAATCCACCAAAGCGGTTCGACCAGGCCGCATGTGGCGACGCAGGAGCATCCCCTGGCGCAGGTTTTGTTGATTGCCGTGGCCATGCTGTTTGCCGCCGTCTTTTTGTTGCTCCCGTTGCTGAATGTTTTCAGCCAGGCTTTCTCCGCCGGCTGGCGGCATTATGCGCGGGAGGTGACCAGCCCCGACACCGTCGCGGCCATTCGCCTGACACTGCTTGTGGCGGTGATTGCCGTGCCGTTGAACACGGTTTTTGGCCTGTTAGCCGCCTGGACGATTGCGCGCTTCGAGTTCCGCGGCAAAGCATTGATTCTGACGCTGATTGACATGCCTTTTGCCATCTCGCCAGTCGTCAGTGGTTTGATGCTGGTGTTGTTGTTTGGAACCCAGGGTGTGTTGGGTGGGTGGCTTCAGGAGCGGGGCTGGAAAGTGGTGTTCGCGCCGCCCGGGATGGTGCTGGCAACGATGTTGGTCACGTTGCCATTCGTCGCCCGGGAATTGATTCCGGCCATGCAGGCGCAGGGCAGCGAGCAGGAACAGGCGGCATTGACCCTCGGAGCCAGCGGGTGGCAGACGTTTTGGCGAGTGACCCTGCCGTCAGTCAAGTGGGGCTTGCTTTACGGCGTGATCCTCTGCAATGCCCGCGCGATGGGCGAGTTTGGGGCGGTGTCGGTGGTCAGCGGGCATATCACAGGAGAGACCGATACGCTGCCCTTGCGGGTGGACAAACTGTATCACGAGTTTGATCCGGCGGCCCCCTTCGCCGTGGCGAGTCTGCTGACGCTGCTGGCGCTCGTGACTCTCGCGCTCAAGACCTGGCTGGAATGGCGCGAGGATCGGGATCTGAAACGGACCCTCGCGCCCGACGAACCGATAGCCGGAGAGAGCCGAACGATCGGGGGCGGGGAAGTGCCGCCGGCATGAGCATTCAGTTGCAGAACGTAAGCAAGTTGTTCGGCGGAGTTTCCGCCGTGCATCACGTGAGTTTTCAGGTCAAGGAAGGGGAGTTGGTGGCTCTGCTGGGGCCGAGCGGTTGTGGGAAGACCACCGTGCTTCGCATGATTGCCGGTCTGGAACAGCCAACGGAAGGGGCCATTTTCGTGCGTGGACGAAGAGTCAACGATATCCCGGTGCAAAAGCGCAATATCGGGTTTGTCTTTCAGGCCTACGCGCTCTTTCGCCACATGACCGTCCGGGAGAATATCGCCTTTGGCCTGAAGGTGAAGAAGTGGCGGCGGGCCGACCGCGAGGTGCGTGTCGCCGATCTGGTGCGGCTGTTGAAACTGGAGGGGCTGGAGCATCGGTATCCACACCAACTTAGTGGGGGGCAGCGGCAGCGGGTGGCCATTGCCCGGGCTTTGGCCCCCAAGCCCGATGTGCTCCTGTTGGACGAGCCCTTCGCGGCTGTGGATGCGCGCATTCGGCAGGAGTTGCGTGAATGGCTGGTGCATCTGCAGCACGACCTGGGAGTGACGATGCTGTTTGTGACCCACGATCAGGAGGAGGCGATGGAGATCGCAGATCGAATCGTGATTTTTTCCAGGGGCCACATTGAACAGATTGCTTCTCCGCGTGAGGTGTATGAAAACCCGGCCACCGAGTTTGTCGCCCGCTTTATTGGAGTCATGAACGTCCTGGAAGCCGAGGCGCATCAAGGTGTGGCGCGTCGCGGGGAACTGGAATTCCCCGCTCCCGGTGTGCCGGATGGGGCGCGAGTGCGGGTGGGTTTTCGGCCCTATGGGGTCCGGGTGTCGCCGGATCCGGCGGCGTTGCGTTATCGAGGAGTGATCCAGCATACTTTTTTCCTCGGACTGATGATGCGGGTGGAGATCGAGCTGATTTCAGGTTTGCTGGTGCGTGCCCGGTTGACCAAGGAAGACTACTCTCGCCTGGGGCTCGCTGAAGGCATGGAGGTCTCCTTTGAAATCCGCCAGTATCGTATTTTGGCTGGTGAAGACGCCCCCTTGGAACCTGAGATGAACGTGCTGTGAGAAGGATGAAACAGTTTTCGTGGCTCGGGCTGGCGGCCATCACTACACTTGGTCTCGGGTGGTTGCGGCCCGGAAACACGGTGGCCGCCGCACCCGTCTCCACAGGGTTCTGGGACACTTATAGTGACACGTGGGTGGCCACCGACGCACTGGGCCGGTCGCTGCCCGGCTTCGAGACGGTCGGCGGTCCACGGGCAGACCGCACAGTGGGTATTTTCTACTTCCTTTGGCTGGGGCGGCATGGAGATCAGGGACCGTTCGACATCACGCGCATCCTGGCGACGGATCCGGATGCCATGGCGAAACCCGATAGCCCGTTGTGGGGGCCCCTGCACGCTCCGCATCATTGGGGGGAATCGTGCTTTGGCTACTACCTCAGCGACGACGAGGGTGTGCTGGCCCGACATGCCCAGATGCTGGCCGACGCTCAGGTGGATGTGGTGATTTTCGATGTGACCAACCAATTAACCTACCCCAGGAGCTGGCGCGCGTTGTTGAGCGTCTGGACGCGCATTCGGCAGCGTGGCGGGCGGACACCTCAGGTGGCATTTCTCTGCCCGTTCTGGGAGCCCGCCCGAGTGGTGGACGAGCTTTACCGGGAGCTATATCGTCCCGGCCTGAGCCCGGAGTTGTGGTTTCGGTGGGAGGGCAAACCATTGATCCTTGCCGACCCCGCCTTATTGGCGGCCAATCGAGAGGTGCATCACTTCAATGACAGGCCCGACCGATTGGAGGCGGGACAGACCCTGGGACAGACGTTTCGGGCTACCAATGTCTTGGAGTCCGTCGGCGGGTGTTTTCCAACCTGGCGGCAACAGGGAGGGGCCGTGACGTTGACGCTGCGCGAGGCGGGACCTGCGGGGCGTGTTCTGGCCTCGGCGCGCCGGACCAATCTGACGGACAACTCGTGGCAGAACCTGGAACTGGATCCACCTGCTCCCCCTGGTGATTACGCCTTCGAGATTTCTGATGGCAGCGGTACGGTGGGTTGGTGGAGCAGTCCCGAGGACCGCTACCTCTACGGGGAGGCTCTGGCAAACGGGAAGCGAGTGGCAGGCGACCGAAGCCTGCGCCTGGTCTACGTGGATGAAATAGCGCGCCAGGCGCGGAGCTTTTTCACATTCCGCAAACCCCAACCGGATTATTTCCAGGGCCCAACTCAACCCGACATGTGGAGCTGGCTGGAGGTGTACCCCCAGCATGTTTTTCGGAATCGCGCGGGCGAAAAGGAGCAGATGTCCGTCGGGGTGGCCCAAAACGCGGTGAGCAACCGGTTGGGCAGCATGAGCGAACCGGGCGCGCGGGGGCGCAGTTTCCATCAGGGCGCTCAAGACGCGCGCCCGCAGGCGGTGCGATATGGACTGAACGTGGCCGAGCAGTGGAACCGTGCCTTGAGTGAGGATCCGCGGTTCATTTTCATCACGGGATGGAACGAATGGATCGCCGGACGCTTCAATGAATTCGCAGGGATCAAGCGCCCGGTGATGTTTGTGGACCAGTTTGACCAGGAACACAGCCGGGACATCGAGCCGATGCGTGGCGGACATGGCGACGACTATTATTACCAGATGGTGAGTTACATCCGGCGCTATAAAGGGGTTCGGGCTCCGCCCTCGACACGCTTTGCGCCAATCCAGATTGACGGCCGTTTTGAGGATTGGGAACGGGTGCAGCCGGAGTTTCGTGATGACCGGGGTGACCCGGCACGGCGGGACCATCCGGGCTGGAGTCGCGGCCTGCATTATCGCAACGAGACGGGGCGTCATGATCTGGTTCTCTGCAAGGGCAGCGCCGATGACACCCACCTTTTCCTCCTGGTTCAAACCGCTGACGTTCTGTTGCCGGTGGCATCCACAAACTGGATGCTGCTATTCCTTGATGTAGATGGAAACCCTGCCAACGGCTGGCTGGGCTACGACTACGTCCTGAATCGTCAACCGCCTGTGGATGTGGGAGCCGCACTGGAGCGCCATACAGGTGAGGGATATCCCTGGACGGATGCCGGCCGGGTGCGGTGGAAGGCTGCGGGAACTCAATTGGAGCTGGCTATTCCCTGGCGGACCATGGGTTTAACGGGCCCGCCGCCACACGTGGACTTCAAGTGGGGCGATAACATTCTGCAAACGGGGGACTGGAGTGATTTTACCCTGAACGGTGACGTGGCGCCCAATGGGCGTTTTAACTACCGCCTCGTTCTCAGAGCGGAACAGCGGGCAACGGGTGATCCCTCCGATTAAGACCAGCGTGCGTTTGCTCCTCGCGTGGGTTTGGTGCTTTACACGTCCATGCGGGTGGCTTAGGTTGATTAGCCGTGAGTGATTATATGACGAACACGATGCTGGCATTGTTTAATCTTGGCGGGATGGAGATTATCCTCATTCTCGCTCTGGTGCTGATCCTCTTCGGCGCGCGGAAGCTGCCGGAACTGGCCCGGGGATTGGGGCAGGGCATCAAGGAATTCAAAAAGGCGACAAGAGAAGTCACCGACGAAGTGCAGCGCTCGATGGACGACACGAGCTATTCGCAGCCCACCTATAAGCAGGTGGAGCAGCCCACCCCCCAGCCTCAGCAGTCAGCGCCTGAAAAACCTGAGGAAACCGCCAAGAAGGCATAGGTTCGGAAGTCGCCTTTCCTGTCATGGCTTCTGAAGGGGAAGATTTACGTACTGATTTCGAGGAGGAGGAGGGGGGTGGTCCGGTCAAAACCTTCCTGGAACACCTGGAGGATCTTCGGTGGGTGCTGATCAAGTGCCTGGCGGCGCTGTTCGTCACGATTCTGTTCTGCTTGCTGGCCGGGCCGCTGGTGATGAGTGTCTTGATGCGGCCCCTCAGCCACGCCAAAGCCGTCTATAATAAGAAAGTCCAGCATGTCAGTGTGTTTGTCGGCACCAACCGGCTGGGGACATTTCGATTTGACGAGAAGCAGCGACAGGTTTTTCCGGTGAGCACCAGTCCGGTAGTGGTCCTGCAGCTCACACCGGTGCCGCAGGATACCAACGCGGGTGTCTGGCTCCTCGGAATCCGGCAGGACACGAATGCGGCCGCATTGGAGATGGCGGACCGTCTCAATATCCCGCTGGTCAACCTGAGTCCGGTGGGGGGGTTTGTGGTGGCTTTCAAGGTGGCCATTTATGCGGGGATCGTCTTGGCAGCCCCGTTCATCATTTATTTCGTGGCGGCGTTTGTATTTCCGGCCCTGAGAATGCGGGAGAAGAAATACGTCTATGCGGGCATGCTCTGGGGACTGGGGCTGTTCAGCGTGGGGGTGGCTTTTTGTTATTTTGTGCTCATGCCCATTGCGTTAACGGCTTCTGTGCAGTATAGCGAGTGGCTGGGGTTTGCCGCGCCTCAATGGCGTGCGGAGGATTATGTCAGTTTCGTCACCAAATTCATGCTGGGCATGGGTATCGGCTTTGAATTGCCGGTGGTCATTCTCATTCTGGCCAGGATCGGGTTGGTGAACTACAAAAGGCTGGCCTCAGCGCGGCGTTACGTCATCGTTATTAATTTCATTCTTGGAGCGGTGCTCACTACGCCTGAAGTCATCACGCAGGTGTTGATGGCGGTGCCGCTGCAAATCCTCTACGAGATCACCGTGTGGATTGTGTGGTGGCAGGAGCGCCAGCAGAGGAAACGCGAGGAGTTGGAACAGGCGCGGGAAGCTGCGGGCACACCGGCCTCTTGAAGGGGGTCCCGAGAGCTTTAGTTCAAGGCCACTTTTCCGACAATGGCGCGGCGTTCCAGTGGACCGTAGACCCGGCTGTCCTCGCTTTCGTCCCGATTGTCGCCCATGACAAAATAGTCCTGGTGGCCCAGGACGAAGCGGGTTTTATAAACCGGATAGGTTTTGGGAGCGGCGCCCAGGTAGGGCTCTCGAAGTTCGTGTCCGTTGACGAAGACTCTCCCGTCTTTGAAGAGCAGGCATTCGTTGGGCAGGCCTACCACGCGCTTGATGCTGCGGCAGCCCCCATCCTTGACGATCACGATTTCGCCCCTGCACACGTGGTCGTCACCCAGGGGATGAACCAGGCAGGAGTCGCCGTCGCGAAAGGTGGGGAACATGCTGGGGCCGGTGACGATGGTGTGTTGTACCAGGAAGGCCCGAATCATGCAGCCCAGTATGGCTCCCAACAGGAGAAGCAGCGGCAGACGATAAGCTGCCGGCACGGCAGTGGTCATCCTGTGCGTGGTGGCTAACGACGCGGTCGAGAACTCGCAGTCTGGCGGCGTGGCCATAGCTAGAAACATACGTCGGCAGAATTGGCGGGGGACTTAAGAGCTTGATTCACCTTCGGACGGATTTGAAGATGGCCCGGTTGTCTGGTCTCTGCGGCATGACGATGAGCTATTACCAGCCGGGGGAACAACGCGCAAACAAGGTGCGCGAGCTGTTCGGCATTATCGCTTCGCGTTACGATCTGGTTAACGATGTGCAGAGTTTTGGCCTGCATCGTTGGTGGAAGCGGGAAATGGCCCGTCTCGCCGGCGTGGGGCCCGGCCAAAGGGCGTTGGACGTCTGTTGTGGGACAGGGGATGTGGCTTTTCGTCTGGCCCGTCGGGGTGCGGCGGTGGTGGCGGTGGATTTCAGTGAACCGATGTTGCGGGTGGCCCGCGCCAAAGCCGTGCGGCAGGGGCGAGAAGCCGTGGGGCCTGATGATATGCGCGGCGGGCAGATTCGCTTCGTTCAGGCAGACGCCCTGGCCTTGCCATTTCCGGAAGGGCTTTTTGATGCGGTGACGGTCGCCTACGGTCTGCGTAACCTGAGTGACTGGAAGGCGGGGCTGGAGGAGATGCTTCGAGTCACGCGCGCCGGGGGACGCATCGTGGTATTGGATTTTGGCAAGCCGGACCATGAAGCATGGCGACGCTGTTACTTTGCCTACCTCCGATGGATGGTGCCCCTCTTCGGGCGTTGGTTTTGTGGGGACCCGGCGCTCTACGCCTATATTCTCCAGTCCTTGGAGAGTTATCCGGCCCAGCGGGGTGTGGCCCAGGCCATGGCAGAGATGGGATGCCGCGAGGTCAGGATTCTAAACCTGTTGGGTGGCGTGATGACTATCAACGTTGCCATCAAGGGCAACTGACTTCTTTAAGACAGGCCCGATGCCTTCCTGAGGGTCTGATGCCCGGGCTCTTTCCTGGGGACGGGGCTTGGATTCCATCTGGTATTGGGCCAGGCCGTAACTCGCGGTGATGAGGCTGGGTTGTGGGCGTGAGCGGCGGGCATAGATCAGGAGGGTGATCACTGAAAGGGCGCCAATCAGGCAACCAAGCGCGAAAAGCCCCCAGCCAGGGACGACGGCCCTGAGAGAGGACGGCCGGACGGGCGCCGTGATGTCCGTTGAGGCCCTGGTCACGAGACTGGATGCGACCGCATGGGATGCGGCGGCTTGCGGCGAGGTATCGTTGCTCCGGCGCGCGGCAATGGGGTGCTCTCCGGCTACAGGGTCTGATGCTGGGGCCAGTTCCTCGGGTTTCACCAGGGGGATGGAGGAAGTGGATGGATGCACTGTGATGTTGTCGAGGGTTGCCTTCGGACCCGAAGGCGAAGCATTTGTCGAGGCGATGGTCCCGACCTGGGGTTGGTTGGACACCGCCAGGGACGGCGTTGATTCGTTGGTTTCGATCGCTGCCCCAGATGCCTTGAGGGCGGGTATGGCGGGGGGCAGTGATTGCGGAGGCAGATCCATCCACGATTTTGAGGGTTGATTCTCGCGGGTGATGATGATGGGGGAGCGCTGAGGCGGCGCAGCCGTCGGCCGGGCGGACTGAACGGAAGGTGTCACGAGATCCTCGGGTGGCGACGCGGCGGTCGCGGCTGGATGGTTCGAGGGATGCGCCTCCGTTTTTTCCTGAGAGATGGCCGTTGAAGATGGAGTGTTCGTAAGGCCCGTTGACTGGCTTTCGGAGGGGGCTGCCTTCAACGGCAAACTTTCATCACCAGCCAGGCGAGCAGCAATGCTGGCCGAGGGGTGAGGCAACGGCAACCGAAGTTCGGGGGAGCTGACGCCCCACTTTTCGATCTGGCCGTTTCTAACGGTTAAGGTCGTGATCACGGGCAGGCCAAGTTCCTTGATTCGGGATAGACCTGAGAACGGGCCTGGTTGATGAGATGGTCAAACGGTGTCCCCAACAAAGGCTCAGAGCCGTCATTGACAATCAAGATGGTGACGTCGCCCACAGACTCGATGACGCGTTGCAGTGCTGGCATGAACGCGCCGGGGTCTTCCTTCCCGCGCCAATTCACACTCTTCAGGTAGGCTGCCATTTTCTCGGCAAGTTCGGGGGCGGCCGATGGAGTCCAGACCTGCATAGGAAAGCGGGTGTCGACTTGTGTGGCGTAGGACCAGACGCCGTAGGTGTCGCCTGGATTGAGCCATCCCTCAAGTCCATGGCGAATGAAACCGGCGAGTTCAGCAGTGGCCTTGTCGCGACAACGGCTCATGTTCGAGGCAGAACTGATGACAAAGAGAAAACGGTTTCCGGAAAAACGGGCGGGCGGCTCTGGTGCTCCCGGAACGGCGAGGGCAAGCGGAAGCATTTGCAGCGTGGCAACGACCATGATGGCCAGAACGAGGGGGAGGCGCGATGGCATGGCATACCCACGCCGCGCGGGCTGCCGCGGCGTGTTCGCCAACTGTGGTCGTTCGGTCTTGCGTCCCGCGAGTTGTGTGCGAGCCATGATGGCTCAAGTATCGGCAGGAGGGACGGAGAAGTTGAGGCGGGAGCCTTGGCAGCTTAGCCAGGGCGAGGAGTGACCCGTAAGCCGTGTGGGTCGGTTACCCCTGCAAACGAAAGCAGGCCACAGCAAGTTCGAACTCCCTGGAAGGGGTCGTTCGTAATCAGAAGGTTGCCATCGAGATCGAGATAATCGGCCAACCCGGCAAGGTGAGCGCCAGCAGTAATCAAGAGGCTGGATTCGATCATGCAGCCGATCATCGTCCTCAGCCCTGCCTTGCCGGCAGCGCGCAGGGCTTCGTTCGCACCCGTGATGCCAAATGTCTTCATCAACTTGACATTGACGCCATGGAATAGTTCGGCACAGCGGGGAGCGTCGGACGCATGATGATAGGATTCGTCGGCGAACAGGGGCAGGGGCGAACGCTTCTTGAGCCAGCGCCAGTCCTCTTCGCGGCTGGAGGCGGGCATGGGCTGCTCGACGAACTCGACGTTGCCATCCGCCGCCAGCCATTCGATGTTGGCCAGGGCCTCCTCCTTGCTCTGCCAGCCTTCATTGGCGTCCACCCGCACGCGTTTCGCGGGAGCGGCGCGGCGCAGGGCGGCAAACATGGCCCGGTCGTGCGGTGTGCCCAATTTGAGTTTGAGGACGGGGAAATCGGCCGCTTCATGGACTTTAGCTTCAATTTCCCGCGGAGCGGCAATGCCGATGCTGAAAGACGTCAGATGCTGGCCCTCGTTGAAGGGAATTGCCAGCATTTGCCCAACAGTCATTCCCGCACGACGCGCGGCGCCGTCAAGTAGAGCCTGGTCAAGCGCGGACTTGGCAGGGTAGTGGCCCGGGGCCAGAGAGTCCAGGTAGGCGCGGCTGGCGGAGACATCGCGGAAGGAGAGCCGCGCGGGATCTACCTGGCGCAGAAAGGCCTCAACGGTGTCCGTGTTCTCTTGATAGCGGCTGGAGGGGGCGGCTTCTCCCAGACCGACCACGCCCTCCGAGTCAGTCAGTGTGACAAAGACGACCGGGTAGATGTTCTTGCCTCCCTCGGCGGCGTTGGAAGCGATGGCCCACGAGTGGCGGAGTCGCAAGTCAAACCGCTGCCAGGAGAGCCGCATGAGGATCAGAACTGGTGGAGAAAACGCAGGTCGTTTTCGTAGAACAAGCGGATATCGTTAATGCCGTAGCGCAGCATGGCAATGCGCTCGATGCCAAAGCCGAAGGCCCACCCCGTCCAAAGCTCGGAATCGTAGCCGACGTTCTCAAAGACCTGCGGATGCACCATGCCGCAGCCGGCAATTTCGAGCCAATCTTTGCCCATCTTGCGGACAAGGGAGTTCGAGAAATCAATCTCGAAACTGGGCTCCGTGTAACTGAAGTAATGAGGACGGAAGCGAATCTTTACGTCCTCACCCATCAGTTCTCGGAACACGAATTCGACGGTGCCTTTCAGATCGCCCACCGTCACTCCGCGATCCACATAAAGGCCTTCGATTTGATGGAAAGTGGGGTTGTGGGTTGCATCGGCATTGTCACGGCGATACACGCGGCCGGGCACGATGATGCGCACCGGAGGCGGCTGGTTCTTCATCACTCGGATCTGCACTGAGCTCGTATGGGTGCGCAGGAGCAGCCGCTGACGGTCGTTGAGGTAAAACGTGTCCTGGGAATCGCGGGCCGGGTGATCCGACGGGGTGTTCAGGGCGTCGAAGCAATGGTACTCATCCTCAATTTCCGGGCCGTCGGCTACCGCGAAGCCAATTTTGCGGAAACTGCGGACGATGTCTTCGGTGACCTGGGTGAGCGGGTGCAAGCGGCCGAGACGCCGTCGCCGACCAGGGAGGGAAAAATCCATGGGTTCCGCGGGCGCAGCGGCTCTTAGTTCCAACTCTGCTCGTCTGGCGGCGAGGGCCGCCTCCAACTCGAGTTTGGCCTGATTCAGGATTTTGCCGGCAGCAGGGCGTTCTTCCCTGGGAAGGGAGCCCATCTGTTTCAGCAGGCCGGTGAACTTTCCGTTCGCACCCAGAAAAGCGATGCGCGCCTGGTCCAGGGACGCGATATCGGAGCTGGCGCTGAACGCGGTCAGGGCAGCGGCTTTAAGCGGCTCGATCTGATCAATAAACGCCATGTGAGACAGTCAGGTTAGCCTGCAGGAGCTGGAAGTAAAGGCAAGGGCGGACCCGCCGGTCCGCCCTTGGTGAAATCACTGCGTCTCGCACACCCGGAGACGGGCCGGGGCCTGAAGCATCAGGCCTTGGCGGTCTTGGTCTTGAAGGCCTCGGTGGCCACTTTCACCAGCTCCAGGAATGTGGCGTTGTCCTGCGCGGCAATGTCCGCCAGAATCTTTCGATCCAGCGTCACCTGGGCGGCTTTCAGACCCTCCATGAATCGGCTGTAAGTGGTGCCGGCGGCACGCGCCGCCGCGTTGATTCTCGCCTGCCAGAGGGTCCGGAAGTCACGCTTGCGCGTTCGACGGTCCCGGTAGGCGTATTTCCGTCCGTGGTCGAGTGCGTCCGAGGCGTAACGGTAGAGTTTGGAGCGGCGGCCGCGAAAACCCTTGGCGGCTTGGAGAAAACGCGTGCGGCGCCGTCGGGAAGCAGGTGCGTTGGTAACTCGCATAGGAAATTAGTCAATGAGTCTGAGGACGCATCAGTGGCTGAACGGCAGGTTCTGCAGGATGCGGTATTGGTCGGTTTCGTCCACCACTCGGGAACCACGGAGGTTGCGGCGGCGTTTCGGGCTTTTCGAGGAAAGCAGGTGGCGTCGTCCGGCGCGAGCGCGGACAGCCTTGCCGCGGCCGGTGATCTTGAAACGTTTGGCCACAGCTTTGCGGGTTCGAGTGCCTTTCGGTCTTCGCATAAGAATCAACGTTTTCCTAAAAGAGCGCGAAATATAGGGGTCGGGTGGCCGCCTAGCAAGTTGTTTTTTGGCGGCGGAAAGACAGCCGTGGGTTGAACTTGGCGCACAAACTTGCATAGTCTGGGGCGTGTGAGCAGCGATTGCCCGTTAATAACGGTGCTGATTCCCACCAGGCCCGGTGAACGGCCGCCTTTGGCCGCCGAGGCGGCGTTGCGATTAGACTATCCGGCTGACCGGATG
>Ga0073934_10005812_pt1 | contig 18624 bp, 15 predicted proteins | sample LarsenN4metaG_FD_76834 | JGI IMG/M metagenome (GOLD analysis project Ga0073934, IMG submission 76834) | Hot spring sediment bacterial and archeal communities from British Columbia, Canada, to study Microbial Dark Matter (Phase II) - Larsen... ... | reverse complement strand
GCCGCGGCGGGTGCGAAGGCCGCCCCGCTCGCAGCGGTTTCCTTCTCCGCCAGACCGGGCGTCGCCGCGGTCGCGGACGGTGCCGCGAGTGCGGATATTCTCTCGAGTCTCTGGCCGCCTTCGCCGATGGGCGGACCTTCCTGCCAGTCGTCGGGGGCGAAATCGATTCCCCAAATATTCTCCGGCTCGTAGAGCTGCAGGCCCACCTCCTGGGGGTCTTTGGCTGTGTGCTGATCCCCCAGCCACACGACCGCCGTCTTGGCGCTGCGCCCCAGCGCGCGGTTTTCGAGCAGGACTTCCGACCCCAGCCCAAGCTGATGGACGGTCGCGATCTTCGCGCCATGCTTGTTGATAATGATCGTGCGGGTGTTTTCCCTGAACGTGCGATCCGTCGCGTCCTTGCCGCTGATCGTGATGGGGATGGCGATGGCGAGGCGCGTGCTGCGCCGGCCGGTCCCGGAACTACCACTGTGGCCCGGCTTCTGCGGAGCGACCATGTTGGGGGGATTATAGTGGACGCGCCAATCCCAACACAACTTGTGGGTCGGGTTCGGGATGCGGCTCGAGACCGCAGGCTTTGACTACGGAGACAAGGGCAAAAGCTGGCCCTTTTCCAGGTGGCGAACGACCGTGGCGTGGTGAGCGGCGCGAGGATCGTGCGTGACCAAGACGATGGTCTTCTTGAAATCCTTGTTCAGGCGGCTAAGGATGTCCAGAACTTCCTCGGCGGAGTGGGCGTCGAGGTCGCCGGTCGGCTCGTCGGCCATCAGCAACGTGGGGTCCGTGACGATGGCGCGCGCGATGGCCACGCGCTGTTCCTGACCCCCGGACAGTTGCCGGGGGTAGTGGTCCACGCGGTCCTCGAGGCCCACCAGCTTCAGGGCGGTCAGGACGTGCTCCTTACGCTCTTTCGGTGAGAGCTTGGTGAGCAGCAAAGGCAGTTCGACGTTCTCGTAGGCGGTCAGGACAGGAATCAGGTTGAATGTCTGGAAGACGAAGCCCACATGCACGTTGCGCCAGGCGGCCAGCCGGTCCTCGCTCATCGAGGTGATATCGGCATCGAGCACGCTCAGTTGCCCGCCTGTCGGATGGTCGATCCCGGCGATGATATTGAGCAGAGTCGTCTTGCCCGAGCCGGACGGGCCCATCAGGCAGAGGAATTCGCCCTCGTGGATGGTGAGGCTCACGTTTTCCAGGGCTGTAACTGAGAACGAATCGCGCTGAAAGATCTTGGAGAGATCCCTGATCTCGACTACCGGTTTTGCCATAGACGCTTCCTTCCGCTCCGCTTAACGAAGATCGGTCTGACTCCGCGGGATTCTGTTGACCATACCTCAATCCTTTTAGGTTCCCTGTCTCACGCGCACGCGCTGGCCGGAGGTTAGACCCTCGAGCCCGCGGATGACCACACGGTCGTTGGGCCCTAAGCCGCTCGCCACTTCCAGCCGGTCACCCAAGTCGCTTCCCACTTCCACTTGCTTGAGCTGCACGCGCGAGCCATCGAGGACGAAGACGGCAGATTTCCCCTCGTCTTGGACGATGGCCGCGCGGGGAATCGAGAGCATTTCACGGGGAGGGTTTTCCGTCGCGCTGCCCTTCGCGGCCGGCGCCAGGAACGACACGTGGGCATTCATCTCCGGCCGCAGGTACTCGTCGGGCTGGAGGATTTTCACCTTCACTTGAATGGTGGCCTTCTGGCGGTTAGCCTGCGGCGCGATCTCCTCCACGATGCCCTTGTAAACCCGATCCGGATAGGCGTCCGCGGTCACCGAGCACTCCTGATTCGCCGCGATTCTGGGGAAGTCGTTCTGGTTGATGTCCAGTTCCACTTGCAGGTCGTTGAGGTCGGCGACGGAGGCCACGGAAGACTTCACGCCCCCGGGCCCGCCGAAATTCATGGTGCTGACCATCTCGCCGGGCTCGATGTTGCGTTCGAGGACCTTGCCGGAAACCGGCGCGCGAATGAGGGTGGAATCGAGCATGGTCTGGGCGTAATCCACCGCCGCCTGCGCCTGCGCGGCCTGGGCGCGAGCGTATTCGATCTGCTCCTGCCGGGGGCCGATCTTCACCAAGTCGAAGCGCTTGCGCGCGCTCTCCAGTTGCGCCTTGGCCACGTCGAATTGCGTCCGGGCATTATCGAGTTGTTGCTGCGACGCAACTTCGTGATGAGCCAGTTCCTCGACCCGCTTGAGGTTGACTTGCGCGTTGGTGAAGTTGGCCTCCGCTTCTTCAGCGGCCGCGCGCGCGGCGTCAATCTCCTGCGGCCGGGAACCTCTCTCCAGTTCCAACAGGCGGGCGCGGGCCACGCCCAGGTTGGCTTTGGCCTGAGCGAGTTGCGCCTGATATTCGTTGTCCTCCAGGCGGACCAGGATTTGTCCCTGCTGGACGGTGTCGCCCTTCTCAATGCCCACCCAGGCGACCTTGCCAACCACTTTGGAGCTGACCTGGATCGTGTGATGGGCGACAATGTAGCCGCCGGCGGTGAGCACAACCCGGCCTCCCGATCCGCTGCGGCGCTCCAGGGTGACCCGCTGCACCTCGACCTCCGGGGCCTGAGCGAAGATCCCCGACACCGCCAGCGCGACGACCAACACGAAGAGAATGCCAACGCCCACGTAGATGAGTGGACCCCACGGGGTCTTGCTCTTCGGCCCCAGCGATTCCTTCCGCGAGCGATCAATCTGCAGCACGCTCAAATCTTTCTGGCGACTATCCATTCCTCAAGAACCCTTCCATTTTTCTTGGGCGCGGCTACGTCGAACGCAGCGCTGTAACAATGTTCTCGTGGGCGGCGCGCCAAGCGGGGAACAAACCGCCAATGAATCCCATGAGAACCGCAAAAACTATTCCTTGCAGGAGCAGCGCGGGCGTGACGCGGAAACTGAATGCCAGTTCGCTAAAGGTCATGAAATTCGTAGTCCCCGTGCTGACGCCATTGATCGGCAAGGCCAGCACACACCCGATAAAGCCACCGATGCCCGCGATGATGACCGACTCGATGATAAAAGAGAGCAGAATGCTGCCGCGCGAGAAGCCCACCACGCGCAGGGCCCCGATTTCCTTGGTCCGGCGAGCGACGGCGGCATACATCGTATTCATGGCCGCAAACGATGCGCCCACGGCCATTAGCCCGGCGATGAAGATGCCCAGGAACTTGATCGGCCCGGCGGTGCGCGTCTGCTTTTCGTAGTACTCGAGTTCCGTTTCCGCCTTCTGGTGCAGCCGGCGATCGTCGGCCACTTGCTGCTTCAAGCGATTCAGTGAAGCCGTGTCTGTGGCGCGGAGGTAGACGCTCGAGTAGCCGTCGCGGTCGAAATCTTGCCCCAGATCTTCCGCGTCCGTCCAGATCTCGGACGCATAGGCGGTGTGGCCGGCGTCAAACACCCCCACGACGGTCCAATAGCCCTTGGCGAATTTCAGTTTCTCGCCCAGCGCGCAATTCTGGAAGCGCTCGGCAATGCGCTGGCTGACGATCACCTCCCGCATCCCGGGCCTGAATTCCCGTCCTTCCACCAGCTTGAACTCGCGCCGCAGAGCGAAGCCCTCCGGACCCAGACCACGAATCGTCACATTCGAACCCTGCACCTGTCCGCGGCGGGGGAGATTAATCAGCACCACAAGTTCCGGTGAGACGGTCGGCTCGCCTTTTTCGTTCTTGGCGATTCCTTCCAGGTAGCGGATGATCTGCAACGCATCGCGCTGCACGGAACTCTGGGTTTCTGACTGCGAACCATCCCGCATGACCATCAAGTTGAGCGGATGCCCCGTGGCGGTGAGCGAAGTCTGCAACCCTTGCGCCAGCGCCATCAGCACCACGAAAACCGTCACCGTGAGTGTGATGCTGAAGGCGGTCATGGCCGTGGTGGTGCGCCGGACGGCCAGATTCCGCAAGTTGTATTTGAGTGGAATGGCCATGCGCATTCTCTTTCTGTCGCGGCAGCCTATGGCCGCCGGTTTCGACGGCGTGCGTGGAGCGCCGCTACAGCTCAACCCACATACCGCAGCGCCATCGCGATGTTGGCCCTGGCGGCGCGGTACGCGGGCCAGCCCGCCGCCAGCGAGGCAATGAGCACGGCCAGCGCCGCGCAGAGTCCCAGCGTTTCCGCTCGCATTCTCATGTCCGCCACGGCGAACGGGCCGATGTGCGTCAGGGCCAGCGCGTCATATAAGAACTTCGCCACGACGACCCCAATCAGCGCTCCCGTCAAGGTCAGGAAAACCGATTCGCTGACGAATATGAAGACGACCTGTGCTGGCCGAAAACCCATGCTGCGCATGACGGCGGACTCGGAAACCCGCTCGCGAATCGACATGGCCATCGCGTTAGCGACCACCAGAAGGATAGCGAAAGTCACGGCAGATCCAATCATCAGGATGGCCTTCCGCACGCTACCTAGCGTGGCGATGAGGTTAAGCAAGAACTGGTTCACCGACTCCGTTTTTGTTTCGGCGTCGGAATTGCGGAAATTGCGGTCAATCGCGCTTGCCACTTCCGCGGCATTTTCCGGCTGGTCGATCCGCACCCAATAGATCCCGGCCGTGTTGGGGCGGCCCGCGGCTTCGTTCAGGTATTCCCAGTGGAACCAAAATTGATCGTCCGGCCCTCCTTCGAAGATCCCGACGAGCGTCAGCTCCGGCGTAATTCCCCAGTAACTGCCCAGAAGCGCAATTCGGTCGCCGATTTTCCAGCCAAACTTTTCGACAAGCTTTTTACCCGCCACGGCCGCGGTTCGCTCACGCTTGAAGGTTGCCAGGTGGTCGGGTGGAATGCGCGCCCCGGACTGCACCTCGAAAACCGTGTCAGGGTCTACCCCCAAATTCGCAAACGTGTTGGCCGGATCGCGCCAGTACCCTGCAAACCACGCCGCTTTGCTGAGCGCCACCACACCCGGGACTGCCTTGATGCGCGATTCATAGCCCGCCGGTAGCGGCTCGTTGATGCTGGTTGCCCTGCGGACCAACAGCAGGGGCATCTTCTCTCCTTCCGCGAACGGTTTGCCAAGGGCCGTGTAAACCATGGCGAGCGACGATACCAGGAACATGGTTATCGCCACGCTGGACATGGTCAGAACCGTCCGGCGCTTGTTGCGGAGCAGATTGCGCAGGATCAACCGCCACATCTTCATTGGCCTATTCTACCGCTTCCGCAGCGGCGGTCTATGACCGCCGACCACCCCTTGCTCCCCTCCTTACCAAGGGGGGGAAACAGGGTGGTTGCCGAAAATTGGCGGTCATCGACCGCCGGATGCGACGGCGCTCGCAGAGCGCCGCTGCAAGTCAACCCACATACCGCAGCGCCATCGCGATGTTGGCCTTGGCGGCGCGGTACGCGGGCAGGATCACGGCAACCAGGGAAATCCCCAGCGCCAAGGCAAAGCACAGGGCTAGCGTCTCCGGGCGCAGTCGCATGTCCGCGAAAACGAACTGCCCGATCCCGGTAAGGCCCAGAGTGTCAAACAGGAGTTTCGCCCCGCCGATTCCAACCCAAGCGCCGAGCATGGTCAGAATGATCGATTCTGCCACGAAAAGCCCGATGATGTGAGAGGGACGATAGCCCAGACTCCTCATCACGGCGGCCTCGGAGACGCGCTCGCGGATGGACATCGCCATGGTGTTGGCGACAACGAGCAGGATGGCGAACGTCACCGCCGACCCGACCATCAGGAGGACTAGGCGGACATTCCCGAGCATGGCGATGAAGTTCAGCAAGAAGGCACTCAGCGATTCGGTCTTCGTCTCGTGGGGGGTGTTGCGGAACATTTGGTCGATGGTGTCTCCCACGCGGCTGGCACTCCCGGGATTCTCCAGACGAACCCAGTAGAGACCTACTTGATTGTAGTTGCCGATTGCCTCGTTCAGATACTCCCAGTGGAACCAGAGCATGTCATCGGGCCCGCCAGTGAAGATCCCCCGCAACGTAAGCTCAGGAGTGAATCCATAGGGACTGCCCAGCAGCGTGACGCGGTCGCCGACTTTCCAGCCAAATCTCTCCGCCAGGCGGCGTCCCGCGACTGCCCCCGTCCGATCGCGGAGAAAGGCATCCTTCTGGTCGGGCGGAATCGCGGAGGCAAACTGCACCTTGAAAACGTTTTCGGCATCAACCGCGAAGTTGGCGAACTGATTGGCCTGATCCTTCCAGTAGCCGCCGAACCAGCTCAAGGATGCGCACGCGGCCACGCCCGGCACGGCTCGGATCTTGGGACCGTAACTGAGCGGCAGAGGAAAGACGATGCCCGCCGCGCGGCGCACCATCATGATGGGGATGCTGTCCGCATCCTGTAAAGGTGCGCCCAGAGCCGTGTACACCATCGCGAGCGCGGAAAGCAAAAACAGGGAAACCGCGACACTCGATCCGGTCAGAAACGAACGCCGCTTGTTGCGCAACAGGTTCTTCAACACCAGCCGCCACATCTTCCGCTCTCCCTGCGTGCCTGCACGCAATGCTGCCAGCATCTTAACACGGGAAGCAGCGCCGGCTGGATTCTGTGTCTTATCACGGTCTTCGGTGCCTTCCTCGAACCCTCGCGCGCCCCTCCTAGCCCACAAACCGCAACGCCTGGGCGATATTGACGTGCGCGGCCTGGTAGGCAGGAAGCAAGGTGCTCGCCAGGCTGAGGGCCAGTGCAACGACCAACGCCGCGCCGATCGTTGCCGAATCGATCTGAATGTAAACCGGCATCATGCCGCCCATCTGATAACCGGCCGCCACGCGAAGGAGCAGCCAAGCCAGCGGGCAGCCGATCGAGGCGCCGGCCAGCGAGATGGCCAGGGTTTCGGCGGTCAGCATAGTGAGCAACTCGCGCGGGCGGAAGCCTAGCGCGCGCAGAACCGCCAACTCACTGGTCCGTTCGCGAATTGACATGCCGATCGCGTTGGCAACGATCAGCAACACGGCAAATACCACCGCCGACACGGCCATCAGGATGAGCTTCACGTTGCCCAGCATGGCCAGCATATCGAGCACGAATTGTTTCATGGGCTGGGTTCGGGTCTCGGCGTCCGTGTTGCGAAACATGGCATCGATCGCGGTCATCAGCCGGGGAACCTCCTCGGGAGTTCGCGACAAGACCCAAAAGGCGCCCGGCTTGTTCGGACTACCGTGGATGTCGTTGAGGAAGTTCCGGTGGAGCGCCATCAGGGTTTCATCCTCAGCGGAAGAATAGATCCCCCGATGCACCAGTTCCAGTGTGAGGTCGTAGCCCGGGCTGCGCAGAAAAATCCGGTCGCCGACCTTCCACTTTCGTGCTTCCGCGATGCTCCTGCCGGCCACCAGCGCGACCTTCTCATTGAGAAACGCCTGGCGCTGCTCCTCGGGAAGCCTCCAGTCAGGGCGCGCTTTGAGCATCGTGGCCGGGTCGCAGGCCAGGGCCCACAGAGGCTTCTCCTCGGCGCCATAGAAAACGTCCACCATGTTCAGGGGCGACACCGCAGCGATGCCCGGCAAGGTCGCGAGTCGGGCGCCGTGGCTCAACCGTAGCGGCTGCATCAGCGACGTCCGGGGTACGACCATGAGCACCAGGTCGAAGCTGCCCGGCGTGGGAGGAGCCTCGATGTATCGATATGTGGCCGAAAACATTTCCAACAACAGGATCGATGGCGCCACACTGCCGGTGGTCAGCAGGGTTCGCCGGCGGTTGCGGAGGAGGTTGCGGGCGATGAGTTGCGGACGCGTCATGCTTGTCACTGTCTACTACGAACAGCGAGTCGGCTTCGTTCCGATGGTGGCGCCAGACTGGGAACAGAAAGGGACACTTTGTCGTAAGGCCCGCGGGCCCTTGAGCTGCGCTTCCGAGCAGGATCCGCATGACTGCAGGGCGTCGTGAAATCGTCAGCATGAGGGCAAAATGTCAACGGACAACAGACAACTGACAAAGGAGTGAATCACTCCGCGGGGTCTATCCGACGTACCGCAGTGCGTCGGCGATGCCGGTGCGCGTGGCTTGGAGCGCGGGGAGCGTGGCACTGAGGAGGCCCACGAGCAGGGCGATGCCCAGGCCGAGAACCAGCGTGCCGTTGGTGACACTGAAGTCAGAAAAAAGCCCGCCGGAATTCATGACGATGCCCGTCGCGAAGTAGAAGCCCGCGCCGGCGGCAAATCCTGCCCCTGCGCCCAACAGCGTCACGCCGTAGCGCAACATCTTGAGAGTCACGCGGACGGCATGTGTTCCCGCGAAAAGCATCCAGGTTCCGTAACCCGCAAGCAACGCCACGCCTGCCGCATAGACGGCGAGGAACGCCTTGCCTTTTGCGGAGGTGGCGGCGATGAAAGCGTAGGTCGTCTTGGCGCCGAACCCGCCCAGGAAACCGCCCAGCAAGGCGATCGCGAGCGACTCGCCCACCAGGAGAAGGAGAATGGTGTTGCGCCGGAAGCCAAGCGTCTTGAGGACTGCCACTTCACCGGTGCGCTCGCGAATGGACATGGCCATGGTGTTGCCCGCCACGAGCAGAATCGTGAAGACCACCGCGGCTGAAATGGCATTGAGCAACAGCTTGACGTTGCCGAGCATGGACACGAAGCTGAGATTGAACGCCTGCTCGGTTTCAGTCTTGGTCTCGGCGTCGGTGTTGCGAAACGTGCGGTCGATCGCGTCCATCAAGCGCGGGACATCTTCCGGCCTGTCGGCTTTGACGGCAAAGGTGCCCGCCATGTTGCGCCGGCCCCACGCTTCATTGAAATACTCCCAGTGGAAGAAAAAGCTCCTTTCCTGCGAAGGGTCCGTCGGACAGGTGAAGACGCCTTTGATGATGAACTCGGGATCGAAGGGATAAATAGTTCCTTTGAGGGTGACGCGGTCGCCGATTTTCCAGCCGAACTGGTCCATCAGCTTCTGCCCGACAAGCGCACCGGTGCGCTCGCTGACCCAAGCTACGCGCTGGTCGGGCGAAACAACATACTCCTCGTACATCTGCTCGATTGATTCCGGATCCACAGCGAAGTTGGCAAAGAAGTTCCGTTCGTCAATGTAGAGCCCGCCGAACCACGTCCACGATCCGACGGCTTTCACTCCCGGAAGCGCCGCAATGCGCTGCTTGTGAGCGATGGGCAGGAGCTGGCCTAGGCCCGTCGCATGATGCACAACCAGCCGCAGATGCCCGCTGCCAGTGGTCTTGCCGAGGGAATCGAGCCGGCTCAGGATGGCCTGCAGGCTGCTCACCAGGAAAATCGACACCGTAATGCTCAGGATCGTCAGCACACTGCGCCGCGGATTACGAATCGAATTCTTCCAGATCAGACGCATAAACCGCATGATCCATCTCCTCACGCTCAAAGCGGATCTTGCTTGCTGCTTTTCAGGAAGCCCCGAGTCTGGAATTGTAGCACAGGCGCCCAGCCACCGTGTGCCCGGCCGCGTTGCTCGGCGCTACTTCTCTGCTACCACGTATGTTATTCTGCGCGGTTCATTTTTGCGAGGTATTCAACCATGAGCGACTATCGAGTGCTGCTTTCCGAAAGAGAAATTCCCAAGTCCTGGTACAACGTGATTCCGGATTTGCCGGCGCCGCTCGAACCCTATTTGCATCCCGGCACGGGGCAACCGGCCCAGCCGCGCGATATGGCCACGATTTTTCCCATGGCCCTCATCGAACAGGAGATGAGTGCGGCGCCGAAGATTCCGATTCCCGAGCGCGTGCTCGATATCCTGCGGCTCTGGCGACCCACGCCGCTCGCGCGCGCGGCCCGCTTCGAGAAAGCGCTCGGCACGCCGGCCAAGATCTTCTACAAAAACGAAAGTGGTTCTCCGGCCGGCAGCCACAAGCCGAACACCTCGGTGGCGCAGGCCTATTACAACCAGCAGGCGGGCATCCGGCGCCTGACGACCGAGACCGGCGCGGGGCAATGGGGGAGCGCGCTGGCATTGGCCTGCAACTTCTTCGGCCTGGAATGCATGGTTTACATGGTGCGCTGCAGCTACGAGCAGAAGCCCCATCGCCGCACGATGATGGAATCCTGGGGAGCAAGGTGCGTCCCGTCGCCGAGCAACCTGACCAACGCCGGCCGAAAAATCCTGGCCGAAGACCCGGACACTCCCGGCAGCCTCGGCATCGCTATTAGCGAAGCGGTCGAAGAGGCCGCCGGCCGCCCGGACACCAACTACTCACTGGGCAGCGTGCTCAACCACGTGCTGCTCCACCAGACCGTGATTGGCCTGGAAGCGCTCGAACAACTGAAAGTCGCGAACGCGTTTCCTGACGTGGTGGTGGGCTGCTGCGGCGGGGGAAGCAACTTTTCCGGCCTGGCGTTTCCCTTCATCCCAGCCAAAGCGGCCGGGAAAGACATCCGCCTCATTGCGGTTGAGCCGACGGCCTGCCCCACGATGACCAAGGGCGTTTATGCTTACGATTTCGGCGACAAGAGCGGCATGACCCCGCTGATCAAAATGGATACGCTCGGCCACGACTTCATCCCGCCGGGCATTCACGCCGGGGGTTTGCGCTACCACGGCATGGCGCCGCTGGTCAGTCTCTTGCATCGCCAAGGGGTGGTGGAAGCGGTGAGCTATCCGCAGCTCCAGTGCTTCGAGGCGGCCATTGCCTTCGCCCGCGCGGAAGGCACTATCATCGCCCCGGAGACCTCTCACGCCGTCGCCTGCGTCATTGACGAAGCCCGGAAGGCCCAAGAAGAGGGCAAGGAGAAAACTATCCTTTTCAATCTGAGCGGCCACGGCCACTTTGATATGGCCGCCTACGAAAAGTACTTCGCGGGCGAACTCGAGGACTACCACTATCCCGACGAGAAAATCCGCGAAGCCCTCGCGCATCTGCCTAAGGCGTCGTGAGGCTCGACACCGGACGGCTGTCCTTCTGCGCGCGGGCCGTGAGTCTACATTCCCAATCAACGCAGGCATCGCGACCAATGTCTGAACTGTGCGCCAAATAGCTGCGCGCGGTCTACTGATCCTCCGGCCAAATTCAGTTATACTTCCCTTGGCAACGGCGCATGGCGACAGCGACCAATCAAAAGATATTCGGCGCGTTTTATACAGACGAACGAGTCGCGCACAGTATCGTCAAATGGGCAGTTCGAAACCCCGGAGATCTAGTGCTTGACCCCAGTTGCGGTGAGGGGGTTTTCCTCGCATCCGCGACCGTTCAACTTCGAAGCATGGGAAGCCAGGAACCCAAGGTCTGGGGGATTGATCTCGACGATGGAGCTATTCAAACAGTCAGGTCCAGACTCAGCGGCCCAGAGCTGATTCAATCGAACTTCTTTTCGGTTAAGCCAGGAAGCATCCCCTACTTCGACGCTGTGATCGGTAATCCGCCCTTTATTCGGTATCAGACATTCAACGGGGAAAATCGCGCAACCGCACTTGCGCGCGCCCACGAAGCGGGAGTGAACCTGGGACAGCTCTCATCCTCGTGGGCACCGTTCGTAGTTCATTCAACTGCATTCCTCAAGAAGGGGGGCCGACTAGGAATGGTAGTCCCCGTTGAACTAGGCCACGCGCAATACGCGAGAGAGGTCCTACTGTTCCTGCTGAGGAAATTCGGGCGAATCCAAGTGCGTATCTTCCGCAAGAAACTCTTCCCCGACCTGAGCGAGGATACGAGCCTGCTCTTCTGTGAGGACTTCGGCATGGCGTGCTCGTGGTTCTCTGTCGTAATCTTAAAGAGCATAGAAGACGACGATTCAGACAAACACATCGAGCAGCCTGTTGACATAGAAGCTCTCCGAAACGGGAAGGTCCGACTGAATCGCTATTTGCTGGCGCCGAAGGTTCGCCACCTGTATGACAATTTATCCCAACAACCAGGTGTAGCCAAGCTTGGGACCGCCGCCGATATCGGTATCGGTTACGTCACGGGGTGCAACGACTACTTTCATTTGTCCCTGCAGGAATGTCGTCATTGGCGTATTCCGGCCAACTACCTCCGCCCTGCCGTCCTTTCGCTTGCCGAAATCGAGGGTGTAATTCTGAGAAGATTGGACTGGAGTAAGTTGGCTAGGGATGGCAAGAAGTGCTTTCTGCTCTCGATTCCTTTTTTGGCTGAGGAGAAGTTTGCGCAGAGCCTACGAGCGTACCTGAAACAAGGCGAAGCCTTGGGCGTAGCAAAGCGGTTCAAGTGTCGGGTTCGAGAACCTTGGTTCTCAGTGCCGCACGTCAGGGTTGCAGACGCTTTCCTCTCGTATATGTCCGGCCAAGGGCCGAGGCTCGTGAGCAACCGAGCAAACCTCGTTGCTCCAAACACCCTCCACCTATTGCGTTTCGACAAGGGATGGAAACCTGAGGTGCTCATCGGCGGTTGGCATTCTTCCCTCACCAAGCTAAGTTGCGAGCTTGAGGGACACGCCCTTGGTGGTGGGATGTTGAAGCTCGAGCCGACCGAAGCTGAAAACGTGCTCGTAGCGCTTCCTTACCCTAGCGAAGCAGCAGGGCTAGTTCAGGAGGCTGATAAGCTAGTTCGTCACGAGAATCGCGAGGCGGCCATTGACCTTGGGGATCGCCGCGTCCTTCGAAGAAGGTTGGGCCTAAGCGCGACTGAGTGCCACCTCCTGCGGGAGGCATCAGAAGACATGCAAGAATGGAGAATGCACAAATGAAAGGGGAGGCACATGCAGTCTCCTTGGGTGCTGGCCTCGCCAATCTCTGTGCCAATGTCAAGACACAATCGCAAGAGCACATCAAGCCCATTCATGCGTACTGCGCGGCGCGCATGGTGCTCGAGGGCGGCTTCCTGCCGGAGTGGGTGTACCCCAAACAATCCTTCGCCAGCAAGAAAGTAACCAACGGAGTCTACGAGCTAAGCGCAAATCCAGCACCGAAAAGCAGTTCCGAACGAAGGGTTCTCGGCGGGATCAAGTACAAGGACATTGACGTGACCGTGCTCGTCCCTGGGCTCGGTCCGGCGCTAGGGATTTCCGCCAAGAGCACAGGGAACGCCTTCCGCAATCTGACGAACCGCATGGAAGAGGCCTTGGGGGACTGTACTAATATCCACCTAATGTACCCGGGGTTCGTGTTTGGCTTTCTCCACCTGATTAGATTTAATAGGGTGTCGGATGGCGTCAGCATTCAAGATGCGTCCTTCGACAAAGCCAATCAACCTCTTCCATCCATCCAGAGGTACCATGAGGTTTTGGTGGCCTTGTCTGGCAGGAGCACAATAACCGATCCCGGAATGCGTTACGAGGCTGTAGGCATGCTCGTATATCGCTGCGGGAAGTCCTCCGCAGAGATCTGGAACCAATATCCGCCCGAGCAGAGTCCAGTGCATTTCTCCAACTTCTTTCAGCGACTTTACAGCCTCTATGACCTTCGATTCGCCTATCCCGAACCTAATGGGCCAAACATCCGCAAAGAATGGCGCGTAACAGGCAAGGGACTCCCGGCTGCTTACGACCAAGAGCTCCAATTCCCCTGGGAAGCGAGACTAGCCAGTTAGCTTACTCGTATTCAATCCTCCCTCGGGCGCAAGCGACCCATGGGATTGCGGCGAGCTTCCGCAGCCCCGTGGTGACGATTTCCTGGTTCACCTCCACGGACTCCAGGCATGGCGGCCGCTGTTCGTCCTGCCAACAAGTGCTGAGGAAGGCAGGGCGGCGATGCTTCAGTCGAAGACCACCGTCTTGTTCCCGTACACCAGCACGCGGTTTTCGAGGTGCAGGCGCACGGCGCGCGCCAGCACCATCTTTTCGATGTCCCGTCCCTTCCGGATCATATCTTCCACTGAATCCCGATGGCTCACGCGGATGACGTCCTGCTCGATGATGGGGCCGGCATCCAGTTCCGTGGTGACGTAGTGGCTCGTCGCGCCGACCAGCTTGACCCCGCGGCGGTGCGCCTGGTGGTACGGCTGCGAGCCGACAAAGGCCGGCAGGAATGAATGGTGGATGTTGATGATGCGGTTGGGGAACGCATCGACAAAATTCGCTGACAGGATTTGCATGTAGCGCGCGAGCACGATGAATTCGATTTCGCGGCGGCGCAGCTCCTCGATCATCAGTGCTTCCTGCGCGGGCTTGTTCTCCTTGGTGATAGGGAAGACCAGGTACTCGATGCCGAAGTACTCCGCTAGGTGGCGCAGGTCGGGGTGGTTGCTGATGATCACGCGAAAATCGGCTTGCAACTCTCCGGCCCGGTGGCGGAAGAGAATGTCGTAAAGGCAATGGTCGTATTTGGAAACGAGAATGGCGCTTTTGGGGACTTCGTCGGAGAAGCGGAGTTCCCAATGAAGCTTGAGCTCCTGGGCCAGGGGCTCGAAGGCTGGACGAATCTCAGGGCGAGGCAGGGCGAAACCCTCCAAACTCCACTCGATGCGCATCAGAAAGAGTCCGGCCTCCTCGTCGATGTGCTCGTCGGAATGCAGAATGTTTCCGTTGCGGCGGTAGACGAAATCCGCGATTCGCGCCACTAACCCTTTCTGGTCGGGACAGGAAATCAGCAATACGGCGCTCGAGGGCGGATTGGGCATAATCACCTCCTGATGAGTTGCCGGTTGGCTCGCGCGGGCTGCCGGGTCGTTGCCCGCGCGCGAACACCGGCTGCCTATAATTTAACCTGGGACATCCCGTAACGGAATGCAGGATCGATATTGCGCATGAGTCGAGCCACAGACACTGGGCCGAGGCACACAACTCGGCCTTGATGTCTGGTCCATCAATGGGGACTCAGCCGCACGTTGCCAGTGACATATTGTCACTCCCCAGTTGATATGCCAAGACTCCTTCCGCTGGTCGTTCGGAATCCGACACTTCCTCACTTTCGATTCTGACCCTTGGCAGTCCCCAATTGGCCCGCAGCGTGCAAAACACAATGAGAGCAAGGCTATCAAGGGGGACAAAATGGCCGAGCAGGCACATTGGTTTGGGAGTTTTCTGGCTGACCTCTCGCCGCGCGCCCAGGAGAAACTGCTCTCCATGGGGGAGACTTTTCAGTACTCGGAAGGCGAGACGATCTTCCACGAAGGCGATCCCAGCCTTTACCTTTACATCGTCAAGAATGGTCAAGTTGCCATTGAAGTCCACGTCCCTTCGAAAGGACGGCGGACTATCATGACGGCCGGCCCCGGCGACCTGTTTAGCTGGTCCGCGTTGGTCGAGCCCCGGATCGAGACAGCCTCTGCGCGCGCCACCCAAGCCACCGAGGCCTTCGGGGTCAAAGGCGGGGCACTGATGGATCTCTGCCGCGAGGATTCCGATTTCGGGTTCGAGCTGTATCGTGCTTTGGCTGAGGTGATCAGTTCTCGTCTGATCGCCACGCGCCTGCAGATGATCGACGTGTTCGCGTAGCGTGAGGAGGAAGAGCCGCCATGTCACCGAGTCTTCCCCGCGTTGGGGGCAGTCTGGCGGTGCCCAAAACAGCCCTCCAGCAGGTTTTCGATAACCTGCACGCCGCCGGCCTGACCTTGATCGGCCCGACGGTCCGTGACGGCGCCATTGTGCTCGATGAAATCGACGGGCTGGATGATCTGCCACAGGGTTGGGTTGATGAGCAACACCCCGGCCAATACCGGCTCAAGAAGGTGCGTGAGAACCAGTACTTTGGCCACGCCGTGGGCCCGCACTCCTGGAAGCAGTTCCTCCACCCGCCACGGCTCCGCCTGTTTTCCGTTGAGAAAAACAACGGCTCCTGGGTCTTTCGGCCCCCGCAGGAACCGATTCCGCGTTATGCCTTTGTTGGCGTACATGCCTGTGATTTGGCGGCCATCGCCATTCAGGACCGTGTCCTGATCGGCAGCGAATTCCGCGATCCGCATTACGCCGTCCGGCGCGAGAATGTTTTCATCCTGGCGGTCAACTGCGGCCAGGCGACCGCGAGCTGCTTCTGCACGTCGATGAAGACGGGGCCCAAGGTCACGGGCGGGTATGACCTGGCGTTGACCGAACTCCCGGACATCTTCCTGGTGGAAATTGGTTCCGAGGCCGGTTTGGACATGCTCAAAGGGATTCCATGGGAGGCGGCGACGGCGTTTGATGTCGGCCGCGCCAGCCGCGTCACCCAGCACACCGAGAAGCAGATCGAGCGGCAAATGCGGACTGACGACCTGCCCGACGTGCTCTATGAGAACCTTGAACACCCCCATTGGGATGAGGTCGCCACGCGCTGTCTCTCTTGCGCTAACTGCACGCTGGTCTGCCCGACCTGCTTTTGCACCACCGTCGAGGACACCAGCAATCTCCACCGCACGGCGGGCGAGAGGACCCGTGCGGCCGATTCGTGCTTCAACCGCGATTTTTCGCACGTCCACGGCGGCAACATCCGCCCCAGCATCAAATCCCGCTACCGGCAATGGCTCAGCCATAAGCTGGCTTCTTGGATCGACCAATTCGGGAGCTCCGGCTGCGTGGGCTGCGGCCGCTGCATCACTTGGTGTCCGGTGGGGATTGAGATCGACAAGGAAGTTGACTCCATCCGCGCGAAGGCAGGCAGATGAGCACTGCGATTGCAGCTCCGGAGATTCGCTTTCCCGTCGATCCCATGTTGCCGCACCTGGCCACGATTCAGGCAATCAAGCCGGAGGCTTACGGCATTTCGACGTTCACGATGGCTTTTCTGGACCCGGCAGAGCGGGCCGCTTATCACTTTCGGCCCGGGCAGTTCAACATGCTTTACCTGCCGGGCGTGGGCGAGGTGGCCATCTCGTTGAGTTCTGACCCCGCCGACCCGCGCCAGCTTGGCCACACGATCCGCTATGCGGGGGGTGTGACCCGTGCCATCGGCCAGTTGAAGGTCGGGGATGTCCTGGGGGTGCGGGGTCCGTATGGTAGCCACTGGCCGGTGGAAGAGTCGCGAGGCAAGAACCTGGTGATCGTGGCGGGAGGCATCGGGCTTGCGCCGCTGCGCCCGGTGATCCTGTCCGTATTGCGCCAGCGGAGTGCCTACGGGCGAGTGCTGCTCCTTTATGGCGCACGCACGCCCCCCGACCTGCTCTACACGCGCGAGTTCGGCTGGTGGCGCGAGGGCGGCATCGAGGTCAACGTCACTGTGGACCTGGCCGACGACAAGTGGCGCGGGAAGGTGGGCGTCGTCCCGCAGCTCTTCTACTTCATCCGCATGGAACACAAGAACACCGTGGTGATGACTTGTGGGCCGGAAATTATGATGCGGTTTGTGATTTACGAGGCGCTCGCCCGCCGCGTTCCCAAGGAGTCCATCTTCATCTCGATGGAACGCAACATGAAGTGCGCCGTCGGCTTTTGCGGGCACTGCCAGTTCGGCCCCACCTTCATTTGCAAACAGGGGCCGGTGCTCCACTTCGCGGCCATCGAACCTTTCTTCGGCAAAGAGGATTTCTGATATGGCCTCCGAAGAGCGGCCCAAGCTGGCGGTTTACAAATTCGCTTCGTGTGACGGCTGCCAGTTGGCGCTGCTGAACCTGGAGGAAGAGTTGTTAGGTCTGGCAGGCGCGGTGGACATTGCCTACTTCCTTGAGGCGAGTTCGGCGACGCTGCCCGGCCCTTACGACGTGGCGCTCGTCGAGGGCTCCGTCACCACGCCGGAGGACGTGGAACGCATCCGGGCTATCCGCCAGGACGCGAAGTATCTGGTTACCATCGGCGCCTGCGCGACGACGGGCGGCATCCAGGCCCTCCGCAACTGGCAGGATACGGACGAGTTCATCCGCTTCGTCTACCCCACGCCGGCCTACATTCACACCCTGAAAGAATCAACCCCCATCTCTGCCCACGTGGCAGTGGACTTTGAATTGAACGGTTGCCCGATCAACAAAGCCCAGGCGCTGGAGGTACTGACGGCGCTGATTCAGGGGCGCGCGCCGTATCTGCCGGCCCATTCGGTGTGTATGGAATGTAAGCGCCGCGGCACCGTGTGCGTGACCGTTGCGCAGGGGATTGCCTGCCTGGGTCCCTTGACACACGCCGGGTGTGGCGCCATTTGTCCGGCTTACAACCGCGGTTGTTACGGTTGCTTCGGACCCATGGAAAACCCCAATCCCGATTCGCTGGCTGCGTATTTGCTCGGCGCAGGGGTGCCGCGGCAGCACATCGTTAAACTATTGCGGGGTTTCACGGGCTACGCGGACGCCTTCCGCTCCGCCAGCGAGAAACTGGAGAGAGTCGCTCCATGAGCGAAGCTTCACTTCCGAGCCGTACCGTGAAAGTTGACTACCTGACGCGCGTTGAGGGTGAGGGCGGGCTCTATGTGCGCGTCGAAGGCAGTGAAGTGCGCGAACTGAAGCTCAACATCTTTGAGCCTCCGCGCTTTTTTGAGGCTTTCCTCCGCGGGCGCCACTTCCAGGAAGTTCCGGATATCACCGCGCGCATTTGCGGCATTTGTCCGGTCGCCTATCAAATGAGTTCGGTTCACGCCCTCGAAGCGGCACTGGGCGTGAAGACGAGCCCGGAGATCCGCGCACTGCGCCGCCTGCTCTACTGCGGTGAATGGATCGAGAGCCATGCGCTGCATATCTACCTGCTGCAACTGCCGGACTTCCTCGGTTTCGACAGCGCCATCGCCATGGCCGCGCAATACCCCAAGGAAGTGGTGCAGGCGTTGCGATTGAAGAAGATTGGCAATGACCTGCTGGAGTTGCTGGGCGGGCGCGCGACGCATCCGGTGTCGGTTTGCGTTGGGGGCTTTTACAGAGTGCCGCGCCGCAAAGACCTGCTCAAGCTTGTTCCGGATTTGGAGTGGGGACTCGAGGCTTCGCTCGCGACCGTGC